>Ga0210388_10003204_pt1 | contig 12800 bp, 13 predicted proteins | sample IncBWC19OmetaG_FD_155485 | JGI IMG/M metagenome (GOLD analysis project Ga0210388, IMG submission 155485) | Forest soil microbial communities from Barre Woods Harvard Forest LTER site, Petersham, Massachusetts, United States - Inc-BW-C-19-O ... | reverse complement strand
AACCGCCACGAAGGCCTGGCGGTTGTAAACGCCCTCCGTGCCAATCTGGATCGGAGAACTGTTCGGCGGCAGGTCCGCAACTTGGCCGACTTTCTTTAAGTCGATATCAGTTCGGATCAGGATGGATTTGCAGTATTCGCAAACGGTCTGAACACTGCTAGACCAGCGGAATGTAATCTTGGCGCCGCAGTTTGGGCAGTTCGCAGTAGGCTGAGTCATCCGTTCCGACTCTCTCGCGAAATTCTGTCAGCCACACTGGAGGGCTCAAAAGTGATTCCATCTGGCGAACCGTAGGGCCTTGTCACAGTCCGCACAGTAACGGAGGTGGCACCAAAGACCTGTGTTAATTCACCCTCAAAATCCCACTCTTCACGGGGAACACAGCAAAACAGATTGAGACAAAGCGAGCCGAATTCAGGGAAAGTATGACACGCAAGATGCGATTCTGCTAGTAGACAAAAGCCACTGATTCCGCCAGCGTTGGGGAACTCATGCCACTGCGTTACTCCCACCGGACTGAGGCGAAGACCCGAAATAATCCGCTCAAATAGTTCGCGGAGAAGCGCACCGCTTCGAAGCGATTCCGCAGAGCACCCATGGGCGTCAACGACCCATTCGATTCCATTCATAATGTCGCATCAACCTACTGCTGAGCGTGTCCGCACTCGGAGCAGAATTTGCTGAGTTTTGGAATCGGTTTTCCGCAGTTTAGGCAAAACTTCGTATCTGCCCCGGTTCCGGTCCCGGCTGTTGCGCCCGCCGCAGGCGCGGGGCCGGACTCTCCACTGGCAGGTCCAGCCTTCTTCAGGGCATCCATCATAGCCTGCCCCATCGCTACGCCCGCACCAAGTCCGGCGCCCACTCCAGCAGCGCCACCACCTTCGTTCGCCGCTGCAATGGGAATGGCCTGTGCAACTTCGTACTGCGTATACCGCCCCATATCGCCGACCATATTCATGCTGATTCGTTGATCAAGGACCTTCTGAAGCTCATCTGGGAGCGACAAATTCTCGACTACGAAACTGTCGAGCGACAGCCCGAATTCGGTGAACCCCGGCTTGACTTGCGCGACAATTTTCTCTGACAGCGCAACCTGATTCGCAGCCATATCCAGGAAGGGCACGCTGCTGGCTGCAAAGGTGTCCGTAATGCGCCCGATGATGGCGTTGGTCAACTGTCCTTCGAGGTCTGCGACAAGATAGGTGTCACGCGTGCCGCTCACCTTCGAATAAAACACCTTGGGGTCGCTGATGTGGTAGGTGTAGATCCCGAATGCGCGCAGCCTAACTGCACCAAACTCCTTGTCACGAATCGTGATGGGGTTGGGCGTCCCCCAATGTTGGTTCGTCTGAATTCGAGTCGAAAAGAAGTACACATCCGACTTGAACGGAGACTGGAAGGCTTTGTCCCAGTTCTGGAGGTAGGTCAGGATCGGCAACGTATGAGTATTAAGCGTGTACAGGCCAGGGAAAAATGCATCGGCGACCTTGCCTTCGTTCACAAACAAGGCCATCTGGGAGTCTCGAACCGTAAGCTTACCGCCATTCTGGATCTCCCGATCCTGCATTGGATAGCGGTAAGCGAGAATTCCATCGCCGGGTTCGACCCAATCGATAACATCAATGAACTGCTTTGATAGAAAGTCTCGAAGGCTCATGGGTGCGCTCGTTTCGTAGCCATGCTTTGGGCCTCAGGGATACGCTGAAAAGGGATGCTACGGGCTGCCTTGGACTCTGTCAACAACGGCAAATTGCAGGTCGGTCGGTCCATATTGCAGATCGCAAATAGCGCTCAGTCGGCAACTTATCTCACGACCGTGTGAGATTCTGCCGCGCCCCGCGTCGAACTCCCGAATAGAGAGTCTCTTGAACGGGACCTAGCCGCCCAACTGGAAAATGGGCAAAACGGTATCCACCGTCTTTGTAGACCTGGACGGATTTAAGCAGGTGAACGACCAACATGGTCACGATGAGGGCAACCGCTGTTTGGAAGAGGTTATCGCTGCAATTTCAATCGTAGTAGTCGGCAACGGCCTGGGTTTGGGCCTTTTGTTTAGTCGGGTCACTTGACAGCTATGTGTGATAGCTGCTAACTTTTTTAGGTGATGACACCTCTTCAAGACGCACAGCGGCGGCAAGGCGGTAACACCCGCGCTGGAAACCAAAGCAGGTCAGATCGCGCGTTCCTAGCCAAGCTAGCGGCTAGCCGTAGACCCCTTCTGCACGACGCCAAATTCACGGACGACGATGACTTACTGAGGACCTTCCATGCTTTCGCAGAATCGCCCGGACCCAACGGACGCCCTTGGCTTACGATGCTTATCGTTGGTGCGGACGGACGCACCATTCGGATACAGTTAGGGGACGGCGAGATTCGCAAGCGGCTTAAGTTGGTTGGAGGGGCAATTGGTTTTATGGGAGTGACCACGTTTGGCTCACCGGACCCAAATAAGGGCCGCAATCCGTCTATCCAGGTGTATTACAAGCCGCTCAAGAAAGGCAACGGCGTTGTGGAGACTCTGAAAAAGGTAAGCGGTGACGTCGTGAGATCTCTTCTAGGGCGACTTAGGCCCGTCGAGTGGCTCGACACGGAAGTGGGCAACTAATTTTTTTGCTCTTTGACATCTAGGTGTGTTAGCTGTCATAATTGTTAGCAGCTTGGAAGGATGATACATATAAATGGACCTCACAAATTTGAAGCCGTGCCGCACTCGGAAGAGTTACCGGTCCATGCGCATTCCCCGCACCGTCTATGAGCGGGTTTGCAGGCGGTCCCTCCATATCAAGTAGGGAGTTTGGAAGGCCGGAGTGCTCACGAGGCACAGCACCACACTGGAGAAGCCCTTCAATCATGCGTGTAATCTAAATCGTTAGAACGAGACAAAAGGCAGCCCACCCACCAACCGGGCAGAAAGGGCGTTTATGTACCTCAAACTTCGTTGGGCGCGTTTCTTCACTCTCGCGGGCTGGAATTGGACGCTCGCGCATCAGAGCACTATGGCTGACTTCATCGTAACCATTCCTTGCAGTCACAGTGAGTGCAATGGTTCGCACGTAATAGCTGTCCGCGTTTGCGAGAAAGCCCTCGAATCGCTTACCCGCAAGCATTCGGATCTGTACGCGGGCCGGATGTACGACGAACCCAGCCCCGCGCTTTTTGGTGATGGTCCGAAAAATACGTATTGGCAGATGGTCCACGGTGCGGGCGGAGGCGATGAAAGCGTCAGTAATTGGACATCAACTGATGCCAATGAGTTGTGGGAACGTGCGGCCCGTGAGTAACTTCCAGGACATGGCCTTACCGCTCGCGGAGCGTGGATTCCGTGTCTTTCCGCTCATCCCGAAAGACAAGCGACCCTTTGCTATGTCCGGGGACGCGGACCACTTCGACGCGGCGAGTACGGACGCCAGTCAGATTGAATCCTGGAGCAAGCAAGAGCCGAGCGCGAATGTGGGCATAGCTCCGGATGAGATATTTTGCTTCCTTGAGACGGACGATGAGTCCGCGCTTAAAGATGCGTGCAAGGATCTGCCGCCCGAAGTGTGGGACACGGCGCGGGTGAGTGCGCGGGACAACCGCTGTTATTTCGTCTTCCGGCAGACCATGCGGACCAAGCGGGCCGGAAACATGACGGCCACGCGGGAAGGTCGCGACAATCTATTTGAGTTCAAGCAGCACCGCGTTTACGTGACAGGACCCGGAAGTATTCACCCTAAGACTAACGCGCCCTATACCGCGGAGTGGCGAACCATTCCGGCCATGCCGGACGTGCTGCTTAACCGGCTGTGCGAGCTGTACGGTGCGCCTGAAGCCACAAACTCCGGCGCGATGAGCGAGGATGTCAAGCGCGGGACTGCCAAGCTGGACGATTTCCTAGCGAGCTATGACGTGGCAACCACCGGCGATTGGTTCAATAAGGTCAACTCATGGTATCGCCCGGTTGAATGTCCTTGGTTGAGCGAGCATCAGAACACAAACCAAGGAACGTCAACGTGCGTGGTCTATACAGAGGGCGGCGGGTACGGCTTCGACTGCAAACACCGTTGCGCGGGCAAAGGCTGGAAGGATTTTCGTGCGGAACTCAAGCGGAGACACCCGGAAAAGCAATTCTCTTTTGTTAGCGAAGCGCCGGAGGCTGTCCTTGGCACCGCGCCCACGTACCCGCTGCCTATCATTGCCCACGGCACCTTGGCGGAAGCGTTCCTTCGGGACAATCACGACTTCGTCTGTATTTATGACCTGGAGAAGCGGCCCATAGCGCAGTGGGTGAAAACGCGTTGGGACATTTCCGGGGACAATACGCTGTTGTGGCGTGCTGTCTCGGATTACCTGAAGAGTCTTTTTGACCAGTATGATGCACCGGCAAAAGGACCGGACCCGCGTAAGCGGCTCTATGATGCCAGCTTCATTACCGGCGTCGTGCGATGCGTGACGCCGTACCTGTCCGCGGTCCGTTCGGAGTTATTTGACCAGAACCCGTACATGCTCGGCTTGCCGGATTGCCGTGTGATTGACTTGCGAACAAGCGCCGTCCGTGACATGCGCCGGGAGGATTATATCTCGCAGCGCGTGAATGTGACCCCGGATGCCAACTGCGCGACGCCGCGGTTTGACCGGTTCATCAGTGAGATCACATGCAATGACGGTGCGCTCGCCAACTACTTGCTTCGTCTGTGTGCACTGTGTCTGACTGCTGTGCCGTTTCAAGCATTGTTTTTCCTGTGGGGACGCGGGCGGAACGGCAAGGGTGTTTTGATTCGCACGTTGACCGCGATTCTGGGGGATGGGAAATTCGCGTGGCCGCTTCGCCCTAGTGAAATTACCGTGTCCAAGTTTGGAGACGAAGCAATGAAGCGGACGTTTGCCAGTCTGAAGGGCAAGCGGTTAGTGACTGTGACGGAAAGCGTGGCCGGGAATCTCAATACGTCCATGCTGAAGCTGATGTCAGGAGGAGACGCGCTCAGTGGCGCACGAATGCGGCAAGATTCTGAGACGTTCAAGCCCACTCACAAAGTTCTATTGCCAACAAATGACCGGCCACAGCTACCAGCAGATCCAGCGTTTCGTGGCCGCGTTCATATGATTCCGTTTCTTGCGAACTTTACCGGGCGTGAAGATCGCAGCCTAGACCACACCCTACAGTACGTCGAGCTGCCCGGCATTTTGCACCGTCTTATCACACTCTGCCCGGACGTGATTGAGAACGGGTTACGTCCGCCTGCAAGTGTGTTGGCTGAGACGGACCAATTGTTCAGCGAGTTGGACGTGACCAAACAATTCCGTGATGACTGTCTGGAATCGGTTGCTGATGCTGAGACGCTCGCGGCTGATATGGAAAGCGCGGTTGAGCAATGGATTCGTGAGCAGAAGTTGCCATATGACCAAGCGGAAGTGATTCTCCGCGAGCTGAAACACCAGCCGGACATCAAGTATGCGAGACGGCGTAGGGACGGTGAACGGTCTGAAGACGGCAAAGGACGCCTTCGTGTCTACGTCGGAGTCAAAATTAGGGTAACCGTCCCACCGTCCCAGTAGAAACGTAACTATGAGCTACAGCGAGCTAACTACTACTACATATGTTTGCGTGGAATGATAGTACGAAAACCACTGGGACGGTTGGAGCCATTTTGTGACAAGCGGCTACGTTGAGAACGCGCATCAGAAGTCACACAAGTCCGGCAAGGACGGGCCACGCCGAACGTATGCCGAGCGATTCCCGGAGATGTCGGTCCGCAAGGTTGACGCGGCGTCAGTGCCGTATGGCTCGTCCGTCTCTAAGAATGGACGAACCTGTTGGGCTTCGTACCACGGTGACCATCTAATCGCCGTGGGCACTACCGCCGATGAAGCCCGCGGCAAATACATTGACTGGAGCCTTAGGCAGAGCGCAGCACAGGCAGAGGCAAAGCGGAAGGACGACGCGGCGAAGGCAGCAGTCAAGCCAAGAAAGGTTTGGTCATTCTGAAGCGTCCACGCGAGTAGGAAGGGCACCTGGCCATAGCGAACAAAAGGCGAAAATGTTGCGGATGGTCCCTTTACCGACCGCCGCATCCGTTTTTTCTACGTACACAAGAATAAATTCGATTTTAGGCATTCTTAGGCCGTTTAGAGCGTTTTTGAATCAGTTAGCCGCATTTAGCACAGTTTTGGGTGTTGGGGAGCATCCAGAAACGGAGTCCTCCAATGCTCGAATGGCTTACCCTAGACGAAGCAGCTTCTTACCTGAAGATCCAACCCCGCACGCTCGCACTGTGGGCGCGTCAGAGAAAAGTCCCCGCCCACCGGCTTTCCGGTGTCCAGCGCTGCATTTGGAGGTTCTTGCGGCACGAGTTGGATGCTATGTTAGGCGTGTCATCCGCTGACTCTGCTGATAAAGGAGCAGCATGAGAATACAGCGACACGCTAGTGGGTCTGTACGCTTCGACAAACGGCGCAGGACCTGGAATTACCTGTGGTACGAGGCCGGCAAGCGCCGGTCAAAACTAATCGGCAGCAAGCAGGAATACCCAACCAAGGCAGCCGCGTGGAAGGAAGTTGAACGCCTGGAGGTTGGAAAACCTAAACCGAAAACGCAAAGCGGGGAGACAGTACGGCAAGTGATTACACGGTATGAAGCTGAGCGGATGCCCTCACGCCATTCCACGGCGCGGGTGTATCGCTCTTTCCTCAAGAACCACATTGCGCCACAGTGGGGAGACGCTCTCATCCAAGACGTGCAACCTCGCCCGGTGGAATTGTGGCTCCGCGAACTGGTACTTTCTCCCAAGTCCAAAACGCACGTGCGATCACTGATGCACGGGCTTGTGGAGTTTGCCATGTGGTCCGGTGTCCTGGACATCGGTCGCAATCCAATCTCCCTAGTCCATAACTCGGGAGCAACGCGAAAAGTCCGCAAGGCGCGGAGTCTGACGGTGGAACAATTCCACGCTCTGCTAAAAGAGCTGCATGAGCCGTTCGCAACGATGGCGCTCTTGTGCGTCTGCTTAGGCCTGCGCATCAGTGAGGCTCTTGCGCTTCGATGGTCTGACGTGGACTGGTTAGCTTCTCGGCTGAGCATCAAGCGCGGCATCGTGGAGCAGATTGTGGACGATGTTAAGACGGAAGGCTCCGCGAAGACGTTCAACCTAGCGAGCGGCTTGCTGGACCGGCTCAAAGCCTGTAAACAGCTTTCCGAATTCTCGGCGGCTGAAGATTGGGTCTTTGCAAGCCCGGTCAAGCTCGGCAGACTGCCGTACTCCTACACCGGCGTGTGGCGGGAGCTGGAGCGAGCCGCAAAAATCGCGGCAATCGGCCATCTTGGTACGCACGCTTTCCGACACACCTACCGCTCATGGCTTGACGCCGTGGGAACTCCCGTGGCCGTGCAGCAAAAAATGATGCGCCACGCGGACATCAGGACCACATTCAACATTTACGGCGATGTTGTAACGGATGAGATGACTACCGCGAGCAGCAAAGTGGCTCAGCTTGCTTTTCCGACCAACGGAGCGCAAACAGAGCGCAAAGAAGGCTAAGCCATTGAAAGAATGGCTCCTCAGGTAGGACTCGAACCTACAACCCTTCGGTTAACAGCCGAATGCTCTGCCATTGAGCTACTGAGGAGTGGTGAAGCGCGCGCGGAGCGCGCCTGCTTGGTTATCATAGCATTCCGGCGGTGGGGGTGAAAATACTGAAGTCGGGCGGGGTTGATGCGGGGGGAGGAAGCTGAATGCGCTTCGCATTCGCGCTGTCATGGTTCTGCTTGAGGTGATTATGGCTGGCTGGATTCGGGTGATTTGGATTCTGGGTTTTCTGCTTTTTGTGGTTGCGGCGGTTTATGCGGGGGATGGGGCGCAGGGTTCTGCGGGTTCTGGGCCTCCTAAGGCTGAGGTGCGGCCTTTGGCGGAAGACTTGCATGGGACAAAGATTGTCGATCCTTATCGGTGGCTCGAGGACGGGAAGAGTGCGGACACGCAGAAGTGGGTTGGGGAGGAGATGGCTTATACGCGCACGGTGCTTGATCCGCTGCCGGGACGCGATGCGATTCATAAGCGGCTTGCGGAACTGCTTAGTGTTGGGAGCATCGGCGTGCCGCGGATGGCGGGGAAGTATTACTTTTACACACGGCGGGAGGGGATGCAGAACCAGCCTGTGCTTTACGTGCGGGAGGGTATTGACGGTAAAGATCGCGCGTTAGTTGACGTCAACCAGCTCTCGGCGGATGGGACCATCGCTCTGGATTGGTTTTATCCATCCGAGCATGGGAAATATGTGGCCTACGGGACCTCGCCGAGCGGGACGGAGATGAGCACTCTGCACATTGTTGAGACCAAGACGGGCAATTCTTTGCCGGACACGATTGAGCGTACGCGGGGAGTGAGCATGGCCTGGTCGCACGACAACTCCGGGTTTTATTACACGCGGTATCCCAAGAAGGGGGACGTAGCGGAGGGGCAGGAGGTTTACAACCGGCATGTGTTCTATCACCTGCTGGGAACGGATCCCACGACCGATCCGCCGATCTTTGGCGAAGGGCGCGATCCGGAGGACTGGCCGGAGGTGAGCCTGGACAATGATGGCCGCATGCTGCTGATCACGGAGTCGCAAGGCTGGACCAAGACCGAGTTGTTCCTGATGGATTTGAAGAAAGGCACGCTGCCAACGCGCATCACCACGGGCAAGAATTTTATTTACAGTGGCACGGTCTACAACGGAAGGATCTACATCGTCACCAACGAAGATGCTCCGCGCTTCCGCGTGTTCATGGCTGAGGCCGGCAACTACGAGCGCGACGATTGGAAAGAGATTATTCCGCAGACCGGCGGAGTCTTAAAGGATGCTGAACTGTGGGGCGGGAAGATTTTCGCGCAGTACGAGGAGAATGCGACTTCACAGCTTAAGGTTTTCGATCTCGGGGGCAGTCTGCTCAGCAACCTGAAGTTGCCGGCGATCGGCAGCATTTTCGCTGCGCAGGGAAAATGGGACCGCGACGAGATTTTCTACGGATTTGAATCGTTCACCATCCCGCGGTCGATTTATCGTTACGACCTGGAGACCCGGGATACAAAGCTCTGGGCCAAGGTGGATGCGCCTGCGATTGATCCTGCGGGCTATGAAGTGCAGCAGGAGTGGTACCAGTCGAAGGATGGGACGCGGGTGCCGATGTTCCTGGTGCACAAGAAAGGATTGAAGAAGGATGGAGACAATCCTACGCTCTTGACTGGGTATGGCGGGTTCAACGTCAGCCTTACGCCAGAGTTCGACAGCGACATTTATCTGTGGCTGGAGCATGGCGGGATTTATGCTGTGGCAAATTTGCGCGGCGGGGCGGAGTTTGGCGAGGACTGGCACCGGGCCGGGATGCTGGACAAGAAGCAGAACGTGTTTGACGACATGATTAGGGCGGCGGAGTATCTGATCTCGGAAAAGTACACGTCCGCCAATCGTCTTGCCATTAAGGGAGGATCGAATGGCGGGCTGCTGATGGGGGCGATGATCACGCAGCGTCCTGATTTGTTTCGGGCTGTGGTTTGCCAGGTTCCTTTGCTCGACATGCTGCGCTACCAGGACTTTCAGATTGCCAAGCTTTGGATTCCGGAGTATGGGAACGCCGAGAATGCTGAGCAGTTCAAGTGGCTCTATGCTTATTCGCCTTACCACCATGTGAAGGCGGGGGTGGAATATCCAGCGGTGTTGTTTATGACGGCGGATAGCGATTCGCGGGTCGATCCCATGCATGCGAAGAAGATGGCGGCATTGATGCAGGCGTCGGCTGCGAATGGAGGTAGTCGCACGCGGCCTATTCTTCTGCGGATTGAGAGCAAGGCGGGGCATGGGCAGGGGAAACCCATCACTAAGCAGATTGAGGAAGGGACGGATGTTTGGTCGTTTTTGTTTTGGCAGTTGGGGGTGAAATAGCAGGCGAAGACTTGGTCAATGCGTCTAACCGCCTGTTATCAACAGTTATCACGGAGTTGTTCAGCCTGCCGTCCAGCACAAGTGGAATGATCGATACGGGACCAGTTCGTAGGCGTGCAGACTTCAACGGCCTGTTTGGAGAACTGCTCGGCCAACCGCTTGCTAACGAATGGCGCCGAGTCCAGTCGCCGCTGCCACTGCCGTGTCCAATTTCAGCTACGCAAGCAAACAGCGGAATAAAACCGAGTAATGCCCACCGAATAAGTCGAGGCTTTTTGATCGTCGACTCCATTTGATTAAGAGCCCACCTGTCACATCTTCAACGGCACCCTTCGGCGCGCTTCGCTTGCTGGGGCGGGCTCAAGAACCGAACGTCGTGCCCTTCCTGATGCCCTTGGGGACCAATTCCAGAAACCAAAAACTGGTTGACATGTCAATTCTGACGACATACGATTCCGTCCGCACAGAGGGGTCTGCCCCTCTGCAACCGAATAGGGTCAAATGTCCCTTAACAATATTCAACACTCTCGTTAAACGAGAGAGAGAGAGGAAAAGTTATGAATTTTGTGAAACGTTTTGCTTGGGTCCTTTCTTTGGCAGGTCTGGTTGCGTTAAGTCTGTACTCTCTGTCCGGCCATGTTTTTGCGGACGAGCATGCGAATGGAGTGGCAGCGCCGGCAGATATTACGTTAGCTAACGCAACCAGGGGGGTGATATTTGGTACCGCTGCCATTAACCTGGATGGCACTGTTGCTTCTTGTTTCAACTGCAACAAGTCGACCACTACGCATATCAGCACGGGCCAGTACCAGGTTGGCTTCCAAAACTTTGGGAATGGCAATATAACGGCGGCTAATGGATTTAGCCGCTGGGTTCAGGTCGATACTCTGGGCTCCGGGGCCATTGGCAACACCTTTTGCAGCACAGCGGACCGAGGCGGGGTACCTGGCGCGGTGTATGTGCTATGCCAAACCAGCGCCAGCGGCGGAACGAATGTTAACGTAGACACTTCGTTCTTTCTCTTTGTGGCGAGGTAGGCTGGAAGGTAACCGCCGCAAGGCGAACCAGCAAGCGATCATGCAAGCCATACTAGAGGAGGGCTGGTAGAGGCGAACTCAAGGGGCCATAAAGGGTCAAACTGTGCTGGCCCTTTTTCTAGTTTGGGTGAAAGAAATTGTGTAGCAGACTTTGGGTTGTCTACAAGAAGAACAAATTGCTTTGATGGGGACTCCCTCGAAGAACATACGGTCTTGAGCCCTACCGGTCGACGTTACCTTCGGCGTTGAACAGCGCGTGCCAGCTTGCCAGTTCCCGTAGTTGACGTAACATCGCCATCACACTCATTGACGGGGAAGCTTAAACCTCCATGAGTGCAAGCGCCTATTTTCGACAGTCACGGAGCGGGGGCACAGGTCCAAGAAAGAATCATCGTGGTGCCTTTACTTCCTCGATGGTCTGTCCATGAAAATGGCGCTCGTAATCGAGAAACCAAATGAGGAAAGCAAAGCCAAGCATCGGCAGAATAAGCCAAACCTTTATCGTGTCGAAATCAGCTAAAATCGTTGCGCCTCCGACTACTGCCAACACGTTGCGCAGGGAATCAAGAGCGGCGTCCCCGTGAAGCCTCTTTACCCAGGCGGCAATCGCTTTCGAGATGTTAAGAAGTTTTTTCAATTTACCCCCCTTTTGATAAGTTAATTCGTGGACGGCCAATCGCCATCAAGTTTACTAAAACAAATGGGGGTCAACCTCATCTAGCACGTCAGTGGTTAAAGGAGATTCTGTCGCCGGCGGCTATGGGTCAGAACCCCTAGGCCAATAGGAACCCCGCGCCTGAAAATTAGTTGTGTGACCTGGCCCGCGATGACGCCCTGAAAAGCATCGGCGATTTCTTGACCTTTACGCGGCGCTGAAGCGCCGCTCTTCCACGGTGGTGCCGGCTTTCGGCACGACTTAGCGTCGTGCCCTTCCCGATCTTGACCTCCCAGTGCGCCGATAGGGCGGAGCCACAATGAAAGGCAAGATCAAGATCAACGTCAAAGGCAACGGACAGGAGTGTCCGTTCCACACGGGCAAGGTCAAAGGCAGGGTCAACGTCAAGGGCAGCGGGCCGGGGCGCCCGATCTACACATTTTAGGGCTGGGCCTTCATGTAGGCGCGGAGGATGGCGTTAATGCGGGTCTGGTAGCCGCGCTGTTGGCGGAACCAGCGGAGCAGGTCGGCGTCGAGGCGCATGGTTACGATTGTTTTGGGCACCGGCATGACAACCCTGGCGTTTTTCCAGAAGGCTTCGTCGGTGGGGTGGGCGTCGGGGTCGGCGAGAATTCCGCGGCGTATTTCGGCCGGCGTCATCCGGCGCAACCTCTCCCAGTCCGTGCCATTCGCGCTTTTGAGAAGGGACCGGTCAGGCTTCGATGTTTTGCCAATACCGCCGTCTCTCGCTCGGCTCCGAGCGCCACGCCGAGATGATGCGCCTTTCGTTTTTTTCTCCATCGGCATAAATTACTGTGATTTCCAATCCGTTAACCAGCCCGATCGCATAGACTCGATCCTCGCCATAGCTGAATCGGTCATCCGAGACTTCGAAGGTCGGGCTTTCGAAGATCCGAATCGCGTCCTCGAAGGTAATTCCATGCAACTCGCGGTTGCGGCGGTTCTTTTTCTCATTCCAAGTGTAGCGCATGCGGTGTATTTACACAACGTAAATATCGAAGCTGTGGGCGAATGACGATCCGGTTCTTTGATGAACCTTATCCTGCTCTCGCTTCGGCCGGTGGCGCTGTTTTGCTCGCTCGTTCCCGTTCCGGGAGCCACTTAACGTGGCACTGAAGCGCCGCTCTTCCACGGTACTGCAGGCGGTCTTACGCTTACTCGACTATTCGCTGGTCAACATCAAGAGCGAC
>Ga0210388_10003202_pt1 | contig 12804 bp, 8 predicted proteins | sample IncBWC19OmetaG_FD_155485 | JGI IMG/M metagenome (GOLD analysis project Ga0210388, IMG submission 155485) | Forest soil microbial communities from Barre Woods Harvard Forest LTER site, Petersham, Massachusetts, United States - Inc-BW-C-19-O ... | reverse complement strand
CGGAGAAGCTCGGCTTCAAGCTGCCGCCCGCCGGCCAGTACGGCGTCGGCCAGTTGTTTTTGCCGAAGGATTCCACGCAGCGCGAGACGGTCAAAAAGGAACTCGCCAAGATCATTTCCACCGAGGGCCAGACGGTCATCGGCTGGCGCGATGTGCCGACGGATAATTCCTCGCTGGGCAAAACCGCCGTCGCCGCCGAACCGCACATGGCCCAGGTGTTCGTCAGCCGTGATGCCAAGATCAAGGACGACGAGGCTTTTGAACGCAAGTTGTACATCATCCGCAAGTCGGCGGAACGCAAGATCCGTTATGGCGGCAAAATCGCCGGCGGAAATGTTTTTTACGTTTCCAGCCTGTCGGCGCGCACGATCACCTACAAAGGCATGTTGATGTCCGAGCAGGTGGAAAAATACTACGCCGATCTGCGCGATCCGCGCGTCGTCACGGCGATGGCGCTGGTGCATTCGCGTTTTTCCACGAACACATTCCCCAGCTGGGACCGCGCGCATCCGAACCGCTTCATCGCGCACAACGGCGAAATCAACACGCTCCGCGGCAACGTCAACTGGATGAAGGCCGCGCAGGCCAATTTCAAATCCGAAGTGCTCGGCGCGAACATCAAGAAGGTCGTTCCGGTGGTGAACACCGACGGTAGCGACTCGGCGCAATTTGACAACGTCGTGGAACTGCTGGTGATGGCCGGTCGCGAACTGCCGCACGCGATGATGATGATGATCCCCGAACCGTGGGAAAATCACGAGTCGATGGACCCCGAACGCCGCGCGTTTTACGAATTCCATTCCTGCCTGATCGAACCGTGGGACGGCCCGGCCTCGATGGCCTTCACCGACGGCATCCGCATCGGCGCGTGCCTGGACCGCAACGGCCTGCGCCCGTCGCGCTACTACATCTTGAAGGATGACGTCGTCATCATGGCGAGCGAAGCGGGCGTTTTGCCGGTGGAACCGGAACGCGTTTTGCAAAAGGGACGCCTGCAGCCGGGCCGGATGTTCTTGGTGGACACCCGGGAGGGGCGCATCATCGCGGACGAGGAACTGAAGAAAAAGTACGCGGGCGCGCACCCCTACCAAAAATGGCTCGACGAAAACCATGTCACTCTCGAGCAACTGCCGGAACCGGCGTATCACACCGATCCGGGCCACCGCAAGATTTTGCAGGAGCAACAGGCGTTCGGTTACACCTTTGAGGATTTGCGTTTCCTGATCGGCCCGATGGCACGTGACGGCCAGCAGCCGCTTGGCTCGATGGGCACGGACACGCCGCTGGCGGTTTTGTCCGAGAAACCGCAACTGCTCTACAATTATTTCAAGCAGCTGTTCGCGCAGGTCACCAATCCGCCGATCGATCCCATCCGCGAGGAGATCGTCACCGCCACGCACACGATGGTTGGTTCCCGCGGGGGCCTGTTGAATCCCGGGCCGGAAAGCTGCGCCTTGATCCGTCTCGAACAACCAATCCTCACGAACGAGGACCTGGACAAGCTGCGTTTCATCGACCGTTCCGGCTTCAAGGCCGAGACCCTGCCGATCTTGTTCAAGGCCGCCGACGGCCCGAAAGGCCTGGAACGGGCATTAGAAAAATTGTTCACCGCCGCCGATGAGGCCATCCGTGACGGCGCGAACATCCTGATCCTCTCCGACCGCGGCGTTTCGCCTGAAATGGCACCGATCCCCGCGCTGCTTGCGACCGCCGGGTTGCATCATCATCTTATCCGCACGGGCACGCGCGGGCGCACCGGCCTGGTACTGGAATCCGGCGAGCCGCGCGAGGTGCATCATTTCGCGCTGCTCATCGGCTACGGTTGCAGCGCCATCAATCCGTATCTCGCCTATGAGACGATTGACGACTTGATCAAGGAAGGCCTGCTGCCCGGCCTCGATCACAAGACCGCCGTCAAAAAGTTCATCAAGGCCGCGATCAAGGGCGTGGTGAAGACGATGGCGAAAATGGGTATCTCCACGGTGCAAAGCTATCGCGGGGCGCAAATCTTTGAAGCCGTCGGCCTGAACAGCGATTTCGTGGAAAAATATTTCACCTGGACGCCCACACGCATCCAGGGCATCGGCCTCGACGTCGTTGCCGAGGAAGCCTTGTCGCGCCATCGCCGCGCGTTCCCGCCCGTGAAGGTGAATGAAGAACTCGACGCGGGCGGCCAGTATCAATGGCGCGACGGCGGCGAACAGCACCTGTTCAATCCGCAGACAATCCACAAGCTGCAGAAGGCCTGCCGTACGAACGATGAGAAAACGTATCGCGAATACGCCGAGATCATCAACAACCGCGCAAAATCGCTTTGCACTCTGCGCGGATTATTGGATTTCAAATTTGTTGAGCAGGCGATTCCGATCGAAGAAGTCGAGTCCGTCGAGGAAATCGTCAAGCGTTTCAAAACCGGCGCGATGAGCTACGGCTCGATCTCCAAGGAAGCGCACGAAACCCTGGCGATCGCGATGAACCGTCTCGGCGGACGCAGCAATACCGGCGAAGGCGGCGAAGACCCGGAGCGTTACATCTGGACGAACGACAAAGGCGACTCGAAAAATTCGGCCATCAAGCAGGTCGCCAGCGGCCGTTTCGGCGTGACGAGCCATTACCTCGTCAACGCAAAGGAACTTCAGATCAAAATGGCGCAGGGTGCGAAGCCCGGCGAAGGCGGCGAATTGCCCGGCAAAAAAGTTTTCCCGGCCATCGCCAAGGTGCGCGGCACCACGGCGGGCGTCGGTTTGATTTCTCCGCCGCCGCATCACGATATTTATTCCATCGAGGACCTGGCCGAGCTGATCCACGATCTGAAAAATTCAAATCGCAATGCGCGGGTCAGTGTCAAATTGGTGGCCGAGGTTGGCGTCGGCACGATTGCCGCCGGCGTGGCCAAGGCGCACGCGGATGTCGTTTTGATTTCGGGTCATGACGGCGGCACGGGCGCATCGCCGCTGTCGTCCATCAAGCATGCAGGCGGGCCGTGGGAACTCGGCCTGGCGGAAGCGCACCAGACGCTCGTGTTGAACGGCCTTCGCAGCCGCATTTATGTCGAGACCGACGGCCAGTTGAAAACGGGCCGCGACGTCGCGGTCGCCGCGCTGCTGGGCGCAGAGGAATTTGGTTTTGCCACCGCCCCGCTCGTGGTGATGGGTTGTATTATGATGCGCGTTTGCCATCTGAACACCTGCCCGGTCGGTGTGGCTACACAGGACCCGCGCTTGCGCAAGCGCTTCACGGGTGATGCCGACCACGTCGTGAACTTCATGCGGTTCATCGCCCAGGAACTTCGTGAAATCATGGCGAAACTCGGCTTCCGCAAACTTGAAGACATGGTCGGCCGCACGGACAAGCTGATTCCGTGGAAAGCCATCGAGCATTGGAAGGCCAACGGCCTCGACCTCACGCCGATCTTGTATCAACCGAATTTCCCCGGAGATAACGGACGTTTCCGCTCGCAGGAGCAGGATCACGGCCTCGAAAAATCCCTGGACGTGACGAAGATTTTGGAAATCTGCAAGCCGGCCATCGAGCGCGGCGAAAAAGTGAAGGCCGAACTGCCGATCATCAACGTGAACCGCGTCGTCGGCACCATCACCGGCAGCGAAATCACGAAGAAGCACGGCCCGAACGGCCTGCCCGAAGACACGGTCCAGTTGAAGTTCAACGGCAGCGCGGGCCAGAGCTTTGGTGCGTTTGTGCCGAAGGGTATGACGCTCGAACTGGAAGGCGACGCCAACGATTATTTCGGCAAAGGCCTGAGCGGCGGGAAACTTGTCGTGTATCCGCCGAAGGGTTCCAGCTTTGACTCCAAGGACAACATCATCATCGGCAACGTGGCGCTTTACGGTGCGACCGCCGGCGAGATTTATGTCTGCGGCATGGCCGGCGAACGTTTCGCCGTCCGCAACTCCGGTGTCAACGCCGTGGTTGAGGGCGTCGGTGACCATGGCTGCGAATACATGACGGGCGGACGCGTCGTGATTCTCGGCAAGACCGGGCGCAATTTTGCCGCCGGCATGAGCGGTGGCGTGGCGTATATCCTCGATGAGGCCGGAGATTTTCATACCCGCTGCAACATGGAACTCGTGGCGTTGGAGAAATTGGAGGACGCCGACGAGACCGAGGAAGTCTGGAAATTGATCCACCGCTACCAGACTTACACCAAATGCCTGCGCGCGGCCGGAATGCTCGCGGACTGGAAAAATTGGGTGCCGAAATTCGTCAAGGTCATGCCGCAGGATTACAAGCGCGTCCTGACCTCGCTGAAGAGAATCCAGTCGCAAGGTTTGACCGGCGACGAGGCGATCATGGCGGCGTTCGAAGAAAACGTGAAGGGCGGACACTAAAATTTAAAGCAAAGGCGAAACGCAGAGGCGCAGAGAACGCAAAGATTCGCAGAGAAAAACGGGTTATGCATGAGAATGAGGTTTCGGAGAAAATAATCGGGGCGGCGATTGAGGTGCATAAGTTTTATGGGCCGGGTTTGGTGGAACAGATTTACGAAGAGGCGTTGTGCCACGAGTTTTCTTTGCGCGGCATCCGCTTCGAGCGGCAGAAGCACGTGCCGGTTTATTACAAAACCGTAAACATGGGAATTCCGTTGCGGCTGGATTTGATTGTGGAAGAGAAAGTGATTGTTGATCTGAAGGCCAAAGAAGAAGTTGTCGCATTTGATCGGGCGAAACTGTTGAGTTATCTGCGCCTGACAAATTTACGGCTGGGCTTGATCATCAACTTTCACTCGATTTTGTTGAAAGATGGAATCGAGCGCGTGGTGAACGGTTTAAAATTACCGCCGCCCGAACCCGGTTCATTCAGCTTATAAAATTTTTATGACAGAGTCCGATGTAAAGATGTCAGAGATGCAGAGGTTCATGGAGAAAAGCATTTTTTCTCCGCGTTTTCTCCGCGTTCTTTGCGTCTCTGCGTTTATCCGAAACCAAATACTTGCGACACTGAAACTAAACGCAGAGGTGCAGAGAACGCAAAGATTCGCAGAGGAAAACGGGTTATGCATGAGAATGAAATCTCGGAAAAGATAATCGTGGCGGCGATCAGCCTTTAAATTTTAATGAGAGAGTCCATGGCAAAGATGTTGAGCACGCAGAGGTTCGCAGAGGAAAAAATTTCTTCTCTGCGTTTTCTCCGCGTTCTTTGCGCCTCTGCGTTTATCCGAAACCAAAAACCTGACTGACAATGGGAAAACCCACTGGATTTTTAGAATTCAACCGCGAACTGCCGAAAGACCGTTCGCCGCTCGGTCGCATCGCCGACTGGAAGGAATTTCATGAGCACCTGCCCGAGGCCGACCTGAAGAAACAGGGCGCGCGCTGCATGGACTGCGGTATTCCGTTCTGCCATACGGGCCAGCTCGTCAGCGGCATGGCCAGCGGCTGCCCGATCCATAACCTAATCCCCGAATGGAACGACCTGGTTTATCGCGGCCTGTGGAAGGAAGCGCTGGAACGCCTGCACAAGACGAACAATTTCCCGGAATTCACTGGCCGGGTCTGCCCCGCGCCGTGTGAAGGTTCCTGCGTGCTCGGCATCAAGGACCCGCCGGTCACGATCAAGAACATCGAGAACAGCATCATTGACCACGGCTGGAAAAACGGCTGGGTGCTGCCGCAACCGCCCAAATCGCGCACGGGTAAAAAGGTCGCCGTCATCGGTTCCGGCCCCGCCGGGCTTTCCGCCGCCGCGCAGTTGAACACGGCCGGCCACGAGGTCACCGTTTTTGAACGCGCCGACCGCCCGGGTGGCCTGCTCATGTATGGCATCCCCAACATGAAGCTCGACAAGCAGGAGGTCGTGTTGCGCCGGATAAAATTGCTGGAGCAGGAAGGCGTGAAATTTGTCTGCAACACCGAGGTCGGGAAAAATTATCCGGCGGAAAAATTATTGAAGGAATTCGACGCCGTCATTCTCGCCACCGGCGCGACCAAGCCGCGTGATCTGCAGATTCCCGGACGCGAACTGAAGGGCATCCATTTCGCCATGGATTTTCTGACGGCGAATACGAAGGCGATTTTGGACAACCACAAGAACGGCAATTTCATTGATGCCACCGGCAAGGACATCGTCGTCATCGGCGGCGGCGATACCGGCACCGATTGCGTCGGCACCTCGTTGCGCCACGGCTGCACGTCGCTGGTGCAGGTGGAAATCCTGTTCAAGCCGCCGTTGGAGCGCGCCAAGGACAATCCGTGGCCCGAATGGCCGAAGACGCTCAAGGTGGATTACGGCCAGGAAGAAGCGGCGGCGAAATTCGGCGCCGACCCGCGTGTCTACCTCACGACCGCAACCCAATTTGAAGATGATGGAAAGGGCCATGTCAAAGCCGTGCACACCGTGCAAGTCGAGTGGACCAAAAATGACAAGGGCCAGTTCATCCCGAAGAATGTTCCCGGCTCGGAAAAGGTCCTGCCCGCGCAGTTGGTCCTGCTGGCGATGGGTTTTCTCGGACCGGAACAGCCGTTGCTGGAAGCGCTCGGCATCGAACGCGACACCCGCTCAAACGCCAAGGCGGATTTCGAGAAATACACCACCAATCATGCGAAGGTTTTTGCCTGCGGCGACTGCCGTCGCGGTCAGAGCCTCGTGGTGTGGGCGTTCAATGAAGGCCGTGGTGCCGCCCGCGAATGCGACAAGTTTTTGATGGGCAAGACGGACCTGCCGTGAGGGATTAAACGCAGAGGTGCAGAGAACGCAAAGTGGCGCAAAGGTGCGAGCCGCACGGGCTATTGTTTTTAACCACAGATGGACACCGATGAACACGGATCTCAAATCTGAAAACGACAACTTTTACAGAAGGGAACAAAGGGAACGAAGCAGAAAAACTTTGTCCGCAGATTAAATATTCTGCAAGCCAGGGATCGGAACCGGTTCACTGCTCTGTAACTCTGCGTATCTCAGCGTTCTCTGCGTCTTTGCGTTGAGTTCAAACCAGACTTAAACGCAGAGGCGCAGAGAACGCAAAGTGACGCAAAGGTGCGAGCCGCACGGGTTATTATTTTTAACCACAGATGGACACAGATGAACACGGATCTCAAATCTGAAAAAGACGACTTTCACAGAAGGTAACGAAGGGAACGAAGCAAAAAAACTTTGTCCGCAGATGGCGCGGATTTACGCTGAGGCATCCGAATCTTTGAGCATCTGTTCTACCGTGGTGAGCAATCCGGGCACGCGTAATTCCACCGCCTGCCACAACAGCCCATGATCAATCGCATCATATCCGTGACTCACCCGGTCGCGCATCCCGGCGATGCCGCGCCAGTCCACCGCTGGATACTGCGCCGTCAGTTCCGGCGGCAATCGTTTGACCGCTTCCCCTAAAACTTCCATCACCCGCTCAAACGCCGCGCGTTTTTGCCAGTCGGTCAGGATTTCGGGGAGGGAATTTGCCTTGCACAGATCCTGCGCGTGCCGCGCGTTTTCTGCCAGTTGCCGCAGCGTCACCCTGGGATCATGTCTGCTCATAGACCGTCAACGCTTCCTGCTGCACCTCGTCGCGAAAATCATGGCTCAAGCTGTTCGGCGTGTGCAGGTCCACCCGGCGTCCAATGATCGCGGCGAGGTCTTCGTGCCAGCCGAAGAACTCCCAGCCGGTCCGGGCGGTCGGCAGCAGCTCTGCCAGCATATCCACGTCGCTCCGCTGCGGATCGAAGTCCTGCCGAAGCACCGACCCAAACAGGCTCAACTTACGGATGCCATGCGCACGACAGAAGGCCGCGATCTTTTCGCGGTCAATCAGAATAGGCAGTTCGGCCACGCTCATGGCACATATCATCATTCAAAAATCGGCCTCGTGCAATCTTCATTCCGCCCCGTGCCGCAGCCGGTAACAAGTTAAACGCAGAGGTGCGAGCCGCACGGGCTATTATTTTTAACCACAGATGGACACAGATGAACACGGATCTCAAATCTGAAAACAGTAACTTTTACCTCTGTTAAAAAGCTCTGCGAAACTCTGCGGGCCTCGGCGTCTCTGCGTTGAAATCAAATCCGGCTTAACGCGGAGGTGCAAAGGACGCAAAGAAGCGGGCACTTTGTCCGCAGATGGCGCGGATTTACGCAGGTTTTGACCACGGGGGACATGGCCTGCAAACCCGAGTCAGAGCAATGTAAATTCACCATTGCTCGCCAGAACTTTTCATTGCTTGCAGAACTTTCACTGCCAGTTCTCCTGACATAGGCTTGCGTTTTCACTTTACTTCAAGCGAGTTTGGCACTTTTCTGTCTGCATCAAAAACGCAAAGTCAAAACTAAATGATCCTGCCGTGACGGTCTGCAAATTCAGATACCATCGCGCGGTCATTCGTTTTGGATTTGTCAGGGATGAAATTTTCAAGCTCCAGCCGGGCACTATAATCGGCGTGATTGTAAAATCTGACGCCCATAATCAACAAAAATTTAGCATTCCGGAATTCATTGTCTTCCAAGCTCACGTGACACCTAAATTTGAAGTTGAGCAAGTCGGCTCTGGTTTTCCGTGTAAAGATGAAGCCAAAGCAAAGGAGGTTTATCAGGTTGTAGTAGCCAAAAATTTAATTGTCCCGATTGTTGTGTTGGTAACTTGGGATGGTGGTTTTGCGCTCGCAACCGCATCAAATCCCGAAGCTTGGTATGATGAATTGGTATTATTTTGCTACAACAAACCACAAATAATCGGTGAACAACTTTCTAAATTTTCATTAAAATATTTTAAGCGCTCTATGGGGAAGCCGCCGGAAATGGTCAAAGAAGAAATGCTCCCCACAATAGAGCCGGTAGAAGCAGAAAAGTTATTTCAGCAAAAGAGTGCTCAAATAAAAGCTGATGAGTTGGCCAAAATCAAAAAAATATCGCCATCGCCTTCAACAATTACTCAACCATCGGTTGCCTTGAAAGAAAGTCAGCTATTGGTTTTGTCGAAAGCTTTTCCAGAAACGATAAAGTTTTTCAAGTCGACAGAAAAACCAAGTCCACAGGACGTTTATGCAGCATATCAACGGGATATTTTCAAGGCGACTGGAAAAATGGACGAACCGCTGACGTTTAACCAAGATCAGTTCACCAAGGCAGTAAAGGTCTTTAACAATAAACGCCGCAGGACAAAAATGGGGATTGATCCGATCGAATACGAACTGGTCGCCGGCTGGTTTTTTAGTGAATATGGGAATATGCCTCCTCATGCGCGTGTTAATGCTTTGAAAAAGCGTGGACTTCATCCGCCTACGGCTGATGCGATTCGCCAAATGTGCAAGCGCTTGAAGCTCCCTTCGATTCGCAAGCCAGGATTGCATTAAACCGGAGTCCAGCCACCTCGAAAAAAACTGCCTGCAAGTTTTACCGAGCGGTTAAACTTGTCGGTAGATTATTCCGTATTCAATACTTCTGCTATATGAGAATCTTCAATCATGCGGCCTAGAAAACCATTTGCCGGCAGTTGAAATTTGAAACCGCTGTAGTTCCTATTCGCGAAAGCGATGCCCTCGCCGAAGGGATTTTCTGGGTGGATATGCGCTAATCTTTTATTAATTAATAAAAGATTAGTAATAATAATACTTTATTTTAGTATTATAAATATTAATCTATTGCCATTCCCGCGAATGGGAAAGAACAAAAAACAAACTATTATGAAAACGTGAAAATAAAAAAGACCTGAATTCTCATTCAGGTCTCTAAAAAGTCGGGCGGGAAGCCCAACCGTAGGATGTTGCACAACCTACTTCTACGGCCTTTTGCTTCCCGCGTCAAACAAAATTAATTCATTTAGTTTTACTTTATGAAAAAACGCTACTGCGCGCCCAGATACGGACGCCTGACTAGCTTTGTGCCGTTGACGCTTAACGGTCCACGCAAACGCCAAGCCCATTTCCATAATGGGTTTGTGCTCAAGCCGACAAAGCAAATCTTGCGCAACTAGTCCATATGACTGGCTAAACGGTGAGCCGCGTCGGATTGCTACGGCGCGGCTCCTTTGGAAATTCTACGTGCTCTTTTGAGGCTTGGAAGAAACCATAAACCTGATAGATAATTGGGAAGATGCATTTATTGGAATCAATGATTGCCGTAGGCTTGGCAACTGCGTTCTGCGTTGTCGTAATACTGGCGATCTATGACAGCAACCTAGTGCGGATCAGAACCGAAGATGAATCCAAATGGGAAACCAGGGCGATAATAAGAACAATTTTAATCGTTGTGGGCATTGCAGAATTGTTGTTTTTTCTTAATCAGGGATCGAAATAGGCCAACCCCTGAAATTCGGTCGGAAAAATTTAAGACAGTAAAAAGTAAAGGGGCAGGCGTGATTAATGGTATGTTTTTGTTCATGACTTGTCATATTTGAAGATTTACAATTTGCTCGCGATATGGCTTGGTCAATTCTTCAACATTCTACTGATGCGGTTGATGCCGCTGGTGCTTTTTTGGCAAATGCAGACAAACAACCAAACTCCCTAGATTGGAATTTGGATTTAGTTTTAAAATACGATGAATCGCTCGCAATAATTAACAATTGGAGGGCCTGCCATAATTTTCCTCTGAACACTTTCCAAATTGGGCTTCGCCGGCGGGCAAAACAGGTTGAACACAGCAGTTTGATTGTTCAGCGAACCAAGCGTTTATCATCAATCAGTTTGAAGCTCCAAAGATTTCCGAAATTAAAATTATCTGAAATGCAAGATATTGGCGGATGCCGAGCGATTGTTCATACCGTTGCCCATGTTGAAAAATTGGTTAAAAATTATTCGGAAAGCCAAATTAAACATAAGCAAATTGATTTTGATAATTATATCAACAACCCAAAGCCGTCTGGCTATCGTGGCCACCATTTGATTTATAGCTATTACAGCGACAAAAAGACCACCTACAATGGCAGGAAAATTGAAATTCAAATCCGAACACAACTTCAACACGCATGGGCGACCGCTGTGGAAACGGTTGGCACTTTTACCAAGCAGGCGTTAAAGTCGAGTCGGGGCGAGGCCGACTGGTTGCGTTTTTTTGCTTTGATGGGAACAGCAATCGCCGTCAGAGAAAATTCACCGCCAGTTCCAAAGACACCTGACAATACAAGGGATTTGAAATCGGAATTAGTGGATTATGCAAAAAAATTGGATGTCGAAAACCGATTGCAGGTATATGGAGCGGCACTGCAAACATTGGAGCAGCCAAGTTTAGCGGACGCGCATTATTTTCTTCTAAAACTTGATCCGTCGCCAAATGCGCCAACGGTTCAGATTACGGGATATAAGCAGATGGAACTTGAAAAGGCGTCAAAAGAATATCTGGATATTGAAAAAGCAATTTCCAAAGGGACTCACGCTGATGCCGTTTTAGTTTCTGCGGAGTCATTTGCCAATCTCCGTCGCGCTTATCCGAATTATTTTTTAGATACAAAGGAATTTTTGGCGGCATTAAGACAAGCGATTGCCTGAAAAGGCGCTAAAGTGGAATACCCCTCTGCCGTCCTCCGCCTTCGTAGAACTACGGCGCGACAAGTCCGCCTTCGCGCAGCTTCCGCCGTCGTTGGAACTTCCACCTTCGCCAAGGCTTCGGCGGACAAGATGGCGGGACAAGTCGGCGCGACAAGCGGTGGGACTTGAATCGATTTGATGATGCGCAGGCATGAATGGACACGGATAAAATGATGGTGATGGAGCGCATCGGCGATTCGGTATACCTCGGTTTGCCAAGGGCTCTTCCCCCTCATCCGTCCTTCGGACACCTTCTCCCTTGGGGAGAAGGCAGCGAGGCGGCGAGGTATTCTGGTTCCTTGCGTGTGGGCATTCGCCCGCCATCCTTGATTTGGGAGACGGCGACATGCGGTCCGAAAGCGCCAGAGGACTGGCGCAGTCCAGGACGCTAGCGCGTTGGCAATGGCTCCCCAGTTTCTCGAAGTGTTTTGCAGTGCGGTGCTCCTTCCGGAAGGGCACCAAGCAGAGCCGCGACACTGCTTTCGTGCGGGCGAGACGTTTTCGGATGTTCAATTGCGCGTCGTGCGCATGAAAGCGGCGTGGCTCCCGCATGCGGGATTCCCGCCGCAGTCCATGACGCCAATGTGTTTGCGATGGCATCCGAAATTTGCAAAGCGCCTTGGTCGAGGCGCAGCCTCGACACTACACCTTTTGCAGAGGTCTCATACGCCATTGCTTGAGGAGTGGAGGGCTTCGCCTCGCACCATCGGAAGTTGCTCTGACATTCGTCAAACCCTAGGTCGTGCCTGAAAATGTAGCGGCAGGCATCCCTGCCTGCCGTAGAGGGCGGTCCCGCATGCGGGACCGCCCGGAAAAAGCGCCCGCAGAGCGAAACGCTCAGATTTGAAAGTGGTTTTCGCGATGGCCACGTGGTTCCGCCGGGCTGGAAGCCACGGCTCTACGTCAGCCAGGATGGCCGCCGCTACTATTTTCAGACAGTAGGAGTTTGAATCCGTCAGGTGTTCACCCCATTGCCGGTGGCGCGAGGAATGACCAAAATTAAAACCGGTCTCATATCCATGACCGACGGTAAATGCCAATCATCGAACCCAACCCATCTCATTCCCGCACGTCGAGCGTTGCCAGTGTGCTGCTATTCACGCGAGGATTCTTTCGCACGCAGTTGTGGGTCTGGCCGCTGGTCGCGGCGCTGGTGCTCGGAATCATCGGTGGCTGGCTGCGCGTAAAAATGGAGAACGCGACCAAGCAACAGATTGCCGACATGCTCCAAACGATCCTGAACGCCAATAACGAGGCGCTCCATTCGTGGTCGGTCGCCATGAAAGCGGATGCGGAAAACCTGGCCGAGGACGACCGCGTCCGCGATCTGGTCGAGGGT
>Ga0210388_10003201_pt1 | contig 12804 bp, 16 predicted proteins | sample IncBWC19OmetaG_FD_155485 | JGI IMG/M metagenome (GOLD analysis project Ga0210388, IMG submission 155485) | Forest soil microbial communities from Barre Woods Harvard Forest LTER site, Petersham, Massachusetts, United States - Inc-BW-C-19-O ... | reverse complement strand
ACGAGCTTTGAAGGCTTGGATACTTACATCAGGGTTTTGGCCGGTGTCTGGTATAAATAGATAGCTCTGATCAATAGTTCCCACCCTGCCTTTACTATATAAGGTATTATCAGGACTTATCTATTATTTAAAGACTTGCAACAAATGATCATGAAATGATACACTGTACATCCCTCTTGTAGGTTGTGATCAATAAATCCCTGTCTGTAGCTTTTATGTATAACATTATCAGGACTTGCAACTAATATGTCTGAATTGTATTGGAGGATCTTGTATTGATAACTTGCATGACACAATTGTAGGAAGTTATCAACAGTTATAACTCTGCTGCTGCTGGATAAGATATTATAATCTGTTTGTCAGAAAGACCACTTGTTGATCAGCTAATTCCACTCTGTAGCTGCCATATAGCACATTATCAGATTTTACTATTTGTTTATCTGAATTGTATCTGCTGATACACTCTGGCCGGGGTCTAACTACCTTGCAATTGTGTGGTTTTTAGACCACCTTGAATACTCTTAATCATCTCCAGCTCATCTCCACAAGCATTCTCCCACATATCACAGTCATCCCATGATCCGAAGCGGCCTCCCTAATACGTACTGGAGCTTTACCGTCAGTCACACCGCGCACATCATTAACCAGACACCTACACGCACCTTATAAGCCCATTTGAAGCCTATACCAGTAATAAACCGTCTGTCGCACATCTTCGAATTTTCGGCTGCAAAGGCTATGTGCACATTCTGCAAGAAAAACGTCAAAAACTGGATAAGAAACCGTTAGAATGTGTTCATCTGGGCTATTCAGAACATAAACGGGGTTTTTTTACTCGTTCATCGACCAAGTGGACGCATTGTTGAATCCCGCGACGTCCATTTCGATGAAAGCGAATTTGTGGAACCCAGCATAGTCAGGATTGAGACCGAGACCACCCAAGACGAAGCAGATACAGAGAACTCACCTGTTGAGGAGGATAAGGAGTCAAACTCCGACTCTGAATCATCTGTTTGAGGATGTCAAAAGCGACGATGATGACGATGGAGATGATTCGGACACGTCATTTGAGGGCTATGGGACAGCAGGGAGCTCTGGTTCTAATGCCAGATCATCACCAGCCCTGCTCTGGAAGTTTCGAAAATGAGTTTCGTGCCGCGGAGACCTCACCATCGAAATTAGAAACCTCGAAAAACCCCTGGAACCACTCGAACTCACCTGAATCCACCACCTCCAAAGCCTTATCTTGCTCCAACCACTGAAAATGATCAACTTTGTTGTTCCACAAGGATCCGAAGGGCGCCAACGCGAGATGATGATGAAAAGTTCTTCAGGACATCATATGCCAACCGCAGCGTGTATAAAACAGGTGGAGGGACGAATGCGTCAGGAGAAAAGCGACGAGATAAGGATGAGAGGGAGCCAAATAGAGGTAAAGAGAGTCTAAGAGAGCCTAACAGAGCTCCAGAGAGTGTGATGCAAGTCCAGTGACCAACGAGTGCCAAAGCTGCCGTCTTGGAGGATCCTATCTCCTACCTTGACGTGCTGTTGTGATGTTAAGCTCATTTCTCTAATGCCGCTGTTGGCTCCGACACCATCCTGGGTTACAGGAGTGTCTGGGTTCAGACGGCTCATCTACTACTGTTTCCGGATGTGGGGAAATGATTCCTGTGCCTTTGGACTCGAACTCCGGTGAGACGGTGAGCTTACACTCAAGTCCAATTCTTTCCCTCCCACCGTTCTGCCCATTACGACCATAACTTGACGAGCACAAGTTCACAGACAAAAAAAGATGGGGGATAGTGGAAGGGGAAGAAGTCGCAGGAACAGATTGCGAGACGGCTCGCCAAGGCCAAGGATGCGGACGTCGCTGTGAAAAAGACGAGACGGACGAGAGAGACGAACCTGAACAGCCGTTCGACGATAAAAGCACCTGTCCACGCCATTCGCCCAAACAATGCATACAGAATGCCAAGAAACGAGAACGAGTTGCAGAAGACAAGGAGCGTGGGGGATGGGAGGGCTGGGGGCAGTCGTAGGAAGAAAAAAAACGATGCGAGAACGTCTCGCGTTGAAGGCCTTGATATTAACGTTGTCAGTTATAAATATGAGGATTGCGCTCATTTTCTCGAGGAAACGAGCGTACCGACGGTGTCAGAACTATTCCCTTGGTCCATGGGTAACAGCACCGTATCATGATCATGATGGCATGCCGTAACGCCGTAGAGATCATCACCGACTCCGAAATAGAAGCCAAACGTCCCTTGCATGTGGAGCGTCTTCAACCCGGCGATGGGCAGGCTATGTATGTGGTAACCCAATCTATGACGTCCTTGAGGGGATGGAGATCGTTGACGGGTGCCAACGTTCGGGACCAGTGAGAGGCTGGGCCACCGATTCACGATACGCCACGTCGATGTCGTGAATGTCGTGTTGCTCGAGGAGCTGGAGGATGTCGGCCCCTGAGACTCAGGACTCGAATGCGGCGTTGCCGGTGGTCCTGTCGGGCAGGACTCCGACCCAAATCGTGACGCGACTGGTAACTGTCTCTCTGCCACTGTTCTGCTCGTCCCACCTGAAGCGGGCGAGATCGAAGGAGGTATGCTGGATTTCTTGATTGTCGAGGAGTTTAACAACCTTGGAACGAATGTCAGTCCGCAGAATGCTAAGCTTCAGGAAGGTCACGAATAGTTTCCCAAAGCTTGTTCTTGCCCAGTTTGTTGCGATCGTACACGCTGAGAAGCTGCATGACTCTAGGAATCTAGGATCGTGCTCCGGCCCAGTGGGCGGCGCAAAGACAACCGTAGATGTCCTGAAGACGAGCTTGGGGCCTAGGTGTCTGTTGCCGCGGAGACAGAAGTAATAAAAGTACTTCTCGAGCTTGGGGACTTCGTGTGAGGACTCGACGGAAGTCATGCTGGAGGAGGAGTCCTGCCAGAGCCTGATATGCTCGGAGGAGTCGCTGGACCTGGAGCTGGATAAAAGGTGCTTGGACCGCGCATTGCACTCTCTGTCGAAGGCCGGGGAATGGACGTGCTCCTCCCAGTTATCGACTAGAAGGGTACACGAGCGGGTCAGTATAGAAAACCTATAAAACGTAAAAGAACTCGCTTGATGGATTTTCAGACAACATTACAAGACGAGAGAAGTTGACTGAGGAAGTCCGTTGAACGAGTTGAGCGAGTAGTATTAACGAAGGTCTCGAGGTGAGCCCCAGCAATATCGTTGTCGTTCGCCCTTGCCTCCTATGACCCATGCCTGTGCTGCTATATGGCCAATAGCACAAGCTGGCCTCGGACCCTGCCACGCGAAGCAGTGGCCCACAACTGACAAGTAAGCTTGGATCTATGGTCGGACAATGAATTAAGCCACTTAGCGTAGTTTAGAACGTGGTTCTGTCCTTCCCAGCACTTTCCAACAGCCTCTTTCCACTTCAGTTACACCTCTCCTTGACCGCCAGATGCTAATTAAATAGTAGTAGATTATTAGTACCGTTATGTTAGTAATTTATACGACATCATTTTTGGAGTCAAGAATTGAGCGAGTCATCCCACCGGGAACCTTCGAGTTCGCTCGATTGTAAGATCTCTTCCGAATGTTCGTCAACCTCTTCACCCGCATTGTCCTCTTCCTCTTCCTCTGGGATCGCAGGCAATTGCTCCTGGTCGTGAAAGTTCCAACGGGTGACGGGATTGGGACCTCTGGCAATGTGGTCTAGGAGGAGGTTTGGGTTGATTCGCAGATAATTTGCGAGATGAGCAGGGTCGGGGTCATCTGCAACGTCTTCATCACTCGCTTCGGACTCATCAAATTCATCCATATGCAACGCGATAAAAAGTTGCTAGATATAATGTGAGGGCTAGGTAAGCGATTAGGAATAATCGGAACCTCACCAGATCCGGCATGTCCGCTACGAAAACAGAGTTCTCATCCAAGACTAGTAGTATGTCACCGCTTTCATCCTGTTCTACTACGCCGTTGTCGTTGACATCGCTAAATAGCGTCAATATCGAAGTAATTTAGAGAATTCAGACTCACGTTTGATACGGGAGAGGCATGGAGTTGATAGTGGCTGTTGCTTTAGTATGGGAGGTTGTGTTCGCGGAAAACTAACACGATGGGAAGGATTTATGTGTTAGAGACGTTTTGTGAATGTGCGGATACATACTTGTTAGGAGTATGAGACTGTTCGTGGTTAGAATGGGGTGTAAGGCGCTTTCGGGGAACTTGCGGAATGCTTCGCGTTCTGCGTTAGAGACGTTTGGTGTACAAGGTTGATGCCTTGTGCGTTAGCGCGGAAGTGTACTTTATTTCGCGAGAAATTGAAATTTCTGACAAGTCGAATGTAAGAGATGGTTCGTGAGCCGTTAGAAAACAATTCTGGTGTGCTAATGCAAAACTTGGCCTGGATAAGATACGCGTTTGTTGTAAGAGGCAATGTCCCGGGTTCTCGTCTCCCACCGCTTGCTCCAAGAAGGCAACGTTAAAAGGTACACCGGGGTCAAGTCGAGGACGTAATCTTCAATCGCCTCCCTCATCTGGTTTTGCGAACTCAGCAAGATGACGTTGATGGACGTCGGAAAACCTTATGAAGAGTGGACATTGTTAGGAGCTAAATGTATAGTGAGCATGGTTGTACGATCTATAGAAATTCAACAGTGCTGCAATTAACATAGAGAGTAGCACTGTTGGAAAGGTGCACCAATTCTTGCTCTCGTGTTCCCCGGAGGGACCGCCTGGTAGCCATTCGCCTCCTTCTCCAATCGCCCTCCTCTCTGAACTGTCGTAAATTCGACTTCACATGCAAGTTGTGCTGTTACTGGAGACTTCCGACTTCAGAATGCAAGGAGGATCTCGTCGGGCGTTGAGAGTGAAGAGGCTAGGGTGAGACAGAAGCTTAGGAATGCGAACGTTAACTAGGTTGTAATGTGAGTTCACCAGTCGTTCCCGTCAATGTATTTACACACCTGAACTATATGAGCCAACTGATTGATCTGATCGGCGTAAGCGGATCACAATTCCCGTGACGTCAACAATAATGGTCTACGATCGACAAAGGAAGGCGTATTAGTTAGGAAGCTAAGCAGAATCCATGAATGTATTCATGTAACGTTAAGTCATCTGCTGTGGTTGACGTCTCCCACTACAACTTATGAAAGTCTGAAATTTGTTTATGAAACTCACGGTGACCGAATGCGGACGAGTGAATATGCTAAGCAGAGCAGCCGTTAACTATAACACAGAGGTAGCGGTCAGAGGTGGCGACTTACGTTAGAACCAAATTTGATAATGATTCGTAAAGCAGTAACTTTGTCAAGCTCGACCGAGTGAACCCCCATGCCGTTCTACGCCCGAGTAGCCATTTCATCTCCCAAAGGACGGTGACGAAGACACATCAACGTTGTCAATAGAATATATCAATTAAACAGGCAAAGGAAACTCACCCGCTCGTAAATACTATACCGCGCCTGTAGTACTAGTCCACGGTTAATGAAAATGGTTGATGTGAGATGAAGAACTTGTGCTGAGCCGTAAGCCAGACGCATTATTCGTTAACTCTGCCGCCCTCATCAAGTCCAAAGGCGCATCAATTCCCACGCCTAGGTTTCCCGTTTCGACTTCCTTAATTGTCGACCTCAACCATCTCCATCGAGAATTAGCATTGTATAGCCATGGAAGGAGAGTAGATACTTGAGGCTGAAGGACTGGTTGGAAATCCCCGTGTAGTAGCGAGAAATCTGTACCAAGCGAGGCGCTTCGATTTTCCCTGAGGAAGAACTTGGTCCTTTGATCCTCGGCTTCATAATTGTGTCGCCTCCACCCACAATCGTAATCCCAAATTACTATGACCGACGTTGTTGAAAGCCCATCACATCTCATCTTCATGCTCAAAAGTAACTACTTTTGGAGACTTCCGGCGTTAGAACGCACGGATGAGGACTCGTCACCCTTGACGGAAAACCATGAGAAGATACAAGAGAAGTATAGTAATGAGAACGTGAACTAGTTCTCTTGGCCGCCTGTTGACTGTATCTTCTGAGCAGGGGCAATTCGCACGACTCCGGAACAGATGGAAGGTGGGGAAGTCATTGGACTGTGCGTGGCTTTAAGACAGACGTATACGCTCCTTTCACCTTCCACGTTTTCGCGTCACGTTCTAAGTGGTGATGTCATGAACGTTAGATGCTTCAAGCATGCAAGGATTTGGTGCAGTTGAAGGCATGAACTGAGTCACAATAAACACATATGTCAGCAAATGTTGCAAGAGCCATCATACAGAAGACGAGCGTAATTACTAGTAAATGGACATCTGGGACCGGGCTATAAGCATATAATCAGAATTGAAGATAAGGCTTACAAATGCAAGCAACCCGTCATACTTGTAACACTAATCCTCATCAGACCCAGAGTCCCGTTCACTCGGAGAATCTGAGTCACTGCCACCGTCTGAGGTCTCGATGTCTTCCCAACCATCCGGATCTCGATCACCCAGGCTCAGTTCCGAATTGTTTGACTCATCTGTATCGCTGGCACCTTCGGAATCCTCGTCTAGTTCAGGATATTGATCATTTTCCACCTCTTCTGCCTCATCATGAATACTATCACTAAGTTCGGAAGTGGCCATGGATGTGAATGCATAGCGATGCCCGATGCCTTGGCCCCAGTGATAGCGCATGAGAAGATCCCGGTCAGAAAAGCTGGGTATTTAAATGAGTTAGAGTCAAAATCACCACATCAAGCTTGAACACACCGGCTAACAAAATAAAAGTGATAATCTTCGCCATCCTTTGCGCAACGTGATACACCATCCCCATTCGCTTGTCGCCTGCCTTTAGCAAATGCAGGAATGATATGACATCCCCGCAATACTTCTCTTGGATCCACGAAGTCGAAAGAGCTGGTTTGGTGCATCGGAGGAAAGCGAACCAAGTCCAATCTAGCTCTACTCCATCCAGAAGACAATGGATCGACAACTTCGAACCATCGCACCCACAAAAAGTCGATGCGGCGTGGTTCATGATCCCGTGCCACAGGACCTGTATAGATCACATTTGTATGATATATACCTAGGACACGGGCATACAGAAAGCGATGAGGACAAGAAGAGCTCGTGGCATCATCTGCGAGGAGCATAACGTTGCAACGAGACGTCCCTGGATTCACAATGTCTGTTCCACGCTGTACATCGTAAGTAGTAAAACGAAAATGAATGCGTTTATGCTCGTAAATGTTATCGTTCCTTAAGAACACGAAATTGTCTTCCAAAGCGCCGTTGGAGGCTACTCTGACGTCAAGATTTTCAACAGACTCGGCCTCCGTCAGGTGTTGCACTACAACACGAGGAAGAAGATATTGCTTCAGCTTTGGGTAAAAGCTCTGCGGTAGATGTATGAGCGAGGCTCGAGGAAGGGGGAAAATTGTTCACCTTGACGGCGGGATCACCCACATTCTGTTGGAGAAACGTCGGAATGTGCACAGAGAATTTCTCTGACTCTGCCATAGTGTATTGAACCCCAGGGTCGCTGGCAACAACGGGCTCTGACTCTACTTGAGGATGACATCCGTCCACAGTCTGGCGGATAGCCCTGATCTGATGTTGTCGTCGTTCAATTCTAGATAGTTGCTTTGGTATTGACCAGCCGCTGGTCCGAAGGAAGCGTGCTTTTGAAACTCGGTGCTCTCGTTCGCTCTGGCGAACCTCGTGAGCCAAAGGGTTAAACATAGTGCCAAGAGGAGCGTACCGGTTGAGTTGAGTACGAGTCCGTCGTACCAAACCGCCGAATACTATAGACATAGTCGCCGAGCGCATGAAACTTGTAAGTTTTTAAACTGAGTTGCTTTGCCTTCCTCGCACTGCCATTGTGTTTCTGACGAGTTGATGTTTCTATGTTCTTTTCCTGACGCCGCATTCGGGCGGTACGTTCGCGTTCTAATTCTCTGGTGGAGAATGCTTTACAGGTTTTCTCCTTGAATTCCCGAATACTATTGCCAAAAGATGTTGTGACCTGAGAAAAAAGAGCAAGAGTCGTGTCCGTGTGCATGTGGAGCTTGGCAAGACCATGCCAGTAAGCCATGTCAAAAAGGACCCTAAGAACATATGCGTTGTGGGGCTCGGGTAAGAGACCGTCAAAAACGGGTATAGCACACTAGTTGACTCGTAGGTTAGTTAGATTAATGCTAACTTGCCATTCTACCTACTTGCAACATGTCTTCGTAATCACGAGCCGTCATCTTCTTCAGTTCTGACCGGTTGGTCGTCATTTTCCTTATCCCATCAATACCAAAAGCTGGGACTTCTCGAAAGCTAACCGAAAGTCAGCGCCTAGCTCCCAGAAAACCAGTCGATACTTGCCGCCGGTCCATCTCATGCTTCAAACTTTCATCATGGCATTCTAAGAGCCGTAACAGATGCATAAACACCGCCTTCCAAACGCCCAGCTCAACTTCATGCATCAAGTCCACAACAAGCATGTCAAACATTTTGAAGCCAAGCGGCGTTAACTTCTCGGAGAACGCATTCTGATACGATGGGTGTCACAAAAATCTCATTGCAAAAATCGGCAACCTACCGATGCCGGAACAAGGGAGTCCTCTTGTAGAAGCTGCTCTACCGCTTCCGTGTTGATCATATAATTCGTCTCGTATATGATTCGGCGTGCAGCCTTGACAAGACCATGGCGCCTGAGGTCGTCAACCCGTGTAAGAGAGGTGCGCTGTGCCATGTCTCGTTTCATTCCCATATTGGGTACACGATCCTTCGGAATGAGACATCGAGGGCAAAGACAGCGACCAAGGTTGCGGATACCGGCAATAAGTATTCTAGAACAATTGTGTGAGTTTTTCAGAACGCCGACGTGCAATAGGTGAAAGATTACTTCTCAGGGTAGTCTGCAGAATACGTAAATATGCGAGGGTAAAAACGACGATGGATGCCGTCACGGCACTCGATTATCACACCGTGCTCATACGCTTTCAGGAATTCATCGTCAAGAATGATTGCCCATTGAGCGTGGAAGATTTCTCGCTGGCAATGTGCCATAAAGGTAGAGCTGATTCCTTTTCGGCCAATATTCTCTGCCGCAAAGGATTTGAAAGCGTCAGGAAGCTACCATTCGGCAAAATTGAGGATTTACGCATAGCTAAGGAACGAACCTCACTTACCGTTTCCAAATAAGCAACGTGTTCGAACGCGTGCCTCTGGTCTTTTGATTCGTTTCCAATCGCAAGATAAATGGGGCAAAGTTTTTTAGTGCTGAAGGCCGTCAAGTGAGTGGGATCCGAGGCAAACATAAGGCCCAGTACGATGCGTGGAAGCTGACAATTTGGTTCTCGAGGAGAATCCTGGAGCATGCGGTGAGCTTCAAAGAACGCTTCCGATGTATAGAGTTCGCCGTAAACTCGGATTGGCTCAACAGTATCGCTTGGCTGCCAAAAAAGTTCATACGGTTCGAACTGAAAACCAGAAGCGGAGGTTTGGGTAATCTTTTCTTTTATCACCGATATCAACCTGCGATGATGTAGGACACCCGCATCAAAGTATTTTGGCCCTGGATGCAACATTCGACTGTGAAAAGGGACGTTGATCTTAACCGGTGTTTGGATCCAACCTCCCTTTGACTGCTTGTTCGCTTCCGACGGTTGGTTCGCTTTTGACCGCTTGTTAGCCTTCGACTGCTTATTCGGCCCGACGTCGTCATCATCCGAGCTGTCGAGGCGCTCTCCGCTCAGCTTTGCATCGATAAGCCGCCAATTCTTGCCGGAAACATCTTCCGGATGAAAGGAAGGGTGCCCAACTATTTGGAGGAGATTCCGAAAGCTTGACTGCGACTTCTTTTCGCCACCGTTCCAATACCACTCCCCTAGCAGAAATGAGGATTGGTTTGGATATGGGTGGTAGATATCGACCGGAAGGGAGTCAGGAGATGATTCTATTAAACCGTTGGAAGATGAGTGCTGCAAAGTATCATGTTCAGGTAGTTTGATAGCGTAATACTGCCGAAAAAAACCGAATCCGTCGCGTAAGGTCTTGAGGAGTTGGTACTGCGGACGAGACGCTTCTGGCTCAACTTGGACGCATTCAGGGAGGACCTGCGAGGGTGCTGGAGGAAGAGGTGCTGGAGGCTCAGGTTCCACATCTCGATAGCGTTTTGGCAGTCTCCGATCCTCTCGACGATTCCTCCGCTGTGCCAGCGGCCGATCCACGTCGTCGTCATCATCCATGACTGCATGAGCTTCGGCGGCCTGGGGAGCTGTTCATATGCGATACGGAAGAGAGTGCGTGAAATCTAACCTGTGGATGAACCAGGGAAAGAGGATCATTATTCGATTGCAGTTCGGTTGTCACATTTGCATTTGAAAAGCAATTCACAGCTTGACTTCTGTCAATGACCTGAGGAACTTTCATAAGCTATATTGCAGAAGGTGCATGAAATCTAACCTGTGAATGAACTGGTGAAAGAGGATCGACATTCGATTGCAGATCGGCTGTTACATTTCCGTTTGAAGAGCACTCTGCAGCTTGACTTGCCTCAATGGCCTGAGGAATTGTTGATTGCACTACAGCTGTTACATGTTCGTTTGAAGAGCAACCCGCAGCTTGAGCTCCGTCAATTCTTTGGCGTTTCTTTGCCCGCCAGGCTTCACCGGCCTTTGCGAGAGCAGCTGATAACCGTCGCTTCATCTTCGGACAACTGCGCTGGTGGTAACTAAATGCTTGAGGCGTCGAGAACACTCGCCCGCAGACGCAAATTCGAAACCAAGCTTCTAATTCTCGCGAATTCATGGCGGGGGATGGGTGCTGTGCAGCGACTATCAAGAGCCTTGATATAACCTATAGCCCCGTGAATCCAGGTCTTGGACTCTTTGAGTATGAAGGTTGCAGGGAAAAGCGCGAAGCGGCGGGGAGCAACAACTAGGTCGTTCCTAGAGTGAGTCATTCTGCGGCAGTGCCACAGTAGTACGGCATTGATGACCCTAGCTGGCACCACGGTTCAAATTAGGCTAGTAAATCTTATTTGCGTAGGCTCAACATATCGCGTGTAGTAATTAGCAATGTTATGACAAAATACGGTCCCTGATCCCGGACAACTACCAGATTGGGTGAGATAGGTGGGCGGTCACGCGCCTGCCAAACTGGGCGAACGAGGGCGTATTGTGGCTGACGTTATCGAATAAAATTTCCAAAGGACGCATTGGGCAACTTTCTATCACGGAAATAGGGAATTAAAAGAATCTGTTAGCATGCAAGATCCGAATTGAGAGACTTACGGGCCTGGTAATAGAAGGAACGGCACGGGATGCGTTGAAAAATGACGCCGAATAGGAGAGAACCCGCTGCCAATGCGCACGACTTTTGCAAGAAAGCGAACAACGTGATATTAGGACCGGACGTATTGAAGGTAATGACATTGAACATATTTCTATCGCAGTGATATAGAATCAGAGTGACTGGTCAGCTTGCGAGACGCAACTTAGGAAAATGACGTACTCAAGCCTGAACCAGCTGGGCAGAGAGTGCTGGTGACGGGGTGAGCTGCAAGTTGTCTTGACACTACGGGAAAGCAGCCAATTCAAGGCTGGTCTCTGAGAGACATCCAATTCAGGACGACTCCAATTCCAACGCCGCTCTTCCACCGGGAGGGCGTCAGGGGAGGACTCTATTAAATCGTTGGAAGGTGAATGCTGCCGGAAAAGACCAAATCCTTCACATAAAGACTTGAGAGGCAGAACACCTAGCTCGGCTTGGATGCATTCAGGGAGGACCTGTGAGGGTGCTGAAGAAAGAGGCGCTGGAGGCTCACCATACCTCGATAGCGTTTTTGGCAATCGCCGATGCTCCCAACGATTCCCCTGTTGTGCCAGCAGCATTCCACGTCGTCATCCACAACTGCAAGAACTTCAATGACGTGAGGAACTGTTCATAATAGCAAGAGATCATGAAATTCGATAACCTGTGGATGAACCAGTGAAAGAGTATGTACATTCGATTGCAATTCAGGTGTCACATTCCCAATCCACGACTTGGGTTCCTTTAACAGCCTGAGGAGCTGTTCATAAGCGATATAATAAAGAGTGCATGGAATCTAACCTATGGATGAACCGTTGAAAGAGTAAGGTAGCCTGGCCAATCAGTAAACCAGCAAGGTGACGGTACGCATGTTCGATTGAGAAAGGGCGACCCAAAAGTCTATCCCTTGGGAGCGACACAACGTCTAACTCCTGTGGTTTCTGCGTGAGGATGACATAAGAGGAAGGTGAAGAGAGGAAAGAAGCTGTCGAGGCAACGCCGAGTCCTGCCAAAAGGGGCGAGTCCTCCCTTAAACTCTCTTAGGCTCTCTTTTGTTCTCTTTGGCTCTCTTTGTCTCTCTCTCTAATTTCTGACCGCGCGCTCTTACTTTTTTTTTGGCTACATTTGTCTACCGCGGCGCATACCTAAGACACATAGCGGTTGAGTAGTGACTGCTCTAAGGTAGGTAGGGAACGTGGGGACATTAGGTAAGGATTGGACGATTGAATGTAAAGTAGGGAGCGTAGCAACAGAGAGCGACTGGACTATGGACTACTGATACGAGAGAGGGAAATAGAATGAGCGCGGCAAGGGGCTCGGCGGGGGAAGGCCGTCGTGCTAGGTTTTCCCGAAAGCGTTTGAGGCAGCAATGAATTCAGCCAGTGCCTCAAGGCCTTTATGCGTGCTGAGGATGACAGGGATGATAGGTGGGTGGACTCTTGTTGAATGGTGCCAGGCCGAGACGGAGAGCGGGTTAACGTGGCTGTAAGGTGAGGGTAATTGAGAGCGTTAAATGA
>Ga0210388_10003200_pt1 | contig 12806 bp, 10 predicted proteins | sample IncBWC19OmetaG_FD_155485 | JGI IMG/M metagenome (GOLD analysis project Ga0210388, IMG submission 155485) | Forest soil microbial communities from Barre Woods Harvard Forest LTER site, Petersham, Massachusetts, United States - Inc-BW-C-19-O ... | reverse complement strand
GGCGCCGAGCAGAGCGACGCGGGACGTGTCGATGCCGGGCCGCTCGTGCAGCCAGTCCAGGACCTTGCCGACCGGGTACTCCCAGTCCGGCCGGAACACGAGCCCGTCGCGGTGACGCGCCGCCGGCTGGCCCGGCCCGTCGAAGGTGACCACGTGGTATCCGCGCTCAGCCGCCGCGGCCGCACCGAAGTAATGCATCTCCTCGGCAGAGCCGTCGAAGCCGTTGTGCATCACGATGGCCGGCCGGGTGCCGGGGCCGCCCCGGTAGAAGTAGCCGTGCAGGACGGTCCCGTCGTACGGGATCGATATCGGCTCGATGGGCGGCGAGAAGAGGCCGCCAGCCTCGGCGAAGCACGCCACAGATCTTTCGTAGCTGTACTTGACCCGCGGGTCGCCTGGGTCCGCGTGCAGGAAGAACTCCGCGCTGCGGTAGTAACTGCTCGCCCTCATTAGGCCGTCCCTCGCGCTCGTAGAGTGCCCCTTCTCGAGTGACTGCTCGGCCTCGACCGCGAGCCGGTCGGCGATCGCGACCCACTCCTTGTTCCAGCTGTCGTAGTCACCGGCGGTGATGCGTTGCGCGGTCGCGAGCACCTCACCGGTGTCGGCGCCGCCGTACGCCGTGTGGCCGAGGACACGCTGCGTCTCGTACCAGAACTGCGGATCATCAGGGAAAACGACTGGCTTCATGATTACTCCTCGCTGTTGAGATCACCTCACTCAGCGTTGCCCAGGCGCCTCCGCCATCGAGTCTGTGGATTCCCCAGTCCGCCGGCGGGACTCGGGAACGTCGACCGATAGCGCACCTGGGCAGCAGGCTCGGGCACGTGCTTCCGGCCAGATGCTCCGGGCCGCGCCTTGCTCGCCTGCTCCCGCACGGAGCTGACCACCAAAGGCGGAATGGCCAGCCTGGCCGAGCGGGTCATGGGCACCGCGGAAGTCGGCTGGCTGCTGGCAGCATGTTGTGATGCCGGCAGGCAGCGAAGCAGTGAACACCAGCACCAAGTCCGAGTAGTTACGAGCATCACGGCCGAGCCAGGAAGGTGGGAGACCAACGCCAAATTAAGAGCCAACAACCCACAGATTTGCCAGTCCCAGGTCGACGACCCCCAGACTTCCGCTAGGCCCTGGGCCCGCACAAAGCGCACGCATTCAGACCGCCTCTGACCAAACTGCCGTGCATGGCGTGCAGAAGATCGACTTCCAAGAAGCGGCTGATATGAACAGCTTTCTGCCTGTCGCGAGCTTAGACCTGGGCGCCCGGCTCGGTTTGCCTGCCTGCATTTCCGGGATCCTGTTGCCGGGCGTCGACATTCCCTGACTTGTACTGATCCACCGAACCGCCCACGTACGCCAGGAGTTCGGGATCGATGCGGTTGAATCGCTTGCGGTCGTACCACTTCACCACGCCAGCGCCTAGGACCAGCCAGAAAACCAGCCCCAGCGCAGCGGCCGTGACAGCTCGCGTCAGCCCTGCGTCGGCCAGCGCGCCGAAGTAGAGGATTGCCCGGGTTCCGGCGAGGATCTGCCGCAGCGGTTCGATCTCAGCCAGCCACCGCAGGACGCCGGGTAGTGCCTGCAGCGGCACAGTGCCGCCCGAGCTCGCCAACCCCGCATACACGAACGCCAGCATGGCCGGGAGGGTACCGATGGAGGCTCCCAGGATCGCGAACAAGACGATGGTCCCCTCGGCCACGCTCACCGAAGCCAGCCAGGCCAGCAGCCACAGCAGCCCGACGTGAGGGGCGTCCATCCGGAAGATGCCGACCGCCACCAGCAGCATCAGCCCGGTCATCAGGCCGGCTAGGACGACGGCCATGACCCACTTGATGACGAGCGTCTGCCATCTGTTGATCGCCAGCGGCTTGCGCTGGCGCCATCGCGGCCCCATCTCGGTGGCGGCATATCCCAGCGCGGCGTCCACCGACGAGTTAACGATGATCCCGGCCAAGAAGCCGCATATCAAGATCAGCAAGGCGATGTAGAAGGCACTCAGCCCCAGAGCGGCGTGACTGGGCAGCGGCCGGTACTCGGCCGTCGTCACCGTAACCGGGTCGGCCAGGAACGCTCTGGTCAGCGGGTTGGAAGCCCCAGCGGGCGCGAAGGCCGCCAGCTGCCGCCCGATCTGGCCTGACGCCGCCCCGATGCCAGGCTGCAGCACGCCGGTGGCCAGGCTTACTCCCACCGTGCCAGCACGCTGGTTGGTCAAGATGACGATCTCAGGCCGCCCCGACCCTGGGCCGCCCGCGCTCACGCCGGCCAGGTTGAGCATCGATGCAGAGAAGCCGGGCGGGATCACCACCGTCGCGTAGGAGGCTCCGCGGTTCATTGCCTGCTCAGCGGAGCCAAGCGTGGTATCCGCCAGCCCCAGGCGGCCGCAGACCGCAGGGCTGCCCGACAGGCCGCGTTGCACCTCCTGGCCGATGTTGATCCGCTGCGCGCCGATCATGGCACCGCGGTCCTGATTCACCACCGCCACGGGCAGGCCATGCAAATGATCGAGGGGGTCGACCACCGACCCGACGTAAAGCGCCGTGATCAGCACCATCACCACCGATCCCAGCACCAGTGGCAAGATCCAGATCGCCCGGACCTTCAGCAGGTCGGGCGCGCGGACCGGGAAGGCACGCTTCGAGGCTCCATCTCGTGTCGGGGCGCGTGATTCGCTGCTCATATGCGGCCTCCCTAATAGCTTGCGATCCCGAGCAGTAGCGCGAACGCCAGCAGGTCCAGCCCGCCGCCGTGCCCGGCGATCAGCCCGATCCCCACACCGATGCTGAGGAGCCAGGTTGCCCGCATACCGAGCCACCCGACGACCAGATCGGCGGAGAACGGAGATAGCTTCCACCGCCCGCAGGACGAACCCCGAACTGACGGCGATCGTGATCAGCCAGATCAGCAGGTACGCGAAACCGACGGATGAAAATCGTTCAGCCGCGGAGATTCTCCCTCGCCACCTGCTGCACCGGCCAGCCCTGCTGACGAGCCGGGCTCGGTCCCCGCGGCTTCAGGGCCACCGAGGCGACCGAGATGACGACGGCGATCACGATCATCGGCACGACCGGTGCGTAGCGATGCGCCTGACCGAGCATCCAGTCTCCGAGCAAGGCGCCGACGGGCATGGCCACCACGGTCCCGGCCAGACGCCGTACCGCGGGCTCCGTGAGCGACCACTTGGCGATGCCGCTGGCCAAGTCGGCGAAGGTGGCGGTAAAGGCCGTGACGGAAATGCCCGGCACGTGCAGCGCGCGGATGGCGTTCATCTGCAGGCCCATCGCGAACGCACTCAGGGCCATCAGGGGGTAGGCGAGAGTCGCGGGCGAAGCGGCCGTGGCCCAGACAGCCAGGAAGCCGACCTGCAGGATCAGCGCGATGGTCAGCACGATCGATACCCGGCGGGGCCAGACCTGGAAGACGTTCTTGTCATCTGTCCCCCGATCGCCGTCGAATGTCTTCAGGATCGGCATCGCCAGCATGGCTCCGGCGACGAACGCGGCGAGCGCGATGGCTACCGTGACCTCGTTCGGGCCGGCTGGCTGGGAGGTGCGCGCGCCGATTCCGAGCAACACGAGGTTCCCGGTCTGAGCTGCGGAGAAGACCTTGCCGAAGGTCAGGAAACAGATCCCCTCGTAGATTCCGGTGGAGAACGCCAGCGCCACGAGCAGCCAATCACGAACGGCCAGGAGCGCCGGCGTCGCGTGCTGGGCGGCCAGGTCCACCACCCTCTCAGGCATGGCTCCTCCTGAGTTTCTGCTCAACACGGTCAGCAGAGGGTGTCTGGGTCGGTTCTATGCTCATCATGAGTCTCCATCTGGTTAGTGGGTGGATGCGCGACCCGCACGGGCCGGCCAGCGGCCCGTTGGCCATGGACGGTCCGGGGAAGGTCGTGGCACTCTGTCCTTTCACAGGGATCTCGATGTCCTTCGACAGGGATCTCGATTGAAAGCAAGGTTCCGCTTCTCGCCGGGCTGACGATCTCGAGTCGTCCGCCGAGTGCTTCGATGCGATCTGCCAGCCCCGCCAATCCTGTCCCCTGACTGGGATCGGCACCCCCGATCCCGTCGTCGCGGATCGCCAGCTTCAAGATCGCGTCCTGCTCGACCACGTCGATCTTCACCACCGACGCATGCGCGTGCTTGGCCGCGTTGGTAAGCGCCTCCGAGACCACGTAGTACGCCGCGACCTCGACGTGCTCAGGCAATCGCCGCTGGTAACGCAGTTGGAGTTCGACCGGATGTGCGGAACGACGTGCCAGCGCCTTGAGCGCCGGTCCCAGGCCCGCCTTGGTGAGGATGGCGGGATGAATCCCGCTCGAAATCTCCCGCAGCTCAGTGAGCGCGAAGTCCAGTCCTTGCTCCATCCGTGCTTGGTGCGCCCGCAGCTCTTCCATCTCTGAAGGCACGATGGCCTGCGCTGACCGCAGCTCCAGTAGCAAGGACACGAGCTGCTGCTGGATCCCATCGTGAAGATCGCGCTCGATTCGTCGCCGTGTCTCGTCAGTAGAGGCGATGATCCGGGCCCTGGAGGCTTTCAGCTCGGCGCGGCTTTCGGCATTCGCGATCACCATCGCCACAAGATCGGTGAAGGAAGCCAGGCGTGCCTCGGAGTCCGGCGGGACAATCTGCTCGATGCTCGAGCCGGCCCCCATCATTCCCCAGAGCCGGCCCTCGACGATGATCGGGCTGGCAACCGCAGAACGGATGCCCGTGTCTTGGGCGGCCACGCTGAGCGGACCGAAGGCACCGGCATTGTTCTCGATCCGTACCGGACGGCCGGTCTCGAAGACGAGTGTGGCGAGGTTCTGTCCCCCGAGCGGCCACTGGCTGCCAACGCGGAAACCCTCCTCGCCCTTGGCCCGGGTGGCGACGAACGTCATCGTGTTGCCGGGCTCGTAACGGCACATGTACGTCATGTCGGCACAAAGCAGCCGCCCGACCTCCTCGGTGACTGCTGCGAACACCTGCTCTGCCGAAGTCCCGCGCGCCACCAGGATCGCGACGCGCTTCAACGCCGCCTGTTCCTCGGCCAGCAGGGCGAGAGCGGAGCGGCTCTCGGCGTTCGCATCCGTCCGCGTGCCTGGCTGGAACATGACGGCCATGGTGGAGGCGTTGTCCGTGACCTCGGAGTAGCCGAAGGCGTCCGTCCACGTCGGCTCGGTTGGCGAGGCGGTCATTGCGCGTGTCCTTCTTTGCTGAACGGACAACCAACGTCGCGATCCTCGTCACATCCCTCGGGCGATGGACCGGCCACCGGTACGGCGCCGACGGTGAGGGCGTCGATCCGCCGCATCACCTGATCGAGATCCATCGCGGACGCCGCCAGAGCCTCGTCGACGTGGTCGCGATCACGGGTGCCCACGATGGCAACGTGGACGGCCGGATTGGCCAATGTCCAGCCGATCGCCAGCTGGGGCAGCGTGAACCCGAACTCGGTCGCCAACGTATCCAGTTCGGCCACCACCCGTAGATTGCGCGCGTAGCTCTCGCCCCGGAACATCGGGCTCCTGGATCGCCAGTCGTCTCGCGCGAATCGCATGTCGGGGCCGAGGCTTCCGCTCAGCAACCCGTGGGCGAGGGGTCCATAGACCACGACCCCTATGTCGTGCGCCTCGGCGTAGGGGAGGACCTCGGCTTCGATGTCGCGGCGCATCAAGTCGTAAGGAGCCTGCAGCGTTTCGGCCGGCAAGGTGACCCCGAAGGTCTCCATCTGCTCGACGTCGAAGTTCGACACGCCGGCGTGCCGGAGTTTGCCCTCGGCGATGAGCCTGGCGAGCTCTTCCGCGGTCTCATCGAAGGGAGTGGCCGGATCGGGCCAATGCAGGTGGTACAGGTCGATGTAGTCGGTGCCGAGCGCCCGCAGGCTGGCGTCGACGCCCGCCCGGATCCAGCGGGCGCTTGCGTCACGAACCAGGCCGCCGTCAGTGGGCCGCAGTCCGCCCTTGGTGGCGATGACGACCTGCTCACGGGGAACACCACGCAGCGCGGCGGAGAGAAGCTGCTCCGACTGCCCGAAGCCGTAGGCCTGGGCCGTGTCGAAGAAGGTGACACCCTCCTCGACAGCCCGCCGGATGGCGCCCATCGCCTCGGCGGTGTCCGTTGGCCCCCAGTCCCCGCCGAGCTGCCAGGTGCCGAAGGCCAGGCGCGAGACCACCAGCCCGCTGCGTCCCAATCGCACCTGCTGCATGGTTTTCCTCCTCCAGCAGCGAAGACTTCCGTCGCGTTTACTGCCATTCCTGACGCGTACGTCTTTCGTTGCGTGTCGTGATCGGATCGGTCGGGAGAGGATTCGCCGCGTCGGCAGCGAACCCAGGCTGCGCCCCCTTGTTCACAGGTCGAGCGGACCACAACGGAACGCACCGGGTCCTGAGTAGTCGCTACCTATTCCAGCGTCGGGCTACTGGCCCGTTCCGTCGGCGGCGCATGAACCAGGGGCGGGGAGACCAGATGAGCGGCTGGCTGCAACAGCCGGCATGCAGACACAAAAGTGCAGGTCACACGCGCCCGGACCAGTGAGCGGTCGCTTGATGTAACGGCCTGGCCCAGGTACTTTTAGACGTGACCGGTTGGCGGATGGTCGGTCGAAGCAAAGAGTTGTCCCAGCTGACCGCAGCCGTCGCGGCGAAGCGGGGTGCGGTTATCACCGGGCCGTCCGGAGTGGGCAAGACCACGCTCGCCCTTCGCGCCGTGGAGTGGGCTGGGCGGCGCGGGATGGCCCACAGGCGCGCCAGCGCCACGAGGGCGGCGCAAGGATTGCCCTTCGGGGCATTCGCGTCATTGCTACCCCCCGAACGCAGCGACGCGGACCCGTCGCGGGTGGACCTCGGGGTGCTGCTCAGGCGCTACGCCCGGGCGATGGTCGAAGATACCCAAGGGCGTCCGCTGTTGGTCTTCGTCGACGACGCACATCTCCTCGACAAGGGATCGGCCATCCTCGTGCACCAGATGGCACTGACCCAGGCGGCCACCGTGCTCGCCACGGTGCGCGCCGGGGAGGCGCTGCCGGATCCCGTGCTCTCGCTGTGGAAGGACGGTCCGGCCGAACGCATCGAGATCGGTGCCCTTGATGACGAAACGATCGACGAGCTGCTGGCCTCGGCGCTCGGGGGACCGGTGGATGCGGCGACGGTGCGGGGGCTCGCCGGGCGCAGCCGGGGAAACCCGATGTTCCTGCGGGAGCTGGTCAATGGTGCGCTTGAGACCGGGGCCCTTATCGAGGTGGGGGGCCTGTGGCGTCTTGAGGGCGCGCTGTCCCCCACGGTCCGGTTGGTCGAATTGGTGGCGCTGCGCCTGGGCGACCTGAGCCAGTCCGAGCGATCTGTGCTCGAGCTGCTCGCCCTGGGGGAACCGCTCGGGCCTGCCGAGCTGACCCAGCTGGCCGATCCAGCAGCGGTCGACGCCCTCGAAGACAAGGGTCTGATCACCAGCGGCGCGGACGGCCGCCGGATTGAGATCCGTCTCGCCCACCCGGTGTACGGGGACGTGGTGCGCGCCGGTATTAGCGCCCGTCGCGAGCAGACCATTTCCCGGTCGCTGGCCGATGTGGTCGAGGCCGTCGGCGCCCGCCGCTGGACGGACCCTCTGAAAGTGGCGACCTGGCGGCTCGTGGGCGGCGGCGGCAGCGCCGAGCTGCTGGTCTCGGGGGCGATGGCGGCCCGGGCCCGCCACGACTACTCCCTCACCGAGCGCCTGGCCCGCGCCGCCATCGAGGCCGGCGCCGGCTTCGAGGCCCGCCTCATGGCAGCTGAGACTGCGCATCTTCAGGGCCGCTCCGACCAGGCCGAACGGGAGCTGGCCGCCCTGGCCGGACAAGCGACGAGTGACGCCGAGAAGGCCCGCGTGGCGTTGCTGCGATTCGACAACGCCTTCTTGAAGGGCAGCGCCGACTTGAAGGGCAACGCCGACTTTCAGATCATCGACGACACACTCGCGCTGATCACCGATCCGTTCTGGCACGACGAGCTAGCCAATCGACGCCTCTTCGTCACTGCCATCGTCAGCGGGCCAAGGAAGACAATGGAAGTGGCAACTACCTGGATCCAGCGCCCCGATTCTGCAGTGCGCGTGGCCGTGGTCCACGCCTTGGTCCGGATAGGCCGCCTCGATGAGGCGATCGAGGAGTTGACCCCGCCCCCGGATACTCGAGCGGTCCCCGCGCCCGACGAGCCATGGCACCAGTGGATACTGTTCGGCCACCGCGCTGCCGCGCTCGTCGCCTCCGGCCGTCTCCGCGAGGCGGACGAGCTCCTCACTGCGGCGTACCGCGAAGTCATGGATCATCCGGCGGCCGAAGCGAGAGCATTCGTCGCCGACTGGCTCGCCGTCCTTCACCTTGAGCAGGGGCGCCCGGTGAGCGCGTTCCGCCGGGCCAGCGAGGCCTACACCCTCTACCAACAGCTCGGGCGCTCGACCCTTGCTCAACGGTCATATGTGGCCGCCGCCCATGCGCTGGCCATGACAGGCCGGGCGCAGCAAGCGGCCGAGACGCTGGCCGCGCTCGCCGCCCTCAGCCCTCCGATATTTAAAGCCTTCAGGACCGCAGTGGTCCAGGCCCAGGCCTGGACGGCCGCGGCCGCCGGCGACCTGCCCACCGCCCGGGCCAAGCTCGAAGAGGCGGCCGACCTCGGCGAAGAGGTCGGCCACCTCATCGGTGCCGCCAGCGCGCTCCACGGCCTGGCCCGCCTGGGCCAGGCCCACCAGGTAGCCGGTCGCCTAGAGGACCTCGCCGCCCAGGTCGACGGCGAGTTCGTGGTTGTCCGCGCCGCCTATGCCAACGCGGTGGCGGCCCGAGACGGCCAGGCTCTCCACGCGGTTTCCGGGGCCTTCGAGAGACTGGGCGCCCTCCTCTACGCGGCCGAGGCGAGCGTCGAAGCCGCCGCCGTGCTGCGCCGTACCGGGCGTCCCCGGGAAGCGGCGGCCGACGAGAACAGAGCGGCGCAGCTCCTAAGCCGTTGCGAGGGAGCTGCTACGCCGGTGGTCAGGACCATCACGGCCCGGGCCCGTCTCACCCCCGGCGAGCTCGACGCCGCCGCGCAGGCCGCCGCCGGCCGTTCCAACAAGCAAATTGCCGCCGATAGTCACATCTCGGTACGAACGGTCGAGAACCATCTGCAGCGCGTCTACGAAAAGCTCGGGATCTCGAGCCGTCGCGAGCTGGCCGATGCACTGCGTGACCAGCGGGGCATCTGATCCACCGCCCACCTAATGGGCATCCAAGGACACCCAGCGCCACGACAGGCCGGTGATCAGCAGCCCGCCCAGTACGGGGCCAAGCGCCGGGGCCAGGGTGGTGGGCACCGAGATGATCGAGGACAGTCGGATGCGCTCCTCGGGGGGAAGACCCGGAACCGTTGCGGTTACTTCTCGATCTCGTCGGATTGCTCGAGAAGGCTGAAGCGGAATAGCAGCTGTTGGGTGGTCTTCTCTATGTGCAAGGTCAACTCTGCTGTCGCCTGGTTGATATTTCGCGCCAAAGTCGCCTCCATAATCAGGCGGTGCTCGCGAGCGACATCACGGGGCTCCAGCACTTCTACGCCGCCGGACCAACACCGGTACACCTCGGTTACGTCGCGCAGCGATTCAGCGAGCGCGCGCAGCCGTAGATTCGGTGCGCCAGCGAGAATAGCACTGTGAAAGTTTGCATGTGCTTCCAACCAGTCCCCGTTGAGTGTGCCGTCGGGAAGCCGGGCGGGAAGGCTCGCCAACGTGTGGTGTGCGGCGAGCACCCCTGATTCCCATCCGAGGTCACCGAATTGGATGGACATCCCCAGGACCGTTGTCTCGATGAGCACGCGTGCGTCGGTGAGATGCCGAAGATCGTCCTTTGAGATGTCGATGACCCAGAATCCCCGTTGCGGCTTGGCCACCGCGAGTCCCTCGGCCACCAACCTGGGCAGTATCTCCCGGAGGAGCCCGTTGCTTACCTCATAGCGCTGCTGGAGGGATAGTGTTGCGAGCCGCGACCCAGGCGGGAACCGTCCGCTGAGGATATCTCGACGAATCACCCCGCCGGCCAGCGGCTGCGCCCCGAGGTGCGGCGCCTTCTTGACATGGCAGGAGCGCTCCCCGCGCTCGCCCGCAGCTCGTCCGCGACCATCACGGGCACGGTCACCCTCGGCCTAGTGCAGTCGGTCAGGCATTTCGACCTGTCCGGCCTGCTGAGCCAGATCCGCGCCGGTTACCCCGGCGTCGGCTTCCGCATCGTCCAGGAGACCGCCACCCGGGTGCGGCAGCAGCTGCGCAACCGGACGCTCGACCTTGGTTTCCTCTACGGCGCTGACCAGGGGGCACCGGGCCTGCGCTGCATCGCACTGTATGAGGAACGGCTCGTTGTCATCGTGCCCGAGGGACATGAGCTGGCGGACCGCAGACGCCTGGACATTCACGAGCTCCGCGGGCAGAGCTGGATCGATTTGGCTCAGGGAACCGACCTCGCCGCCACCGTCGACGCCCTTGACCGCAGGCATCACCTTAGCCGTGAGGTCACCGCTCAGGTCAGCCAGCTCGACGTGCTCACCGACCTTGTGCGGGCCGGACTCGGCATCGCGATTGTGCCTGAGGACACCGCGCGGATGGCCAGCGCCACCGTACTCGAGCTGACCGGGGCGCCGCTGCGGCGGTCGGTGATGCTGGCCCACCGGGCCGAAACCCTGTCCCCGGCCGCCAGCCTCGTCGCCGAGGCCATCATCAGCCGCGCGAGCGCCCTGCGGGCGGATTTCAACGACGGCGGTCAGTCTGCGCCCGGGAACTGATGCTTCACTAGACCCACTCAGTACGACTAAGCGCTATGGGCGGCAGCCGGATCGATGAAGAAGTTGCCGCGGAACGGGCCGCTGGGGTCGTCGCCGCAGCCATCGTCGAACTGCTCGGCCGCCGCTGGAACAGCGGCATTCTTCTCGCTCTGGCGCGCGGCGCCAGCCGGTTCACCGAGATCGTCGCCCGCGTCGACGGACTGTCGGACCGCATGCTGGCCGCACGGCTGAAGGAGCTTGAGCGGATAGGCCTGATCGACCGGATCGTCGAACCGACCACACCGGTCTCGGTCCGCTACCGGCTCACCTCGCACGGGCGGGACCTCCTCGCGTCCATCCGGCCCCTCGTCGTCCACGGGCAGCGGTGGGAGAGCGCGCCAGCCAAGCGCGACACCTCGCCGCGCGAGTTCAGGAACTGGCCAGGGCCGGATTTCGCGAGGCTCGGTATCGGCGCGTCCGGTTACCGCGACCGATCGCTCCTCGTTGCCCCTACGAGCCGGTCGCGCTTTCAGGGTGGCTCGCTGAATCGTCTTCGTCGCCGACTGCAAGCGGGATCCAGTGATGGGACCAGGCGATGACCGCATCGAGGACCGGCTCCACCTCTTTGCCCATCTGGGTGAGCTCGTACTCGACACGCACCGGCGAGGTGGCCATCACGTGGCGCTCGAGAATCCCGGCGGCCTCGAGCTCACGAAGGCGCTGCGACAGCATCGTGTCGCTCAGATTCGGCACGGCCGCCTTGATGTCGGCGAAGCGATGGGAGCCGGTAAACAAGGCGCGCAGCACCGCCCCGGTCCAGCGGGCGCCCAAGAGCTCGATGGCGGTGTGGAACCGAACGCAAACCTTGTGGACCTCGTCCATACATGATCACCCTTGACTAAGCTTTCCTTAGTACATAAGCTATCATGAGTTGACCTCGGACACAAGGAGGGCTCAATGCAGTTCGGAGCATTCATCGGCCCCCGCGCCGACGACATCGCCGGCGTCCGCGAACGCGTCCTGGCGGCCGAGCGGGCCGGGTTCGACTTCGTCTCGATCCAGGACCATCCCTACGTGCCCGCCTACCTCGACACCTTCTCCCTCATCGCCAACCTCGCCGCCACGACCTCGACACTGCGATTCATCACCAACGTCGCCAACTTGCCACTCCGGCCTGCGCCGATGCTGGCCAAGGCGACCGCGTCGATCGATCGGCTCTCCAGCGGGCGATTCGACCTCGGGCTCGGGGCCGGCCGAGTATGGCCCGAGATCGAGCGCATGGGCGGCCCGACCTGGACCCCGGGCGAGGCCATCGGTGCGATGGGCGAGGCGATCGACACGTTCCGGACCGCCTGGGGCTTCGAGGGCGGGGACGCCGCCGGCGTGCTGCCGGCTCACCGGATTGGCATCTGGGTTGGCGGTGCCGGGCCGCGGATGCTCGGCCTCATCGGGCGCAAGGCCGACGGGTGGATCGCTCCGATGGCTACCCGGTACGAAACCAAGCCTGCGGCGCAGGACCGAATCGACGCCGCCGCCATCGCTGCCGGGCGCGATCCGGCAGCGGTCGGCCGCATGATCCAGCTGGTCGGGCGGGTGACAGACACGGCTTCGACGATCAGCCGCCCCCGCTCGGGGCCGGGAAACCAGGCCATCCACACGACCCCGGAGCACTGGGCGCGGATCGTCGCCGAGTTCGCCATCGAGGAACGATTCAACGCGGTGAACTTCGTCTTCGAGGAAGAGACCAGCGATCAGATCATCCGATTCGGAGCAGAGGTCGTCGCCGCCGCCAGAGAGGCCCTCGCGAAAACCCCCGACGGGGACACGCCGTCGTGAGACTGGCGCTCTCGGCATCCTGCTGGGCCGCCACGAACAGACCCCGGGCGGGGTAATCGCCGCCCCGCCGAGTCACCCTGACCGACAGGGATCATGACCCACACAGCAAGCTCCGCCGACTCGGCCAGGCCATCGGCCTCGCCGCACTCGCCACCATCGTCGCCGCTCGAACCAACGCCGACCCCGGCTCGATCGTGAGCGCCTACAAGGGCTTCGTTTCTCGTCGCGACCGGGATCGCCGTCCTGG
>Ga0210388_10003198_pt1 | contig 12810 bp, 9 predicted proteins | sample IncBWC19OmetaG_FD_155485 | JGI IMG/M metagenome (GOLD analysis project Ga0210388, IMG submission 155485) | Forest soil microbial communities from Barre Woods Harvard Forest LTER site, Petersham, Massachusetts, United States - Inc-BW-C-19-O ... | reverse complement strand
TATCCACGCCTGGCAATACGTCGTGCGCTTCCGCCGCTGCGAAATGCTTCACGTGCGTGCGCCACTGCGCGGGATCGTTGCCCAGAAAATAATTGCTCTCACCGCCGACGGCGTTCTGGCCCTGCCACGCGAAACTTTCTTCGCTGGTTGCGTGACTTCCCTGCGGATTTTCCGGCTGGCCGGCGGGTTTGGTCTGGCGCGGGATCCGCTGCGTGGGAGGATGTTGCCCGCGAGGCGCTTGCCCGGCGTGGCCGGGAGTATCCCGCCGCGGCCTATTTCGCCTGTTCGGAGTGCGTCGCGATCGAGGAGTCGAGTTCGCGCCGCCCTGCTTTCGGCGGCGGCGCTGCGGCGCGGTAGGGCTGGCATTTGATGGCGGGCCACTCGCGGTGGTCTGCGGAGCGGCGCTGTTTATCAATCGCAATTTCACGCTGCTCGGCGGCGCATTCGATCCCGGTGCATTTCCGAGGGCGATTTCGATGCCACCGGATTCCAGAAGCACCGTCATTCCTTTGCCGCGGCCGACGTACTGCACGGTTTGTCCCGGGGATGAAGCCGCTGGTTCAAAAGTGATGGGCAACGAAAAATTTGCTGGCACGGAATGAGTTGCCAGCGGAAGGAGGGGCGTCGCGAACGGCTGTTGCGGTAGAAATGGTTCGGCGGGGACGCTTACGCGGAGTTTCGGCGGCGTCAAACTAGGAGGCTGCGGCTTTAGTTCTGCTGTGAGACTCGGAACTGAAAGGACGTCTGGGCCGGATGGTGTGACTTTGGAGCGCCATGGATTTCCAACGAAGGAAGTTCGGGTTCTCGCAGAGCCCCGGGAGCGCAGTGCCACGCGGCCCATGGCCAGGAAGGACACCGCAATCGCAAAGTAGAATAAAACGCTGCCAGGATAGCCTTTGGGGCCCATCGACGCCTCCGCTGGAACGTATTTCTGTTTCCAGCTTGGGCGTCTCCAACACCGCAGACGCAAAGGCCCTGATTGTGAGGACCCAAGAGACTACTGAAAAGGGTACGGCGAATATCTTCCTTACAAATGCGAATGTCAATCAGTGTCGGTCGCAATGCAACACCGTAGAATTACACTTTGGCTTCGGATTCGGTGGCCCACGAGAAATTTTCCTCGCCTAGGACCAGCTCGAGCATGCCGTCCACCGGCAGGACTTCGATCGGCAAGCCGCCTTCCCAGAGCGCGACGCTGAGAAGCAACTGACGCCGGGCGCGCAAGTCGAATAATTCGCGCGCGATGCCGACCTCGATGATCTTGCCGAACGCCGCCGTCACCATCGTCTCAGGATGCAGCAGGCAAGCACCGCCCTGCTCCAGGACGCAGCCGGCGAATTTACGCTTGGACACGCGCACGGTGATGCGCGTTTCGCGTGAATCCCACAGCGTGAGCCGCAATTGGAAATCCGGAATTTCCGCGATGGCGTCCGGCATGGGATCCACGCGCAGATAAAAATATTTTTCGCCGAATCCGTAATAGAGCCCACGCAGCACGCGGGCGCGGCCGTGCATGGTGCCGCCGCGAGGATCGGTGGCGTACGAACCCGCGCCAAGCCATTCGAAATAGCTGGTCTCGCGGCCGTCCACGGTCACGTCCAGATAGGATTCCGGCGGCTCGCGGTGGCCAAGTTCCGGAGCCTTCTTAATGGGATGGGCTAGCACGTCGGGCGCAGGTTCACCCAGCGCGGTGTAAATTTCCGTGAGGTGCTTGCGATACAGGTCGTCAAATTCGGCGTCGTTCGCGGAACCGTGCTCCGGGCCGTACCACCAGTTCCAATCGCTGCCCTCAGCCGCGAGTACTGCCTCATACGCGCGCGCTAGTTGTGCTGCGGTAGCTCCGGAGGTTCCGCGCTTCGCGACCCGCTCGTACATTTCGCGCGCGTCGCGCAGGAGATCCCAGGCGCGTACGTCTTCGCGGTGACCGATCCACACGTCAAAATTTGCGTTGATCCATGATGCGGGGAAAATTCCCGGCATGGTGGGCGCGTTGGGGTTGGCTGCGACCGCTTCGCTCGCTGTGAGCGCGCGAATTTCCGTATCGTTCTGCACGCGACGGTAAAATTCGCGCAGGAATTGCCGGCCATTTTCCGGGTAATACTCCCAGGCATTTTCGCCGTCCAGGATGATGCTCACAGTTGCGGTGCGCCCGGCCGGCTCGCGGTCGCCGATGGCGCGAATCCTGCGGTGAAAATCTTCCGCTGCTTGTACCGCGCCCATGCGGCTGTAAACGAAACCCACCAGGTCCGAAATATAATGATCGCGGAAAAAACCGTGCATCTCCTTGCCGCCGCGCTGCAGTTTCCACGGCGAATAAAGCTCCGGCCCATTTTCCGGATATCCGCCCGCGTCGCGCCAGAAGCCGATGTTGCGGGTGCGGCCCAGGACGCCTTCATCCGTGGCAAACCATTTGAAGCCCAAGTCCGCGGCAATTTCGAGGGACTCGTCGGATACCGAGCCCTCCGACGGCCACAATCCCGCGGGCGGCTTGCCGAAGACACGCTCGTGATATTTTCTGGCGCGCGACAATTGTTCGCGCGCGTCAGCGGGAAAGCGGAAAGGCGGCTGCGGCAGCGGGGTGTGCGGGTTCGAGACGCGGGCAATGTCCGTGTCGCACAGCAGCGGAAGAATGGGGTGGTAATAAGGCGTGGTGGAGATCTCGATTTGTCCGCTTTCAGCCGCGATGCGATATTCCGGCAGCACCGCGCCCAATAACTCTAGCTGTTTTTCGCGAAGCAACTGCTTGTCGCGCTCTGTGAAACCAGTTCCCTTCGCCGCGAGCAGATTCACCACCGGATCTTTCGCGATGTACTCTTCGTCCATCCACGCGAGCTGCGAAAGCAATTGCAGATCGCGCCAATCCTGTTCGTTGAAACGCGCGGCGCAGGCTTCGGCTCCGGCGGAACGCACCTGGGCTTGGAGGTCAGAAAAACGCGGCCAGCGTTGCACGTAGATCTCGTTCACCTGAAAACCGCGCTCAAGGATTTCCCTTTTTTGCTCCGGCTTCAACTGGTCGGCCGGCGTAAACGCCACTTCGAACCATGGCTCGCGAAATTTTCCGCTGGCGTATTCTTCGATTTGCGCAGCCAGCAACGGCACGATATTGAATGTCGCGTGGACGCCCGGGAATTCACCGAGCACTTTCACCATGCCCCAGTAATCTTTCAGGGCGTGCAGACGCGTCCAAGGCAGCATGTAGCGCCCCGAGACGGGGTCGCGATACTGCGGCTGGTGCATGTGCCAAACCAAAACCAGATTTACTCGGCCCAACTTCCTATCCTCCGAATCTCCGTTCCACAAAACTTAACTCGCCCGCACTCCCGGAACGTCCATGCTAGAATCCGCAAGCGCAATTATGCGCCTGCTCGATAAATATATCGGACGCGAAGTCGGCTCGCACGCCATCCTGGGCCTCGCTGTCTTCACTTTCGTATTCTTCGTCCCGCAACTCGTTCGATTGATGGATTTGGTGGTGCGCCATTCCGGGGGCGTCTTCACCGTCGCGCTGATTTTTCTATGCTCGCTGACGCCGGTGCTGGCCTTTACCATTCCCATGGCCGTGCTGGTCGGCGTGCTGATCGGCCTCGGCCGCCTCTCCGCCGATAGCGAAATCGTCGCGCTGCACGCTTCGGGCATCAGCCTGCGCCGCCTGCTGGTGCCGATCGGGTTTGTGGCGCTGGGCTGCAGCCTGGGCACACTGGTACTGACATTTTGGCTAAGCCCCGCGGCCATCCGCACGCTGCAAAGCCTGGAAGCACGTTTGCTGCTGACCCAGGCGCCGTATGCGATCCAGCCACGCGTCTTCAACGAACAAATCCCGCACTACATATTATACGTACAAGACGTGGAGGCCGCAGCGACGCGCTGGCACGGCGTGTTCCTCGCCTCCTCGGGACAGGCCGCCAGCTCCAATGTGACCATAGCGCAGGGAGCACAGGTGGTAGCCGACCCCGAAAACAACAAGTTCGAATTGCATTTGGGCAGCGGCAGCACCCACGAGTATGATCCGCGCGCGCCTCAACATTACAATGTGACCAGTTTTGGGCAGAGCGAAATTCCCGTGGAGATTTCCAGCCCTGTGGCCGGGCCCAAGAATGTCGCTGTTAGCGATTCCGAGCGCTCGATTTCCGAGCTGCTGGCCGAAAAGGGTCCGCACTGGCGCGACGCGCGCGTGGAATTTCACCGCCGCATCGCTTTCCCCGCCGCCTGCCTGGTATTTGCGCTGCTGGGAGTGCCGATCGGGGTGCGTCCGCGGCGAGGGGGGCGGGCGGCCGGATTGATCCTCACGCTGGTGCTGATCGGCGGCTACTATTTTCTATTCGTTACCGGCGCGCACATGGCGCAGCAAGGCTCGGTCGCTCCGTGGGCCGGGATTTGGGCGGGAAATATTGCGGGCCTGATTCTGGGGCTGATTTTTCTGCGGCGGATTGAAAGCATCCGCAAACCGAATGCGGTGGTGGTCTGGCTCGACTCCTTCTTCCGGCGCTCACGCCCGGAACGCCGACGCGAGGCCGACGCCGCGCCAATTCCCGCGTCGAATGGGGGACTCGGCGGCGGACGCAGCGGCGTGACAACGCACGCGGATTCGCGCAAGATTGTTCCAGAGGGGACGGCGGTTGCCTTTCCCATGCTGATTGACGTCTATCTGCTGCAGCAATTTTTCTATTATTTTCTGGTGCTGCTGGCGGGTTTCATTCTGATTTTTGACGCCTTCACGCTTTTCGATCTGCTCGGCGACATCTCGAAGAACAACATTCCCGTCTCGATGGTCCTCAGCTATTTTCGGTACCTGGTGCCGTTGATGATGTACCAGCTCGCTCCGCTGGCTACGCTTGTAGCGACGCTGGTCACTCTAGCAGTGCTGGCGAAAAATAACGAGGTGATCGCTTTCAAGGCTAGTGGCATGAGTTTATATCGGCTGGTTCTGCCACTCACGCTGGCCGGCTGCCTGATCGCCGGAGGAATGTTCCTCCTCGACGACACTTACCTGCCCTACGCCAACCAGCGGCAGGACGCGTTGCGCAACCAGATCAAGGGCCGTCCGGCGCAGACGTATTTCCAGCCGGCGCGGCAGTGGATTTTCGGGGAGAACGCCAAGATCTACAATTACGAACTGTTCGATCCGGACCAGAATCTTTTCGGCGGATTGAGCGTCTTCGAGCTCGACCCAGACACGTTCCAGATTCGCCGTCGCGTCTTTGCCGAGCGCGCCACGTGGGTGCAGTCCGAAAATACCTGGGCGCTGACCGGAGGATGGATCCGCGATTTTCAGGGCGGCAAAGTCTCGCAGTACGCTCCGTTCAAAGTGCAATCGCTTCCGGAAATTTCCGAGCCGCCCAGTTATTTCCGGCGTGAGGTGCGTCAGTCGTATCAGATGAACTGGCGCCAGTTGGGCGAATACATCCAGGGACTGCGGCAGGCGGGATTCGATACCGCGCGGCTTTCGGTGCAGTGGCAGAAGAAATTCGCGTTCCCTTTGATTGCAGCGATCATTGTGTTTCTAGGCGCGCCGTTTGCTTTTCTTACCGGCACACGTGGAGCGGTGGGAGGGCTGGCTGTCGCGGTCGGAGTCGCCATCGTGTATTGGGCGACGGCTGCCCTGTTTGAGGCGATGGGATCGGTGGGACAACTTCCGCCGCTGTTAGCCGCGTGGTCGCCTGATGCCATCTTCGGATTTCTCGGCGTGTACTTCTTTCTGAAGATGCCCACCTAAACAGCACAAGTCCCTCTGGGCACGCAGGCGGATTGCCCTATTCGTATCGCAACGCCTGTGTCGGCGCAATTCGCGAGGCACGTCGCGCAGGCACATATGTCGCGAGCATGGTCACCAAAAACAGCGTGGGCACCACGATGATGTAAGCCACCACGTCCACTCCGCTGGAATTGAACAGCATGGAATTCATCAACTGTTCGAGAGCGAAGCCCATGCCGAGACCAAGGGCCGTTCCCATCGCGACCAATACGATGCCCTTGCCCATCACCATACGCAACACATCCGAGCCAGCAGCGCCCAACGCCATGCGTATCCCGATCTCGTGGGTTCTGCGGCTCACGTTGTAGGCTACCAATCCGTATAGGCCGGCGATTGCCAGCAGCAAACCCACCAAGCCCATGGTACCCACCAGATCAATGGCGATTTCTGGCCCGCGCACGGCTTGGTTCAGGTAGTACTCCCGGTAAGCGCGGGTCTGCAGCAGCGGCAGATTCGGATCAAGACTGTGCACTGCGTCCTTCACCGGCTGCACCAATTGCAGCGGATCGCCGCTGGAGCGCAACATCAAGACCATGCGCGCCACGGGACGCTGCGCCAGCGGCATGTACACGAAATCCATCGGATCGGTCATCGTTTGATACTTGATGGTTTCCGCCACGCCGACGATTTCCACCGGCACACCGGCGCTGTTATCGAGGTGGATATATTTGCCCACGGCGTCGCCACCCGGCCAATAGTGCTTCGCGAAATGCGCATTCACAATGGCTACGCGCGGCGCATCGGCGGTATCCGTCGCCAAAAATGCGCGGCCACGCAAAATTGGAATTCCCATCGTCGCGAAATATCCTTCGTCAATCGTATCCATGGTCGAGGCAAAATTCTCGCGGTCCGGGGGCATCGTGAAACCATCCGGCACAAAGGTCAGGCCGTCGAAGTCGTCGGTTCCAAGTGGAATGTTCTGGGTCAGGGCCTCGCTCTGCACGCCGGGAGTTTCCCTCATACGTTCGGCGAGCTGCTTGTAGAACTGTTGCGTCTGCATCGCGTTGTACTGAATCAAGCGCGGATCGAAATTGGCCATCAGCAAATGATCTTTCGTGAAACTGGTACCCACCAGCAGGTCGTGCTGGAATCCGCGCGCCATCAGGAACGAAGCGGTGAGCAGCATCAGCGACATGGCAACCTGCGCCACCACCAGCATATTGCGTCCCCACAGGCGCTTGCGTCCGGGCACGTCCGCGTCCGCGGACTTGAGCGCGTTCACCAAATCCAAGCGAGTGCTCTGGAGCGCCGGAGCCAATCCGCAAAGAAACGCGCTCAACACCGACAATCCGATGCATACCAACAGTACGCGCTTGTCCATTTGGAACGGCACGGCCACGGGTAGCTCTGTCGCAAAAATGATCGCGTCTTTCGAGTGGAACCACTCGATCATGCCGTAGCCGACCGCGATTCCTGCGACTCCGCCCAGAGTCGCCAGAATCAAACTTTCCGTCAGCAGCAACCGGATCAAGCGCAAACGTCCGGCGCCCAGCGCCAGACGCAGTGCGATTTCGCGGGCTCGCTCGCGCGCACGACTCAGCAGCAGTCCTGCGACGTTGGTGCAAGCTACCAGCAGAACGGCCAGCGCCAGGATCACGAAGACCACGCCGAATCTCCAATTCTGGTCTTCCGTCGTGCGCGCCTGGAATTGCGTGTACACCGTCGCGCCGCGGCTGCGCGTGACGTCCGGATAATCGTGCTCGAAATTTTTTGCCACTACGCCTAGTTCATTGCGCGCTCGCGCCAGCGTCGCACTTGGCAGCAGACGCGCCTTGACCTTCAGTTCGCGATCGTCGCGATCCTCGAAGAAATTCTTTTCGATGTTGGTGGAAAATGTTCGCGCCATCGCGAGAGGCATGTAGAAATCGGGATGTCCGAAGGTCAGCAAGCCCGGAAAGCTGTCCGGGGCGACGCCGATTACGGTGAATGGCGTACCGTTCAGGCGAACGGTACGGCCCACCACGCCGGGATCCGCGGCGAATTCGTGGTGCCAGAAATCCGCGCCCAACACCACCACGGCGTCGCGACCCGGCACCCGGTCTTCGTCATCGCGAAAGCTGCGCCCTAGCCCCGGTTCGACGCCGAGCACGTGGAAAAAATTGCCCGAAACTAGCATCCCGCCCTTCACGCGGGGCGTAGCTGCCGGCTCGGCGCTGAAGCCCACTGCTTGCATGTCCGCGTAGGCGATCACGCCGTCGTAGCTTTTCGTTTTGTCGCGGATGTCCAGATATTCGCGGTAGGAGAAATCTTCAATCATGCTGTCATGAGTCGTGCCCGCCAGCGTCACCACACTTCCGGGATGCGGCACCGGATACGGCCGAAAAATCAGCGCATCCACCATGCTGAACATGCCCGAGGTCATCCCAATTCCCAGCGCCAGGGTAATTATGACAAACGCTGTGAGGCCGGCCGTACGGCGCAGACCGCGAATCGCGAAGCGCACATCCTGCACCAGCGAATCCAGGAATGCGCCGGTGCGTGAATCGCGCACGTGTATCTTTACTTGCTCCACGCCGCCCAGTTCGATGCGGGCGGCTCGCTGCGCTTCGGACGACAGCATGCCCGCGCGAATCTTTTCTTCGATGAGCATCTCCAGGTGGGAACGGACTTCCTGGTCGAGGTCGGCGTCCACACGGCGGGTGAAAAACAAATTGCGCAGGAAACTTTGGACTTTCACGAGGAGCGGCATGTGCAGACCTCCCTACGATGCTTCCAATGCCTGGCCGATCGCCAAGGAAATGCGGCTCCAGCGCTTGGTCTCGGCTTCCAGCTGTTTCTCGCCCGCCTTCGAGAGCCGGTAGTATTTCGCGCGGCGATTGTTCTCGGACTCTCCCCATAATGCGGAAATCCATCCTTCTTCTTCCATGCGGTGTAGGGCGGGAAAAAGAGACCCTGGCTTCACAACAAAGGTGCCGCCGGTAATCTGCTCGATGCGGCGCGAAACCCCCAGTCCGTGCATCTCGCCGGCGCGCAGGGATTTCAAAATCAGCAGGTCTAAGGTCCCTTGCAAAAGGCTGGTCTGTTCGGGGCTCAATCGAATGCTCCTATCGTGTTTCTATAGGAATCTTACCGAGCTACGTATAGGATGTCAATAGGAAAGAATATGCTCGTGGGCGATACGCAGAGTTGCGGGCGTTTTCATTTCGGGCTCGTCGAATTCGCTCCCAACGCGTCAGACCATAACTTAAAGAATGCCTTGAAGCTAATCCGTCGCAACGGTGAACGCTTGTCGCTAGTCGGATTCGTCGACGCGTGAGCCAGCCTCGCATGTGAAGTTAAAGTTGAAATTGAGTTGACCTGTACCGACCCAATCCGCCAGCTGTTTCAAAGTACTATTGCCGCGACTTCGCGACCGATAAAAAATGCCTCAACTCGGGGTCAGGGGCGCGTATTAGGGCAATCGTCCCTGCTACCGGCTTGGGGACTGACGATGAGATACAGTTTATTGTTGGTGGGAATCCTGTTCGTTGCGCCGCAGTCTGCGCCCGCAAACACGGCTGCATATGCGCGCTGCGGAACCTACGACTCCTACATCCTGCTCTACAAATCCATTCAAAAATTTGAAGAGTTGGGCAAGCTGCACTGCGGCGAGGGCATTCAAATTACCGCGCAGGACGGCGATTATTCTCAGGTGCAGACCGGCGACGGCCGCCTTGGCTGGGTGCCCAGCAGCGATCTCTCCACGACAGCTCCGCCTCCGCAGTCCGCTTTCACGTTCGGTTGGACTGAGAAAGCGAAGCCAGAGCCGAAGTTAGACTCGGCAACAGACCCACAGCCCAATGCCGCGCCAGTTCAACCCACCGCTCAGCCGGCTGAAACGCCTGTTGTGGTCGCTCGACCGAGCGAATCCGCGCCGCTCCTGACGAATGTTAATGTGATGAAGATGCAGGGCGCGCGCCAGAGCCCCGACTCCATCGTCGCCAAAATTGACGCTTCGCGCTGCGATTTCGATACTTCGCCCGCCGCGTTGCATCGTTTGAAACTTTCCGGTGTGTCCGACCGGATCATTCTGGCGATGATGCATGCTCCGGCTGCCTTCCCCGCCGTACCGCCAGACGCCGCGCAGTCGGTTGAGGTGAAAATTCCGAATCAGACGGCCGTGCAAGTGGCTGTTAGCGGCGATGTCGCCGCCGATAATCTGCAGGAAGGTTCCGTGGTCGAGATGGTCGTGCTTGAACCGGTCGCGCTGGACGGCGTTACAGTGATCCCACGCGGTGCGGAAGCACGCGCGCGGGTGATGGCGGTGCGGCATTCGAGCATGGGAGGTTCCGGGCAGGTGGTTTGGTTCATGCAGGATATTACGGCGACGACCGGCGACCGTGTCCCCGCCAGTTTTGCCGCGGCGCAAGACGCCGGCGCCAAACTCGCGATCGGGAAATTTTCGGGCTATCCATTCTTCCTCACCGACTTTCACAAGGGCGCGCCGGCAATCGCGGCATCGTCCGACCACTACACCGTGCTGGTGGACGGCAACATTCCGCTGCGCGTCGCGCGTCCAATAAGCGGAGAACAAGCGGTGGCCAGGCCGGCAGCGCAACCTCAAGCTCTACCTCAAGTGGTACCGGCAGTGACGACTGCGCCAGTTTTTCCGGTCGTCGTGCAGACACCGGATGAGCAAGCCGTGATTAAACCTTAAAGCAAAAATTGAAAGCTGCCTTCAGGCAGCACCTCACGTATCGCGTGGCAGATGACATTGCGTCACATATTTCTTTAACGTTCGAGGCGAGCGCAAAATCTAAACTGCTGTGCGAATTGTCGGCTAGCCCACGGTTAAACAAACGCTCGATGTGGCTCGAGCTACGTTTCTAAAGATTCGCAGGACGTGTCATCCCGCCTGCCAACTTTTCGCCCGGGTCAATCAAGCGCTGCGTGGTCCGCGCAATATTCGCCCCGGCAGCAACAAAATCCCGCGCAGCAATTCGAACACGCCATCCACCGCGATTCCCAAAATCCGGAATGGCAGCAACAACAGCCAGACGATCGGATACAACACCAGCGCGAGCAAAGCCAGCGGCCAGCACAGCACCAGCAAAATGCACCACAGTAAGATATTCACCATCATCTCCTTGCTCCAGTTCTCTGGCAATTACTGTATGCCAGCTCTGGGCGGGACGTCATTAGCTCGCTCCCCCAGCACGTACATATGTTGATACGTTCGAATTCTGGATTTCGTTCACTGCGGGCCTGAGCGCGGCACAAGCGACCGGATCTTCTGAATGACCAGGTCAATCCCCACATCGTTGTGCCCACCTACCGGAATGATCACGTCCGCGTAGCGCTTCGACGGCTCGACGAACTCCAGATGCATCGGCCGCACCGTCTTCGTATATTGCTCAACAACCATTTCCGTCGTGCGCCCACGGTCGCGTATATCGCGCACCAGCCGCCGGATGAAGCGCAAGTCCGCGTCCGTATCCACGAATATTTTTATGTCTAGCACGTCGCGCAGGGCTTTGTTTTCAAATATCAGAATGCCTTCCACGATAATCGCCGCGCGCGGTTCAATGCGCACAGTTCCCTTCAGGCGCTGGAAGTTGGCGTAATCGTAGGTGGGACGCTCGATCGCCTGACCGGCGCGCAATTGGCGCACGTGCTCGGCGAGCAGAGGCGTGTCCATGGAATCGGGATGATCGAAATTCACCTTCACGCGTTCCGCGAAGGGCATGGCGGGATAATCGCGATAGTAGTTGTCCTGCTGCAGAACGATGACGTTCGTTTCGGAAAGCGCTTCGATAATTCTCCGCGTGATGGTGGTCTTGCCCGAGCCGGTCCCGCCGCAGATCCCGATGATTAGCGGCCTGCCATCCGTCGTCGGAAGTCGCGCTGGCGAAATGGTGAAGCTCCTAGTCGGAACGATTTTCCTTGCGGTCGAGTCCGGCTCTCACCGCCCCTTGTGATTTGCCTTCTTGCCCTCGATTACGGCCTGCGCCGCAGCCAACCGTGCAATCGCCACACGGAACGGCGACGCGCTCACATAATCCATCCCCACGCGATGGCAGAACTTCACGCTTTCAGAGTCGCCGCCGTGCTCGCCGCATATACCGATTTTCAGCTTCGGGCGCGTCTTGCGTCCGCGCGCGATCCCCCATTCGATTAGCAAGCCTACGCCCGCGATGTCCAGGGTCTGGAAAGGGTCCTCCTTGAAGATCGCAGCCTTGCGCTCGTCTACATATTCGGGCAGGAAGCGGCCGGCATCGTCGCGCGAAAGGCCCATGGTGGTCTGCGTCAGGTCGTTGGTGCCGAACGAAAAGAATTCCGCCACCTCTGCGATTTGATCCGCGAGCAAAGCGGCGCGAGGCAGCTCAATCATCGTGCCCACTAGATATTCAAGTTTTACTTTAGAACGAGAAATGATTTCCTCGGCGACTTTTCGCGTCTGCTGCTCCAGAATCTTCAACTCTTTCCTATCGAGAACGAGCGGATGCATGATCTCAGGCAACACTTTAATACCGCGCTTTTGACAATCAATTGCGGCTTCAATAATTGCTCGAACTTGCATATCCAGGATTTCCGGATATGTAATGCACAACCTGCAGCCGCGATGGCCGAGCATCGGATTAGCTTCATGTAATTGTTCCACTCGGCGAGCTACAGCTTCAGGTGAGATTCCGATTTTCTTCGCCAGCTCCGCCTGCTTCGCCGGATCGTGCGGCACGAACTCATGCAGTGGTGGATCAATCATGCGGATCGTAACCGGCAGCCCTTTCATAGCTTCAAAGATGCCGATGAAATCGCGCCGCTGAAATGGCAGCAGCTTGTCGAGCGCCGCACGACGCGCCTCCGGTTCTTCCGCCAGGATCATCTCCTGAATTGCTTGCTGGCGCTCGATGCTCTTCTCCGGGTGCTCGAAATCCTTGAAGAACATGTGTTCGGTGCGGCAGAGGCCGATACCTTCGGCGCCCATTTCGCGCGCCACTCGCGCATCATGCGGCGTGTCGGCATTGGTGCGCACGCCGAGGCGCCGGATTTTGTCAGTCCAGGACATCAGGGTTGCGAAAGCCTTGGGCGGTTCCGGGCGAACCAACTCGATTTGGCCCGTGTACAACGAGCCATCGCCG
>Ga0210388_10003196_pt1 | contig 12813 bp, 14 predicted proteins | sample IncBWC19OmetaG_FD_155485 | JGI IMG/M metagenome (GOLD analysis project Ga0210388, IMG submission 155485) | Forest soil microbial communities from Barre Woods Harvard Forest LTER site, Petersham, Massachusetts, United States - Inc-BW-C-19-O ... | reverse complement strand
CCGGACGGCCCGAGTTCCAGCGGCCCTCCTCGGCGTCGATGTAGTAATAGCCGTACTGCTCGCGCTGATCGAAGCGGACATTGTCGAAGATGAAGAATTCGGCCTCGGCGCCAAAGTACGCGGTGTCGGCAATGCCAGTAGAGGCCAGGTACATTTCGGCCTTGCGGGCAATGTAGCGCGGATCGCGATCGTAACGCTGCTTGGTGACCGGGTCGACCACGTCGCATACCAGCGCGAGAGTGGGAACTTCAGTGAAAGGATCAAGCAGAGGAAAGCTGGCGTCGGGCTTGAGCAGCATGTCGCTTTCGTGAATGGCTGCCCAACCGCGAATCGAAGAACCGTCGATGCCAAAACCGTCTTCGAACGATGCCGGCGTCAGTTGGTCGATGGGATAGGAGATGTGGTGCCAGAGTCCGGGCAGGTCGGTGAAGCGAAGATCGAGAATTTTGGCGTCGTGCTTCTTGGCAAAATCGAGAACGGTTTGGGCATCGGCCATGAGGACTCCTGGTACGAATTTGGGCGAGAGTGTAGGGGAAGGAACGCGCGCTCGTCCCTGCTACAATCGGTCGCGCGCCGCAAAACGCATGAGTGTAAGCCCCGGCTCCGAGCGCTGGCAATTCGATTGTTTTTATAGGGGCGATAACGCGACTTTATACTTGGAGTGACCGCTAGCTCAGCGAGTTACTGGCAACCGGCCGCAACTGGTTTCATAGAATGCTTTGGGCGACTTCGAAAAGCGACCCTCAGGGGCTAAAGCCCAAGTCAATGGCGGCTTTTTGCGGCACGGCTGAAGCCCTGCCCTTCCCCAGGTCCATCCAGCAAGGGAATTTCACTGGCAACCGGCAACTGGCAGCTGGCGACTGCTCTCATGGATTTTGACCAACTGGAATCGTTTCTTGAGGTCGCGCGGCACGCGTCTTTTTCGCGCGCGGCGGAGAGACGGTTTCGCACGCAGCCGGCGATTTCTTCGCAGATTCGCGGGCTGGAGGAAGAAGTGGGCGCCAAGCTGTTCGATCGATCCGGGGGCAAGGTTTCGCTGACGGCGGCGGGCAAGGCGTTTCAAAAGTATGTCGAGGACACGCTCGACGCCCGCAAGGCCATGCTGGTGGCGATTGCCGAGATGGAGCGGGTGCCCCGGGGCGAAATCATAGTGGGTGCGAATGAAGGCACGTGCCTGCACATCCTGCCGTATGTGTTTGCCGACTTCAAGAAGCAGTATCCTGACGTATCGGTGAATATCAAGCGCGCTGACTACGGCAAGATTCTGGAGTCGGTCATCGACAACTCGGTCGACTTCGGCGTGGTTTCCCTGCCGGTGACCGATACGCGCCTGACCGTAGTCCTCATCCATCGCGACGAGCTGATTATCATTGCGCCGCCGCAGCATCCTTTGGGGAAAATGAAGTCGGCGACCATTGCGGACGTGACCAAGTTTCCCCTGATTGTCCCCAAGGCCGGACACACGCGCGACGCCATTGAGCAACTGTTTCACGACCGCCGGCTGAAACCGAACTTCACCATGGAACTCGACTCGAGCGAACTGCTGAAGCGCTTCGTGGCGGCGGACGTAGGGGTCGGATTCATTGCCCGCTCGAATGTCGAGGAGGATGTCCGGGCAAGGGTCCTGGTCGCAGTCGCAATCGCCGACGCGCAGGTGCGGCGCGACCTGGCGCTGGTCTTCCGCAAAGACAAAGCGCTGAGCCGGGCGGCGCTGGCTTTTATTGACATTGCGGTGAAGCACAAATCCACGCAAGAATTAGTGCAGACCCCAAGTCGATGATGACGGCCAAGCCCAGATTTCTGTTCCTGTTGCTCGTGTTGCCCCTGCTTGGAGTGTGTTCCCAAGTTTCTGTTGCGCAGACGTCGGCCGCAGCGCGCCAGCTCATCGCGATCAAAGTTACAGGCAGCAAGCGCTTTCCCGAGGCAGCGATTGCGGCCGCGACCGGCTTGCAGATGGGCACTCCGGTCAATGACGACGAGTTTAAGAAAGCAGCGCGACGCCTGGGCGATACCGGCGTGTTCACCGACATCGCCTATACGTTTACCTATTCTTCGGCTGGAACCAAGGTGGAGTTTCACGTCACCGACGGCGAGAAGTTCGTGCCGGCGCGTTTTGAGGACTTTGTCTGGTTCACCGACGATGAATTGCGACGCCGCATCAAGCAGCACGTGCCGCTGTTCGACGGAGAGTTGCCGCTCTCCGGGCGGATGCCGGATGAAGTTTCCGACGTCTTGCAGGCCATGCTGGTGGAGAACGCCATTCCCGGTCACGTCGATTTCGTGCGTTCAGGCAAGCCGGAGCAACCACCCGAGGCGATCAGCTACAGTGTGTCGGACGTGCTGATTCGCGTCGGGAAGATCGAGTTCAGCGGCGCGGCCGAGGCTGACCTGCCCGCGCTCCAGGTCGCGGCCGACAGGCTTCCGGAGCGCCAATATTCCCGCTCGCGGCTCAACCTGTTGGTCCAGCATCAACTACTGCCGGTCTACTACACTCGCGGATATCTGAAGGCTGCCTTCGGGCCGCCGGAGCCGAAGGTGGTAAAACAGCCGGCCGCCGACACCGACGACGGCCCCCGCAACCTGACCATCGTCGATGTGCACTTCGATGTAACGCCGGGGCTGCAGTACAAGTTGAAGAGTATGGAATGGTCGGGAAACCATGAGTTCCCTACCGACCAGCTGCAGAAAATGGTGCGCGCTGAACCGGGGCAGCCCGCGAATACGATCCGGCTGGGCGACAACCTCAAGGACATCCAGAAGCTCTACGGCTCCCGAGGATTCCTCCTGGCCACGATCACGGCCGACGCGGAGTTCGATGATGCCGCGAGCACGGTCATCCTCCGGCTGGGAGTGAAGGAGGGCGCTGTCTACCACATGGGCGAACTGGAGTATCGCGGCCTGGACAACAGCCTGACAGCCAAGCTGCGCGCCGCCTGGAAGCTGCATCCGGGCGACGTCTACGACGCCACCTATCTGGAGGATTATCTGCCGGCCTCGCAGAAACTGCTGCCTGCGAATTTCGACTGGGACGTCTCTTCGCACGTGACGGCTAATGTCCGCGAAAAAACAGTCGACGTTGATCTTATCTACTCGGTAAAGGTGCCGAAATAGTCGAGACCTGAAAGCTTTTCCGGTTTTTGGAACAAGTTTCGGCACAATTTCAGAATGGAACTGCCTGCGCGTACTCTTGCTGGCACGCGAGCTCTTGTGAACTCCGCAACTCCAACACTTGTGAAATCAGGACGGCTTGGTACACTGGCCGCAAGTCTTAGCGGATCGCTCAGACTGCATCGGTCAGCGACGTAACGAAGACCGAACAAGGAGAGATGGAATGAAGGGCGGTAGGCAAAGGTTGATCCTGACGGCGGTGCTGGGAATCGCGGTAAATCTGTTTGTGGCAAGTCCGGCCGCGGCGGCCGGAAAACAAACCTTAACCGGTGAAGTGGGCGACGCCATGTGCGGCAAGAAGCACATGGAAGGTACGGCGGCGGACTGCACTCGCACCTGCGTTTCGCACGGCTCCAAGTACGCGCTGGTGGTGGGCGACAAGATTTATACCCTGGAGAGCAGCGACAAGGCGGTGCTTTCGGTGCTGGACCAGCAGGCGGGCAAGAACGCCACGGTCACCGGCACGGTGAACGGAGCCAGCGTCGAGGTGAGCAGCGCCGTGGCTGCAAAATGAGTTTACGGTTTTGCCCGGGCCCTCCCCCTAATACGATCCGGGCATCAAGCGGGGACGCGCGCCAGCGCTCCCCGCATTTTTTTGGCGTGTCGCAGTAAATTCATATTTCCTTTACAACGCATTGTGTTAGATTGTGCATTCTCAACACTCAATTTTGCTTTCCGGAGGATCACGGAATTGGGCAAAGACATGGTTCCGAAGCGGATTTTCTTTACCAAGGGAGTCGGGAAACACCGCGAACGGCTGACTTCCTTTGAATTGGCGTTGCGCGACGCCGGTATCGCCGCCCAGAACCTGGTGCGGGTGTCGTCGATCTTTCCGCCCAACTGCAAACTGCTGGCCCGCAAGGAAGGCGTGAAGTACCTGCATCCGGGAGAAGTGGTTTTTGCCGTAGTGGCAGAAAATTCCACCCGCGAAGCTCATCGCCTGCTGGCATCCTCGATCGGGGTGGCGATTCCCGCCGACCGAAATACTTACGGGTACCTGAGTGAACACCACTCCTTCGGCGAGACGGAAGACGCCGCCGGGGAATACGCTGAGGAACTTGCCGCCGAAATGCTGGCGACGACCCTGAACGTCGAGTTCGATCCCGACCGTTCCTGGGACGAGAAGAAGCAGATTTACCGCCTCTCGAACAAGATCGTGCGCACGGCGAATGTGACCCAGTCAGCCGTCGGCGACAAGCGGGCGCTCTGGACTACGGTGATCGCGTCGGCGGTATTGATCTTCGATTGAGCTTTGCAGGTGTGGAAATTGAGCGGCTGCGGAGAGGACCTTCGCGGCCGCTTTTTCTTTGACTTATCCTTCAGCGGCCTTTGTTCTAGCTCTGAATCTAAAGACTTTAGCCGCAAAGGTCGCCAGGAAAACCAGGGCCTCTTGGGGCAGCTATTTGATTGAAAACAATGACCTTCTATTGAGCCCACGAGCGTCCTGGGATCATCTAAGGGTTGTACTTTGGTAATCCGCTTGTGCTGTCTAATGTAATACTCCGTTAACAGCGATAGGCTATTATTGAGATGGACATTCAGATCATAGGAGTGGTAGTGGATATCGAAACACGCAGACAGAAGCAACAGGCTCTCATCCTTAAGCTGGTGGAGCGCAAGGTACGATCGCGCGCCAAGCAGCTGTATGAGACCCGTGGCGAAGTGGACGGACACGCATTGCAAGATTGGGTGCAGGCCGAGGCGGAAGTCGTCGGCAACGGCATTATTGCGCCTCTGTACCGGCGCAGCCGCAACGAAAATCAGCAAACTGAAGAGATCGAGACCGGAAAATTGCTCGCGCCGGATGCCTCCGCCTGCGAGACCTCCGCTTAATCAGACTCGCTTTAACCCTGTTCTCTCCCCCTTAACTGTCTCTTTCCGGCAGTCTTGGCGCCTTTGCGGGTGCGGCTTTTCTTCGCCTTGTCCAGTCGTTCCAGCACTGCGGCGACGATGATGGGCAGGCCCACGGTCGCGTCTACGAAGACCTCGCCGAACTTGCCACCTTCCGACGGTGGGACGAACTTGCCCCAGGAGATCGCCTCGCTGTAGGGACTGCCGGACAATCCGCCCCAGTAGACCGGCTCGGGGCAGATTCTCAGACCATAGTGGTAGCGCTTTAAGGGAACGTTCTCTCCCAGGCGACGGTGCCTGAGTTCGATGAAAGGGCCGAACTGCTGCGACCAGTTGCGCGGCACGCCGCCGCCGATGGTGAAGATGCCAAGTTTTTTCTGGCGGAGCAGGGTCGCGGCAAAGTGTTCAAGATCTTCGAAGGGATCGAAGCGAATTTTGTGTCGCCCGGTGGACTCGCGCAGGCGATTGTTCAGAGCCGTGTCGAGGCCGAGTTCGGAGTCGCTGAAGGCGGGCACAAATACGGGCACTCCCTGCTCGTAGGCGGACTTCAGAATTCCACGCTGCCCCTGGTCACGCTTCGCCAGGTAGGCGCCGATGGCATGGTTCAGCTTATAGGAGCACATGACCTCGTTGTGGTCCCAGGCCTCAAGCACGGCGGCCATGACTTCTTCCACGTCGTCAAGGTTCTGCTCGGGCTCAAGCGTGTCGTAGACGCGGTTGTAACCCTGCTCGTACAGTTCCTCGTCGGAAACTTCTGGATTGGCGCGGAAGTGTGCGCGGCCCGTGGCTTCGACCAGACCGTGCGCCATCAATGCGCCGGTGGAGACGATCGCGTTCACAATGCCGCGGTCGATCAACTCGGTGACGATGAGTCCCTGCTTGGCGACGGTCATGGCGCCGGCCAGGGTCATGACGATGAAGGCGTCTTCGTCGAGAGCCATGGCTTCGAGCACGTCGGCGGCCTCGCCGAGCTGGCGTCCGGTGAAAGCAGTCTTGGACATAGCGCGGACGAGGCTGTCGATCGAAGTCACCTTGCCCAGATCGAGCGGCTCCAGGGGAATCAGCCGGTCTTCGATCGGATTGTGCAGGTGCCGGTCTTTGCCCTCGCCGCCTGCACTGTGTCCCTGCCCCGGGCGCGAATGTCCCTTCGAACTGTCATGATTGCCGTGTTTCAACGCGAGCCTCCAAGCTGATTGCAATTTTCCCGACAAGATACTCTACAGGAACCACGTGAAAGGATGCCACGCACGAAACGTGGTGTCGGATAAACTGCAAGGATGGCAGGCAAACGCAGCTTCGAAGACCAGATCGCGGCATTGGACGCGCTTCGCCACGGACCCGAGCAGGTGCGGTTCGAGGCGTTGCGCAAGGCGTTGGGACATCGCAACAACTTCATCGTAGCCAAGGCGGCCGACCTGGCTCGCGAATACAGCCTGGCGAATCTGCAGCCGGAGCTGCTCGCCGCGTTCGAGCGTTTTTTCGACGAACCGGTGAAAACCGATCCGCAATGCTGGGCCAAGAATTCGCTCAGCCGCGCCTTGGCCGGCTTCGAGTTGCAGGATGAAGCGGTATTTTTGCGCGGCATGGGGCACATCCAGATGGAGCCGGTTTGGGGCGGAAGCTCCGACACCGCGGGAACCCTGCGGGCCACTTGCGCGCTGGCTCTGGTGCAATGCCGCAGCCTTACCGAGAGGGACTTGTTAACGCATCTGGTCGACCTGGTCGCTGACACGGACAAGGTGGTACGGGCAGAGATCATTCGGGCCATCGAGCAGGTGGGATCGCCTTCGGCCTCCCTGTTGCTCCGGCAGCGAGCGGTGCTCGGCTCCGACGAACCGGAGGTGCTGGGCGCCTGTTACGGCGGCATCTTACGCATCGAAGGCGTGAAGGCGATTGGATGGGTGAGTCGTTTTCTGGCTTCAGCGGACGACGCCGCTGCCGAGGCCGCATTGGCAATCGCGGCGACTCATTCGCCGGAGGGTTTCGCCGCCTTGCGGGAGAGTTCCGCGGATGCGCACGATCCATGGTGGCGATCGGCTCTGCTTTCGGCAATCTCGCTCACGCGTCAGGAGTCCGCGCTGGAGTTCCTGCTGGATCTGGTGCGCACGGAATCGCTGGACGCCGAGGCGGCGATCGAAGCGATTCTTCGAACCATGCCCTCGCAGGAAGTAGTGGCGTGTCTGCAGGAACTGGTGGAGGACAATTCGCGGCTGAAGCGCGTGTTTGCGGCCCAGCGAAAAACGTCATTGTGAATGCGGCCACAGGGTCGCGGGCCGCCCTTCCGCGGCAAAACTAGCTGACGCCTGAGAGCTGATAGCTGACCGTGCTCTCCTGCTATATTGTTCGTCGGAGGTCGGAAACGCTTGTCGCCTGAGAAATTTCGCGTAGCCCTGATACAGATGTCGTGCGGCCCGGAGCCGGAACAGAATCTGGAGAAGGCGATTTCACGGCTGGCAGACGCCGCCGGACGCGGAGCACAAGTCGTCTGCCTGCCGGAACTTTTTCAGACCCAGTATTTCTGCCAGCGGGAGGATCATTCGCTTTTCGATTTGGCTGAGCCGATTCCTGGTCCGACCAGCGAGCGGCTGGCCGCCGCGGCGCGAAATTATGGAGTGGTACTGATCGCTTCCCTGTTTGAGAAACGCGCAGCCGGTGTTTACCACAACACGGCGGCGATTTTCGACAGTGACGGTTCTCTGCGTGGACTCTACCGCAAGATGCACATTCCCGACGACCCGCTCTATTACGAGAAGTTCTATTTCACTCCTGGCGATCTTGGCTTTCGCGCACTCGACACCAGCGCCGGCAAGCTGGGCACGCTCGTCTGCTGGGATCAGTGGTATCCCGAGGGGGCGCGGCTTACGGCTTTGCAGGGTGCGACTATTCTTTTTTATCCGACGGCGATCGGCTGGCATCCGGCGGAGAAAGCCGAGTTCGGCGTGGCCCAGCACGATGCCTGGCGGACCATCCAGCGCGCGCATGCCATTGCCAACGGCGTGTACGTTGCAGCGGTGAATCGCGTGGGCTTCGAGACCGGCGACGTGCGCGGCAAATCGGCCCCCGGTCAGGGACTGGAATTCTGGGGCGGATCGTTCTTCTGCGATCCCTTTGGCCGCGTGCTGGCGGAAGGTTCGCATGACCGCGAAGAAATCCTGATTGGCGACGTTGACTTGAAGGCGCTGGAAGATATCCGCCGCAACTGGCCATTCCTGCGCGACCGCAGAATCGATGCCTACGGGCCGATCACCAACCGCTTGATCGACTAATTTGATTGACTGATCTGATCGACTAACTTGATCAACTAAGAGCGAGAAATCCAAAGTGGCCAAGGCTTCCCGCAAACATTCAAGCAAAGCTTTAACTGCCGCCGGCGATGTCCCGGCAAATCTGGGCTACCGCATGCCCGCCGAGTGGGAGCCGCACGCCGCCACGTGGCTGGCCTGGCCACACTATCACGGAGACTGGCCGGGGCGCTTCGAGCCGATTCCGTGGGTTTACGCCGAGATCATTCGCAACTTGGCGAGGCACGAGCGGGTCGAGTTGATCGTCAACAATGCGACGGCGGCGAGGCAGGCGCGGAAGGTCCTCGAACGGGCGGACGCGCGCTCGGACAACATTCGCTTCCATCCTTGGCCGACGAATCGGGTCTGGCTGCGGGATTCTGGATGTATCTTTCTCAGTCCACAGCGGGGAATCACCCGACAGGACGCTGAACCGATCTCCTTGAAGTTTCGCTTTAATGCCTGGGCGAAGTATTCCAACTGGCGATTTGACGAGAAGATTGGAACGTTGATGGCGAAAGTCAAAAGCCCCATTCTAGTCGCAAAGGGCGCGACTAGAATGGGCCACCCACTTCGCGGTCATGCACTTCGCAGTCGTCCACTTCGCACGGATACACTTCGCATTCGCGAGATTCGTCCGGTTTCGGGCGGGAGGCGGATTGTGCTGGAGGGGGGATCGATCGACGTCAACGGGGCGGGCACCATCCTTACGACGGAGGAGTGCTTGCTCAGCAAAGTTCAGGAGCGCAATCCGCATATGACGCGGGTGCACTACGAGAAAGCTTTCGCTGACTACCTGGGAGCGCCGCATACGATCTGGCTGGGACGTGGTATTTCCGGGGACGACACCCACGGCCACGTCGACGACTTGACCCGCTTCGTTTCGAAGGACACGGTCATTACGATGGTCGAGCCCAACTCCAGGGACGTGAACCACGGTCCGCTGCGCGCCAACCTGCGCCGCCTTCAGGCCGCCCGCACGCAGGATGGCCGGCAACTGAACATCATCGAACTGCCCATGCCTGAGCCGGTCGTCTTCGAAGGACGACGTCTGCCCGCCAGCTATGCCAACTTTTACATTGCCAACGAAGTCGTCCTCGCCCCGGTCTTCAATCGTCCCAACGATCGAATCGCGCTGAACACTCTAGCGAAAGTCTTCCCCACGAGAGAAATTGTGCCGATCTACTCCGGAGACTTTATCTGGGGTCTGGGCGCGATGCACTGCATGACCCAGCAGCAGCCGGAGTGAGGGGATTGCTGATTGTAGATTTCAGATTGCAGATTGAAAATCGAAAGATGCGGTTTCAATCTGCAATCTGAAATCAGCAACCTGAAATCGATGTCAGATTCTCCGCATGCCACACGGCGAAATGACGACCGGCCGTCTCGAGGCTTTCAGCGACGGCGTGATTGCCATCATCGTTACGATCATGGTGCTCGACCTGCGCGCGCCGGCGCAGCCTACGCTGGCGGCGCTGTGGACGGTCGCTCCAGTATTTATCAGCTACGGGCTTAGTTTTCTGGTCGTGGCCATCATGTGGGTCAACCACCATCACCTGATCCATGCCATGCATGGGGTCACGGCGCGGCTGTTGTGGACGAACCTCTATCTGCTCTTTTGGATGTCGCTGGTGCCCTTCGTCACCGATTACCTGGGAAAAAATCATCGCGAGCCGATGGCTGTCGCGCTTTACGGTCTCGATCTGGTGCTGTGTTCGTCGGCATTTTATTTGCTGAGAATTATTCTGCTGCGGCAGGATCAGCACGACCTGGCGCTGGCGGACTATCACATCTCCGTGCAACGCAAAAACGCCTTCGCCGCGACACTCTACCTGGCATCGGTGCCACTGGCGTATGTCTCGATCTACGCTTCGTATTTCATCTTTGCACTGGTTCCGGCGATGTACTTCCTGCCGGAGAAGAAACTGGCGGGCGGGAACCTGGACAGAAATAACGAATAGAGGGGCGCGTTATGGTCGGAGGATCACACCCCCGCGGCCGGCTGAGAAGATAGTTTCCGGGACGTCTGGCTGCACCGAGTTCGGCTTCTGCGGCGCCACCGCAACCCAGGCCTTCGGCAGCGTTTCGCCGGACGACACCTTGCCGAGCAGACTATCGAGAAACAGCGAGAAGTTCGGTCCGAGGCGCCGCAGGGTCATCACCAGATTAATCTTCAGCCCCTTCGCCTTGAAACCCGCGATATAGGATTCGCCAGGGTTGTCACTCGCGATCCACAGCCACTTCACCCCGGCATCGATGCCGGCTTGCAGCAGTTCCGCGCCCGCCAACCGAGCGCCGGAGCCGTCGACCATGGCTCCTTGTGTGTTCACGTCGCAGAACAGATGCAGGATGTCGGGCTTTTGTTTAAGGGCTGACTGAATCTCCGCCACGCTGACCGCCGTCACCGAGGTGGTCGAAGGATAGTAACGTTTGTAGATGCGCTCGTCGTTCTTGCGGGCATCGTCAAACTTCGTCCCGAGCGTGCATAGCAGTACCTTGGAGCCGACAACTTCGTCTTTGCGAAAAGCATCCAGAAGGCCCATGTGGTCTTGTCCTGATGCGCGGATATTTTCTAGCGGCGATATTGCGTGGGCTGCGGGCCTTTTTCCAGCGTCTTGCGGTCCCAGATCCAGCCTTCGCGGGTATAGCTGGCGAGTTCAAAATCCTGCGTGAGTTCGAGGGCGTCGACCGGGCAGGCGTCTTCGCACAGGCCGCAGAACATGCAGCGGCTCAGATCGTAGGTAAAGTCGGTGAGTTCCTTGCGGCGAGTGTTCTCGTTGCGCGCGCTGGACACCACGATCAGATTTTCCGGGCACGCCAGCGCACAAAGATCGCAGGCAATGCACATGGTCTCGTCGGTGTCCGGATTCACGTTCAGCCGCGGCGCCCCACGGTAGCGCTCGGCCACCTGCGGACGTTCCAGGGGATACTGCTCGGTATAAACCTCTTTGGGATCCTGATAGCGGAACGTAACCTTCATTCCCTGCAACAGGTCGACGAGGAAGACTTTGCGCAGCAAGCTTGCCATGCCCATGACGCCGTTAGCATACCACTATCTGCAGAATCGCCAAAGAGCGCCCCTGCGTTTCGTATTCCTCTGCGTTCCCTGTGACCTCTGTGGTTCGAGGTTTGAGTTTTGCGCATGGCGCGACGGAACTTTTCTTAGAGTCTGTCCGTAACTATCCTCAGAGGATGTCATGAAAGCGTATTTCACAAACTTGCCGACCAGAATCTGGCTCCTTTTGGCGGTGCCAGTGGTCGTCATCGCGTATTCTGTGGCCGGGGCGGTGCTGACGGCGGTGATCCATGCGGTCGTGCCCAACGTGGTGCGAACCGTGCTGAGCGTGATCTGAGTCTGATCCGACCACCGTCGTCAATTAATCTGTCGATTAATCTTTGGTCCCAGCCTGTTCCCTGCCCGGCCCGTGCTGCAGGCAAACCCGCTAAAATACTGAGCGGAGCCTGAATTCGAGTGTGCCCACGAAACTCAGCCGCTGGCGATCATCCCGAGACTCAAGATCCAGCGCTGAAGACCACCTCTGCCAAGCTTCGCGCTGACGAACTCCCTCCCGACGAACGTCACCCCGACGAGCTGTGGATGGAAGAAGCGCTTCGCTGCGCCCAGCGCGCGCTGGAAGCTGGAGAAGTACCGGTGGGCGCGGTCGTCGTCTGCGATGGCCGCATCGTTGGCCGCGGATGGAACCGGAACATTACGGACATGGACCCAACCGCGCACGCCGAGGTCATCGCGCTGCGGGAGGCCGGTGCTGCCGTTGGTAACCATCGCCTGGAAGGCTGCGACCTCTTTGCTACAATTGAACCGTGCGCCATGTGCGCTGGGGCGCTGGTGCATGCCCGGATTCAGTGTCTGGTGTATGGTGCGGACGATCCGAAAGCCGGCGCGGTGCATTCGGTGATGCAAGTCCTGAATCATCCGCAACTGAACCACCGGGTCGAGGTTCGCCGCGGAGTTCTGGCTGGCCGCAGCGCAGAACTGCTGCAATCGTTCTTTAAGAGCCGTCGGTAGTTGCGGCGTCTAGCGGGCGTGAGCGAAGCGAGAGTCCACTGCCGAAATCCTGAGCGCTGTCTGTGCGCGAAGGATCTCTCGCTTCGATAACGGCCCGACGCGGAGAGGTGCGTGAGTGGTTGAAACGATCCGCCTCGAAAGCGGACATACCTTAACGGGTATCGTGGGTTCAAATCCCACCCTCTCCGCCATATTTCTTAAGCCTGCGTAGCCCACAATCGAACAGTGCCCAGATCCAAGCCGGCTCCCGATCCCGCAGACAATCGATCCGACGCAAGCCTGATGCGTTCACCGCTCGTGCTGTCGCTGGTTCTGTTCGCGGCTGCGCTGGTTCTCTACTTCCCGACATTCGACAGCGCGTTCGTTAACTACGACGACCCGGCCTACGTGACGGCCAACGCTCACGTGCTGCGGGGGCTTTCGTGGAGCAATATCGTCTGGGCCTGCACGGCGACGGCCGAGGCGAACTGGCATCCGCTGACCTGG
>Ga0210388_10003195_pt1 | contig 12813 bp, 5 predicted proteins | sample IncBWC19OmetaG_FD_155485 | JGI IMG/M metagenome (GOLD analysis project Ga0210388, IMG submission 155485) | Forest soil microbial communities from Barre Woods Harvard Forest LTER site, Petersham, Massachusetts, United States - Inc-BW-C-19-O ... | reverse complement strand
AAATTTTACCGCCTCGTTTGTCGCGCGCACGATTTCCGCCCCGACATCTTTCGTCGCCAATTTCCCCGCATCCATCGGCACTTCGGCAAACCCTGCTTTCAAAGCCCGCGCAATCTGCCCGCTCGTCACCGGCGAACAACTGCCGGACCCCACCAAAATATTCGTAGCAGCCGACGTAAGGAGGCTCTTACTAATTTTAGCCTTCCGCGTATGGGCCTTGTTATCTCTGCCGCCAAAATTCGCCGCCAACGCCATTTCAATCCCCGAAGACCCGACGGAAAACAAAGGCCGTTTCCCAACCGCAAACTCATCAATCAATGCACCAATCTTCTTCAAATGACTTTCATCCAAGGCGTCGAACAAAACGACATCCGGGCTTTGCGACAGAAGCTTTTTGAACTCAATCCGCATTGTTCTTCCCGGCGATGAAATCTTCGTGATGTCGAATAGCGCGATTTTTTTCTTTGTCTGCTTCGCCAGATGCACCCGCAAATCCGCCTCCGTCATTGGCGTCACCGGATGCCGGCTGATGGATGGATGCCGGTCAAGCCGGTGGATTTCACCCGCACTGCCAATGCCGAACCGCGCAAAGTGATTTCCGAAAACCGTATAGCGTCCAAGCGCCGGTGCCGCGACCAGCAAAGGAATGAACGACGCAGGAAAAATCTCTCCCGCCAGATCCATCACGCAACCGATGCTCCCGATTTCCGGCGATGAATCAAACGTCGAACAAACCTTGTAATGCACATGCCGCGCACCCAGCTTTTTTAGCGCCCGGAATGCCGGTTTCAATTCGCGTTTCATCGCCTCCGGCGTCAAGGACCGGGTTTTGCCCGCGACACCAACGGCCTGCAAATTTTTGAACCGCGAAAGTTGCTGTGGTGTCGGCGGTGCAATGAACAACGCCGCGCGCACCCCGGCCAGCGTGAGTTGCTCCAGTGCATCTGTCGAGCCGGTGAAATCGTCGCCGTAAAATGTGAGAAGCAATTTTCTCATCAGGCTTTTTTGCCAAATTTTTCGACTGAGACCTTCAGTTCTGGACATTTTTCCACGGCTTGTTCCTGCGTGAGTCCTTCCACCGCCGCTTCCCACCATTTTTGCAACGAACGCACGCCCGCCGCCGGACCCTCCGGATGCGCCATAATGCCGCCGCCGGCCATGTAAAGCAGATCAACCGTTTTCGTCCGGCGGTACGTCTCGCACGCCTGCCCGCCCCATTGTCCCGATGAAACGACCGGCAAAACCGACATCCCGCCGAGCAACGGCTTCATGCAGGATTCGATCGAACGCACCACCGAATCGTCGCTCTCCCAAAATTTGTTCGCGATGCCGTTCACATGGATCTGGTCCACACCCGCCAGCCGCCAAAGCTTTTGATACGCCGGAAATTCAATGCCGAGGAGTGGATGCCGGTTCAGCGCGCCCCAGCCGTTGCGATGACCATGGATCGCCAGCACCCCTTGGTCGCAAATCGCTTTCGCGCCCGCGAGGCCCACGCTGTTCAGCGAAACCATCGCGCACGTGCCGCCGGCGGATACAATTTTTTCGTAATGCCGCCGCATCGCGTCGAGTTCGTTGCTGACGTTAAACGCATACATCACTTTTTTGCCCGTGCGGTCGGCGTGGGCATTAAGGACGCGCATCACCGCATCCACGCGCGCATCGAATGGCGAATGCGGCGGATTCGCCATCAGTTCGTCATCCTTGATGAAATCAATTCCCGCTTCGGCCAGTACTTTTACCAGCTCCGCCGTCTGCTGTGGCGTCATGCCGATGCTCGGCTTGATGATCGTCCCGATAAGCGGCCGGTCTTGTGCGCCGGTCAGTTGGCGACACCCGGCCACTCCGAATTTCGGCCCGCGAAAATGCTGCGCGAACGACGGCGGAAATTCCAAATCCATCAACTTCAAGCCGGTGAACTGCGACAGTTCATACAAATTCCCCTGCACAGTCGAAACCAGCGTCGGCAGGTTGTATCCGAAATTTTCCAATGACCACGAAACGACGATTTCCGCCCGCTGAAAGCCACTGGCATGGCGGCCGCCAGAAAGACTGGGCACCGAAACCTTTTCCAGCGGCGTAATTTTTTCGACGCGCGCGGCAAAACGTTCTTTCAGTTCCTCGGTTTCGCCCGGCACGGCGACAAATGTGCCCGACGACTGTTCGCCAGCCAGCACGGCAGCGGCGCGCTCTACTTCGAGCGGCGTTTCGACCAGATAGGTTACGAATAGGCGTTCCATTGGGTGCGCCAAGTGTGCGGCTTTTTGGCGTTTAATCCAAGCGCGATGCGTCTGAAAATATTGCCGAAATACTTTTGATTTATGCCAGCATCGCCCGAAGGGTTGCGCTCCCGCTGGAAAAGCGCAAAACTTCCACATCCATGCAAATTGAACCGGTGAAAACAAAGAGAACGGCGTTTTCAATAAAACTCCTCTGTGTTCTCTGTTTCCTCCTGTTACTTTCCGGAAATCGATTACGCGCCGCACCGGACTGGGAAAATGAACAAATCCTGCACATCAACACTGAGTCGCCGCGTTCGACGTTCATCCCCTTCGCAACCGTTAAGCAGGCGCTGAACGGCAGCTTCACGAATTCTCCGTATTACCTTTCGTTGAACGGCGATTGGAAATTTAATTGGTCGCCAAAACCGGAATTGCGCCCCGGCGATTTTTTCCGAACCAATTTCGATGATTCAGCCTGGACGAACATCGCCGTTCCGTCGAATTGGGAAATGAAAGGTTTCGGCGTGCCGATTTATCTCGGCTCGGGTTACCCGTTCAAGATTGATCCACCGCGCGTGACCAGTGAACCGCCATCAAATTGGACGGCGTACGCGCAACGTGACCCGGTCGGCTCGTACCGGAAAACCTTCGTGATGCCGGATAAGTGGGATGGCCGCCGCGTGTTCATCCATTTCGACGGCGTGGACAGCGCGTTTTACCTCTGGGTGAATGGGACCAAAGTCGGTTTCAGCAAGGACAGCCGCACACCGGCGGAATTCGACCTGACGGATGCGCTCCACGCCGGTGCCAATCAGATCGCCGTCGAGGTGTATCGCTGGAGCGACGGCAGCTACCTCGAAGACCAGGATATGTGGCGGATGAGTGGAATTTTCCGGCCGGTTTATCTATATTCAACCGCCGCCGCGCGCATCCGCGATTTCACCGTCCGCACGGATCTGGATTCCAACTACGGCGACGCAACGCTGCAAATCAAACCCGAACTCGCCGCGAAAAATCTTTCGCTTTCGAACTGGACGGTACGCGCGCAGCTTTTTGACGCGGACGGGAAATCCGTGCTCACGAATGATTTGGTTCATGATGCCGGCGAAATTTTAAACCCGGACTTCAGTTCCAAAATCCTCGATGAACGGATGCCCCAGCGCGGTGAACCGAAATTCGCCTGGCTGGAAACCAAGGTAAAAGACCCGTCGAAATGGACGGCGGAAACGCCCGACCTCTACACACTCGTTTTGACCTTGAACGACGAAACCGGAACCGTCATCGAAGCCGACAGTTGTAAAATCGGTTTTCGCAAAATCGAGATTCGCAATGGCGTATTTCTCGTCAACGGCCAGCCGGTTAAACTGCGCGGCGTCAATCGCCACGAGATCGATCCCGACACCGGCCACGCCATGAGTGACGCGCGGATGATCCAGGACATCACGCTCATGAAGCAGGCCAATATCAACGCCGTGCGCACCTGTCATTATCCCGATGACCCGCGGTGGTACGATTTGTGCGACCGTTACGGCCTCTACGTTCTCGATGAGGCGAATATCTGCACGCATGGCACGCGCGGATCGCTGGCGAACGACCCCGCCTGGACCGGTGCGTTTCTCGACCGCGCGCAACGTCTGGCCGAACGCGATAAAAATCATCCGTCCGTGGTCATCTGGTCGATGGCGAACGAATCCGGTTACGGCCCGAACTTCGCGGCAATTTCAGGATGGCTGCATGAATTCGACCCGACGCGACCGGTTCATTATGAAGGCGCGCAAACCGAAACCGACGCGCCAAAAACCGTTGATATCATTGGCCGGTTTTATCCGCGCCTGAGCACGGAAACCTTCGCGAAGCCGGATGACCCGTGGAATTTGCGTTGGGACAAACTGCTCGCCATGGCGGAGCGTGCGAATGATCCACGCCCCGTGCTCGCGACGGAATACGCCCACGCCATGGGCAATGCCGTCGGCAATCTTCAAGAATATTGGAATGAAATCTATTCCAACCCGCGCATGCTGGGCGGCTTCATCTGGGAATGGTGCGACCAGGCTTTGCATCGAACCCTGCCGGACGGAAAGATCGTCACGGCCTTCGGCGGTGATTTTGGCGATGTGCCAAACCATGGGGGCTTTTCGATCAAAGGCCTTGTTAATGCCGAACGCGAAATCTTTCCAAAATATTACGAGGTCAAAAAAGTGTATCAACCGGTTTTGATCGAACCCGCGAATTTGAAGCCCGGCAAGATCGCAGTAAAGATCACCAACCGGAATTCATTTTTGAACCTGACCAACTACGAAGTGCGCTGGTCGGTGACTAATAGCGATGGCAGAGAAACACAGTCAGGAACTTTGCCAGCAATAAATTGTGAAGCTGGACAACAGCTCGAAGTTAAAATTCCTGTCGAAAAAATTCGAACTGTAAATCCCGGTGAAGAATTCTGGCTGGGCGTCAGTTTTCACACGTGCGAGGAACTGCCCTGGGCCAAGGCCGGATTTGAAATCGCCTGGCAGCAGATGAAGCTGGTGACCGGCGGTCCACAAACTCACCCGACCCACCAACCCGACCCTGGTGCATTAAATTTAACTGAAGAGGCTGGCTTGGAAAAAATTGCTGGAGCCAATTTTTCCGCAACTTTCAGTCGGACGGAAGGAACATTGACTTCGTTAGAATTCAATGGTCATGAAATATTTTCACCGACTGCGGATGAAATGTCCGGTCCGAAATTACAGTTGTTCCGCGCACCAACTGACAACGACAAGGGTTTCGGCAAATGGCTTGCCCGCGATTGGCGTGAAGCCGGTTTGAGCAATCTCACGCGTCAGGTCGAATCATTCGAAGTCGCGCAGACAAGCACCAACGACATCAAGGTCACTACCGTGACCTCAAACCATGCCATGTCCGGTGGGTATAGGCAAAAAACCGTTTGGACGATCTATGGCGATGGTTCGTTGAAGATGGAAAATGAATTTACGCCGTTCGGAGAATTGCCGTTGCTGCCACGGATCGGAATCACCATGTCATTGGCAAAAGATTTTGAAAATATCCGCTGGTACGGCCGCGGGCCATGGGAAAATTACCCAGACCGCAAGGATGCCACGGACATAGGCATTTGGAACAGCACGGTGACTGGACAATACGTTTCGTATCTGCGCCCGCAGGAAAATGGGAATCATGAGGACACCCGATGGCTGGAGCTGACGGATGCCGCCGGGAAAGGCATGATGATTTCCGCCGTTGAAGATGCGTTCTCGTTTTCAGCTCTGCACTTTACAGCGGAAGACCTGACATCCGCCCGGCATAATTATGAATTGAAGCCGCGCGAGCCGGTGGTGTTGTCGCTCGATGCCAAGATGTGCGGTTTGGGCAACAGCAGTTGCGGCCCGGGCGTGCTCGAAAAATATACCGTCCCGCCGGTTTCCTATCGACTCGTCCTCAAATTTTCCCCGGCCGACTGAGATTCCGTCAAATCAGTGTTTCATCCCTCGCGTCGGAAGTCTAAAATCCAGCACCGCGATGGAAACCGTGCCGGAAAAAAAATCACCCACTGAATCGCAGCAGCGTGCTGTAAAGGCCCGTGGTAATGTCCTGGTCATGGCCGGCGCGGGCACGGGCAAAACCAAGACGCTGGTGGACCGCTGCCTGGACTGCCTCGAAAACGACGGCGCACAGATTGATGAACTGCTCATCGTCACCTTCACCGAGGCCGCCGCCGCCGAATTACGGATCCGCCTGCGAAAAATTCTGGAGGAAAAAGCCGCCGCCCATCCATCCTTACATTTCTGGCCGGAGCAGCTTGCCCGTTTCGAACTCGCGCACATCGGTACGTTGCACGGCTTTTGTTCGAAGCTGATAGGCGAACATTTTTACGAGCTTGGCCTCGACCCGCAGCTCGCGATCCTGGATGAAGGCGAAGCGCGCCAGCTTGCTGCCGAAACCCTGGACGAACAATTCACCGCCCACTACGAAGGCCGGACGGATTTTGCACCGGCCGTCCAGGAATTGATTTCCGTCCACGGCGATGGACGGGATGAGAACATCCGCAAACTTGTGCTGCGCTTGCACAATTATTCGCAGGCACGTCCGGATGCCACCGGCTGGCTTTTGCAACAAGGCAACAAATTTTCCTCCGTTGAACCCGTTGAATGGCAAAGCTGGCTGATTGCCGCAATCATACACTGGCACGACGAATGGCTGCCGGTTCTGGAGGACCTGAAACCGGAAAATGTAAAGGCCGCGGAATTGGCCGGCATTTTATCGCGGTTAAAAAAGGATTTTTCCCGCGAATCTGCCGCCGAAATTCTGGGGCGAATCGCCGCCGCCAACTTGACCGCGAGTTATCCCAAAGGCGATGCCGGCAAGTTGCGTGCTTCGCTGGGAAAGATTTTTGATGAGGCAAAATTTCTTTACTCGCTCGCCGGCATAAAAAACGGCAAGGACCCGTTGGCCGAGGACTGGGCCTGGGTTCGCGGCCAGATGGAAACCCTGCTGCGGCTGACGGCGGAATTCTCCCAAAACTTTTCAGCGCGTAAACGTGCTGATGGCGTGATGGATTTTCATGATCTGGAACAATTCGCATTGAAATTGCTCTGGGATTTTTCCACAAACCGGCCCGCCCCCGTCGCTGAACAATGGCGTGCAAAACTAAAATTCGTCTTCGTGGATGAGTACCAGGACATCAACGCCGCGCAGGACAAGATCATCACCGCATTGGCGTGTGACGGCGAAAACGCAAACCGCTTCCTCGTCGGCGACGTGAAGCAAAGCATCTATCGCTTCCGTCTCGCCGATCCCAAAATTTTCCGCGACTACGCCCGGGACTGGCACGGCAGAGCCGGCGAGACGATCTCACTTTCTGAAAATTTTCGCAGCCGGGAAACGCTGCTGAATTTCACCAACTCACTTTTCCGTCTGGTGATGCGCGCCGAGATCGGCGGCGTGGAATACGACGAGGATGCGGAATTAATATTCGGCTCGCCGGAATCACGCGAGGCTTTCGGCGCAAAGAACGATCCTGCTCCGCGCGCCAGACTTTTGGTCCGGTTCAAGAACGTCCGCAATAAAGATGGCGAAACCGAGGATGACGAACTTGCCAGCCTTGACAATACCCAGCTTGAGGCGCGCCTCGTCGCAAGGCAGTTGAAACAACTCTTCAACTCCAGGCACGAAATCTTCGATGACCAGAAAAAGATTCTCCGCCCTGTCGAATGGCGCGATATGGCAATCCTTATGCGTTCGCCGCGCGGCAAGTCGGAGATTTTCGCCAAGGAATTTGAACGCGCCGAAATTCCGCTGGCCGTTGTGCGGGGTGGTTTCTATCAAAGCGCGGAAATTCTCGATCTGTTGAGCCTGCTGGAACTTTTGGACAATCCATTGCAGGACGTGCCCTGCATAGCCGTATTACGCTCACCGCTGGTTGGGTTGTCGCTGGATGAACTGGCCGAAATCCGGCTCGCCGCACGGGATAAGCATTTTTGGACGGCCCTGAACCGGTTCCAAAGCCTCAACTCGAACGACCAAGGCCCGCTGACACCGAAAATTGGAAAATTTCTCGAACGATTTCACCGCTGGCGAAAAATGGCAAAGCAGATTTCACTGTCACAATGTCTCGAAGAAATCCTGACGGAAACTTATTATGCCGACTGGCTGCGTGCGCAATCGCGCGGCGGGCAGCGCGCGGCGAATGTGACAAGTTTCTTGAACCTGGCGCATTCATTCGACCAGTTTCAGCGGCAGGGTTTGTTTCGTTTTTTAAAATTCATCGAAGCCCAGCGGGAAAATGAAGTTGAACCCGAGGTGCCTGCCGTGATCGCCGAGAACGCAGTCCGTTTGATGAGCATCCACCAAAGCAAGGGCCTGGAATTCCCCGTCGTGGTGCTGGCGGATTTGGCGAAAAGCTTCAACGAACGGGATTTGCACGGCGAGATCATTTTCGACGAGGAACTTGGCTTGTGCCCGAAAATCAAGCCGCCACAGGCCGGCGGGCGCTACCCCAGCCTGCCGCACTGGCTGGCGCGGCGCCGGCAAAGACGCGAGCTGCTGGGCGAGGAATTACGTCTGCTTTATGTCGCACTCACGCGCGCCCGCGATGACCTGATCTTGACCGCAAGCGTCTCCGAAAAAAACTGGGAAGAAAAATGGAATCAACCGCAGCCCGCGACGGTTCAAAAGATTTCCTCGGCCAAAAGTTTTGCCGACTGGCTGGCCATTTGGTTTTCCAACCAGCAAGGCGCACCGAAAAACCTGGCCTGGCGAATCGTGTCGGATGACGAACTGGTTGATACACCTGAAATTCAAAAATCGAATTCCGCAACAACAACGCCTGTGATTGAAGGCCGCGAACTGGAAGAATTACGCGGACGGCTGGAATGGACTTATCCCTCCCTCACGGCCACACGGCGAAAGGCGAAGGCGACAGTCACGGAGTTGCGACGCGCGGCGGAGGAGGCGGACGATGAGGCCGAGCCTATTTTCCCCCGACAATCGCCTGGAAAAATCAAAAACTTAAAATCCGATACCCAATCCAAAAAACTGTCCGCATCCGAAATCGGTGCATCTCACCATAAATTTTTGGAACATTTTGATTTTAACCGGACGGACTTCGACGCGGAAGCCGGGCGGTTGATGAACGAAAGTTACCTGACGGCTGACGAGCGCGCGGTCCTGGATCTGGACGCGTTGAAAAGTTTTTGGAATTCAACGCTTGGAATGAACATCCGCGCCAATCCGCGGAATGTGCAACGCGAACTGCCCTTCACCGCCCGCTTCAGCCCGGCGGAAATCTCAAAAATCACCGGCCAAAATGTTGAAGCGGGCTTGGAAGGTGAATTTGTGGTCGTGCAAGGCGTGGCTGACTTGGCCGTGATTCTGCCGAACGAAATCTGGCTGGTGGATTTCAAGACCGATGCATTCACACCCCGCGAATTGCCGGGAAAGGTCAAAACGTATAAACCGCAGTTGCAGCTCTACGCGGCGGCGCTGGAACGAATTTTCTCACGCAAGGTGACGAAGCGGGTGCTGCATTTTTTATCCGCCCAAATTACGGAAGAGGTTTGAAATTGGGACGATAGACCGGTTCAAGAAAAATTGTGGCCGTTTATTCCATGGTGTTGCGCTCTCCCTCACCCTAACCCTCTCCCGCTGGGAGAGGGAACAGCCATGTTTGCATTTTTCTTCGTTGAGTACGGTGTGCTCCAGTCCAGCCGCAGGTTTTCATGTGAAGCGGGAGCGTTTCTCCCTTTCCCAGCGGGAGCAGCGACAGCGGCTATGGCGGGTGAGGGAGAAAATTGACGAAAACCATCGGCTACAAGTTTTCTTAAACCGCCATAGCGCGCCATTCTCTCTAAATTTACAGCGGCAGTTCATCAGCAGCGGGTGCGGAAACTGTTTCTTCTTCAATTTTTTCCGGTTCCTGAACCGGTGCATTTGCGTCCTGCAGACGCACGAGGGCCGGACGCACCAGACGACCTTGAAAACTGATGCCGGGTGCCAGCAGTTCGGCAACGGTGGAATCGGCGGGAGGATTTTCCACGTCATGGACGCGATGTTTTTGGGCGTCAAATTTTTCCCCGGCGTCCGCGCCAAACGGTGTGAAGCCGACGCGACGGGCCGCATCGCGGCAGGCATTCTGAAAACTTCCGATCTGGGCGGCGACTTCGGGCTGGTTTGAGCGCACCGCCGCAGTGTGCAGCGCATATACATGGTCGAGAATGCGCGCCACGACCTGCAGCCACTCACCCTCGGCACGCCGCAATTTTTCAACCTCCAGCCGGAGCGCGCCTTTTTCCGTGTCATTCAGTTTGACCTGAAATTCGTTGAACTCGCGGATTTCCACGGTCATGCGGTCGGCGATCTCTTTCGCGCCGGCGACGGTTTTTTCGGAGTGTCCCTTGGTCGCATCCTGCACCCGCGCCCATTGGTCGGTCGCGGCGGAAATCTGCGCGGAATATGTTTTGAGATCGTGCAGCTGCTCGGTGATGGTTGTGACGGCGTTGACCTCAATCAATTTTTTAACCGCGCGATACTCCAAAATGAACGGCAAACAGGCCAGGATGGCGCCCAACGCAACGCTGACGGTCGCTAGAATGATTTCCATTTCCGTGATGGCGTGAGCGGGACGGGTTGCCAGAACGGCGGCAACCGCCAACAAAGCGATGCCGGCGGCGATAAACGGCCACTTGGTTATTTTCCATTCGGAGACTTCGTTCATGCTGCCATTGTCCGAAAAATGTGGCTGAAGTGCAAGCAGCACGGCACGTTTCGGCTCGACTCGCGCTGAAAAATGAAAATCATTGCCCGGTGCGCATCTGTGTCATCTTCAATCCCGCCGCGCGTGGCAACAAGGCGCGGCGATTCAAAAAGTTTTTGAGCGAACTTTCACAACAGTGCGTGCTCAAGGCCACGACCGCACCAGGCGATGCGCGCCGGCTCGCGCAGGCGGCGGTCGCGACCGGTTACGACATCGTGGCCGCGGCGGGCGGCGATGGCACGGTGAACGAAGTGCTGAACGGAATCGGTGATGAACCCGGTGGTTTTGAAAAGACCCGTTTGGGCGTGCTGCCCTTAGGCACGGTGAACGTCTTCGCCCGGGAATTGAAAATCCCGCTGCGCCTGGAAGGCGCCTGGCGGGCGTTGAAACGCGCAAACGAAATGAAGATCGATCTGGGGCGCGCGGATTATTTTGAAGACGGCAAACCGGCGCAAAGATATTTCATGCAACTGGCGGGCTGCGGACTGGATGCGCGCGCGGTGGAACTGGTCAGTTGGAAATTAAAAAAAACGGCCGGGCCGCTGGCCTATGTCGTCGCCGGCTTCCAGGCGCTCACGGAAAAACAGGTGCAGATCACCGCCAGCGCGAACGGCAATAACATCTCCGGCGAACTGGTGTTGCTGGGCAACGGGCGGCTCTACGGCGGGCCGTTCGAGATATTTCCCGAAGCCGGCCTGTGCGACGGCCATCTGGACGCCTGTGCGTTTCCCAAGGTGAATATGACGATGTTGCTCAACCATGCCCCGAATTTTCTGTTGCGGCGAAAATTGTCGGAGCCGCACGTCCAAAGGTTGCGCGCGTCAAAGATCGAGCTGACCAGCAGCACGCCCGCCGCGTTTGAGCTTGATGGCGAATGGATCGGCAGCTTGCCCGCCACTTTTTCCGTCGAACGCCAAAAATTGCGGCTGGTCATACCGTAAATTAGAACGGTCCAAGAAAACTTGTAGCCGTTGGTTTCCGTCAATTTTCTCCCTCACCCTGACCCTCTCCCGCCGGGAGAGGGAACAGCCATGTTTGCTTTTTCTTTCTTTGAGTGTGATGTCCTCCAATCCAGCCGCAGGTTTTTGTATGAAGCTGGGAGTGTTTCACCCTCTCCCAGCGGGAGAGGGCCGGGGTGGGAGATGGCGTGGCAACCACCACGGCTATAGTTTTTTTTTAAATGCTCTAGCGATAATGCGGTGCGCATTTTTCAAACTAAAAAGCACTGCAAACTGACACCAGGGCGAAACTGTTGCCCGGCCAGCAGCGTCTGTACCGGCAACCCATGAAGTTTCCCGCCGTATTGTTTTGTCTAGCCGCCCTGCTAACTACCGGCTCAAATCACGCCGCAGTCATCGCCACGAATGTTCCCGCGACGCCGCTCACCGCCGAACGCGTGGCGAACCTGCCGGAATGGAAAAACTATTTTGAAAATTCGCAGCGGCAGAAGGCCGCCGACCAGAAATTTTTCCGGGACGAATTGATGGCGCACGGCCTGACCAATGCCACCCTGCCCCACGCGACCCACAATGCGAAGGGCGTGGCGCTGGACAATCCCGATGCCTGGTATCGCAGCCGCGAGGCACGCCATATCGCGGACAACCTCGTGTCGTTTCAGACGCCGGCAGGCGGCTGGAGCAAGAATACAGACTTCACGAAAAATCCGCGCAAGGCGGGCGAACTTTTCGGCGTGGAAAATATTTCGGAGCATGCCGCACCCGGCGATTTTGACCGGCCGGACGATTTGCATTGGAACTATGTCGGCACCTTCGACAACGATTCCACCACGACCGAAATGCAATTCCTGGCCAAGGTGATTTCCGCCGGCAAAAATGATCCGGGCGGCTCCGCCTATGAAAAATCGTTCGAACGTGGTCTCGATTATATTTTCAATTCGCAATTCCCCGACGGTGGCTGGCCGCAAGTCTGGCCGTTGCAGGGCGGCTATCACGATGAGATCACGGTGAATGACGACGCGGTGCTCCATGTCATTGAATTTTTGCGCGACATTTCCCCGGGACAGGATGAATTTTCCTTTGTGCCTCCGGATTTGCGCGCGAAGGCGGAAGCAAGCTGGAAACGAGGGCTCGATTGCCTCCTTGCTGCGCAGGTGAAGGTCGCGGGCAAACTCACGGTCTGGTGCCAGCAGCACGACGCGATCACCTTGCAGCCGGCGTCGGCGAGAAATTACGAGATGCCATCGCTGACCTCATCGGAGAGCGCCACGATCGTTTTATTCCTGATGCAGCTGCCCGATCCGGATCCGAAAACCGTTGCCGCCGTCCATGCCGCGTGCGCCTGGTTTGAAAGAACGAAAATCGAAGGCAAGGCTTACAAACCGGT
>Ga0210388_10003188_pt1 | contig 12825 bp, 10 predicted proteins | sample IncBWC19OmetaG_FD_155485 | JGI IMG/M metagenome (GOLD analysis project Ga0210388, IMG submission 155485) | Forest soil microbial communities from Barre Woods Harvard Forest LTER site, Petersham, Massachusetts, United States - Inc-BW-C-19-O ... | reverse complement strand
CGAGAAATTTCTTCTTCGTAGGATTGAAAGTGGAGAGCCCTGCCAGCTTCTGCTCGATCCGCTCCCACTCCTCGAAGGGATACACTTGAGCAACCTTCCCATCCAGACTCGTGATGTAGAATTGCTGTCCGTACTTCTCGTCGATCACCCGCTTGAACTCGGCCGGGACCTTCAACCGTCCCTTTTCGTCGACGCGAGTTGGGTGATTGCCGCGAAACATGCTGTTTGCCTATGACTACGACTGCTATCGGGGAGGTAAAAGCGGCGCAAAATATGGTCAATCTCGGGTGGTTCGGGCTGTTTGTCGTGCTTTTGGGTCGGTTTTCCACCGGCTCCTCGTTTTCAGCTTCCCGTTCCCACGATCTTAACTGTGTTGACCACTCTGTTCCACTTTCTCCCACATCTTACCCGTAAGTCCTTAATTGTCAACAACAAACTTGAAGGTTGGGTTCCCACTCCAGGAGTGATTCGGCAAAGCGCGAGAGCTTGTGGTTAACTAGAAAAACGACCACAAGATGTTGGGTTTATGCTTTAGGTTCCTTCGCTATTCCTTCGCTGATATTTTTCTTGCACTCCGCGCTGCTGGCGGACTTTCCTGTGGAAAAGAGGTAGCGCCGCCGTCCCGGCGGCTGTCGCGAGGGACTCTCATGAGGACGTCCCTCGCTGCCGAAAGCCGGCGAAACGCCGGTGCTACTAATACACCGCGTTCCCCGCCCGGCTGCTATGAATCTGTCCTGACTCCACCGTGATCGAGTACGCCTCTCCGCCGTCGCCGCTCCAGTCCCGCACATCGAACGAGGCGCCCGCGGGCGCGCGATAAGCGGCAACATTGCGTAAGGTCAACGGCTGGCCGGGCTTGCAAACCTCCGGCGCGTCCGTGAGTTGCAGAAAATAAGCCCCCAGCCCCCCGCCCACAACTTTTCCTCGGCCGCTGGCCTCCACCAGCAACGCTGATCTCTCATCGATAGCAATCTCCCGCGGACTCTTCGACCATCCGTCCGCCACAATCCGCGCCAGAAACCCCAGGCTGCGCCCCATGCGGTCGCGCGTCGCAAAATGACTGTCCGTAAGAATGTTTTCCAGCCCCGGTGTCTTCAGGAAATCTTTTACTACCGTAACTCGCTTGTTGTAGGGATCTGCCAAAACCTCGCGTGACGAGAGATCAGCATCATCCGGCCTGTCTTCGAGGCAGCCGTAAGCAAACTGTCCCAGCACCGCCAAACCCGCGCTGGTCCCTCCAATCGGCTTGCCCGCGGCCAGGTGTGAGTTGATGGCATCCTCAACCGGAGTTCCCTTCCAGAAGTTGACGTAGCGCGACTGGTCGCCGCCCGCAATGAAAATCACTTCAGCCTTCCCGATGATTTTCGCCGCACGCACGTCCAGCGCGGCCTTCCGGCTGCGAATGATCAGCGTCGCCACGGAGTTGACCTTGCACAGTCCGGCAACATAAGGGTTGTAGTCGGCGCTGCCGTGCGCCCGCACAATCAGGAAATCTCCGCCGTTCCCCTTCGCGCACAGCCACCGAAATGCTTCGTCAAGGTCTTTCCCCCCGCCCATCATCGCCACTCCGGCTTCGGTGCGGGTTTGGACATCCTGCCGGTTGCCCCGGCGAATGTATTTGAAATCGCCTGCCTGGCTGGCCGCGGCGCTTACAAAGAAGATGAGACTGAAAAGAAGGTATCGCCCGAATTTCATGATTCGACGACTATACCCCAACCCCCAAAAACACCTCTGATGCAATCGCCACCGGCTCACCAACGGGTGTACACTGCGTCCGTTTATTTAGTCACGGCTGGCGGAGGACCTTATGCAACTGAACCGAGGCAGGATCTGGCTAGGCGGTCTGGCCGGAGGCGTGGTCTGGACCATCTGGAGTTTTCTCATCGGCCATTTCGTCATCACCGACGCGCGCTACCTCGCGGCGCAAAACGCCGGGTTTTTCCTGAAAACGCCGCGTTTCCCTTTCTTCGTGGGCTTGTGGATCGCTCTCCTGTTTATTCTCGCGATCGCCGTCGCTCACCTCTACGCCTGGGCGCGTGCCGGTCTGGGAGCTGGCCCCGGCACCGCGTTGAAGGTTGGATTTCTCGCCGGTTTCTTCGCTGGATTCCCAGATAACTTCGCGCAGGCCACCTGGTTCGCCGGCGACACCGGACTTCCTTATGGCTGGATGATCGAGATGTGGCTGGGTGCCATCCTGGCCGCCCTGGTCGCCGGCTGGCTGTACAAAGACTAAAGACAAGAGACAAAAAACTGGCGGGATTGCGAGCACCGATCGCGAAAGAAGCCGCGAAGACAGCCCGCGAAAAGAGTCCGCAGCTACTTCACCGGTTCAACGAACACCGCGGTTCCGTACGCCAGCACTTCGGTGACGCCCTGCATCACCTCAGTCGCGTCATAGCGCGCCCCGACCACGGCGTTGCCACCCAGTTCGGCGGCATGGATCAGCATCAGATCAAAAGCCTCGGCGCGCGTCTTCTCGCACAAGTTGGTAAGCAAAGTAATGTTGCCGCCGACCAGCGTTTGCAGCCCCGCGCCGATCGTGCCGAAGATCGAGCGCGAGCGCACGACGATGCCGCGCACCACTCCCAGCGTGCGCGTCACCCGAAAACCATCCAGCTCGAACTGCGTCGTCACCATGTTGTGCGCGACCATCCGTCCACCGCCTGAGTAGCCTGTAGCCATCGCCGTCATTCCTTTCTCAATTCGCGACTATCCTCTTGCCGGGCAGCTAACTATATCGCGAAATACCGTCGAGAATCAGCCACCATGAAGGAGTCTCGCGCCTCACTCCAACGCGGCGGTAATAAAGAATTCCTGCAGCTCAGCATCGTACTCAACCCGCAGCACATTCGGCTTGCAGCAGACCTGGCAGTCTTCCACATAGCTCTGCCGGCGGCCTGCGGTTTCATCCACCGTGGTGGCATTCCACTCGCCGCAACCCGCACATTGAAAGCCAGCTTCCATGAGCCATTATGCCGCAGCTGTTCGCCGGGCGGCACGCGTTGCCCGGCCGAAATCTCCACTGCCCTATAATGGCCGAACCTCATCTTCAAAGTCTGGAGACTTCATGATCTCGCGCCGGAGGTTTCTCGAAGTTGGTGGTGTGGCCGCCGGAGTCGCAGCTTTGCCTCACCGTTTTCTCGCGTCTAGCGTGGCCGCGGACGAGAAATCCGCCACCCCTTCCTTGCCGCCATCTCTGGCACGTCTGCGGTCGCGCAAGAATGAGGCCACTCCGATTACCCGCGAAGAGCGGCAGCTACGCCAGGAGCATGCCCGCAAGCTGATGAGCGAAAACGCGCTCGACGCCATCGTGCTCATGGAGGGAACTTCGCTGAGATACTTCACCGGGATTGACTGGTGGGGCGGCGAGCGCCTTTTCGCGCTGGTGTTGCCGGCGAAAGGAGCTGCGTTCTATGTCTGCCCAGCATTCGAGGAGGGCCGCGCCCTCGAACTGATCTCCCGAGCGCCCGGCGGCGAACGTCCCGATCTGCGCACCTGGCAGGAAGACGAAAACCCTTATCAGCGCGTTGCTCAGGGGCTGAAAGAACGCGGCCTGGCCAGCGGCAGGCTCGGCATCGAAGAAACCGTCCGGTTCGTCTTCGCGGATGGAATTGCTCACGCCGTCCCGCAAGTTACGCTCACCAGCGCGACACCGGTCACCGCCGGTTGCCGCATGATCAAGAGCGCGCACGAAATCGCCTTGATGCGTTTGGCGAACCAGGTGACCCTGGCCGCGTATGAAGCCGTTTATCACGCACTGCGCGAGGGCATGACGCAGCTTGACGTAGGAGATTTGATCGCAGCAGCCTACGCGCAGCTTGGTTTTCCCGGCGAGGCCAGCGTACAAGTCGGAGAGTACTCGGCCCTACCTCACGGATCGAGGACACCGCAGAGAATTCGCGAAGGTTCGATCGTGATGATTGACGATGGCTGTGACGTGGAAGGATATCAATCCGACATCACCCGCACGTTCGTGCCGGGCAAAGCCTCAGAACCGGCCGGGGACAAAATGAAGAAGGTATTCGAGATCGTGCATCGCGCGCAGGCGGCAGCGCTGGCCGCGGCACATCCTGGAGTGGAATGCGGCGCTGTGGATGCGGCCGCACGCAAAGTAATTACCGATGCTGGGTTCGGACCCGGCTACAAATATTTCTCCCACCGCCTGGGACACGGCATCGGCATGGACGAGCATGAGTGGCCATACCTGGTTCGCGGCAACCCCACCAAGCTCCAGCCCAATATGACTTTCAGCGACGAGCCCGGCATCTACATTCCTGGAGGATTTGGCATCCGCCTCGAAGACGACATGCACGTCACCGAAAACGGTGCCGAGCTCTTCACCCCGCAGAGCCCGTCTCTCGAAGATCCGTTCGGAAAGGCTTGAAACGAACAGCAAGCTCCAGCCCGCACTTTCCTTTACTTCGACGATTCCACGCGAAGGTTGTTGGTGACCGAGAAAATGCCCGAGACTCCGTTGGCGCGCATTCCGGCGAAGGTCTTGTCGCCTTCGTTGTCGACCACGCCTTCCAGGGTGACGTTGCCATTCTTCACGATGATGCGGATCGGCTTCTGCACGCCCAGGGCATACTTTTGCAGCGGTGCGTACCTGTAAATCGCGTTATACAGGCGGTGACGCAGTCGGTCATCGGAGGGCGAGGTGGGAAGCACTTCGATCTGGTTATCCACCTTCTCGACACCTTCGATGCGCTTCACCACATTCTCGGCATCAGGCTTGAGCGAAGGCCGCGCGACCTGCCCGACCAATATGACGGTATAGCCGTCCACTTTGAAGGCGATGTTGTCGAACACGCCGAGATAAGGAAGCATGAGAAGTTGGTGGCGAACATCTTTGGTGATGCGCTCCTGCGACTTGGCTGAGGGCTGGTCACGATCCTGCGCAGCATTCTGGGCAGCATTCTGGGTAAGACCCAGCGTTGCCAGCGATAGCACGGTAATTACGGCAACCAACAACTTGCGTTTCATGGCTGTCTCTCCTTGCGCGGACACTTCCCGGTCCGGCGAACGACCTAGTGTACTCCTCGAAAAGAATCCGGGGCTACAGCGTTCGCCGTAGTCCGGAATTGGTGCGGCCAATGGGAAATTCTGTAAGTGATTCCCGATTAACTGCTGCCGCAAGGTTGTGGAGAATGTATCCTTCCGTTTAACTTCGTGGAGAGGTTTGGCCATGCAGCATTTGAGTCCGCACGATGTGATGACCATGTTCATGGCCCTCGCCACGCTGCTGGGCTGCGCCAAGCTGGCGGCGGAGCTAATGCAGAAGATTGGCCAGCCCCCCATCCTGGGTGAGATCTCTGTCGGCATCTTCCTAGGCCCAACCGTTCTGGGACATTACCGCCCGCACTTGTACGAGGCGCTGTTTCCCACCACCGGGCCCATGCCCATCGTGCTCGACACCGTCACGACGCTGGGCGTCGTGTTCTTCCTGTTGACGGCTGGACTCGAAATCGATTTACGCAGCATCTTCCGCCAGGGCAAGAGCGCGTTGCTGGTCAGTCTTTTCGGCGTGGCGTTTCCCTTCGCCGCCGGATTTCTTGCCGCCACCGCCTTCCCCAGCTACATGGGCGCGGAATCGGGAGCGAATCCTCTGATCTTCGCTCTGTTCGTGGGCACCGCATTGTCCATTTCGGCGCTGCCGGTCATCGCCAAGATTCTCATGGACCTGAACCTTCTCCGCACCGAGATGGGCACGGTCATCATCTCGTCGGCCATGTTCGACGATCTCGTGGGGTGGATCCTGTTCTCGTTTGTTCTTGGGATGATGCATCCGCCCGCTGGCGGCAGCGTCGCCGATGGCGTAAAGCACACCATCGTGCTGGTGCTGCTGTTTGTAGGCATCACTCTCACCCTGGGGCGCTGGCTGATCGATAAGATTCTGCCCGTCCTGCAGGCGCACACCTCGTGGCCAGGCGGCGTGCTGGGCTTTATCTTCACCCTTACCATGGCGGGAGCCGCATTCACCGAATATGCCGGGATTCATGCCGTGTTTGGAGCGTTCGTCATCGGCATTGCGATTGGCGAGTCAGGCCATCTGCGGCAGCGCACTTCGCAGCACATTCACCAGATCGTCACCAACGTGTTTGCTCCATTCTTCTTTGCCAGCATCGGATTGCGCACCAACTTTGTCTCCAACTTTCACCTGGGGCTCACCGCAACCGTGATCGGCGTGGCCTGCGTAGGCAAGCTGCTGGGAGCGGGCTGGGGCGCGCGCCTGGGAGGAATGGACCGCACCTCATCCCTGGCAGTTGGTCTCGCCATGAATGCGCGCGGCGCCATGGAAATCATTCTCGGCATCCTGGCGCTGCAGGCGGGGCTGATCCGGGAAAACATGTTTGTGGCCATGGTGATTATGGCGTTGTTCACTTCGCTGGTGTCGGCTCCGGCCATCCACTTCCTGATCCGCCGCCGCCGCAGTCTCACCCTGAAAGACACGGTCACGGCCAAACTATTCTTGCCGAGCCTTGCGGCGACCACCAGGCTGGCGGCTCTGGGGGAAATGTGCGAAGTCGCCGCCGAGGCGGTGAGCAACGCGCCTGAACGATTGCTTCGCCTGGTGTCGGAACGGGAACGTGTGCTGGCCAGCGGCTGGGAGAACGAACTGGCGGTGCCCCATGCCCGAGTCAATGGATTGACGCGTCCGGTGGTGGTGGTGGCGAAATCCGCGGGGATCGATTTTGACGCGCGCGACGGCAAGCCGGCGCGGCTTATTATTATGATCCTCACCGGAGACAATCAGTCGCAGCACGACTTGCTGGGCGATGCCAGCGAACTCTTCAGCCGCAAAGAGGCTGTGGAGCGCGCCGTGAATGCCGGCAACTTCGTGGAGTTGGTCGCAGCTTTGAATGCGCCCGTGCAGTAAGCGGGCGAGAGGGCATGGTTCCCGCCGACTGCACCGGACGCCTTGCCCCTTCAAGCCGAAACGCTCAAACCTCCGCTTGACGATGTGCTTGACGATGTGCTGGACGAGGTGCTCCCTGAAGATGCGCCGCCTGAGGAACTCTCGCCCAATAGGTTCAGAATAATCTGCTCGTTGCTGTTCGGACCCAGGTTGAAAACTAATCTGCTGCGGGTTCGCCCCGGCGCTGCCCACGCTGAGAGAGATCTGCTCCCCGCCATTGGCCGCATTACTGATGTTGACCGTAATCTGTTCCGGGCTGCCGCTGCCGCTGCCGTTGCTTAGGTTCAGCACAATTTCCGGGCCGCTGCTCGATGCTGGACTGGACGAAGCTGGGCTCGAGGCTGGGCTGGCTGTAGGTGGGTCAACAGCGCCCGGCTCCCCGCGAAACGTGCTTCGCAGCGTGGCGAAAGCTTGTTGTGCTCCGGCCAGGTCTCCTGATTGCAATGCCTGCCCCACCGCCGTGAAATCCTGCTCGCGCTGGTTCACACGGAACGGATTGACCCGCAAACGGGCCGCTCTGGCCGAGCGTTGTGATGTTGTTGTAAGCGGTCTGTGCTCCGGCTAGGTCGCCGGACCGAAGGGCCTGCCCGAGTTGCTGCAGATCAGTTTGCCGGGTCTGAAAATACTGTGTTAGTTGCTGGTTCAACGAGGTGCTGGAAACAGCGGATGTCGACATTAGTGTCTCCTTAGAAAATGGTCGTTCCGAACTTGATCTGACAAGGAACGCGGTAAAGGTCCTTGCCATCCAGGGGCCATATCGGCTAGGGCAAAAGCAAACTATAGGGTCGCGGGGATTGCGATATAGATCGTTCGGAAATTGACCCAGACCCCATCAGAAACATCATCGTGCTGAAAGGTGGGATTGGCCTGCCTAGATTAGGACGAACCCGGAATCCGCACAAACCCACGTCAGCCGCCAGCGCGACGACTAGCCGGAAGCTGCAAAATTAACACACTGTTAATATTCGCGTGATTCGCCTTTAACACTCCCCGACCAATACTAGTGGCTCGCTCTGGAAGTCTGATCCAGATAGTCAGTCCTGCATAGTTCAGGCCTGCGAGGAGATCATCATGGTCCGGCGTTTGAGCATTGCCTTCACAGTTTCATTGTGCTTCCTGCTGTTTGCCTCCTACGCCAGCGCCAGCTCCGTGGACATACTGACCTTTACCGGCCTCAAGGACGGGCAGCAGGTTGGAAACTACTATAACGGCGGCAGCGGCAACCCGAATATTCCGAACTATGGAATAACCTTCTCGTCGAACTTCTTCGGCCTCCACTCGGAGTTCCAAGGCGGCGCGGGCGCGTTCTCGCCAGATCCAACTTCAACGCCGGTCATCTTTATTATGGGCGCCACCGGTTCGCAGGTCACGGGCTCGATCACCGCGACGAACGGGTTCACTTCGGGAGTCAACTTCTTCTATACCGCTGGGTACCAGGAAACGGCAACCATCTGGAGCGGAGCGAACGGCACCGGCACGGTGCTGGCCACGATTACACTTTCTGCCAATGACGCCAATTGCACGACCGTCAGTTATTGCAACTGGACTAACGTCGGGCTCAGCTTCACCGGCACCGCTCACTCCCTGACATTTTCTGGACCGGCTAATGGGATCGGCCTCTCCGATATGGCCTTTGGCCAGAGCAACAGCATTATCCCGGAGCCGTCTTCGGTCTGGCTGTTCGGAACCGGCTTGGCCGGCATCTGCGCGCAGGGCCTGCGCCGCTTCATAACAAGGTAAGAAGCCGCCGGTCTTCTTCGCGTCCTTCGCGGCCGTCCCTTTGCGACCTTTGCGGTTAAAAGCTTTGTCCTCTCGACCTAGACGCCCTCGAAAGTTTTCCACAGAAAAATTCGCGTCGTTGTGACATCTAACCTTCCCTTCAGAAACAAAGCTCCTTACTCTGAAAAAGTAAGGCCTGGATGTTGTGCCGCGCGACTCATGATAGCCCGGCTCCCACAACCTCCCGCAATGCGAGCGAGGGACAGGGGGACATCTAATCAGGACGCTACGTTAGGCCACCCTGGATGGCCCAGGGCCTGGCGTCCGGTGTTGGTGGTGATCACTACCATTGAATTTGGCAAAGTTAGCCGCAGGAGTGTAAAAGAATCAACGAGTAAACGACTCGAGAGTCAGCAAGACGCGAATTGAACGAATCGAGAATCGAATCGAGAATAAAGATCAGCGGGAACCTGAGTCTCCCGGGCTTTTCCGCGTGCGTGAGTTTGCCTTGCGCGAACTGGAGAGTCCAGAGTCCAGAATAAAGCTCAAGTCTGGTTGACTGCCGGGCGCACTCGGGGCAGTGTCATCCGGGCGCGGCAACCCTTCTCCTTACGGTTCACAAGCTCAATCGATCCCCCGTGCGCTTCCGCAATCTGGCGCGCGAGCACCAACCCGATCCCACTCCCCGCCGGCTTCGTCGTGTAAAAGGGGACAAACGCGTTGCTCGGGTTGAGCAGGCCAGGACCGTTGTCTTCGATGGTGAGAGTCACATCCCTTTCGGACACCTCCCAACGCATGGCCACCAGCGGATCCGCATTCACAGCTGGCAAGGGCGTTGCCGCTGCGCCGCCAGATGTACCTGTCGAATGTCCCGGCTCAAGCGCAGCCTCAACCGCATTGCGCACAAGGTTGATCAGCATCTGCTCGAGCTGATCGGGATCAACCTCCAACTCAATAGCGGGGCCTGGAATTACCTGCACGTGCAGTCTTGTTTCTAATCCCGCCACGCGCTCTACCAGAGGAGGCAGCGAAGTCTTACGCAATACGGGCGGAGGCATCTGAGCGAGCTGGCGGTAGGCCTGCAGGAAGCGGTTGAGGCTGTCGGCGCGGGTTTCGATGATGGCGAGCCCGCGTTCAAAGTCCTGGCGCTGGCCGGAATCGGGCACCGCTTTCGCAATCTGCGTGCTCAGGCTTCCCGCAATTGACTTGATAGGGGTGAGCGAATTGTTGAGCTCATGGCCAAGCACGCGGATCAGGCGCTGCCACGCGCTGCGCTCTTCTTCGCGCAGCGCGCGGCTTACATCGGAGAGAACGATCAAGGAATGAGGCACGCCGCGCTGCCGAAAAGAACTTCGCCGGACTAGCCAACGCGCATTGGGGCTGTGGAAAGGCAGCGGCACCAGAGTCTCGCTCTCGGCGGCCAGGCAGCCCGCCAATCCGATCTCATCGGCGGTACGTCCCAGCAGCCTTACGGAAGGCTGTTGCAGCAGGCGCTCTCCAGCAGAGTTCACCAGGCGCAGAATCTGGTCCGGATCGAAGGTAAACAAAGGCGCGTCGATCTCCTCCACGACGCGACGCAATAAAGCTGTGGCTTCGATGGCGCGAATCCGCTGGTCAGCCAGCAGGTCGGCCAGCGCATTCACCTCGATCGAGAGTTCGCCGAGCACATCGTCGGCGGCAGCGCCGCGCGCGCGAAAGGAATAGTCTTCTTCGCGCAAGGCGGCAATCACGTTGGCCAGAGTCTGCAGCGGCCGCGAAGTTTGCTCCTGCAAGGCCAGCGCCAGCAGCCACCAGACCAGCAACTCGGCCAGCAGCAACCCCAACTTTGATTCCGCGGACCAGGGTTGAAGCCAGATGAGAATGCCGCCAACAATCATCGCGGGAAGGCCGACCAGCAGGGAGAAGAGACTGATGCGGCGCTCGTAAAGCAGGCGAACTCTTTTGCGAGGGGGTTTGCGCGCGCCGGGACTCGGGCTCCCGCGCGGGCTAGAGGCCATACTTCTCCATTCGGCGGTAAAGCGCACCTCGGCTCAATCCCAGGGTCTCCGCTGCCTGGCTCACATTTCCCTGGGAGCGCTGCAACGCCTTCCGGATCAGAATGGCTTCCACCGCCTCTAGGCTAAGCTCTTCCAGGTTCTGACTCTGCTGGCGGGACAAGTCCAGCCCCAGATCGGTGCGCTGGATCTCACTGCCGCGGCACATGAGAACGGCGCGCTCGAGCGTGTGCTCCAGCTCGCGGACATTGCCCGGCCAGGCGTATTGCATAAGCTGTTGCAGCGCCGACGCTTCGAAACCTTGCACTGTCCGCCGGTAGCGCGACGCGTAGCGCGCAAGAAAATGCAGGGCGAGAGCGGGAATGTCTTCCCGCCGTTCGCGCAGCGCCGGGACGTGGATCTCTACCGTGTTCAGGCGGAACAGCAAGTCTTCGCGAAATTGTCCGGCCGCGCATGCCGCTCGAAGATCGGCGTTGGTCGCGGAGATAACGCGCACATCCACGTGGCGGCTGCGCGACGAACCGACGCGTTCGATCTCGCTGGTTTCGAGCACGCGCAGTAGCTTGGCTTGCTGGCGATAAGGCACATTGCCAATCTCATCGAGGAAAACCGTGCCGCCATCGGCGAGTTCGAAGCGGCCAATGCGATCCGTGCGGGCGTCAGTAAATGCGCCCTTCACGTGGCCGAAGAGTTCACTTTCAAATATCCCATCGGGGATGGCGCCGGTGTTTACGGCGATCATGGGACGCGAGGCGCGAAGGGAAAGCGCGTGCAGCGTCCGGGCCACCACTTCTTTGCCCGTGCCGTGCTCTCCGGTGATCAGGATGTTGGCGTCGGAGGGTCCAACGCGGGTGATGGTTTCCAGCACGTGCTGCATCGACGCCGCAGATGCGATGAAGTCAGGGCGGCCTTCGGCCTGCAGCAAGCGGTTCTGCGCCGCCAGGCGTTCCCCCTGCTGCAGGGCGCGGCGCAGCTCAACCTGAGTGCGCAGAATGGTGAGCAGGCGCTGGTTCTCCCAGGGCTTTTGAATAAAATCCCGCGCTCCACGGCGAATGGCTTCTACGGCCAGCTCAATGTTGGCCCACGCCGTCATCACGATGACGGGAGTGCTGCCGTCGAAGGAACCGATCTCAGAAAGCAGGTCGAGCCCCTCCCGGCCGGAAGTCGTGTCGCGGGTGTAGTTCAGGTCAATGAGGACAGCATCATAGGAGCCGGTCGCCAGCGCCTCGCGCACCAGCGCCGGAGACTTCGCGGTTTCCACGTCATAGCCCTGCGGGCGCAACAGAAGTTCGAGGGCTTCGAGAACATGCTGCTGGTCATCGGCCGCCAGAACGCGGGGCCGGGCGTTGCTGCCGCCGGTGGACGCGGCATGCAGGTCACCCGGTTTGGTCGAAGTCGGCATCGGTCTAAGGACTCGCAGCGTTGATTGTACCGCTGACCGCGTCCTGCACCCGGATGCCATTATGTTCCAAAGTCATGCCGGTGGCCCGATCCAGCTCAACTTTTGCCTTCTCCAGTATGGTCATGGCGCCGACCAGGTCCAATTCCGCCAACGCGAGGTCGCGCTGCGCGGAAAGCGTCTGATAACTCGATCCCGCGCCCAAATCCTGCTCTTTTTGAGTGATTTCGAACGTCCGCTTGGCCAGATCCCGCTCCTTGCGGGCGGCCTGCACCCGCGCCGTGGTTTGTTGCAGGGCATACTGCGCGTTGCGAACTTCGATGCGGACCTGTTTCTTCAGTTCCTCCATGCGTAGTTCGGCTTGCCGGTACTCGAGTTCAGAGCGGTACTGATCGGCCTTGGCGACACGATTCCGGATGGGGATGTTCAGGTTCAGCCCGACGTAGTAGTCAGGAGAAGAGTCGTTGAAAGCATTCTGCAGCGCTCCCCCGAAATCGCCGGGGACGCTGCTGGTACAACCGCTTCCACAAGCAGGATTCAGCGGCCCCGCCAACCCCGAACTGCCCCAAAAGCCGATCAGCGAAAGTGACGGCAACAGCGCGTTGCGCGCGGCTTGACGGCTGAGGCGGCGGTTGGCCAGGTCGATATCAGATTCGGCCAGCTCTGGCCGGCCCTGCAAGGCCGAGGCAGTCAATTCCTGAATCGACGGAACGGTTTCGGCGGGGGCCTCCTGCATGCGGTCCGTGGGCACGACCGGCATGGCCTCAAGCACGGGATCTTCCAGGCTTCTGGTGACG
>Ga0210388_10003187_pt1 | contig 12826 bp, 8 predicted proteins | sample IncBWC19OmetaG_FD_155485 | JGI IMG/M metagenome (GOLD analysis project Ga0210388, IMG submission 155485) | Forest soil microbial communities from Barre Woods Harvard Forest LTER site, Petersham, Massachusetts, United States - Inc-BW-C-19-O ... | reverse complement strand
ACAATTATTGCGACCGGTGCCATGCGCCGTACTCTTCGAGGGGGCGTCAAGGTCCCAGCATGAAAGGCGTTTTCCAGCGGCCATATCTGCCAATGAGCGGGATGCCGGCGAATGACGACCGAGTCACGGACATCGTGCGTCTGGGGCGCAACAAGATGCCGGGCTTCGCCCAGGTCCTCAGTCAGCAACAGATTAACGATCTGCTGGCGTATCTACATACGTTGTAAGTTCGCGGATGCGTTTGACATCATCTGTTTGGTTCCCTACCCTTGTTTGTCCTGAGCTATGAAGATCCTCGTCATCGGAAGTGGCGGACGCGAGCATGCGCTGGTGTGGAAATTACGCCAGTCTCCGCGAGTTTCGCGAGTCTATTGCGCGCCGGGTAATGCGGGCATTGCCGCCGAAGGGGAATGTTTGCCCGTCGATGTGAAGAGCGTTGAGTCCCTGCTGGCGCTGGCTGCGCAGATCAAGCCCGACCTGACGGTGGTGGGCCCGGAGTTGCCGCTGCAACTGGGAGTGGTGGACGAGTTTACGCGTCGCGGATATCGCATCTTTGGTCCCCCGCAGAGCGCGGCGCAGCTCGAATCCAGCAAGAGCTTCGCGAAAGAGTTTATGCAGCGCCATCACATCCCGACGGCGCACTACGCCATCTGCGATAGCACGAAGGATGTTGCCGACGCCTTGCCCCATTTCCACATGCCAGTGGTGGTGAAGGCGGACGGATTGGCTGCCGGCAAGGGCGTGGTGATCTGCAAGAGCAAAGAAGAGGCGTCGGCGGTTGCGGCGGAGATGCTCAGTGGGAAGATGCTCGGTGAAGCTGGCGCACGCGTTGTGCTCGAGGAGTGTCTCAAGGGTGAAGAACTTTCATTCCTGATCCTTAGTGACGGAGAACGGGTAGCTGCGCTGGCTGCAGCGCAGGATCACAAGCGCGTGGGCGAAGGCGATACGGGCGCGAACACCGGCGGCATGGGCGCTTACTCGACGCAGAGCATGGTCGATGCGCAGATGCAGAACTGGCTGTTGCAGCACGTGGCGCGTCCCGTAATTGCCGGAATGAAAGCAGAAGGCACGGAATATAAAGGCGTGCTGTATTGCGGCCTCATGATGACCGCGCGTGGACCTATGGTGCTCGAGTTTAACTGCCGCTTTGGCGATCCTGAGACGCAGCCGATTCTGATGCGGCTAGAGAGTGATTTGTTGGAGGCGCTGGAAGCTTCGATTGATGGGCGGGTCAGCGACGGCGATTTCCGCTGGTCCACGGATGCTTCGGTTTGCGTAGTGATGGCTTCGGGAGGTTATCCGGGCACATTCGAAGTGGGCAAGAAAATCAGCGGACTCGAAGATGTGGAGAAAGTTGCGGGCGTGAAGGTTTTTCACGCGGGTACGACGAAGCATGACGATGCATACTTTACCGCCGGTGGGCGAGTGTTAGGGGTTACTGCGCGAGCTGCTAGTCTTGACGAGGCGGTGAAGCGCGCCTATGAGGCGGTCCAGAAGATCAGTTTCGGGGGCGCGTACTATCGCAAGGATATTGCAGCGCGGGCGCTGAAGAAATAGTTCGCCGTTCTGAGCGTCGAGAATAATTTCGCGCTTCGGACGGGAGGCAGATCCTTCGCGTTGATCAGGATGACAAAGCCAAACTAGGGGACAATTCATGAGCAAGCCACTGGTTTCGATTGTGATGGGAAGCGATTCCGATCTCGACATTATGCGCGAGGCGGCGAAGGCACTCGATGATTTCGGGATTGCCTATGAGATCGATGTAACCTCGGCACATCGCTCTCCGGACCGCACGGCGGACTTTGCGCGTAAAGCGGCAGACCGCGGCATTCGCGTGATCATCGCGGGAGCGGGTGGAGCGGCGCATCTGGCCGGAGTGATCGCCGCGCATACCACCCTGCCGGTGATTGGCGTTCCCATTCCTTCTACCGCGCTGAACGGTATGGATTCACTGCTCGCGACCGTGCAGATGCCTGCCGGGATTCCAGTCGCTACGGTTGCCATCGGCAAAGCCGGAGCCACCAATGCCGGAATTCTGGCGGCGCAGATTCTGGGGCTCGCGAGTGAATCCCTGGCCCGAAAACTGGATAGTCTTAAGGAGACGCTGGCCAACAGCGTGGAAGAGAAGTCGCGCAAACTGAAGATCACTCTGGGCACCTAGCGTAGGCTCAGGGCAGGGATGCGTAAAGTCTGAGTATGGGTGCTGCGGGCAAGATGCAGAGATCCTTCGCCGCGCTCAGGATGAGGGCGGACTTTTTTTTCTACTCAAGACGGCTTTGATTGAGGTGCGCATGCTGCGGCCGATTCTTCTGCTTTTGTTCCTGCTGTTGATGACCGCTATGGACTCTTCTGGCCAAGACCGTTCATACGGCCGTTCCGTCGTGATGACAGATCGCGGCATCGTCGCCACCAGCCATTACCTGGCGTCGCAGGCCGGAAGCCAAATCCTGGCTAAAGGTGGAACGGCGATCGACGCCGCGATTGCTGCCAATGCCGTGCTCGGCGTCACCGAGCCGATGAACAACGGAATCGGCGGTGATCTGTTTCTCATTTACTGGGAAGCCAAGACCGGCAAACTCTACGGCCTGAATTCAAGCGGCTGGGCGCCACGTGGACTTTCCGTCGAGTTTCTGGCGAAGCAGGGCATTACGTCGATGCCCGAGGACGGGATTCACAGCGCAACCGTCCCCGGCGCGGTTGAAGGATGGAGCCAGTCCCACCAGCGCTTCGGGCGGTTGCCTTGGAAAGATCTTTTTGCTCCGGCTATTTATTACGCCGAACACGGTTACGCTGTGCCGGAAATTATCCACGACTATTGGGTGGAAGAAGAAGCCAAGCTGCAAAAGACCAGCGAGTCGCGGAGGGTTTTTCTGCAAGCCGGCAAAGCTCCGGCAGTTGGCGCCAGGTTTTCCAATCCCGACTTAGCCAATACTCTGCGCTTGCTTGCCGACCAGGGCCGCGACGCTTTTTATAAAGGCGAAATCGCGAAGGCGATCGTAAGCACGTCGTCGTCGTTCGGCGGAACCATACAGTTGGATGACCTGGCCGACTTTTCCGCAGAGTGGGTTGAACCTATTTCTATCGACTACCGCGGCTGGAAGATTTACGAACTTCCTCCGAATGGCCAGGGCATGGCGGCGCTCGAGATGCTCAATATCATGAGTACCTTCCAACCCGACGCCGGCGGGCCGCAGGGCACGGTCGAATTGCACAAAAAGATTGAGGCCATGAAGCTGGCGTACTCCGACCTCTATCGGTACAACGCCGACCCACGGTTCGCCAAGGTTCCAGTGCACGGCCTGTTGTCGAAGACCTATGCTGCGCAGCGTGCCGCTCTCATCAATCCGAACAAAGCCGACTGCAATCCCGGACCCGGAAGTCCGGCGACGAGCGACACAGTTTACCTCGCGGCGGTAGACAAAGAAGGCAACATCGCGTCGCTGATTCAAAGCAATTACTCCGACTTCGGTTCCGGCGTTGTGGTGAATGGAATGGGGTTTGCGTTGCAGAACCGGGGAGCGTTGTTCGTGCTCGATCTCGGCCATCCCAATGTGTTGCAACCGCGCAAGCGTCCGTTTCACACCATCATTCCGGCCTTTATGGAGCAAGCAGACGTTCACATCGGATTCGGCATCATGGGCGGTCCGAACCAGCCTTTGGCGCACGCGCAGTTTGTCTCTAACTTTGTGGATTACGGGATGAACATTCAGGCCGCGCTCGAAGCGCCGCGATTTACCGTGGCTGACAACAAGGTAAGTTGTGACATTCCGATCGAGTCGCGGGTCAAGCCTGACGTGTTGCAGGCACTGCGCGACAAAGGCCACAACCTGATCGTGCGCGGTGCCTACACAACGGCTATGGGACGCGGGCAAGCGGTGATGCACAATTCGAAAACTGGCATGAACTCAGGTGCGTCCGATCCACGTGCCGATGGCGTGGCCGAACCGGAGCCCCCGGACACACACTCTAAATAGGTCCGATTGTGGCTTCGCTCCTATTGATCTGTAACGGATCCTTCCCCAGTTTCACTAAAGACATGAGGATGTTTTGCGTCCGGACGAGGAGGGTTACCATGAAAAACACGGTTCGAGGTCGCGGCATGTATCGGCGTGCTACCAGTGCCGCACTGGCGTTAGGGGTCGTGCTGGTGGCAGCGACTACTCAATCGGCTCCTGCACAAACTCTTAAAACACTCTATGCGTTCACTGGGGGAGCAGACGGTGCATACCCTTCAAGCCTGGTGCAAGACGCGGCGGGCAACCTATACGGGCTCACATACGGCGGCGGCGATCCCAGCTGCTTCGGCGGGCTTGGCTGCGGAACGGTCTTCAAGGTGGATTCCACAGGCAAGGAAACTGTCCTGCACACATTCACTGGGACGCCAGATGGATCAACACCCGCTGTCTTTTCACGGCTGGTTTTCGATGGGAGGGGCAACCTCTACGGCAACACACAGTTCGGAGGGACCTCCAACGCCGGAACTGTGTTCAAGCTGGATACAACTGGCAACGAGACGGTGCTGTTTAGTTTTTCTCCTGGAGCGAGCGGCAATCTTCCCTCCGGTGGTTTGATCCTCGATGGGGCAGGCAATCTGTATGGAACCGCCTACTTCGGCGGCGACTTGAACTGTGGCAAAGGTGTCGGCTGTGGCACAGTGTTCAAGTTAGATCGCAAAGGCAATCAGACCGTCCTTTACAGCTTTAGCAATCCCCCGGATGGAAGCAATCCCAATGGAAAATTGCTAATCGATTCTGCAGGTGATCTCTATGGCACGAACGTCTTTGGCGGCCACAAATGCGTGAACCCATCCGGATGTGGAAGCGTTTTCAGGATCGATACGGCCGGCCATGAGACTGTGCTGCACGCCTTCAGGGGCGCGGCTGATGGGGGGCTTCCCGAAGCCGGATTGCTCTCGGATCGGGCTGGCCATCTCTACGGGACGACCGATGGGTTCGGTGCCGCTGGCAACGGCGTTGTGTTCAGGCTAGATCCAGATGGCAAGGAGCACGTGCTGCACAGTTTTACCGGGGGAGCCGACGGCGGATCTCCGCGTGCGGGACTAATTTGGGGCCCAGACGGCTTATATGGCACAACCACCTATGGCGGCAATTTTGCTTGTGCGTTTGGTTGTGGAACAGTGTTTAAGCTGAATCAGCTCGGGCTTACAGTTTTGTACGAGTTCACCGGAGGTGCGGATGGCGCGAATCCGGTCTCAACCCTGTTTCGGGACTCGGAAGGTAACTTCTATGGAACTACGAATGCGGGCGGTGACCTTAGCTGCAACAGTGGATCGGGTTGCGGCACAGTGTTCAAGCTGACGCCGTAACACTGCGGCGGCGGCGGTTGGCCCTGAAACGGACTCTACAACTTCAACCCTTTCAAATACTCCCGCAGCGGGCCGCCCAGATCCTTGCGCTTCAGAGCGAATTCGATTGTGGCCTGGAGGAAACCGAGCTTGTCCCCTGCATCATGGCGTTTGCCTTCGAAGACATAGCCATACATCTTTTCTCTCTTGAGCAGGGTGCGCATGCCGTCGGTGAGTTGAAGTTCGCCGCCGACGCCAGCCTTGGTTTCTGACAAGGTTTCGAAAACCGTCGGGGTCAAAATGTAGCGGCCGATCACGGCGAGGTCCGACGGGGCCTCTTCCAGTTTCGGTTTCTCGACCATATTGCGGATTTCGTAGAGCCTGCCGTCGAATCGTCCATCTGCCGGTTTTACATCGAGCACACCATAAGCAGAGATAGCCTTGCCTTGGATGATCTGAATCGCAATCACCGACGATTGAGTCTGGTTGAAAACGTCAATCATCTGCTTCAGGCAGGGAGGGTCAGCGTCGATGATGTCATCCGCCAGCAGCACAGCGAAGGGTTCATTGCCCACCAGTTCGCGCGCCATAAGCACGGCATGGCCCAGGCCGAGCGCTTCTTTCTGCCGAACGTAGGCTACATGGATCATGTCGGAGATGCCGCGCACGATCTTGAGCAGATCGGTCTTCTTGCGCTCCTCCAGCATCTTTTCCAATTCGTAACTCACGTCGAAGTGGTCTTCAATGGCCTGTTTGCCACGGCCGGTGATGATGATGATCTGGTCGCATCCCGAGGCGAGCGCTTCTTCGACTCCGTACTGAATGATCGGCTTGTCGACCAGCGGCAGCATTTCTTTGGGTTGAGCTTTGGTGGCGGGCAGGAAACGCGTGCCCAGTCCGGCGGCAGGAAATACGGCTTTGCGAACTCTCATGGGCATAAGGATCTGTCGTCCGCAGCGCTAACTTACGCCACGATAAATCAAACTAATGATTGTACCGGATTGTGATCGCCAGCCGGGACGCCTTCGCGACCGGTGCAAAGATGTATCGGTGCCGAAAATCACGAGAGTGCATCGGGGTGCCCGTCCAGCGTGTTAAAATTCCCCGAAGTACCTCCATGCCCGGGACCCCATTGATCGAGCTAGCGCCGTCGATTTTGTCGGCTGACTTCGCCCATCTGGCGGACCAAGTCCAACTTGCGGCCGAAGGCGGTGCCAGCGTAATCCACGTGGACGTCATGGACGGGCATTTTGTTCCCAACATCACTCTCGGACCGCCCGTGGTGAAGTCGTTGCGCAAATTCACCGCTCTGCCCCTGGATTGCCACCTGATGATCGAGAATCCCGATCAATACATTCCCGACTTCGCGGAGGCTGGCGCGGATTGGATGTCGGTTCATCAGGAAGCGTGCAGGCACTTGAACCGCAGCCTGCATCTCATCCGGGACCATGGCGCTCGAGCTGGCGTCGTGATTAACCCGGCGACGCCGGTCGAAACATTGAGTGAGGTGCTGGACATCGTTGATTATGTGCTGGTCATGTCGGTGAATCCGGGGTTCGGAGGTCAGAAGTTCATTCCGGGCACGGTGCATAAGATCCGCAGGCTGGCGGAGTTGCGTCGGCAGCGGGGGCTGAGCTACCGGATTGAAGTTGATGGCGGCGTGTCCCTCGATACCGTAGCCGAAGTGGTCCAGGCGGGAGCCGAAATTCTGGTTGCAGGCAACGCTGTGTTCGGCAAAGGCGATCCAAAGAGTAACGCGCAGAAACTGTTGAAGGCGGCGACCGAAGCTGTGCTGCAAAAGGTGTAGCAGGCGCCTGGTGGGAAGCTTGGTCAGAGGGCTGGTCCACGATAGTCTGAGCAATACAGTTCAGGGTCTGAGGGTTCATATGTCTCGTCGTATTCCGGTGATGCTTCTTTTGGGCGTGCTGGCTGTCACTGTGGCTTGCACAAACAAGAAGGTCAGCAACCCAATCGCGAATGTCGATTCGAAGCAGCCTGACAAGGTTCTATTCGACCGTGCCATGGACGCGATGAAACATAACCGCTTCGACGTGGCGCGGCTCTCGCTCCAGACTCTGATCAACACCTATCCGGATTCGGAATACATTGCGCGCGCCAAGCTGGCGGTAGCTGACTCCTGGTACGCCGAAGGTGGTTCGGCATCGTTGGCCCAGGCGGAAATTGAGTACAAGGATTTCGAAACCTTTTTCCCCAACATGCCGGAAGCGGCTGAGGCCCAGCTGAAGCTGGCAAACATTCACTATCAGCAGATGGAAAAGTCGGATCGGGATCCCACTCATGCCCTGCGAGCGGAGGAAGAATACCGGCAGTTGATCATGCAGTATCCCGACAGCAAGCTGGTGCCGGAGGCCAAGCAACGCCTCCGGGAAGTGCAGGAAGTGATTGCCGAACGGGAATTCAGCGTGGGACGCTTCTACTACCTGCGGCAATCGTATCCAGCCGCGATCGCGCGCCTGGAATCTCTCGTCGACAAGTATCCGCTGTACAGCAAAGCCGATGAAGCTCTCTACCTGCTTGGGCAGTCGTATGAAGGCGAGATTGCCTTGGTGCGGGCCCGTCCGGGAAACGAAGCCGCCAAGTCCCGCATGATCGCAGATTTTACCAAGGGCGCCGCCGCAGCTTACGACCGCATCCTGACGCGCTATCCAGTGATGGACCGAGCCGATGATGCCAGGACAAGGCTTCTGGCCTTGCATCAACCGGTGCCGAGAGCAACCAAGGCTGCCGTCGCACAAAATAAAGCGGAAGAAGACAGCCGGCGCGAGCCGAGCACGTTTTCGAAGGTCATGAAGAGCTTCGAAAAACATCCGGACGTGGCCGACGCGACGAAAGTAGGCGAGCCTACGTTAGTCGATCCCACCCCGATGAGCGCAACTCAGGTGATGCAGGCGGCCACAAGAGCCGCGATCGGGACTGGAACTGACAGCCACTCTGTTTCCATCGAAACCGTCAAAGGCGGCGCACCGGGACCGGACCAACCGGCTCCTCGTTCGGATACTCCAGTTCCGGCGGATGCGGCTGCAAGTAATCCCACGGCAGTTGATGCATCTGCGCCCGCAGCCGCTCAGCCTGATCCGAACGAGTTGAAACCCAACGCCGGACCGTCAGATCCTAATGAGCTGAAGCCCAATGTCAGCGATGATAGTGGTCAGGCTTTGCCTCCCCCGCAGCAGGTGAATGAGATCCAGAGCGGAGCGGCTAGCCCTCCAGCGAGCGGTGGAACCAGCGCAGCCACGGCGAGCGATCCGAAAAGCACCGGTGCCTCGGCATCTTCCTCGACCGATCAGGCCGACGACAGCGATACGACCGCATCCAGCAAGCATAAGAAAAAGAAGGGCATCCATAAAATATTGCCGTTGTGAACCGGGATCCTGCCTGCTTCTACCGGTTTGGTTTGGGTGGCTTGGGCTTTACGCAGTGGTTACTGGCCCGTCGTAACCTGCTTAATGTCGTATCCTCATTGACTTAGAGTCCGGGACAAGTTAACTTCGCGCTATCTCCCCTTTCAGATAAAAGGACATCGCTTGGCGCGGAAAATACTGCTCGCCGATGACAGTGTGACAGCCCAGAATATGGGCCGAAGAATCCTCAGCGACGCCGGCTACGACGTCACTACGGTGAATAACGGCTCGGCGGCGCTCAAGAAGATTGCGGAATCGAAACCCGACCTCATCGTGCTCGACGTGTATATGCCGGGCTATGGTGGGCTCGAAGTGTGCCAGCGCTTGCGCGAGGCGCCGGAAACTGCGCGTATTCCTGTGCTACTGACTGTCGGCAAGCTGGAGCCTTTTAAGGCGGATGAAGCACGCCGCGTGCGGGCCGACGCCTTCATCGTCAAGCCCTTCGAAGCCAGCGAACTTCTCACTGCGCTTACCAAGCTGGAAGACAAGATCGTGCCTCAGGGCCAGCCTTCGAGGCAAAGTCGGTTCGCCAAGGCACTGGCCGGAGTGGAGGAACTTAATCCTTCGAACGAATTCGGCAACAGCGAGACGGGATGGAAGAATCGGCTGTCCATTCCGCCTCCTCAATCCAAGCATCGTGAAGCACCGCCCGAGGAAACGTCCGCCGTAGTCGCGAGTCTTCGCGAGGCTGTAAAAACTGAGGAACCCAAGCCCGCCGAAATGAAGTCGGGATTGGAGGAAGCCTTGCTTTCCTCGATGCCGCAGGACATTACGCCTGAGGAAATCGCGGCCATAAAAGCTGCCGCTGCGGCGCTCAACACTCCGGGCAATGAATCGACTTCCAAGATGCGCCGCCGCTCGACTGATCGCGTGGAAGTGCCAATTCAAGAACCGGTTGCCAAAGCTGAGGAGTTGACATCAGAATCTGTCGTTAGCGAAGTAACTCCCGCGACCGCGCAAGGGGAATCCTCAGAAGTAGCAGTCGAGAACAATACGACAGCAGAATCCCGATCCGCAGGCGATGTTCCCACCGAAACAGTAGTGCCAGCCCAAGCGATTGTTTCTGAATCTGACTCATTCCAAATTTCAGCACAGACCGGGAAGCTGGGCGACGAAGAAGTCACGGCGGCTCTGGCTTCGTTGGCGCCGGCGAACGGCCATGCTGCGGAGCATAGAGAAAGAGAAGCAGACAAGTGGGAACGGGAATCGAGGGAGTTGGTTCCTGTGACGATGGCGGTCGCTGGTGCAACGCAAGAGTTCAGCGGCCCCAGATGGATTGCCGAACCGGTTCCGCTCAGAGATGATGAGGCCACGCTCATTCTCGAACAAGAGATGGAAAAGGCTTACGCCGCTTTCGCCGCAGCCGATGCAGCCGGAATGAGTTTTGCGAACTCGCTGGCTCTTGAATCTTTTTCGCCGATTGCGGAAGCGCCGACAACCGCTTCAGAAATGCCGCCGTCTCAGGTCGAGTCGTCTTCAAACTTCGGTAGTTCTGAATCAAACCCACAAGAGCCCACGGCGGAAGCAGCTGCGACGAGCAGGGAAGAATCACTTGTGCCGCAGGTCGAAGGAGCGCCCGTCGTCGCCCCTCCAGTTGTCGATGCGGTCAGCGAGAGCACCGTTGCCGAGATCAGCGAGAGCGCGGCTTACGCGGCGGCGGCCTCGGCGAGCCCAACCTCGGTCGAGGCAACGATCGCCGCGGATGCGACTGCAGCCCCCAGTCCGGCGCTGGTGTCTTCAGAAAACGCTCCCGTTACGTCTGAGCCCGGTGAACGGCAAGGTGAATCGGAACTGGCTGCGGCTTGGGCAAACTGGAAGCAGATCCGCGAATCCGTGATTGGCTCGCAGATCGATAGTTCGCAACTCAGTTCACAGATTGCCGATGCGGTCGCGGCACCAAAAGAAGACATCGCTGAAGCCAAGCCCGACTCTCAGCCAGAAGATTTGCACTCCACGGGCGAGGAAACCACCGAGATCGCGAACATCGTGGATAGCGTCCTGGCCGACCTGAAACCCAAACTGATGGCAGAGATCGCGAAGAAGATGGGCAAAGAGAAGAAAAAGTAGTCTCGCCCGAACCCACTCGAAATTTCAGTGAGTTTTTGGGGGATCCTCGGGCCAATAGGCAAGTCGGTGCCGGCTTCCCCTAACGGAGCGGCCATTACCTCTTTGAGAATTGCAACATCACCCTCGCACCTCCCATTTCCGCTCTTCTCCACGGGTGGAGGAGGCACTTTTGCCGTCGCTGTACACCAACCCTGGACGCGTTTGACCGCGTTTTCAAACCGACTGTAAGATCAAAGATCAGCTTTCAGCACTCAGCCGTCAGCACTCAGCCCATAGAATCTCTCTTGCATCCCGCAATAGACGCATTCTTGGCTGATTGCTGAATGCTAACGGCTGAGTGCTTCTTCAAAAATCATGGCCCACGATCTTCCCAAAGCGTACGAGCCGGGCGCGATTGAAACGCGCTGGGCGGATTACTGGATCAAGGAAAAACTCTTTTCCGTTCCTACGCCTCCGGCGGGGGAGACGCGTCCGGTGTTCACGCTGCTGTTGCCGCCTCCGAATGTCACGGGACAATTGCACATGGGGCACATGTTCGGCCAGACGCAGATGGACATCATTGTGCGCTGGCATCGCATGCGTGGGTTTCTGACATTGTGGCTCCCGGGCACTGACCATGCAGGTATTGCGACGCAGATGATGGTGGAGCGCCAGCTTGCGGCCGAAGGCAAGAAGCGGCGCGATATGGGACGCGAGGCATTTATCGAGCGGGTCTGGGAATGGAAACGGCATTATGGAGGCGCGATTCTCGAGCAGATGAAGCGGCTCGGCGCCTCGGTCGATTGGGATCGCGAATATTTCACCATGGACGAGAACCTTTCGCGTGCGGTGCGCGAAGTTTTTGTCCGCTTGTACGAAGAAGGACTGATATATCGCGGCAAGTACATCGTCAACTGGTGTCCGCGCTGCGGAACCGCGATCTCTGATCTCGAAGTCAAGCACGAGGAGATTTCCGGCAAGCTGTATGAGATTCGCTATCCGGTGATTGGTACGAACGAATTCATCACGGTGGCCACGACGCGGCCTGAGACGATGCTCGGCGACACTGCCGTCGCCGTGAATGCTGGAGACGCGCGCTACAAGCATCTGCACGGGAAGAAAGTTTTATTGCCGTTGATGAATCGGGAGATCCCGATCATCACCGATAATCTGGCGCAGCCGGAGTTTGGAACCGGCGCGGTGAAGGTGACGCCGGCACACGATCCCAATGACTTCGAGGCTGGACTACGCCACAATTTGCCGCAGATTGAGGTGATCGACGACCAGGCTCGCATGAACGAAAATGCGGGACCGTATGCCGGATTGGATCGCTATGAAGCTCGCAAGCGCGTGCTGGAAGACCTGCGCCAGCAAAATTTCCTGGTCGGCGAGAAAGACTACACCATCTCGATTGGAAAGTGCGATCGCTGCGGCACGGTAGTCGAGCCACGGCTGTCGACGCAATGGTTCATCAAAATTGCGCCGCTCGCGCAACGCGCGACCGAGGCCGTCGAGAACGGCGAAATCACGATTGTCCCGGACAACTACAAACAGATTTACCTGAACTGGATGCACAACATCCACGACTGGTGCATCTCGCGGCAACTGTGGTGGGGACATCGGATTCCGGCATGGCATTGCTCGTGTGGCGAAATTATTGTCGCTCGCGAGGCTCCAGAAAAGTGCACGAAATGCGGCGGCTCCAAGCTTACGCAAGACACCGACGTGCTGGATACGTGGTTTTCTTCGGGCTTGTTGCCGTTCACGACTTTAGGTTGGCCGGAGAAGACGCGTGACCTGGATGTTTTCTATCCAACCACGCTGCTCATTACCGCGTACGAGATTCTGTTCTTCTGGGTCGCCCGCATGATCATGTTCGGTTGTCATTTTATGCAAGGGCATCAGCAGGATCCGAAGGTGAAGCAAGCCAGCGGGTGGGGCGACAAGAAAGACGACAGCGTTCCCTTCCGCCAGGTTTATATTCACGCGTTGGTGCGCGATGCCGACCGGCAGAAAATGTCGAAGACCAAGGGCAACGTGATCGATCCGCTCG
>Ga0210388_10003186_pt1 | contig 12827 bp, 13 predicted proteins | sample IncBWC19OmetaG_FD_155485 | JGI IMG/M metagenome (GOLD analysis project Ga0210388, IMG submission 155485) | Forest soil microbial communities from Barre Woods Harvard Forest LTER site, Petersham, Massachusetts, United States - Inc-BW-C-19-O ... | reverse complement strand
AATCGAATATGATGGACAGGCGCTTAAATGCGCGCCTGCAGCGGCGCCTTTTAGCGGCGTAACCCTAAGCGTTCGACCAATTGCGTGTACTTGTCCGGAACCCTGCTCTTCAGGTAATCGAGCAGCTTGCGGCGCTGATTGACCATCTTGAGCAGTCCGCGACGCGATGCATGGTCGGCTTTGTGCGTGGTGAAATGCTGGCTCAAGCCGTTAATGCGCTCGGACAACAAGGCAATTTGAACCTCGGGGGAACCGGTGTCCTGCGTACTGCGCTGGAATTTACCGACGACGCCCGACTTTTCTTCGCGAGTAAGTGGCATGAAATCAAACCTCAATCAATAACTTAGACCTTTTAAGAAGGCGCGCATTGTACGCGTCGCGGCACTTGCCCTCAAGCACGATTCGCGGCCGACGAAATAAGTCGCAACGGGACCAAGCGGCCCGCCGCCTGAATTTCGCCCAAACCCAGAAATCCCAACCCCTGCGCGTAGATACGCACCATTCCGGGGAGTTCCAGCGCCACAGGAACGGTCTGCCCCTGACGAACTGCACTGACTCCGCCCGCAGGCAAATCAAACCGCCGGCAGGCGCAAAGCGCGGCATCCACGGGAAGCAGCACTGCGAGCCGCTGCTCGTGGCTCATCGCCTCCAATGTCTCGAACGAGAACAGGGGCTCGGCGAACGGCGTCACACCAATACGCCGCAAGGCCGCGAGATGCGCGATGGTTCCCAGCTGCGCGGCCAGGTCCTCGGCCAGAACGCGGATGTATGCGCCTTTGGTGCAGCGTACTTCGAATGACAGATCCGGCGCCTGCCAGTCGAGCAGGCGCAGTTCGCGGATCACGATCGAGCGCGCGGTGCGATCCCGCGTGATGCCGGCCCGCGCATACTCGTACAGGGGCCTGCCGTCCTGTTTGAGCGCCGAGTGCATGGGCGGCACTTGCTGGTAATTGCGCGGAAAACTGGCCAGCGCCTGCTGCAGATGTTCGCGGGTGAACTGCGGCAGCCCGCGCGTTTCAATGACGGCGGACTCGCGGTCCGCACTCGCGGTGCGCTCACCGAGGCGCACCGTCACGCGGTAGGTCTTATCGGCCTCGAGCAGCTGTGCACCGAACTTGGTGGCTTCGCCGAAACAGATGGGCAGCAAACCCGAAGCTAGCGGATCCAACGATCCGGTGTGCCCCGCTTTGCGGGCGTTGAATAGCCGCTTGACGCGCGCCACGGCGCCGGCGGAGCTCAAATTCAAGGGCTTGTCGAGCAATAGAATCCCATCGATGTCGAGCACCGGCCTATCCCTCGTCGATCACATGGTCGTGATCGTCCGCCGCGCTGCTGGCGGGCGCGGCCGAGCCGCTGCTGGCGGGCTTGTTCAGCGAGTCGATCAACTGAGTCAAGCGCACGCCATGCTCGATCGAAGTATCGAGTTCGAAGGTCAAGGTCGGGGGTGTGCGAATCATCAGGGAACGCGACAAGGCATTGCGCAGGAAGCCGGCGGCGCTTTCCAAGCCGCGCTGCACCTTCGGGTCCGGCCCTTCCTTGCCGAACACCAGGTAGTAAACGCGCGCCGTGCGCAAATCACCGGTGACGTCGACCGCAGTTATCGTCACGTTGCCGATGCGCTCATCCTTGACGTCGCGCCGCAACAGATCGGTCAGCTCGCGCTGGATCTGCTCGCCCAAGCGCCTCGCCCGCGGATTGTCCTTGTTTGCCATGATCTCGTCTGCTCGGGCGCCTCGCGCCATTTAAAGAGTTCGTGCAACTTCCACCCGTGAATAGCACTCGATTTGATCGCCTTCCTGGACGTCGTTGTAGTTCTTGACGCCGATGCCGCACTCGGTGCCGGCGCGCACCTCGGTGACATCGTCCTTGAAGCGCTTCAAGGATTCCAGCGCGCCCTCGAAGATCACCACGTTGTCGCGCAGCACCCGGATTGGAAAATTACGGCGCACGTAGCCGTCGATCACCATGCAGCCCGCGACCGTGCCGAATTTGCTGGAGCGGAACACACTGCGTACTTCCGCGAGCCCGACGATTGCTTCCTTGACCTCGGGCGACAACATGCCGGTGAGCACGGCTTTGATATCATCGATGGCTTCATAAATGATGCTGTAGTAGCGGACATCGACGCCGTGTTCCTTGATCGCGGCGCGGGCTGCCGCATCGCCGCGCACGTTGAAGGCGATGATCCGCGCCTTTGAAGCGGCGGCCAAGGTCACGTCCGACTCGGTGAGACCGCCCACCCCGGAGGCCACAATGTTGACCGCGACTTCGCCGGTCGACAGGCCGTTGAGCGAATCACGCAACGCTTCGGCGCTGCCCTGAACATCCGCCTTGACCAATAGCTGCACGACGTTCGCCTTGCTCTCGCCCATGGTCGAGAACACGTCCTGCATGTTGGTGGCTTTCTGCGCCAGCTTGACGTCGCGCGATTTCGACTGCCGATGCATGGCAACTTCGCGGGCTTTGCGCTCGCTCTCGACCACCAGCAGCTCGTCCCCGGCATTGGGAGCGCCGGACAAGCCCAGCACCACCACCGGAATCGACGGACCGGCCGCGTCGACGGGATGCCCGGCCTCGTCGAATAATGCGCGCACGCGGCCGAATTCCTGTCCGATCAATATGGGATCGCCGAGCTTCAGCGTGCCGCGCAGCACCAGTACCGTCGCGACGGCGCCGCGGCCCTTTTCGAGGCTCGACTCGATGACGTAGCCGGCGGCAAGTCCGGCGGTCGGCGCCTTCAACTCCAGCACTTCGGCCTGCAGCAAAAGGCTGTCGAGCAGCTGATCGACGCCTTGGCCGGTGCGCGCCGAAACGGCAACGAAGATATTCTCGCCGCCCCACTCCTCGGGGATGACGCCGTACTTGGTGAGTTCCTGCTTCACTTTTTCCGGATCCGCCTCCGGCTTGTCGATCTTGTTGAGCGCCACGACGATGGGAACCTTCGCGGCCTGCGCGTGCTGAATGGCCTCGACGGTCTGCGGCATGACGCCGTCGTCCGCGCCCACCACCAGGATCACGATATCCGTGACTTGCGCGCCGCGCGCGCGCATCGAGGTAAATGCCGCATGACCCGGGGTATCGAGAAAGGTCACCATGCCCTTGGCGGTCTCGACGTGATATGCGCCGATATGCTGCGTGATGCCGCCCGCCTCGCCCGCCGCCACTTTGCTGCGCCGGATATAGTCGAGCAATGAGGTCTTGCCGTGATCGACGTGTCCCATCACGGTCACCACTGGCGGCCGCGGCAACACCTCGAGCGAAGAATCGAGTTCGCCCTGCAAATCATCCTCGATGATGTTTTCCTTGCGCAACACCGCCGTGTGGCCCATCTCCTCGACCACCAGCACCGCGGTATCCTGCTCGATCATTTGATTGATCGTCGCCATCACGCCCATATTCATCATGACTTTGATGACTTCGGTCGCCTTGACCGCCATTTTTTGCGCAAGCTCGCCGACCGTCATGGCTTCGCCGATGGCAACTTCGCGGACGACGCGCGCGGTCGGCATCTCAAAGCCGTGCTTGGCATCCGTCTCGCCGCCCACGGTGCGACGCCGCCCGTCCCGCGATTTCTTCTTCTTATGCCGCGAACTGACATCGCCGACGATGTGCAGCTCCTGCCGGCCATAACGGGTCGCCTTGTCATCCACCGCATCGCGTGAGGCCTTGCTGGGTTTCGCGGCAGCGCTCTTGCGCTCGCGCTCCGCGAGTTCGCGGGCCTGAATCTCCGCCGCGCGGCGCGCTTCTTCCTCGGCCGTGCGCTTGCGATTTTCCTCGTCGCTGCGGCGCCGGGTTTCTTCCTCGAGACGCTCGCGATCCAGGCGCTCTTTCTCGAGACGCTCGCGTTCCGCGCGCTCCAGAGCGGCCTTGGCCTGCTCCTCGGTCTCGCGCAGCTTGTCGATCTCCTCCTGCTGATGCCGCGCCTGGTCCTCGAGCACCTCGCGCTTGACATAGGTGCGCTTGCTGCGCACTTCGACGTTCACCGTGCGCGCCCTGCCTTGCGGGCTCGCCAGCTTCAGCTCCGATTGCGATTTGCGCCGCAGCGTGATCTTGCGGGGAGCCGCATCGGCTTGAGCCTCGTCGTGGCCATGGCTGCGCCGCAGATGCGTCAACAGCTCGTGCTTGGCGTCTTCGCTGATCATATCTTCGGCGCCGTCGACTTTGATGCCCGCCTGATCGAGCTGCTGCAGCAGCCGATCGACCGGTACCTTGAGCACCTCAGCGAATTGAGCGACGGTTACATCTGCCATACTTGCTCCTAAACCTTTGCTTCTTCCGCGAACCAATGCTTGCGGGCATCCATGATCAGTTCAGCGGCTTTCTTCTCATCGACGCTGCCCATCTCGACCAGTTCATCAACGGCCAGATCCGCCAGGTCATCGCGGGTGCGAATGCCCTTGCGCGCGAGCGTCTTGCCCAATGCCTCGCCGGTGATTTCCAGAAGATCCGCCCCGGGCTCCGCCCCATCCATCGTTTCCTCGCTGGCGATTGCCTGAGTCAACAGCACATCGCGGGCCCGCGTGCGCAGCTCCTTGACGATTTCCTCGTCGAACTCCTCGATGGCGTTCAATTCGCTGGCCGGCACGTAGGCAATCTCTTCGATGGTCGAAAAGCCTTCCTGCACCAGGATGCTCGCCACGTCGGCATCGACGTCCAGCTGTTTCATGAAGGTCTCGCGCAATGCCAGGGACTCCGTCTCGCTCTTCGCCTCCGCCTGCGATTCGCTCATGACGTTCAGTTCCCAGCCGGTCAATTCGCTCGCCAAACGAATGTTTTGGCCGCCCCTGCCGATGGCCTGCGAGAGCTTGTCCTCGGATACCGCGATGTCCATCGAGTGCGAGTCCTCGTCGACGACAATGGAGGTGACCTCCGCGGGCGCCATCGCATTGATGACGAACTGGGCGTTGTTGTCGTCGAACGGAATGATGTCGACGCGCTCGCCGGCGATTTCATTGGAAACCGCCTGCACGCGCGAGCCGCGCATGCCGACGCAGGCGCCGACCGGATCGACGCGCGGATCGTTGCTGCGCACGGCGATCTTGGCGCGCACGCCCGCATCGCGCGCGGCGGCCAGAATGTTGATCAGCCCCTGCCCCACTTCCGGAACTTCCAGCTTGAACAGTTCGATCAGAAACTCGGGGGCGGTGCGCGACAGGAATAATTGCGGTCCGCGCGGCTCGGTGCGCACCTCTTTCAAGTACGCCTTGATGCGGTCCTGGGAGCGCACCGGCTCGCGCGGGATCATTTCCTCGCGCGCAATGAAGCCTTCCGCGTTGGCGCCGAGATCCACATAGACGCCGTTGCGATCGACGCGCTTGACTATGCCGCTGACCAAGGTTCCCGCCCGGTCCTTGTAGGCGTCGACGACCTGGGCGCGTTCGGCCTCGCGAACCTTCTGCACGATGACTTGCTTGGCGGTCTGCGCCAGAATCCGCCCGAATGGCACCGATTCCATCGGCTCCTCGACGTAGCCGCCCGGCTCCACGTCCTTGTCGATGTCGCGGGCGTCGTCCAATCGCAGCTCGCGCTCCGGCACCTCGAGTTCACTGGAGTCGTCGGCGAACACCTTCCAGCGTCGAAATGTGTCGTAGCCCCCGGTCTTGCGGTTGATCGCGACGCGCACGTCCAACTCCTCGCCGTGCTTTTTGCGGGTCGCAGAGGCCAGCGCCGCTTCCAGCGCGTCGAATATAATTTCCTTGTCGACGCCTTTCTCATTGGAGACCGCATCGACAGCCATCAAAATTTCTTTGTTCATAACCTTTCGACTCCTCGCTCACTCAGGCCGCAATCTCGCCTTCTGAATTCGATCGAGCGGCAGGCTGTGCGCCTTGCCGTCGACTTCCACTACAATCGAGTCGGGGGCAACCGACTTCAAGACCCCGACAAATCGACGCCGACCTTCGATCGGCAACTTCAACTCGGCGGCTATCCGCGCGCCGCTGAATCGCTCGAAGTGCGCGCGCGTGCGCAATATCCGATCGAAACCCGGCGAAGAGACTTCCAGCGTGTAGTGCCCCTTGATCGGATCGTGAGTCTCGAGCAGCTGGCTCATTGCCTGACTCACGCGTGCGCAATCATCCACCGTAATCTGACCGCCGGGCCCTGCGCTTGAGCGATCGATGTATATCCGCAAGATCCCGCCTGATCCTTCGCGCGCATATTCGAGGTCGACCAGTTCATAGCCCAACGTCTCGATCAGCGGCTCTGTCAAGCGCATCAAGGCGTCACGCATGTTCCCGCCCACACATCCTAAAAACAAAAAAGGGGACCATCGGCCCCCTTGATCTGCAAATAAAAAGCCCCTCTCGGGGCCAATCGCAACAGCGCGGAGCCATTGTAGTCAATGGATCGTCCACCAACCGCAATGCCAGCCTACCAGCCCCCGCCAAGGGCCGCGATTATAGGCAAAGCCGCCCGGGGCGTAAACCCTGTTCGTGCTTGCGCTCGTCAAAACTTAAGGCCGCATTGCTGCGGCCTTAGGTAATCGCTCAAATCCTAGTCGCTGTTACCAGCGCTTTGGGCCGCGCGATCCGCCGCCACCACCACCACCGCCGCCGGTGCGCTCCTGAGCCTCATTGACCTTTAGCGCTCGCCCGTCGACATCATGGCCATTCAGCGCCTGCATAGCGCGCGCAGCGTCTGCGCTAGCCATTTCAACGAAGCCGAAGCCACGGGGACGACCGGTGTCGCGATCATTGATCAACGCCACCGACTGTACCGCGCCATGCTTTTCGAACAGCGCGCGCACTGCGGCCTCGTCCATCGAGAACGGGAGATTGCCAACATACATTTTCGTCATGTGAAGAATACCTACTACAAAAGAAACTATCGGCTGGTCAAATGCCAGCCACCTGGATCGAAGAAACCTGCTTTGTGGGTTGTGGCCAAGGTGACGCCGGAGCGGCGCGCTGACCAGAAACGGACCAAGTAGAAATCACGAACCGGCGCGGATACTACAGCAAATCACTGATAAACACGAATATTCGGCCTCGCTGAGGCTCAAGTCGTGGGTCCGCCGCTCGCCCTTGGGGCCGTCCTCAAGGTATTGCCATGCCGCTCGGCTCATGCTGTGGCGCAGCAAATTCCGTCGGGAGCGGGTAAGCGCACCTATTTGCGCCTGGCCATGTTGCGGGCAACGCGGCTATTCTCTCGGCCTGTTTGCGTGCGGGACCTTCAGGATGCGGCTCGAGTTTCTACATCCCAAGTATTGGATCACCTGGGTGGGTCTTTGCCTGATGCGCAGCCTGGAATTGCTGCCCTACCCCGCCCAACGGCGGGCGGGCAGCGCCATTGGCATGCTGTTGCGGCATTTGCCGCTGCACTTCAAGCGGATCGCACGACGTAACATCGATCTTTGCCTGCCGGAACTTGGCGAAGCAGAGCGTGCCGCCCTGGTCGATCGGCATTTCCGCAGCCTCGGGATGGCACTGTGCGAGACGGCCAACACCTGGTGGAGCAGCGATGCCCGGGTCAACAAGCTCGCCGACGTGCAAGGCCTGCATCATTTGCAGGCGGCGTTGGCCAAGGGCCGCGGCGCCATTCTGCTCGGCGCGCATTTCACCACCATTGAAATTTCCACCCGCATCTTGGGCACCGTGGTGCCTCTGCACGTCGTGTTTCGGCCGTGGAAAAACGCGCTGCTATCGCACATCATGTTCACCAGCTTCTGCCGGCACGGATATCCCATTCCGTACGATGATATTCGCGCCATGATTCGCGCGCTCAAGAAGAACGAAGCGGTGTGGTATGCGCCGGACCAGAGTTACCGCAACAAAGGCGCAGCGATGGTCAGGTTCTTCGGCATTCCGGCGGCCACCAATACCGCCACGTCGCGTTTGGCGCAGATTTCCGGCGCCCCGGTCATGACTTATTTTGCCGAGCGTCTGCCGGGCAATGAGGGGTACCGCGTGGTGATCGGCCCGGCTTTCGATAATTTTCCCGGCGATGCGGTCGAGGATACCGAACGCTATAACCGGTTGTTGGAGGAGCAGATTCGTCGCGCGCCGGAGCAGTATTTCTGGGTACACCGCCGCTTCAAGGGTTTGAGCGCCGACTACCCGAACTACTACGGCCGCGATTCCCGCGATCCTAAGCCCTCCGAACCGCTCAAGCCGGCGCCCGACGCCCCGAGTAATCCGGATTAGCCTCAAGCTGCGCAAGGCCACGCTTGCCGACGTTCCTGAACTGCAGGCGCTCATTGCCCGCTCGGCGCGCGCCTTAAGCACGGAGGACTACCGTCCCTCCCAGGTTGAAGGCGCGCTGCAGGGCGCATTCGGTGTGGATACCCAGCTGCTGGCCGACCAAACCTACTACGTGGTCGAAGAGGCGGGACAATTCGTCGGCTGCGGCGGTTGGAGCTTTCGCTCGACGCTGTTCGGCGGCGATGCCCGCCAGGACCGCGACAGCTCGACCCTCGATCCTAAGACCCAGGCTGCGAAGATACGCGCATTCTTCGTCGCTCCGAGTCATGCCCGCCGCGGTATCGGCTCGATGCTGCTGCAGCATTGCGAGAGCGAGGCGCGAAGCTTTGGATTCGCACAGGTCGAGCTCATGGCGACGCTCCCCGGCGTGAAGCTGTATGCCGCGCGCGGCTACACCGGCGCAGCTGCGGTTGCATACGATGTCGGGTCCGGCGAGACCATCGAATTCGTCCCCATGCACAAGACCTTGACCTGAGGGCTAGGAACTCTTTGGTTCGGCAATCCACAGCCGCTGCCAACCGGCGTGTCCCAATTCGCGCAGGGTGCGGATATTTCTGCGATATATCTCATCCGTATCGCCCACCGCGGCGATCGCCCTGGCGACGCTCGCCTCGCGCAACAGGTGCAGCATCGGATAAGGAGAGCGGTTGGTGTAGTTGTCGATGTCCTCGGATGCAGTTCCCGCGAACTGATAGTGGGGATGAAAGCTCGCGATCTGCAGTTCGCCTTCCAGTTGCAGGTCGCTAACGGCCGCATCGCAGACATCGAGAAAGTCGTTGTACTCGAGGAAATCGTTGAGCACCCAAGGATGAATCAGCAGCGCCGTTTCACAGCGCAACGGATCCGCTGCATGCAGGCCCAGCAATTCCGCGCGCAGCTCCTCGAGCAATCCCGATGCGGATCGTTGCTCGCTGACATGAAAGCGCACCCGATCGGCCCGGTACGCGGCTTCCGCAAACGGGCAGAGGTTGAGGCCAATGACGGACTTTTCCAGCCAGCGACGCGTGCGCAAGATGACTTCGTCGTTTTTGATGGGCAACTCCCGCGGTCCGGTACGCCAGCAGTCTTGAGGTTCTTTCGAGTATCCTTATCACCGCTTTTGTAACACCAGAGTACAACGATGTCACAATCGATTCCCGCCACCCTGATCTGCGGAGACGGTATCGGACCCGAGATCATGGATGCGACGCTCGCCGCGCTGCAAGCTCTGGGCGCGCCATTTCAATGGGATCGGCAGCCTGCCGGCCTGGAAGGCGTGAAAACCGCGGGGGATCCTCTGCCCGGCAAAACCATCGACAGCATCACGCGCACGCGATTGGCGCTCAAAGGGCCGCTGGAAACTCCGTCGGGCGGTGGCTATCGATCTTCGAATGTTCGTTTGCGCGAACAGTTCAAGCTGTATGCCAATCTGCGCCCCGCGCGCACGCTGATACCGGGTGGCCGATTCGACAACATCGATCTGGTGGTGGTGCGCGAAAATCTCGAGGGCTTGTACATCGGCCACGAGCACTACATCCAAATCGACGACGACCCGCATGCGGTGGCCATGGCGACCGGAGTCAACACGCGACAAGGCAGCCGGCGCTTGCTGGAATTTGCGTTTGAGCATGCCGTTGCCTTGGGTCGGAAAAAAGTCGCGATCGTGCACAAAGCCAACATCATGAAGGCCTTGACCGGTATTTTTTTGGAGACCGGCCTCGAGCTGTACGAACGCAAGTATAAAGGCCGGTTTGAACTGCAAACGGTCATCATCGATGCCTGCGCGATGAAGCTCGTGCTCAACCCCTGGCAATTCGACGTTTTGGTGACCACCAATCTGTTCGGCGACATTCTCTCCGACCTCGTGGCGGGACTGGTCGGGGGACTGGGAATGACGCCCGGCGCCAACATCGGCGCCAACGCCGCGATCTTCGAAGCCGTGCATGGCTCAGCCCCGGACATCGCGGGCAAGGGAGTCGCGAACCCCATCGCTCTGATGCTCGCGGCCGCGATGATGCTCGAGCACTGTCACCTGCCGCACATGGCCGCGCGCCTGCGAACCGGCATTGATCAAACCCTCAACGTCGAGCGCATACGCACCGGCGACCTGGGGGGCAACGCGAGCACGGCGGAGTTTACCCGCGCTTTGGTCGAGCGCCTCGGCAAATCCTAGAGGCCAAGGGTAATAGACGCATGCGGCCCATCGTTTCGATCAACAATGTTACGAAATCCTACGCCTCGGGCTTTCAAGCCCTGAAGCTGATCAATCTCGACATCGAACAGGGTGAGATCTTCGCGCTTCTCGGACCGAACGGCGCCGGCAAGACCACGCTGATCAACATCATATGCGGCATCGTGATCGCCAGCAGCGGCACGGTGACCGCGGACGGCCACGACATCGTGCGCGACTATCGCGCCGCCCGCTCGATGATCGGCCTGGTGCCGCAGGAGCTGTCCACCGACGCATTCGAGACCGTCTGGGCGACCGTGACCTTCAGCCGCGGCCTGTTTGGTAGGGCGCCGAATCCCGCATTCATCGAGCGGTTGCTGCGCGACCTGTCGCTGCTCGACAAACGCCAGACCCGGATCATGGAATTATCCGGCGGCATGAAGCGCCGCGTGATGATCGCCAAGGCGCTATCCCACGAGCCGCAAATACTGTTCCTGGATGAGCCGACCGCGGGCGTGGACGTCGAATTGCGTCGCGATATGTGGGGACTGGTGCGCGGCCTGCGCGACAAGGGCGTCACGATCATTTTAACCACCCATTACATCGAGGAGGCCGAAGAGATGGCTGACAGGGTCGGCGTCATCAACAAGGGCACCCTGGTGCTGGTCGAGGACAAGCAGGAACTGATGAAAAAACTTGGCAAGAAGCATTTGACCCTGCATCTGCAGACGCCGCTGCCGCGGATCCCCGCCGAATTGGCCTCCTGGAACCTCGAACTCAAGACCGACGGCATGGATCTCATTTACACCGCCGACAGCGCCGACGGCGTCGATATCTCCGAGCTGCTCAAGCGCCTGAGCGAGCTGTCGATCGTGATCAAGGATCTGCAGACGCAGCAAAGCTCGCTGGAGGATATTTTTGTCAGTCTGGTGAGCGAGCGGACATGAACAAATCCGTGGCGCGCCTCGAGTTCAATCGCCACGGCGTCTGGGCGATCTACAGATTCGAGATCGCACGGGCGCTGCGCACCCTGGTTCAGAGCCTGGTCACGCCGGTCATCACCACGTCGCTGTACTTCGTGGTGTTCGGTGCGGCCATCGGTTCGCGGCTTACCAGCACCGGCGGCGTCAACTACGGGGCTTTCATCGTGCCTGGCCTCATCATGCTGGCATTGTTCACGGAGAGCCTGTCCAACGCCTCATTCGGAATATACTTTCCCAAATGGACGGGCACGATCTACGAACTGCTGTCCGCGCCGGTGTCCTACCTGGAAATCGTGATCGCCTATGTCGGCGCCGCGGCGACCAAGTCCGTGGTGCTCGGGCTCATCATCATGGCCACCGCATCGCTGTTCGTGCCGATCAAGATCCTGCACCCGGTGTGGATGATCGGATTTCTTCTGATGACGGCGGCCAACTTCAGCTTGTTCGGATTCATCATCGGCATTTGGGCCAAGAGCTTCGAGCATCTGTCGTTCATCCCGATGCTCATCATCACGCCGCTCACTTTCCTGGGGGGCGCGTTTTATTCGATCGACATGCTGCCGCCGGCATGGCGCACCTTCAGCCTGTTCAATCCCATCGTGTACCTGATCAGCGGCTTTCGCTGGAGTTTTTACGGTAGCGCCGATGTCAGCGTCGGCGTGAGCCTGCTGATGACGGTCGGGTTCTTTGTGATCTGCCTGGTGGTGGTGGCGTGGATCTTCAAGACCGGCTACCGGCTGAAGAATTAGGCAGCGCACCATTAAAAAGGGCGGCACCGATTTCTCGCTGCCGCCCTTAAACTTGCGATCAAAAAATTATTGTTGTTGTCTTTAGAACCTGTAAACCGCCTTGACGTAGTAGAACCCGCCGTTGATGCCGAAGGGCGAGAACAGCGGATACTGCGTCACGCCGGCGTTGTCGGCGGCCGCATCTTCACGATTCAAAATATTGCTGTTCAGCTTGTTCGGGAAGCGATTCAACAGGTTGATCGCGCCGACCGCCAGCTTCAGTTTGTCGGTGAACAGGTAGCTGATATCGAGGTTGGTGGTTGCCGTCAGATTGATCTTGTCCTCGAAGTACTGGAAGTTACCCGTCGGGTTATCACCGTCGTCATTCTCGTAGTCCGAGGACGGGCCGTAGATCTTCTCCACCAGGTTGACCTGCAGCTTTTCATAAGTCCACAGGGCGCCAAGATTGATCACGTACTTCGGCGTCGCCGTGGTCAGCTCCGAGTAGGCCTCCTGGTCATACAGCACGTTCGGCTGCAATTGCGGCGGCGTGGTCGCGTACTTGGTGATGGTGGTGTCGTTGTAGGTCGCGCCGACCGACCAGTCGATCTTGCCGAAGCTGTATTCGAACGGGAAGTCGAACACCAGGTCGGCGCCGCGGGTGCGCGTATCGATGCCGTTGGCAAAGATGTTGATGCCGTACGAACCGGTCTTCAACACGTCCGGATCGATGACGTCAGTGCCCGCCCCGTAGATGGCGATCGCC
>Ga0210388_10003184_pt1 | contig 12829 bp, 8 predicted proteins | sample IncBWC19OmetaG_FD_155485 | JGI IMG/M metagenome (GOLD analysis project Ga0210388, IMG submission 155485) | Forest soil microbial communities from Barre Woods Harvard Forest LTER site, Petersham, Massachusetts, United States - Inc-BW-C-19-O ... | reverse complement strand
CCCTCCGTTACCTTCTGTAAAATAAGTGCCGGGGGTGGGGAAATCATCCTCGTCGTCGTTTTCAATTCAAGATTGGCATTCCCCTTTCGTGTATTTCGCGTCTTTCGTGGTTAAGAATCCGGCTCCCCTCTCCGCTACCTCCGTTACCTTCTGTAAAATAAGTGCCGGGAGTGGGGAAATCATCCTCGTCGTCGTTTTCAATTCAAGATTGGCATTTTCCTTTCGTGTATTTCGCGTCTTTCGTGGTTAAGAATCCGGCTCCCGTCTCCGTTCCCTCCGTTTCCTTCTGTAAAATAAGTGCCGGGAGTGGGGAAATCGTCCTCGTCGTCGTTTTCAATTCAAGATTGGCATTTTCCTTTCGTGTATTTCGCGTCTTTCGTGGTTAAGAATCCGGCTCCTGTCTTCGTTCCCTCCGTTTCCTCCTGTTAAATTTTCCCCAATCGTAAATTTGATCGCAGATCGCCTCCGCCGGGTCAATCCCTCTTGATAGGGATTGAAAAAGCCGGACGATTTGACCCATCCTTGAAACATCCATGCGCACAAAATTCCTTCCCGGCAACCGTGATCAATGGATTCTTGCCTCATGGATCCTCCTGTTCTTCGCTTCCATGCCCTCCGTTTTGGCCGCGTCGTTTTACACGGAAAACCTGAACGATCCAAAAGCCGTCCCGCTTTCGCCGTCCGGCGGCGACGACACGGCGGCGCTGCAAGGCGCCGTGGACCGAGTTCAAGCCACGACGCGGCAGGGAATTGTCCTGCTCGCGCCGGGCCAATATCACCTGACCAACACGATCTATATCTGGCCGGGCATCCGGCTGATCGGCTGCGGCGCGGAACGTCCGGAGCTCGTCCTGCCCGCCAACACCCCGGGCTACGGCGATGCCACCCGCGAAAAAGTCCTGTTTTTCTTCGCCGGCCGGCGTCCGCGAAATGAGGGCGACCCCGTCCCCGACGCCGGCCCGGGCACTTTTTATTCAGCTCTCGCCAATGTTGACCTCAAGATTGAGGAAGGAAATTCCGGCACGGTCGCCGTCCGTTCGCGCTATGCGCAACATTGTTTTCTGGCGCACATGGATATCCATCTCGGCCCGGCGCTGGCCGGCATCCACGAGGGCGGCAACGTGGTCGAGGACGTCCATTTCTTCGGCGGCACCCACGCGGTTTGGACCTCCAAACCTTCACCCGGCTGGCAATTCACATTTGTCGATTGCTCGTTTGAAGGCCAGCGCGCCTCGGCAATTTTTGAACACGAAGCCGGGCTGACGCTCATCCGGCCGCAATTCCGCAATGTTCCGACGGCGGTTGAGATCGAAACGAACTGGGCGGACGAACTTTGGGTGAAAGATGCGCGGCTCGAGGACATTTCCGGTCCGGCGTTCGTTTTCGGCATGGAAAAGAGCCCGCGCAATGAAATCAATTTGGAAGGCGTCACTTGCAGCAACGTCCAGGTTTTTGCCGCGTTGACGGACAGCGGGAAAAGTTTCACCGCGCCATCAACGATTTATGCGGTCAAGAATTTTTCCCACGGACTCGATTTTGCGGACCTGGGAACCGTGCCGGAAATTGAAACCCGCTTTGATGCCCGGCCGCTGGCCGCGATGCCCGGGCCGGTTGCTACTGATCTGGCTCCGTTGCCGGCGGGTGATACCTGGGTCAATGCGCACGACCTCGGCGCGAAAGGCGACGGCCAAACCGACGACACCGTCGCGCTGCAAAATGCGATCGCGAATCATCGCGCGATTTATTTTCCGTCCGGGTTTTATATCGTGCGCGACACCCTGAAATTGCGGCCCGATACCGTTTTGATCGGACTGCATCCGGGCGCCACGCAGATCATTTTACCGGACCACGCGCCTGCGTTCGCCGGCACCGGCGATCCCAAGGCCTTGCTCGAAGCGCCCAAGGGCGGCAGCAATATCGTCATCGGCATCGGGCTTTACACCGGCGGAAATAATCCGCGCGCGGTCGCGGCCCTGTGGAAAGCCGGGGCCGGTTCGATGATGAACGACGTCCGTTTTCTTGGCGGCCACGGCACGCCGTTGCCGGATGGCCGGCGGGAAAATCCTTACAACCCCGATCACACCGGCGATCCCAATCCCGACCGCCATTGGGACAGCCAATATCCCAGCCTCTGGGTCACAGATGGCGGCGGCGGGACGTTCCTTGATCTTTGGACGCCGTCAACCTTTGCCCGGGCGGGAATGCTGGTATCCGACACGGATACGCCCGGCCATGCCTACCAGATTTCCAGCGAGCATCACGTCCACAATGAAATCCAAGTGCGAAACGCCGCCCACTGGAGTTTTTATGCCCTGCAGACCGAGGAAGAATGGGGCGAAGGCGGCCGGTGCCTGCCCGTTGAGATTGATTCATCCCGCGACATCACGCTTGCGAATTACCACAGCTATCGGGTCATTTATATGCATCAACCGTTTCCGCAAGCGGTCAAAATTTCCAAATCGCGCGACCTTCATTTCCGGAATCTCCATTGCGATAGCAACAGCAAGGTCAGTTTTGACGCGACCATTTTTGACGAAAGCCACGGGGTGGAACTCCGCGACCACGAATTCGCCTCGCTGGACATCTCCGGCAATGCGCCATCCAACCAACCGCAAACGCCTTCGCCCGTGGTCGCCCCCGGCGCGAAGGTGGAAAAACTTGCCGTCGGGTTTTTTAATATTTCCGGCGGCATGGTGGATTCACAGGGCAATTTTTATTTTGTGGATGCGCAGGATCGGCGGATTTATCGCTGGGATTTCGCGCGGCGGCAACTATTCACCAATCAGGTTTCCTTCCAACCCGTCAACGCCTTGGTGGATCAGGCCGGCAATTTGTTCGTCGTTTCCGATGCCAGCGATGGAACGGTTTATTCGGTTGATCCCGGCGGCAAAGCCGCCTTGCTGAAACCTCAACCGCTTTCGGATCCGGCCGGAAAAAACCTGTATCTGCCCGTCAGCGACTGGGTCTTGAACCGCGATTCACTTTCGCATCCCACGGCTCAATTTGTTTCGCCGGACGGCACGACCGTCCTGCCCGTCGGCGAAAGTTTTCTCACCGGCGAAACCAGTTGGGGCGTCAAATCAAGCCCCCAAATCCGCTCGTTCGGCTTTGGCCGGGCCGTGCCCGGTCGGCCCTTTTATGTCACCGATGAATCCAACTTGAGAACGTGGCAAGCCGATGTGAACGCGGATGGCAGCCTGACGAATTTTGTGCTGTTCGCCGAGCAAGGCGGCGAAAGCGTGACCACCGATTCGCGCGGCAATGTGTACCTCGCCGCCGGCCGGATTTACGTCTATGACCCCGCGGGCAAACCGATCGGCACCATCGAAGTTCCCGAGCGTCCCACCCAGTTGATGTTTGGCGGCCCGGACGGTAAAACACTTTTCATCACGGCCCGAACATCTCTGTACGCGGTCCGCCTGCAATAGCCGGCAAGCTGATTATATTTGGGCAGGCCGCTCTGCCCTTCAGCCTCGGACCGCGCCCCCAACTTCTGCATTCATAATTCTTCCTTCTTCATTCAAACGGTCTCCCCTAAACTTCATCCGATGTGGTACGAAATTTCCAACGTCAACGAGGTGGCTTCCCCCGCCCTGCTCATCTACCAGGAGCGGGTCGAGGAAAACCTGCGCCGCATGATTGCGATGGCGGGCGGCCCGCAGCGACTTTGTCCCCATATCAAAACGCACAAGCTCCCGGAGCTGATCCGGATGCAGACGGCCTTGGGCATCAAAAAATTCAAGTGCGCCACCATCGCCGAGGCCGAGATGGCCGCCGCCGCCGGCGCGCCCGAGGTCCTGCTGGCCTACCAGCTTGTCGGTCCCAACATCCCGCGGTTCATTCAGCTCATTAAAACCTTTCCGCAAACCTCGTTTGCCACCATCGCCGACGATGCTGCCGTCATTCGCGCCCTCTCGGATGCCGCGGTGCTGGCGGGTGTCCGCATCAAATTGCTTTTGGATATCGACTGCGGCATGCATCGGTGCGGCGTGCCGGCCGGACCCAAGGCCGCTGAACTGTACCGTCTAATCGCGTCGCTCCCGGGTCTGGAACCGCAAGGTTTCCATGTTTACGACGGCCACATCGAGGACGAGGACCCGGCAGTCCGCGCCCGGAACTGTGAAGAGGCCTTCGCTCCCGTGGACAAATTGCGCCGCGAACTTTCGGATCTGCCGGTTCCCCGGATCGTGGCCGGCGGCACCGTGTCATTTCCCGTGCACGCCCGCCGGCCGGAGGTCGAATGCAGTCCGGGCACCTGCGTGCTATGGGATTTTGCCTACGGACCGGTATTTAAAGACCTGGATTTTTTGTATGCCGCCCTCGTGTTGACCCGGGTGGTCAGCAAACCCGGCGGCAACCGTCTTTGCCTGGACCTGGGCCACAAGGCGGTTGCCCCGGAGAAGCCGCATCCGCGCGTCCATTTCCTTGACCTGCCGGATGCGCAAGTCGTGGTCCATAGCGAGGAACACCTCGTTCTGGAAACCAGCCGGGCAAACGAGTTTGCAATTGGCGATGTTCTCTACGGCGTGCCGCGTCACGTCTGCCCGACCGTTGCTTTGCATGCGGAAGCTGTCATCATCCGTGGCGGCGCCGCCGTCGACCACTGGCAGATCACGGCGCGCAACCGGAAACTGACAATTTAATCATCATGAATCTTGAATCGGTTGAGAAACATCACATCGCGCTCAAATCGCCGCTGCTGGTCATCAAGGCGCCCAAAGGCGTCCTGGGCTGCGGTTATTTGAACGTTGAAACTTTCAACCAAACCGGCGAAGCCGGCGTCATCATCACCGGCGTGCGCACCCACGACGACATGATGAAGGCCAAGGTGGTGGCCGTTTCCAACACCGCAAAGGCCATGGGCATCACCCCCGGCATGACGGGAGCCGAGGCGTTGGACAAGCTAAGTTGACGGGCATGTCGGACACGGCGGAGACCGGGGCGTCTCAATTTTAATGTAGCACCCGCGTCTCGCGGGTTATTTTCGGCGTCCCGCCGAAAATGCGCGTGGCCATCCATAAAAATTTAAGTCAACCGGAATACTCATTTCGCAGCCACTGCAATATTGCCGGAATCAATTTTAGTCACTGCCAATATTTCTTGTGATTTTACCTTTTCAAGGTTTTCCCCCAAACTGACGGGCATGTCGGCCGCCCGCTTAAAATTTCTGAACCGGATCTTGCGGTTTTTTTCAGGCATTTTGGAAATCTTTCGGGCTTATACCCGTCACGAAAAAATAATTGCGGCGATTGGCGCAGGTTTCCTGATGTCGCTTGCTGTTTTCTGTTTGGTCCGGCACCCGGCAGTCGCCCAACCGGCCCCGGCGGATCCCCGCGTTTATCTCAGCGATGTCTGCGACGAGATGTCCAAACAGTGGCCCAGCAACCGGACCATCAACATCGTCTGCCACGGTCACAGCGTGCCGGCCGGTTATTTTAAAACGCCGGAAGTGCGGACGTTTGATGCTTACCCGGCCTTGATGCATCAGGCGCTGTGCCGCCGTTTTCCGTACGCGGTCATCAACGTGATCGTGACCGGCATCGGCAGCGAAAATTCCGAGGGCGGTGCGCGCCGGTTTGAACGCGATGTCTTGAGCCTGCGGCCCGATGTGGTGACGATCGACTACGCGTTGAACGACCGCAGAATCGGTTTGCGGCGTTCCGAAAACGCCTGGCGGAGAATGATTGAAATGGCCCTGGCGTGGCATGTCAAAGTCCTGCTGCTGACCCCGACGCCTGACTTGAGCGCGCACCTGGATGATCCCCTCGATCCGCTTAATGAACAGGCCGGCCAGATCCGGCGGCTGGCGGGTGAGTATGGCGTTGGTCTCGTGGACAGCCTGGCGTCCTTTCAAGAGGCGGCCCGCACGAACGGCCCGCTGGCGGATTACATGGCCCAGGGCAATCATCCCAACCGCCGCGGGCACGAACTGGTTGAAGCGGAACTCTTGAAGTGGTTTCCCGAACCGCAATAAAAGACGGGGGAAGTCCCAACTGGAGCGGTTTAAGGGTGCGGCCATCACCTCCACAACCACCGCCTGAAATCTCGAGGAACCAGTTTTACCTTTTCAAATTTTTTGCCCAAACTATCGGCATGTCAGCCGCTGCCTCTAATTTTCTGAAATGGACTTTGTTGATCTGGGTTTCCGTCGTGCTGCCGCTGGCGGCCGCGGAATCACCGGAGCACCGCGCCGCGGTGCTGCTGGCGAAGATGACCCTGGATGAAAAAATCGGCCAGCTCACGCTCTTTACCGGTTATGGCGCGACGACCGGGCCGAAACAGGACCAGCAAAAGCTCGAAGACTACGTTCGCGCGGGCCAGTGCGGCAACGTGTTCAACGTGTTGACGGTGGATCAGATCCGCCGTCTTCAGAAAATCGCGGTTACGGACACCCGCCTGCACATTCCGCTGTTGTTCGGCTTCGATGTGATCCACGGGTACAAGACCATTTTCCCGATCTGCCTGGGCGAAGCCGCGTCCTGGGACCCGGCCTTGATTGAAAACGATTCGCACGTAGCCGCCGCCGAGGCTGCCGCCGCGGGCCTGGACTGGACCTTTGCGCCGATGGTGGATATTGCGCGTGATCCGCGTTGGGGCCGCATGTCCGAAGGCGCGGGCGAAGATCCTTTTCTCGGCTCGGAAATTGCCCGCGCCCGCGTGCACGGCATCCAGGGCACCAACCTTGCCGCGCCGGACGCCCTGCTCGCGTGTGTGAAACATTTCGCCGCCTATGGCGCGGCCATGGCCGGACGCGATTATAACACCGTGGACATGTCCGAACGCATGTTGCGCGAGGTTTATCTGCCGCCGTATCGCGCCGCCATCGACGCCGGCGCGCTGAGCGTGATGAGTTCGTTCAACGAATTGAACGGCACGCCCGCCACCGCCAACAGCTTTCTCCTCACCAAAATTCTGCGCGACGAATGGGGCTTCACTGGCTTTGTCGTCACGGACTATGGCTCCATCAATGAAATGGTCAATCACGGTAGCGCCCTGGACGAGGCCGTGGCCGCGGGCCAGGCGTTGCGCGCCGGAGTGGACATGGATATGCAAGGCGGTGCCTACCTGAACTTTTTGAAACAACTGCTCGCGGACCACGAAATCACCAAGCGGGAGATCGATACAGCGGTGAAACGGATTTTGACCGTGAAATTCAAACTCGGTTTGTTCGATGACCCCTACCGGCACTGCGATGAACAACGCGAAAAGTCGGTGCTCTACTCAAAGGAAAATCTGGCGGCAGCGCGTCGCGCGGCCTGCGAATCGTTTGTGCTCCTGAAAAACTCGGCGGAGACACTCCCTTTGAAAACGGGCGCGAACATCGCCGTCATTGGTCCGCTGGCTGATTCCCAACGCGATCTGCTCGGCTCGTGGTCCGGCGCGGGCGATTCTGATTTCCTCGAAACCCCGCTGGCCGCCATCAAACAGGAAAACACCAACGGCACGGTGGTTTTCGCGCAGGGATGCGACATCGACACGACCAATCGCGATGGTTTCGCCGCGGCCGTCGCCGCCGCACAAAACGCCGACGTGGCCATACTCGTGCTCGGCGAGGCCGGGAACATGAGCGGCGAATCGAAAAGCCGCACGAGCATCAACCTGCCCGGCGTGCAAACCGAATTATTGCAGGCGATCAAAAAAACCGGCAAACCGGTCGTCGTGGTGCTGATGAACGGCCGCCCCTTGGCGCTGGAAGAGGAATCACAAACGGCCGATGCGCTGCTGGAAGCGTGGTTTCCCGGCACCGAGGGCGGCCCGGCCATCGCGGATGTCTTGTTCGGCGCGGAAAATCCGTCCGGCAAATTGCCCGTGACCTTTCCGCGCAACCTCGGCCAGGTACCGATCTTTTACGCGCAGAAAAACACGGGCAGACCGTTGGACCCGGCGGATCCGCACGCAGAATACAAGTCGTCGTATATTGACAGCCCGAACACCCCGCTTTATCCCTTCGGCTACGGCCTGAGCTACACGACTTTCAAATTTTCCGACGTTCGCCTAGACCGCACCGCGATAAAGCCCGGCGAAAAGATCACCGCCACCGTGTCGGTCACGAACACCGGCTCGCGCCCCGGCGCGGAAGTGGTGCAGCTTTACCTGCGCCAGCTCGTCGGCAGCGTCACCCGCCCCGTGCTGGAATTGAAAGGCTTTCAGAAAATCACGCTCGCCGCTGGCGAAAGCCGGGACATAAGCTTCACTATCGGCGAAAAAGATCTGACCTTCCTGCGGGCCGACATGACTTGGGGAACCGAGCCGGGCGCATTCCAAGCCTTCATCGGACCAAACAGCTTCGATCTGCATCCGGCAAAGTTTAAATTGCTCCCGCAGTAAGTTTGAATTCCCAAAAGAAAGTTGGAGCGGGCGGAGGGAATCGAACCCTCGTATGCAGTTTGGAAAACTGCCGTTCTACCATTGAACTACGCCCGCATGCGTTGTTCGCAGTGGTCAAAGCATAGCGTCCGCACCAATCTTGTCAATCCGCCGCCGTTTCAAGGCAGTGTCCTTGTCGTTAGAAGCGGGGGGGCGAGCGTCCTCGCGAGCCGTCGTGAGCCTTCGGTTTAAGCGGCTCGCGAGGACGCTCGCCCCACCAAATTAGGGTTCTACCCACCACATCTCGCCAATAAAAAGTTTAACCACCGGCCCCTCGCCTCCGTCTGTATTGGCAGGTGTTTACTCAAAAAACCAATCCAGCCCGCCGCGCGTTCACATTGATCGAGCTGCTCGTGGTCATCGCCATCATCGCCATCCTGGCGGCGATGCTGTTGCCGGCCCTGTCCATGGCCAAGGAATCCGGCAAACGGATTTCCTGCGAAAACAACCTGCGCCAGTTCGGCATCACCCTCCGGATGTATCTGGACGGGGATCAGGGCATGTATCCGCCCCGCCTGACCACCATCCGCTGGCCCGCGCAATTTTATGATGACTACGGCCACAATCTGAAAATGTTGTTGTGCCCCAGCGAAACCACCAATTTTCCAGCCACGGCCGCTCCATCCAACAACGTCCCCGACGCCGCGCCGCGCAGTTATTTCCTCAACGGCTGGAATGATTATTTTTACCACGCCCTGGATGCCGCCGACTATGCGACCTTCACGGCGGGCAATTATACCACCGGCATGAAGGAGTCTGTCATCGTCCATCCGAGCGACACCGTGGTGCTGGGCGAAAAGATTTCCGCGCGCGGCGATTTTTACATGGACATGCTCATCGGCAACGGCGACGACTTCGCCGGCGCGGTGGCCCAGGACCGGCATTCCGGACGCGGCGCCGGCACGGCCACCGGCGGTTCCAACAATGTCTTCGCCGACGGCAGCGCCCGTTACTATAAATACGGCACCGCCTTCAACCCGCTCAATCTCTGGGCGGTCAGCGACGCCGATCGCATGGCCAACGCCATCAACTTCAACTGACACGCTTGCCTTGCGCGACTGCGAACGTTAAACTTGACGCGATGAATTCGCTGCTTCTGACCGGCGGTCGTGTCATTGATCCGGCCAACCACTTTGATTCCATCGCCGATGTGCTCATCACGGACGGAAAGATTTCCGCCGTCGGCAAAAACCTTTCCTCCCCCGCGGGCTGCGATATTTTTGACGCGAAGGGAAAAATTGTCTGTCCCGGCCTGATCGACCTGCACGTCCACCTGCGCGAACCCGGCCAGACCGCGAAGGAAAACATCGCCACCGGCACGGCGGCGGCGGCGCGCGGCGGCTTCACCTCCATCGTCTGCATGCCGAACACCTCCCCCGCGATCGACAGCGCGGGCACCGTCGTCCTGATCCAGGAACGCGCCCGGGAAAACGGCGTGGTCAACGTCTTCATCACCGGCGCCATCACCAAAAATATCGCCGGCGAGGAACTCGCACCCATCGGCGGCCTGAAAAAGGCGGGCGTCGTCGCCATCACCGATGACGGGCATTGCGTGCAGAACAACGAGCTCATGCGCCGCGCCTGCGAATATGCCAAAATGTTTGATCTGCCGCTCTTCGACCATTGCCAGGACTACTCGCTCGTGACCGACGGCGTGATGCATGAAGGCTATTGGAGCCTGGCGCTCGGCCTGCGCAGCTGGCCGGCGGCGGGCGAGGAGATGATCGTCGCGCGCAACATCCTGCTGGCGGAACTCACCGGTGCAAAGATTCATTGCCAGCACCTGAGCGCGGCGGGCAGCGTAAAATTGCTGCGCGAGGCGAAAAAGCGTGGCGTACCCGTTTCCGGCGAGGCCTGTCCCCATCATTTCACCCTGACCGATGCGGCGATCGCGGGCAGCGAAAAATTCTGGGCGGACGACGGGAAAATTCTGGCCCCGTCACAAAATAACGCCCTGCCCCACTGGCCGAGCTACGACACTAATTTTAAGATGAACCCGCCGCTGCGTACCGCCACGGACCGCGAGGCGATTTTGGAAGGACTGGCCGACAGCACGATTGAAATTTTGTGCAGCGACCACGCACCGCACTGCGATTACGAAAAGGAAGTGGAATTCAGCCATGCGCCGTTCGGGATCACCGGCCTCGAAACGGAACTCGCGCTTTCGCTGATGCAACTGGTTCACACGAAACGGATTTCCCTGAACGACCTGGTCGCGAAGTTCACCGTCAACCCGGCCCGCCTGTTGAACCTGAACAAAGGCACGTTGAGCATCGGCGCGGATGCGGACGTGACGGTATTCGATGAAAATGCGGAATGGACCTACAACCGCGAGGATTCGGCCAGCAAATCGAAAAACAACCCGTTCTTCGGCTGGACGCTCAAAGGCAGAAATGTCGCCACGATCGTCGGCGGCAAAATCGTCTGGTCTGAACAAAACGAAGCGGTGGCGGTCTAAATTTGCATGAACAAGATTGTTTTTCTGGTCCCGCTGATCGCCGGCATCGCTTTTATTGGTTGCACCCCGGAGCTCAAGGTGGACATGAGCAAGGCGGTGGTCCTGGACACCAATGCCCCGCCGGTAAACCTCGCGGAAAAAATCCAAACCGCGAAAGCCGAAAATAAACTGCTGTTGCTTGAATTTGGCAGCTCCGATGCATGTCCGCCGTGCGTGGCCTTGCAGCAAAGGGTTTTTTCCACCCCGGAGTTCATGGCTTACGAACAAGCCAACCTGGTGTTTATACGGATCGACTTCCCGTTTAAAGTCACTTTACCGCCGCCGGCCCACGACACCAACGAATTGCTTGAGCAACAATTCAAAGTGTTTGGATATCCCACCTTTATCGCCTTAAATCAGGATGGAAAGGAAGTTTGGCGGATGCCAAAAAGCCCGGATGAAGGGATTGATTTAAAAATATTTTCACCGACCAATTTTATTGCCATGATTGAAGGCGTGAAAAAACACGAAAAATGACCTTCGGTTGGAAGTCCGGCAAAGGCAATTGTTGCAAAAAACCCTTTCAACAAGCCCGTCTGCTTTCCCGCAAATAAAATTAAGCGGGACAAAAAACCATTTCGGCCCGCCCATACTACTAGGACAAACATCCGATGGCATCCAAAGTGATTTTCCGCGATTCTGGGATGCAGAATTCTCAAATATAATTGCAGAATTCATATGGCGTCAATTTTGGTAAATTTGGTAGATTAGGTGACCAGCATTTTAACCTTTATGAGCAAATACTTGTCTCTTGGGAAGTTTTCCTTCGGCATGGGTGATCGCTTTGGTCATCAAGGCAAGGCGCAATTGCGCGCCTGCCAGCTTGCAACCGAACTCGGTGCGGAGTTCATCCCCGTCTGGAACAAGTCAAACCGCGAGCACACTTTTGTCGGCACGGAACCGTCCTCGTTGCGCGCGGAAGCCGACGCCGCCGTGAAGGCCCTCGGCTGGAATAAACCGTACCATGTGGACGCCGATCACATCCGTCTCGAAACGGTGGACCGCTTCATCGCGCCCTCGGATTTTTTCACGATCGACGTCGCCGACAGCATCGGCAAACCCGCCCGTGCGGAGGATGTGAAGGCGTTTGTGGGCCGGCATCCGGAACTCGTCGGCAAGATCTCCATTCCCCATATCGACCAGCCGTTTCAGACGTCGCGCGAATCCGTCGAGAAGATCGCGAACAAATTTTTGCTCGCGGTGCAGGATGCGGGAAAGATTTACCGGCACATCGCGCAGACGAAGGGCGAGGCCGGCTTCATCACCGAGGTTTCGATGGATGAGACGGACAGCCCGCAGACGCCGCCGGAATTGCTCATCATCCTCGCCGCGCTGGCGGATGAAAAAATCCCGTTGCAGACCATCGCGCCGAAATTTACCGGCCGCTTCAACAAGGGCGTGGACTACGTCGGCGACGTGCGACAGTTCGAGAAGGAGTTCAACGAAGACCTCGCCGTCATCGCCTTTGCCATCAAGACGTACGGACTTCCGGCAACCTTGAAACTCAGTGTCCATTCCGGCAGCGACAAGTTCTCCATCTATGAACCGATGCGCCGGGCATTGAACAAGTTCAATGCCGGGGTGCACATCAAGACCGCCGGCACCACCTGGCTCGAGGAATTGATCGGCCTCGCCGAGGCCGGCGGCGACGGTCTGGAGATTGCCAAGGAGATCTACGCCTACGCCATCCAGCACGTGGACGAATTTTGCGCACCCTACGCCTCGGTCATTGACATCGACAAGGCCAAATTGCCGCCTGCCGCGGAGGTCAATGGCTGGACTTCCACCCAGTACGTCTCAGCCCTGCGCCACGACCAGTCGAACCCTGCCTTCAATCCGAGCTTCCGCCAGTTGCTGCACGTCAGTTTCAAGGTGGCCGCCAAGAAGGGTGATCGCTATCTCAACGCCCTCAAAAAACATGAGGCCGTCATCGCCAAAAACGTCACCGAAAACCTGTTTGAACGG
>Ga0210388_10003183_pt1 | contig 12830 bp, 12 predicted proteins | sample IncBWC19OmetaG_FD_155485 | JGI IMG/M metagenome (GOLD analysis project Ga0210388, IMG submission 155485) | Forest soil microbial communities from Barre Woods Harvard Forest LTER site, Petersham, Massachusetts, United States - Inc-BW-C-19-O ... | reverse complement strand
GCTCACCGCCTCGGCATGGGCAAAGTCCGCGGCGAGCTCGAAGACCTCGCCTTCCGCTACGTCGATCCCTTCCAATACGAGCAGGTGCACGAGGCCGTCGAAGCGCGCCGCACCGAGGGCGAACAATTCCTCTCCGGCGTCGAAGCCCTCCTCATCGAGCGTCTGCGCGAGAACAACATCAAGGCCCGCGTCGAATGGCGCATCAAGCGCCTCTACAGCATCAATCAAAAATTGCTCAAGTCGCAGGTGTCCGTCGATCAGGTCTACGATCTGCTCGCCCTGCGTGTCATCACCGGCAGCGTGCAGGACTGCTACGCCGTCTTCGGCCTCATTCACAGCATCTGGCGACCCGTGCCCGGCCGCATCAAAGACTTCATCGCCATGCCCCGGCCCAATTTGTATCAGTCACTGCACACTACTGTGATGGGCGAGGCCGGCCACCAGTTCGAAGTGCAGATCCGCACCGAGGAAATGCACCGCATCGCCGAAGAAGGCATCGCCGCGCACTGGAAGTACAAGACCTCCGGCTCGCCTATCAGCGCGCGCGACGAGCAGCGTCTCGCCTGGGTCCGTCAGCTCGTCGAGTGGCAGCGCGAGATGACCGATCCCAACGAGTTTCTCTCCACTCTCAAGATCGATCTCTACCCGGAAGAGGTCTACACCTTCACGCCCAAGGGCAAAGTGGTCGTGCTTCCCAAGGACGCCAGCCCGCTCGACTTCGCATACTCCATCCACACCGAGGTCGGACACACCTGCGTCGGCGCCAAAGTCAACGGACGCATCGTTCCCCTCCGCTCCAAGCTCCGCAACGGCGACATCGTCGAGGTCGTCACTCAGAACGGCCACACCCCCAGCCGCGACTGGCTCAGCTTCGTCAAGAGCTCGCGAGCCCGCAACAAGATCAAGCACTGGCTCAACGAGCATCAGCGCGAACGCGCGATCGAAATCGGTCGCAAGCTGCTCGAGCGCGAAGCCCGAAAGTACAAGATCTCGCTGAACAAATTCGAAGAGTCTGACTACGAACGCATCGCTACGGAATACAGTCTGGCCACGCCCAGTGACCTGATGGCTGCCATCGGCTTCGGCAAGTACTCTGCGCGACAGATTCTCAACCGCCTCAACCCGGGAATCGTAACCCAGCCAACTCCCGAACATGAAACCACCACCGCACCCGGCATCTCTGACACCGTCAAGCGAGTCTCGCTCACCAGCAACGCCGACTCGCTCCAGGTTGAAGGACAGGACGAATTGCTCGTCTACCGTGCGCGATGTTGCAATCCGATTCGCGGCGAAGAAATCATCGGCTACGTCACCCGCGGCAAGGGCGTAGCCGTGCACGCCAGAAGCTGTCCCAACGTCCAGAATCTCCTCTACGAATCCGACCGCCGCATCGCCGTAGAATGGGCGCGAACCGCCGACGACATCGCAGGACGGAAGCTCACGTATCCGGTCAAGCTCACCGTCTTCTGCGACGACCGCACCGGAATGCTGAAAGAGCTCACCGCCGTCATCAGCGACGAAAACACCAACATCCGGACAGTAGATTCGAAGCCCGGCTCGAACGACGACGCCATCGTAGAGTTCGTAGTCGAAGCCGAAGACGTGCGCCATCTCACACGATTGGTCCAGGGTCTGCGCCGGGTTCCGGGAGTGAGGGATGTGCAGCGCTCGCAGAAGCTGTAAGAAGGTTTAGGCTCAGCGAAATACTATGCCCGCTAACCCTGACCTCATCGAATTTGCCCATAGACTTGCGGAAGGTGCTCGAACACAAGTCTTGCGTGATAACCGTCGGATAGATGCTCTCCTGACTTTGCCAGCGCATGTCTATCATGTGGCATATAGAGAGAGTGTCCCTTCGATAATTGAACATGGCCTATTGAGTGCCGCTGAACTCTGTGAACTCGTTGGCAGATCAGACAGGAATGATTTGCTCCAATCGCAACGAATCGATTGCGAGAGATTGAGTCGTGACATCATTCTGCGTGATCAGCTGCCGATGCCCGAAAAGGCACTCCAACGTTGCCTCGTCGGCATCACGCCGCAGCAGTGGTACGAGCTTCTGAACAGTTTTGTGTTCTTCTGGTTCGATCTCACTCGCGCCGAGGCGATCAAAGAAAAATATAAAGATTCAATTCTTCTGAAGTTCGACGTAAAGAAGCTACTTCATTATTACGGCGACAAAGCCTTCTTTACGCCAATCAATACGGGCTGTACCGGCCGTGCTAATGCCTCCCGCAGCCGTGAAACGTTTGTGCCCTATCTGCAATGGGTCGAACACCGATGGGCTTCTGAAGAAGCAGCGCGAGGCGTCTTCCGGAAACGAGCACCTCAACCCGTGGAGCTCGTGATCAAGGACACCGTTAAGAATCTGAAGCTGGTTCTCGCGGAATAAGACCAATTTGCCTCCAAACCACCCTCCGAAGCACAATCACAGCATGCCCCTGATCAAGAACGCCGTCGCCACCCCCAATGCGCCAGCCGCCATCGGCCCCTATTCCCAGGCCGTACGCGTCGGCGATTTCCTCTACACCTCCGGCCAGATCGCACTCGACCCAGCCACCGGAAAGATGGTCCCCGGCGGAGTCGCCGAGCAGACCACGCGCGTCCTCCAAAACCTCAAGGCCGTCCTCGAATCCGGCGGATCAAGCCTCGAAAACGTGCTGAAGACCGTCGTTTACCTCAAAGACATGAATGATTTCGCCGTCATGAACGCCATCTACGGTGAATATCTGGCCCCCGCTGGCGTGGTTCCTCCCGCGCGTTCCACGGTCGAAGTGGCGCGTCTGCCGAAAGATGCCTTGGTCGAAATCGACGCCGTGGCCCGCTTGTAACGAATCGCCCCGCGAATCATCCAATTGTCAGAGGGAGGGGAACGAAGATGACCGACACCAAAGTCGAGAAGATTCACAAGACCGAAGAGGAGTGGAAGCAGCAGCTCACGCCCGAGCAGTATTACGTCACCCGTCAGAAAGGCACCGAGCCTGCATTCCCCGGAGCTCTCTATCGCAATCACGATGACGGAATCTATCGCTGCGTAGCCTGCAGCGCCGAGCTCTTCACCTCGGATACAAAATTCGAATCCGGCAGCGGCTGGCCCAGCTTCTGGACGCCGGTAAATCCCACTGCCGTCGAGCAGCACGAAGACAACAGCTACGGAATGCGCCGCGTCGAGGTCACCTGCGCCCGCTGCGGAGCCCACCTCGGCCACGTCTTTCCCGACGGACCCCGGCCCACCGGCGACCGTTACTGTATCAACTCAGCCGCGTTGAACTTCGAAAAAGCAAAGTCGTGAGTGCAGCCACGTACCGGACAAAACGCACGGCCAGCGACATTCCATCGCTGGCCATTCTTTTCTGCATCGCCCTTCTCGTTCCAGTCACATCCTGTGCCCAGTTCCGGGACCACAAACCGCCCTGGGATGCCACCGTCGCCTCCACCCGCACCATCCACGCCGGCGGGGCAACCATCCAGGTCGACTTCGGCTCCGGCTCCGCCAACCTTCCCCGGCAAAGCATCGATCGCTGGATCGACAACGCCATTCTCGCCGTCACCACCTACTACGGGCGCTTCCCTGTTCCACGCGATCGCATCCTCGTCCAGTTCATTCCCGGAGAAGACGGCGTAGGCAACGGCACCACCTGGGGCGATGTCGGAGGCTTCCCCTCCTTCACCCGCGTCCACGTAGGGCAGCTCAGCACCCAGCAGGACCTCGACGATGACTGGATGATGACCCACGAGCTCATCCACGCCGCCTTCCCCTCAATGAGTGACGAGCACCACTGGATCGAAGAAGGAATTTCCGTCTACGTCGAACCTATCGCCCGGGTGCAGGCCGGCCTGCTCAAGCCCGAAAAAATATGGAGTGACATGGTGCGCGACATGCCGAAGGGCAATCCGCAAAGCTCCGATCAGGGCCTCGACAACACCCACACCTGGGGCCGCACCTACTGGGGAGGCGCACAGTTCTGCCTCATGGCCGACGTCAGCATCCGCAAACAGACCAATAACCGCAAAGGCCTCCAGGACGCGCTCCGCGCCATCGTCAACGCCGGCGGCGCCATCGATCAGGAATGGTCCATCACCAAGGCCTTCACTATCGGCGATCAGGCCACCGGAACCCACGTCCTGATGGATCTCTACAATCAGACGCGCGACACGCCGCACACCATCGACCTCGATGCGCTATGGAAGGATTTAGGAGTAGAAAGAACAGCGGATGGAGTGCGCTTCAACAACAACGCCCCGCTGGCAAAGATTCGCCAGGCAATAACAACCCCGCCAAAATAACAGCGCCGTCGGGCCAAAACAAAACTAGATCCGTGATTAAAAAGAGACCCGTCATCCTGAGCGGAGCGAAGCGCAGTCGAAGGACCTGCTTTTAGCCGGAACAACCACCATCTCCCGCGCGTCCACCAAGCGGGAAACGAAGCAACCACCTCGCCGCGAAACGGTGAAGTTGGCACAAACACAGAAAAGCCCAAGGCCGAAAGCCTCGGGCTCGATCCTGCTTGTTGAACTAAGCCTTGACGACCTTGCCGCTCTTGATGCAACTGGTGCAGACGCGGATCTTCTTGTTCGCGCCGCTCTCCAGCTTGGCCTTGACCGGACGCAGGTTCACGTTCCAGCGACGGCGGGTGACATTGTGCGCGTGCGAGATGTTGTTTCCGAACTGCGGACCCTTGCCGCAGATTTCACAAACCTGAGCCATGACAAACTCCAAAACCTGAATTGTTCGTGCTGACCAGGTCCGTTCAGGCTCCCCGCGCAGGCAATTTGCCGGCAAACTACTTCAGGAGAGAGCGGGCGGATAGAGAGAGGTAAATACCACCCTGGCGCCGAAACTCCAGTTTAGCCCATCTGCTCCGTTTCCAGCAACCACCGGCGCGCATTTTGTGCGCTAGGCAATTGACCTCGACCGCGCTCAGCCGGTAGAATCGTCTAGTTCGGCGATTCTGCCTTTCGCTCTGTGGTTCACCCGTCCGTTTTACAGCTTTGCTCGCGACAGGGGTGGCCAGCTCACTCGGCAATATCAGGAGTTTGAGCCCTGTGAAACAACAGTTGAGCAAGCACGTATCCGCCCAGCCTTGAGATTTGGAATCGCGTTCGCACAGCCGGACGCTGGAGGAATTATGTACGCGGTCATCCGCACTGGTGGAAAGCAATATCGCGTCGCCCCGGGCGATGTGGTCAAGATTGAAAAGGCAGCAGCCGGCGAGAATGGCTCCGTCGAGTTCAGCGAAGTCCTGGCCTTCTCCGGCGACAACGGCATCACCAACCCCTCGTCCGCGAAGGTGCTCGCCACCGTGGTGAGCGAAGGACGCGGCGAGAAGATTCTGGTCTTCCACTACAAGCGCAAGAAGCAGTACAAGAAGATGCAGGGTCACCGTCAGGATTACACCCAGGTCCGCATCGACTCCATCGAAGTGGACGGCAACAGCTACAGCGCCGCGAAGTAAGCGCCCTAAATCAGTACGAACCAGGGCAGGCCGGATGGCCGCCCTGAAGATCGAACAGCAAGGATTGAACCATGGCACATAAAAAAGGATTAGGCAGTTCGAAAAACGGCCGCGACTCCAACGCCCAGCGTCTCGGCGTGAAGAAGTTCGGCGGCGAGCTCGTCACCGGCGGATCCATCATCGTCCGCCAGCGCGGAACCCCTCTCAAGCCCGGTCTCAACGTCGGCATCGGCAGCGATGACACCCTCTTCGCCAAGATTGACGGCCGCGTGAAATTCATCGATCGCGGACGTACCGGCCGCTTCGTGGCCATCGAGCCCGTCGCAGCCGAGTAATCTTCGCTCGCGCGCATAACATCGAAACGCGAAAGAGGCCGGATCACACGATCCGGCCTCTTTCGCGTCTGCAGAAGTGATTCCCTATCACCCCCCGGCCAGCAGAAAAGCCCCGGAGAGTCTCTCCGGGGCTTTTGCATGAACGACGAAAAATCTAGCTGATGCCGATCGAGTTCTTGGTGAGGATCTTGTCCACCACCTTCTCCACATCCTGCAGGAAGAAGGCCTGCGCCTGCCCGCCAACTGCCACGTGCGGCGCGCTGTGTCCCAGCGCCTTGGCAATCTCGTTCCAGCGGATCAGCGGCGAGGAAACAGGAAGTGTAGCCGCGTTCCGCTCGGCGGCGGGTTCAGGGAGAAAAAAGTACGCGCTCCAGGTCATAAAGGTGAGAATGGTCACCGACTCCAGAATTAGATTACCCATCGAATACAGGGCGTGATGCCTTACTAATAGCGCCGACGCAATCAGCTGCGAACCGGCTTCCATCCCAAACCCCAGACCGATCCCGAACATCACACTGCGGAACGATCGACCCAGGCTGTGAACCGCTAACGCCAGGAATGCCAGCAGACAAAGCTCGATGATGCTCGTGCACTTCATCAGCTGCGTGCCGATCGAAGTAAGCAGCTCGCTGTTCTCGCGAATCGGCAGGGCTGCGCCAATCGAAATCACAACCGAGGCCACGCCCACCCAGCGAAATACAAGGATGCCCAAACGCTGCAGCCCCGGAACGGGACTCATCAGTTCGTTGAAGATCTCCTGCACCGCGAAGAAGATCGCCACCGCGCCTGCGAAGTACGCGGTCCAGTACACGTAGATATAAGCCCACGTCTGAGCACTCGCACTGATCGACGTGAAGTGATGCATGTTCAGTATCCCGAGGAGAACGACGCCACTCAGGAAGCGAAGCGAAAGATAGAACGTAATTGCGGGAAATCGTTTGGCCAGTCCAGCCCTCAACGCAGCCACTAATGCAAGAAGATTAAGCCAGGGCTCAACAAGAGTCAGACCGTGCACCAGTTGAGCTGTCCATGCCATTCGAGATCACCCTGTCGACTTATAAAGCATAGCTCGACAAGGCGGCGCGCTCAATAAGAGAAACGTCGAAATCTCTACAACATTTGGGGGATCAACACTCTTTTAGTTGCCGCCGCGGATGTTGCAGCTTGCCGGGGAGCATGCAGGCGCGGGCATCGCGGACAGAATCACCTGGTGGCCCAGCGTGGCGACCTGCTCAGCCTGCGCGGCGTGGCTGGAGATAACACCGGCGACGGCACCGGAGACGGCGAGAACGAGTGCGAAGGCGCGAACAATATTCTTCATGATCTAGTAACCCCTTTGAATGGAAATAATTTTTTGTCACGTGACCCTTGACACTTCGTAGTATAGTCACAAAATGGCGTAGGTGTAACATTTACAAGGTATATACATAGTATTTACTCGTTCATGTTACCGGCGTACTGTTACTACGCTTTTAGTAAACTCCACCCACCCATCTTGGCTAACCCGGACGCCACGTCTTGCACACGTGCTGCCTACCCCTCGCATGCTATAATCGGAGATAGAATAAAAGGCTTAAACCCGTTCGCTTTCAAGGTTTTATTCCCATTGCGGACCGTCCTGGTTCAGAAAGCTGTTAAGGGTTTAGCTAGCGGAGTTCCATGCCTCAAAAAGAGCTTGAATCCTCGACCACTGTAGCCCTTGCAGAGGGCGATCCCTCCTCCAACGGTAAGCAGAACGGCACCTATACCAGCGATAACATTAAGGTCCTGGAAGGTCTTGAGGCCGTTCGGCTTCGCCCCGCCATGTACATCGGCTCCACCGGTGAGATGGGCCTGCACCACCTCGTCTACGAAGTGGTCGACAATTCCGTCGACGAGGCCCTCGCCGGCTATGCAAAAAAGATCGAAGTCATTATCCACGTGGACAACTCGATTACCGTCATCGACGACGGCCGCGGCATCCCGGTCGACGAAAAGGTTCTCGACAACGGCGAGCGCATGCCCGCTGTCCAGGTCGTGCTCACCAAGCTGCACGCCGGCGGCAAGTTCGATTCGTCCACCTACAAGGTCTCAGGCGGATTGCACGGCGTAGGCGTCTCCTGCGTCAACGCCCTCAGCGAAGACTTCGATGTCGAAATCTGGCGCGACGGCCACACCTGGGAGCAGGACTACGCAAAAGGAGTTCCCACCTCGAAGCTGCGACAGACCGGCACCTCGAAGCGGCGGGGAACCAAGGTCCACTTCCTGGCCGACAAGAGCATCTTCACCGTCACCGAGTACAACTACGACACCCTTGCGCAGCGCCTGCGCGAACTTGCCTTCCTGAACAAGGGTCTCGAGATCTCTCTCGTCGACGAGCGCACCACCGACGCGAAGACCGGCGAAGCCAAGCGCTCCGATTTCCGCTACGCCGGAGGCATCACCGAGTTCATCAAGCACATCAATCGCGGCAAGCAGGTCCTGCACGACAAGCCGATCATGATGGAAGGCCTGCGCGATGGCGTCGACATGGAGATCGCCCTCCAGTACAACGACAGCTACTCGGAGACCGTCTTCACCTTCGCCAACAACATCAACACCGTCGACGGCGGCTCGCACCTTTCCGGATTCAAGACCGCTCTGACCCGCACCATCAACTCCGCTGGCCAGCAGCTCGGGCTTTTTAAAGACGTTAAGGAGAATCTCTCCGGCGACGACGTTCGAGAGGGCCTCGTAGCCGTCATCAGCGTCAAGCTTTCGCAGCCGCAGTTCGAGGGTCAGACCAAGGGCAAGCTGAACTCTGATATCGCCGGCATCGTCCAGGCGCTGGTCAATGAGAAGCTAGGCATGTTCCTCGAGCAGAACCCGCCGGTTGCCAAGCGCATCATCAACAAGGCCATCGAAGCCGCACGCGCCCGCGAAGCCGCGCGCAAGGCCCGCGATCTTACCCGCCGCAAGGGCGCGCTCGACGGCGGTGGACTGCCGGGCAAGCTGGCCGACTGCAGCGAACGCAATCCCGACCGCTGCGAGCTCTACCTCGTCGAGGGTGAATCCGCCGGCGGAACCGCCAAGCAGGGCCGCGATCGCCGCTTCCAGGCCATCCTGCCCCTCAAGGGAAAGATCCTCAACGTCGAAAAGGCCCGCTACGACAAGATGCTGGGCCACGAAGAAATCCGCGCCATGATCACCGCCCTCGGCTGCGGCATCGGCAAGGACGACTTCGACCCCTCGAAGCTGCGCTACGGCAAGATCATCCTGATGACCGACGCCGACGTCGACGGCTCCCACATTCGCACCCTTCTGCTGACCTTCTTCTTCCGTCACATGCAGGAGCTCATCAAGCGCGGCCATGTCTACATCGCGCAGCCGCCGCTCTATCGCATCAAGAAGGGCAAGTTCGAGCAGTACATCAAGGACGACCGCGACTTCGTCAAGGTGATGGTCAAGCGCGCCTCTGAGGGAATGATCGTCCGCCACGGCGAAAGCGGCGCAAAGATCGAGGGCGCTGCGCTGACCAAGTTCATGGGCCAGCTCAACGACTATCTCGGCTTCTTCGAGAAGGTCAATAAGCGCCTCCGCAACGAAGAGGTAGCCACCCTGCTCGCTCGCCACGAACTCGTTCGCCGCATCGACTTCGAAGGCGAAAACGACCGCGTGCCGACGAAGCTCGAATCCCTCCACGCTGAGCTGGCGAAAATTCAGAAGAAGTATCAGTTCAAGGGACTCTCGGAGCCCGTTCGCGATGAAGAGCATCAGACCTGGTCAGTCAGCTTCATCGATGCGCAAGGATCGCAGCGCCGCATCGACTGGACGCTCGCATCCTCGCCCGAATACCGGCAGATGATGGCCAAGTACGCCCAGATCAAGGACTCGCTCGAACCGCCCTTCCTGATCGAATACGCATCGAAGGCGCCCGCGACTCCCGACCCCGAAGAGACCGAAGGCGAAACCACCGGCGAAGCCGAAGCCGGCAAACCAGCGCCCAAGCGCTCCGCACGCGTCTCCCTCGATCCCGTCGAGAAGCAGACTCCGCAGGAGCTCTTCGAATACGTCATCGAGCAGGGCCGCCGCGAGTATCAGGTCCAGCGCTACAAGGGTCTCGGTGAGATGACCTCAACCCAGCTCTGGGAAACCACCATGGATCCCGAGCGCCGCACCCTGCTCTCCGTCAAGCTCGAAGACATTGCCGAAACCGAGACCATCTTCACCACGCTCATGGGAGAAGACGTCGAAGCCCGCCGCAAGTTCATCGAAGACAACGCGCTCGATGTGAAGAACCTCGACATCTAAGACTTCCTGCAAACTCAGAAGAACAGGCTGCGCTCAGAGTGATGCCCTCGTGTTGAAGGACATCATTCTGAGCGCACGACTCTTTTGCTCACCAACTCCACTGTCATTTCATGAACTTCACACTCTTTGAAGACGGCCGTCTGCAGGAGATTCACAACCGACTCCTTCGACACTACGGCCCGCCACCGCTGCGTGTCCCCTGGCCGCCGCTTCGTCAAATGGTCTACTCCATGCTCTCGTCGCAGACGAAAACTGAGACCTCGCATGAAGTTCTCTACGCACTCGAGCGGCAATTCGGAAGCTGGGAGCGTGTCCGCGATGCTGCCGAGATTGAAGTGCTGCGCGTCATCGCTGCAGCCACCTTCGCCGAAGATAAGGCATCCCGTCTCCAGAAAGCCCTTCGCCGCATTACACGCCAGAATCACGGCAAGCTCAGCCTCGACTTTCTTCACGGCCAGCCGATCCCGCGCATCCGCAAATGGCTTGAGACCTTCGACGGCATCGGACCGAAGACCAGCGCCGCAGTCGTCAACTTCAGCACCATCCGCGGCCGGGCTCTTGTGATCGACTCACACCATCTGCGTATCGCGCGGCGACTTCACCTCGTGGCGCCGTCTGCCGATGCCGCTGTGACCGAAGAGAAGCTTCTTGAAATAGCTCCTGCCGCCTGGGGACCTGAAATGCTCGACGACCACCATCGACTGGTCAAGCTCCACGGTCAGCAGTTATGCACGGCAATGGATTGGGAGCGCAACTGCTCTCGATGTCCTCTGCTCGACATCTGTCCGACCGGAAGCCCTCCCGCACCACGCGCGAGTCGCCAGGCGGCGCTCAGAAAATGATCCGCATCCGCGCACCCAGCACCGCCGTCGTATACTCCTTCACCGCATAGGTAGGATGGATTGACACCTCAATATCCGGCCCGATCTCCAGGCTCGTCGTAAGCCGCACCCGGTAAAAACTCTCGAACACTCCTTCCTGCCGCTTGCCGCCGCCTCCCTTGGTCGGCTCGGTCCAGTTGAACGAGGTCCCGAACATATCCCCTTGGCGCCCGAAGGGCTTCGTCTGCACCACGCCGATGCATTCGATCTGCTTGATGCCTGTGCCTTTATCCGTTGCCAGGGTGAAGCGTCCGAAGGGAGCCCAGCCATTGCCGAACTCATGGTCGAATCCGATGCCCCCGCCGTGGCCGCTCCCCAGGCTCTTCGTATCGTCCCGCCAGAACACCGCCCGATAGTTCACATACCGATTGCCGGGCCAGCCGCGAAACCATCCCACCTCGACTGCCTCCAGATACTTCCGGTCTTCGAGCGTCTTGATGTTGCTCTGCTGCGAGCCCTCTGTATCGATGGCCAGCGCGTGAATGAACACGTGCCGCGTCGCCTGGTACTCCACCGCAGTTCCACCCGCGTACGTGCCGTCCGAGGCGATGGCCAGATCGCCGTCGTTCTCCCCGTTCAGAAACTGCGCGCGCTCATCGTTGTTGAAGAGGCTCAGGCTGATGTACTCGTTCGGGTGCACCTTCCCAACGTAGAAGGAGAGCCGATGGTTCATGAAATCCTGCCGCCAGTAAAGAATGTTGAGCGTGATCGGCTCCTGCGGGCCGCCGCCCTGCAGGCAGTTCAGATAGAGCCCCGACCCCAGCTCATCGCTCAGATTCCGCTGCTGGCTCATCCCGATGTTCGTCCCCGAGCGCACCAGCATGGCGATCGAGCCGGCCGTCGACCCGTGGGTATACACGGCCCAGTTCCCGTTCACATCCAGACGGCCGCTGAGCTGATCGTGCCGCACGCCGTCCGGCGTGATCGTCGCATACTGATTGAGGAAAGTGTAAGTCGCGCCGAAGTTGATCCGCGCCGACTCCGCGACCCAATCTCCCGCGCGGCGAAGCGGCATCAGCGGCTTCGCCAGCGGATCGTAATGGAACAGCGGATCCACCGGCCTCTTCGCTGATGGCCCGGCGATTGCGTCGAGCTCCTGCTGGATGGGTTGCGGCGTCGGCAGGAAAGCCGGGATCGTCTGCGGCTGAAAGCGCGCGTTTCTCTGCGGCTCGTCCAGATCGTCCGTGGATTGCGCCCAAGCCTCACCGGCCCGGCCCAGCACCATCAATACCAACATGAACGCGAACCGTCTGTGCATCGGTCACCGGCTTTTGGAGGTGAATGCGTGGCTTCCCGCTCCTTGGATTACCAATAACCCGAAGCGGTTTCGCCTTATATCTCAATAAGCTTGCGAAGAATGAGGATTCCGCGCAACCGCGCCAGCATTCCGTATACTGCCTCTCAACAGAACCTCCCGAGGAATACCCGATTCATGCCGCCAGCCCAGCCGCTCGACCGCCGTTCGTTTCTCGCCCTCACCTCTCGTATTGGCCTCGCCTCCACGCTCTTTCCCGGAGCCCTCTACACACTCGCCGCGCAGGCTCAGCAGTCGGACCAGGCATCCGCGCCCGCCCAACCCAAAATCACACCCCCAAAAATCACACCCCAGATGATCGACCAGGCCGCGGCCCTCGCCGGCATCACCATCGCTGCTGATCAGAAACAGGCAATGCTCGATGGCCTCAACCGTCAGCGCGATGGCTATGCCGCGATTCGCAAGCTGCATCTGCCCAACAGCATTCCTCCGGCCTTCATCTTCGATCCGCTCCCGCCCGGCGCGACCGTCAACACCGAAAAGCATCCGGCGATCTACAGCAAAACCGTCGCGACCATGCCGTCGAACCTCGAAGACCTTGCCTTCGCGACAATCCCCGAGCTTGCCGATACCG
>Ga0210388_10003182_pt1 | contig 12830 bp, 12 predicted proteins | sample IncBWC19OmetaG_FD_155485 | JGI IMG/M metagenome (GOLD analysis project Ga0210388, IMG submission 155485) | Forest soil microbial communities from Barre Woods Harvard Forest LTER site, Petersham, Massachusetts, United States - Inc-BW-C-19-O ... | reverse complement strand
CCACATTGCCTCCAAGTAAGAATAAACAGATGCACAATCCCATCCTACGATTCTAAACGAATGAACATATCGAATTAATACGGCATCTGCATCCGCTCGATCATGCACTCCGGTTGCCCGGCGTCCCAGGTGTAACCTTGCATCATGCCAGCGTGTTGAACACGGCTTGGAGCGGCCAACATCTAAGGTGACAACATGACCAAGTCAGAAGCTCTCTTGACCCCCCGTGAGGCGGCGGCAGAAATCGGCGTCAGCTACGCCACCATCAAGCAATGGATCCTCGCCGGCAAGCTGAAGAGCACCAAGACCCCCGGCGGGCACCATCGCGTGCCGCAGAGCGCGCTCACGCCGCTGCTGATGTCTGTTCCCAGCAAGCCCCGTATTGAATCTCGTGAGCGCTTCCGCAACGTCAGCGGCCGCAATCAACTCGTAGGCAAGATCGTCGAAGTAAAGTTCAACGGCCTGCTCGCCAAAGTCGTTCTCTCTATCGGCGAGCAACAGATTACCTCGATCATTACCGCCGACGCTGCGCGCGAAATGCAGTTGCGCAAAGGCCAGACCGTCGCAGCACTGATGAAGTCCACCGAAGTGATGATCGTCCGCGTATAAACATGGCTAGTTTGTGTCTAAATTATTTGAGTTTTTATCTGTTGAATGTCTTTTTAAGGTTCGGGACCCTTTCGCTAACTCGCTATCTCTGACTTAACCAATTCCTCAAACCCGGCTAGCTTCCTAACTCCGCAGCCTTGTGTTCGCCGCCAAACCACGCATACAACGCCACGCCTGCAAAACACACCACAGGCACCATATAAGCCGCCTGCAGTCCGTTAGAATCCGCCAGCATACCCATCACCTTGGTCAGAATCGCGCCGCCAAGAATGGCCATCACCAGCAGCGACCCGGCTGTCTTGGTTTTCTCGCCCATCCCCTTCAGCCCCAGCGCGAAGATGGTCGGGAACATGATCGACATGAACAGGCTGGTAGTCAGCAGGCACATGGCGCCAACCCAACCCGGCCGCATCACCGCAACCAGCCCTAATGCCACATTGACAACGGAATACACCCCAAGCATTGTCCGCGCATGGAAATGCTTCATCAGCCACGCCGAGCTGAAGCGGCCCACCGCAAACGCCGCCAGCGTTCCAGTGAGCATGTAACCCGCCGTCTTGTCACCCACGCCTGTTGCCGATCGCATATACAGGATGAAGTAACTCCACGTCCCCACCTGCGCGCCTACGTAGAGAAACTGCGCCACAACCGCAAGCACAAAATGCCTTTGAAACAGTGGGGCGTGTTTAGGTGGGCCGACATCTTCGCGCGAAACATCCTCTTTCGCTACGTCGGGAAACTTCGTGATCAGAACCATCAGAGCCCACAGCAGCGCCACCGTTCCCAGCACAAGATACGTCGGAACCACACGCAGCGTCTCCGAATGCAAATAGTCCTGCATGGTTCCAGCGGCGCGTTTCGCCGCTGTCTCCGCGCCGCTGAACTCCACGCCGGAGAAGATGAATACAGTTCCAACCAGTCCTGCCGTAATCGATCCCAGCGGATTGAACGCCTGCGACAGGTTCAGCCGCCGTTCGCTCGACGCCGTTGGCCCCAGCTGCGCAATAAAGGAATTCGCCCCCGTCTCCAGAAACGACAGCCCGCATCCGATGACAAACTGCGCCGCGACGAAGAACGGGTATTTATCTACATGTGCAGCCGGCCAGAATAGCCAGCATCCGCCGCCCATCAGGATCAATCCCGTAACCAGCCCAGCCTTGTAGCCGAAATAGCGCATGAGCTGTCCGGCCGGTATAGCCATGAGAAAGTATCCGACGAAAATCCCAATCTGCAGTTGCGCCGCGCCCGATCGATTGATCTCGAACGACTTCATGAACTGCCGGATGAGGAAGTCGGTGAGATTGTTCGGAATCGCCCACAGGAAAAACAGCGGCGTCACCACCAGGAACGGAATCAGCCGCCCGTGCGGAATCAGAGGGGCTTCCAGTTCATCCTGCGAACTTGTCGCGCGTCCAGACCCAATCGAACCACCAGAGATGCTCAATGCCTTCGCCGCCCTTCGCAGAGTTGGACCACCTAGATCATCGAGAAAGCCGCAAGGCCGAAAACGCTTTCATCTTCACCGCAGCAAGCCTGCACGGAATTCGCTCTACCAGTTCTACTCAATCAACATCGCCGCTGGCAAATCCAATAACAGCGCATTTCCCGGCACTACCTGTATCCTTGGGCCAATCGGACTGCGCCCTGCGCAACGGAGCCCGCGATGAATATTCCCATCGAAGCCGCACGGCAATTCTACGCGGAAGAGCTTCAGTACCTCGCGCACCTCAAGTCGCGTGCCGTGTTCACTGCCTTTGCTACAGTGCCGCGCGAGCGATTTGTGGGGCCGGGACCCTGGCTGGTTCTTGGCTCGGGCGAATTCCGGATGACCGAGGACGCGGATCCGAGGCACGTCTATCACAACGTGCTCATCGCGCTCGACGAGGCCAAGGGCATCAATAACGGCCAGCCCAGCATGTGGGCCCGCTTCCTCGATCAGCTCGATGTTCGCGCCAACGATCATGTGCTGCATCTCGGCTGCGGCACGGGCTATTACACGGCTATTCTTGCCGAACTCGTCGGTGCGGGTGGAAAGATCGTAGCCGTCGAGATCGTCGCCGGAGTTGCGGAGAGAGCGCGCATCGCGCTCGCGCCCTGGCTGCAGGTATCCGTAGTCCAGGGCAACGGCGCCCAGGGCCCATTCGAACCTGTCGACGTGATCGTCGTCAGCGCCGGCGCTACGCATCCGCTGCCGGCGTGGCTCGCCGCACTCCGACAAGATGGAAAGCTTCTCTTCCCCATGACTCCAGACGCAGGACTGGGCGCAATGGTCTACCTGATGCGCCGGCGCGAGGACAACTTCGCAGCTCAACTCATGTATGGGGTCCAATTCATTTCATTCAGCGGCGCGCGCAACCCCGAAGTCAGTAAACAGCTAGCGGCGGCGCTGAATCGCGACGAGGGCGCGACCGTGAAATCGATGCGCTGCGATGTGCATGACAAAGAGGAAACCTGTTGGCTGCACGGCGACCGATGGTGCTTTTCCACTCGGGAGCCATTTTCAGCGGGCTACGCCAAATGACAGTTGCGAAAATGCTGCTGCAGCACCCGTCCCAGCCACTTCCCCGTATGCGAATGCAGATTTTCGGCCACTTGCTCAGGCGTTCCTTCCGCAACAATATGTCCGCCGCCTTCTCCCCCTTCGGGGCCCAGATCGATCACCCAATCAGCGCACTTGATCACGTCAAGATTGTGCTCAATCACAATCAGCGAACCGCCGCCGTCAATAAGCTTGCGAAAAGCCGTGAGGAGCTTCGACACATCGTCGAAATGCAGCCCGGTCGTCGGCTCGTCCAGAATGTAGAGCACCCGGCTAGCCTGCGACGGCTTGGCGTTCGCATTGGCCGCGCGGACCTGCGAAAGGTGCGCCGCCAGCTTCACGCGCTGCGCCTCGCCGCCCGACAGCGTAGTCGCGCTCTGTCCAAGCCGCAGATAGCCGAGGCCAATTTCATCCAGCACCGCCAGTTTTTCCAGCAGCTTGGTCTGCCCGGCAAAAAAGCGCAGCGCCTCTTTCACCGTCAACTGCAGCACCTCGTGGATATTCTTGCCCTTGTACTGCACCTGCAGCACTTTCGCTTGGTAGCGCGTTCCGTTGCAGTCCTCGCAGGGCAGTTCTACGTCGGCCAGAAACTGCATCTCCACGGTCACCGTGCCGTCGCCCTCGCAGGTATTGCAGCGCCCGCCCGGCACATTGAAAGAGAAATGCCCCGGCGTGAGTGAAAGCCGCTTCGCTTCCGGCTGCGAGGCGAACAGTTCGCGCACCAAGTCGAAGCCCTTGATGTAGGTGATCGGATTCGATCGCGGCGTCCGTCCAATCGGCGTTTGATCGACCAGCACCACATCGTTGAGCCGCTCGACTCCAGTCAAAGATTTGAAAACCCCGGATGGGTCGGACCCATCGCTCTGGCCCAGCGCGCGCGCCACCGCGCGATACAACACCTGGTGCACCAGCGTCGACTTGCCGGAACCGGAAACGCCGGTAATTGCGACCAGCAGTCCGAGCGGGATCTCCACGTTCAGTCCATGCAGATTGTTGGCCTCGGCGCCGCGCAGCACCAGCTTCTCGCGTCCAGGAGCGCGACGCCGCGTCGGCACTGGAATTGAAATCTGTCCGGAGAGATAGCGCCCGGTGAGCGAATTCGGATTAGCCTCAATCTCCGCCAGCACTCCCTCAGCCAGCAGCTTGCCGCCAAACTCTCCCGCACCTGGCCCCAGGTCAAGCAAGTGGTCCGCCGCCCGCAGCACGTCCGCATCGTGCTCAACAACCAGGATCGTATTGCCCAGATCGCGCAATTCTTCAAGAATATGAATCAGCCGCGCCGTGTCGCGCGTATGCAACCCAATCGAAGGCTCGTCCAGCACATAGAGTGCGCCCACCAACCGCGACCCCAGCGAAGTCGCCAGCTGAATCCGCTGCGCCTCGCCGCCTGACAACGTCGAAGCTAGTCGATCCAAAGTCAAATATTCCAGACCCACAGCGTCGAGAAAACTCAGCCGTGCCCGCACCTCTTCCAGAATCGGCCCGGCAATCTCCTCCTGCATCGGCGTAAGCTCGAGCTCGCCAAAAAACTCCTTGGCGTGAGCAATAGTCAGCGCCGTGGTCTGGCAAATGTTCTTGCCGTTGATCCTGACCGACCGTGCCTCGGCCCGCAGCCGCTGCCCCCTGCAATCCGGACACTCCGCATAGCCGCGATACTTGCTCAGCATCACACGCACATGCAGCTTATACTTCTTGCGCTCCATCTGCGCGAAGAATCCAAAGACGCCCTCGAAGCTCCCCTTGCCTCTCAGCACAATCTCCCGCGCCGCTTCCGGCATTTCGTGCCAGGGAACATTCAGCGGCACGCCAAGCGCAGGCGCCAGCTTGCGCAGCTCGGTGAACCATGTGCGGTACTTCGGCCGATTCCAAGGGTCGATTGCACCGTCCTCCAGGGACAACCGCTTGTCCGGAATCACCAGGTTCATGTCGAAGTCGACTGTGTTGCCGAATCCCTGGCACCGCGGACAAGCACCGAATGGATTGTTGAAGCTGAACAACCGCGGCTCCGGCTCTTTGCCCGGCCGATGACAGCTCTTGCACTCAAACGCGGCGGAAAACCTGTGCCTGCTGCGCTCCACCGTTTCATCGCGCGGCACTTCCTCGAAGATCACCTCGCCGCCCTCGCGATAGGCAATCTCCGCTGCATCCACAATTCGCGCGCGGTTTTCCGGGCTGACGACGATTCGATCCAGGAGAACAAACACCGGAAGCGTGAAATCCAATTCGAGCAGCGACTCGGGCGTTGAAAACTCAACAATTTTTCCCTGCTGATAGAGGCGATTGAACCCGCTCGTCCGCAGCTCGGTGAGCCGAGCCTTCAGCGTCTCCGTATGCGGCGAATCGCCCGCCGTCACCACCTGCTTGCCCTTTGCGCCGGCCTTTGTCCCGCGGCCCGCAGGCTTAGCGGCGGCTTTCGTGGCCACCTCAACCTGCGCCGTTGCCGTCCCCACCGGAAACAGCGCCTGCAGTCTAGTTCCCTCGCCCAGCGCCAGCACCGCTTCGGCAACTTCATCCATGGAATCGCGCTTGACCAGCCCATCGCAATAAACGCAGTGCACCGTCCCGCAGCGTGCGTACAGCAGACGCAGGTAATCGTAGATTTCCGTCGCCGTTGCCACAGTCGACCGAGGATTGCGCGTCGTGTTTTTCTGCTTGATGGCAATCGCCGGAGCCAGCCCGTCGATCAAATCAACGTCCGGCTTTTCTATACGCTCCAGAAACTGCCGCGCGTACGACGAAAGCGACTCCACGTACCGGCGCTGCCCTTCGGCATAAATCGTATCGAAAGCCAGCGACGACTTCCCCGAACCCGAAACCCCGCTGATCACCGTCAGCTTTCCATGGGGAATCTCGCAGGAGATGTTCTTCAGGTTGTGCGTCCGCGCCCCGCGGATGACGATTGCGTCGTTGGATAAGTTCAAGCTGGATGAATTCAAGATGGAAGGCACCGGAATGAAGTTGTCCGGCGCTTCCCTGTGCCCTTAGAGAGCTTCAGAGCGCAACCGGCCATTCTTCATTATAGGGTGTTGCGCGCGTTCCACCCAACCCTCTCGAATCCTCCGGATTTCGGCTTGAATCGTCCGGTGGAAGCTCTATGCGACCATGCCCGCAAGCTCACCATCTACCGCACATCCGGCCGACCGAGCAGGAATTGGAAACGCATAGGTTAACCCCACTGACTCGCATGCCTCGGCTCGATCGAGCACACTGGCTAAGCTCATGAGCGCGGCCGACGAACACGCCGGACACTGCACCGCACAGTTCCCAACACAATTGCAGTTCGGGCAAAGATACGCAAACTTCAGAGGAATGTGTGACATCATCTGGTAAGTCATCGCTGAACCGCTCCCGTCATTGATCTTGTGAGCTGGGCGCGCGGCACTCACCCCAAACGCCCGGATTGTGGGATGCGGATGATTTACGCCAAGTTGTTTTCAGGCTTAGATCTTGCTGTTACTCCCAGCGCATGGAGATATTTTCCGCTCTACCTCGATAATCTTCCGGCAACAACGGAAGCCAACTCCGTCAAGCTCAAGCTAGCTTCCGCAATGCTGGTCACTTACCGTCACTTGCAAAAGCTAATTCGAAAACAGCTTGGTGTTGTCTTTGTCAAAGTCCTGTTCTCTTTTCGCTCCCTTGTGAGCCAGGCGGTCGGCCACCTGTTGAATCTTCTTGTCTCCTTCCTCGTCAGGTAGGCCCGGCTTTGTTGGCGACTCTTTTGGGATGGGGGGGAAAGTGGCTGGCTCGTTGGCTGGATTCGGATTGTTATCGGTAGTCATAGCTTTTGTGCTCCTGTGCATTCGATGCCTACGCTTCATCCAGGAGATGTATCGCAACAACAACCCTCCAAAAACTGAACGGCCAGCCCGCAGGCTGGCCGTTCAGTGTCTTAATTCCGAGCAGTCTATTGCGCGCCGCTCTCCAGGAGCGCGGCAAGCGTGTGTCGAGCTTCTTCAACGTGTGCGAAAGCCCGATCGCGCAGACCCGTGTTGGCTGGCGTGTCAACCCCTTGCTGTATATGCTTGTTCGCCTCAAGCAGCCATTTTTGCGCTTGGTGGAGAGGCATCCATCCGGGTCCCTGGGCGTTGGGCGGCGCAAACATTGTGTTCTTCCCATCGTCCCACGCCGCGTGCTTGATCTCGTCGATCGCCTTGTTGATCTCATCGACCGCATGCCGCCGGGCGCCGTTGAACTGTCCCTTGTCCCATTGAATGTAATCCCGCGCCGAGCGCAGTTCAGAAAGCGCTTGGAGATAGTGTGGCTCGTCCTGCGCTTTTGCCGGTGTCGCCGTTGCAAAAACCGCCACCGCCATCAATGCGCAAGACACTGCCACCAGACTTTTCAAAATTCGCATTCTCATCCTCCAATTCCTCAGTGCGCCCTGAACTTCGTACACTGCGAGGGCCCTTTGGGTGAGCTTACTACACCTCACTTTCCCAGTGCATCTGGAAAAAATCCAGTCCGACCCCTTCTTTCCATCTCACTCAACCGTCCAATCAGGGGTGCCCTTCGCGAACTCGCCTGGGGGCTTTGCCCCGCCCTTTACACTGTCCCTTGAGGTATTTCGTGTTTCGCTTCGCCCTATTCTTCCTGCTCGTCGCCTCTCTCGCCGCTTCCGCCCAGGAACCCGTCCAGGCGCCCGCTCAGAATCCGCCCGGATCAACTCCCGCCACCGGTTTGCCTCAATCCGAATCAGCGCAGGTCGCCGAAGCCGAGTCCGCCATCGCCAAATCCGATTGGAAGACCGCAGAAACCGCGCTCAACCTCTGGCTGACCTCCAATCCCCGTGACGCCCGCGCTCTATTCGACTCCGGCTACGTCGCTGATGCCCAGAACCGGCCTGCCGACGCCCGAGACCTCTATCGCCGCGCCATTGACGCCGATCCCAAATCTTTTGAGGCGCATCTTTCCCTCGGCCTGCTGCTGGCCCGCCAGGGCGACGCAGAGAATGCGCGGCCCGAACTGGCCATCGCAACCACTCTTGATCCTGGAGACTCGGGCTCCGCCCTCAAGGCCCGGGCGTGGCGCGCCCTGGCGCGAATCGATCAGGCCGGAATCAAGGGTGCCGGCGACACCGCCGAAGCCTCCAACGATTTAATCGAAGCGCTCAAACTCTCTCCTGAGACCCCCGCCGACACCCTTCTGGCCGCCAACCTTGCCGAACAGGCGGGGCAGTGGGACGTCGCGGAGAAAGCCTACCGGCGGGTTCTGGCCAATGATCCAAAATCGATCGACGCGGCCTCGGGATTGTCCCACGTCCTGATCGTTGGCAAGCAATACCCTGAGGCGGAAACCATCCTCCGCACCGCTCTCGAACAATCCGCTGACGACCCCGCGCTCACCGCTCAATTGGCCACTGTGCTGGCCGCTCAGGACAAGGCTGAAGCCCTGCCGCTGATCCAGAAGCTCCACGACGCCCACCCGGACGACCCCACTATCACCCGCATGCTGGCCGCGGTGCTGGCCGACGCCGGCGACTATTCCGGTTCCGACCACTACTACATAAAACTTCTCGCCGCCAAGCCCAATGACCCCGAATTGCTCGTCGCCGAGGGCCAGAATCTCGTTCACTTGCTTCGCTATGCGGACGCCTACGCGGTGTTCAACAAGGCATCCCAACTAGACCAGGGTAATGCCGAGGCATGGAGTGGGCTGGCTTTTGCCGCCTCCCGCACCGGACACCCTGACGTCACCCTGCACGCCCTTACCATGCGCTCCAAATACCTTCCTGAAGTGCCCACTACCTACTTCCTCTGGGCAACCGCTTACGACAACCTTCATCAAAAGGAGCAGGCGGCAGCTTACTACAAGCTCTTTCTGGAATCGTCGGCCGGAAAGTTTCCCGATCAGGAATGGCAAGCACGCCAACGTATAAAATTGCTCGGACAAAAACCCTGACACGTGCTGATAATCCAACAGAATGCGGTTGACTCACCTTGTAACCGCGACCGTTCGAGCCCGTGGAAGCGCAAAACTTTCGCTTGCGTATTTACTCGAAAGCTCCTATAGTCACGGCCTAAGGGGTTAACCAGCAGCTGCGGAGGTTCCTCATGCAGTTCAAGGTTCCGTTGGCCGTCGCCGTCCTTCTCATCGTCAGCGTTGCCCCCGCCTGCGCCTCAGGCTTCGACGACAAGACATTCGACCAGGAGAGCATCAATGCTCTTCAGGCCAAAATCCTCCAGGCCGCACCCCGCGACCAGTGTTTCCTCTATGCTGAGCTTGTCCACCAAATGACCGAGGTCAGCCTGCGCCAGTATTCCGCGGGCGATGGAGAAAAGGCCGCCGCCCTGCTCAAGCAGGTGCAGGAGTTCGCCCATAAAATCCATCTCGGCATGTCCGACGATAACAAGCGCCTCAAGAATGCCGAGATTCTCCTGCGCCACACCGCTTTCCGCCTGACTGAAATGATGCACAACAGCAGCGTCGAAGACCAGCCGTTGGTCGCGGCGACGCTCGCCCAGGTGACCCAGGCGCAAAATGAAGCCATGCTGCAGGTCTTCCGCAAATAATCCGCCGTCGCCGGCGCTCTTCTCTCTCTCACCTCGTCTGTGCTTCAATAGAGGCGCCGAGGATTTCCATGCGTTCCGCCCGCTTCATTTTCCCACTCCTGATCGTGCTGGTCTGCTTTCCGGCCCTGGTTCCGGCGCTGCGCGCGCAGAAGGACAAGCCCGAACCCCTCAACGAGACCCAGATCGAACAAATCCGCGAAGCCGGCATCAATCCCAACGAGCGCGTCAAACTTTACACCAAATTCCTCAATGACTACGCCGACACCATCAAAAGCCTCACCGGCCGCACCAAATCGTTCGCCCGCGCCAAACGCCTCAATGAAGAACTCCAGAACATGACCGCCCTGATGGACGAGTTCGGCACCAACCTCGACACCTACTCTGATCGCCACGCCGACATCCGCCTCGGCCTCAAGCCCCTGACTGAAGCCGCCGACCACTGGTTGAGCGTTCTCCGCGCGTTGCCCGGCGAGCCCGCGTTCGATCTGTCCCGCAAGGAAGCCATTGAGAGCGGCGACGACCTCGCCGACCAGGCCAAGCGCCTTCTCTCCGAACAAACCGACTACTTCAACATTCACAAAGACGAGCGCAACCAGGATAGAGCGGAGCCGAAGGACAGATGACAGATTACAGATAACAGTCCCACACCGCTGCGGTCGACGCCATACCGATTGGGAGCCCAACCCCCTTCCGGCGGGCGGTCTTTGACTGTCATCTGTAACCTGTCTGCTGTAATCTGAATTTAGCCGTGTCCCCCGATTTCGTCCCCATCTTTCAGCAGGAATACCGCGCACTCCGTCCGCGTGCGCCCATGCCGCCAATCGCGGTCCGCTTCCGCCGCTTCACCTCGCTCAACACCACCATCCGCTTGCGCGAAGGCCAGATATTTGTCAGCCTCTCCGATCTTCTCGAAGGAGCGCCTGAGTCCGTCATCCGCGCCATCGCTCACATTCTGCTCGCCAAGCTTTACAAAAAGCCCATTGAGGCAGCGCAGAGTTTGCGCTATAAGCGGTTCGCCTCGTCCGCCGCTGTCACCCGCCAGACCGAAGTCATCCGCCACGCCCGCGGGTCAAAGCGATTCTCTGGCCCGGAAGGCCGCTTCTACAATCTCGATGAAGTCTTCGACGCTTTGAACCTGCGCTTCTTCGGCGGGATGCTCGGCCGTCCCGAACTCACATGGAGCGAACACCACGCCAAGCGTTCCCTGGGCCACTACGACGCCGCACATAACACTATCGTTGTCAGCCGCGTCTTCGATCGCCCCTCCAGTCCGCGCTACGCCATCGAATACCTGCTCTACCACGAGATGCTTCACCTCAAGCACCCTGTGAAGATGCGCGGCCTCCGCCGCTGTGTCCACTCCGCCGCTTTCAAAGCCGAAGAGTCGCAATTCCCCCAGCTAGCCGAGGCCATCGCCTTCATCAAGCGGCTGTAACGCCTGGCGCTCACGCCTGCAAACTCTTGTGCGATGCTAAACTACGTCTGTTGCCCGGCTTCCCATTTCGTCTTTCGTGAACCATCCAGTTGCAAAGGAGCAAGATGGCGAATACCTTTGGCACCGACATCCTCATCCAGGCCCCGGACGCCGCCGCGGCCGCAGCCTTCTACGTCGAGCAACTTGGCTTCACCATCACCGATCCCAACCCGCAGATGATCGCCCTCGAAGGCAAGAACATCAACCTGTACATCGAGCCCGGCCCGACCCTCAGCCCAGTTCTCGAGGTCACAGTTACCAACGTGGCCGAAGCCGCGCATCGTCTGGTTGAAAATGGCTGCGAAATCGTTAAGGACGAGCCCGACTTCCCCCGCATCTATCTCAAAGATCCGTATGGCCTGATCTACAACCTCACCGCCTAGCCATCCGCGCGTCGAGAAACGCTCCGACGGCAATGGCAAGCCAGTAAGACAAAATGTCATCGATGGAAAAGATGCGCCCCAGCAGCAAGATTCCCGGTAGCGTCAGCCGGAACGCGTCCAGAGCCGGCGCATGATAGAGCTTCAGAAATTCGACTGATGTGGCAATCGTCCCGGCCAGCAACGCGGCCGAAACGCAACGCCAGCGGGGCAAGAGCGACGAGACCACCCAATAGATCATCAGCGCCCAAAGCATCGAGCCGCCGTACTTCACTACAAACCGTGGCAGCCCCAGCGGCGCAAATCGAATCGCGAGCCCCGACGCGAGAGTCGCCCCGATCAGCACCAGCGAAAGTAAGACGGATCGAGCCCGCATAACTCCCGAGGCTAGCACGGCTCGATAACGTAACGGCGTCTACGCTGGGTGGCCAATTCAATCGACTGTCTAGGCCGCTTTTTCCACCGCGACCGCCGCCTCATCCGGATCGATCACCGGCTGCCTTGCAGCCCACCAGATCAGCACGGCTCCCGCGATCACCGACCCAGCACTGGCCAGTTGCGCATTCGATAATCCCCAAAGAATCTTGGGATTGTGCCGCACAAATTCAACCAAAAAGCGAGCTATTCCAGTCAGCATCAGGTACTGGCCCACAATGGCTCCCGTGCCATGCGGTTTGCCACCGCGACGCCAAAGCCACAGACCGATCAACAGGCCTGCCGCCAACTCATAGAGCGGAGTCGGATGGACGCGCACCCCCGGCGGGGTTGGCTCAATTCCGTTCGGGAAGCTCATTCCCCAGGGGAGGGTCGTCGGCACTCCATAACAGCCGTCGCCGGAAAGAAAGCATCCGATGCGCCCGACCCCATAGCCGATGGCGGCCGCCGGAGCCGCGAGGTCCAGCGTCCGGAGCATGCCGATCTTCGCCCACCAGCCCTGAAACAACAGCGCAGAAATCCCAAACAGCAACCCGCCGTACCACGCAAATCCCGCCGAATCATAGAGCACGCGCCAGCCGATCTCGCGAAACTCCGCCGGCGTATCGATCACGTGCCAAAGCTTGGCGCCTACTATGCCCAGCAGGGCGGCAACTGCCACCATCCCCACCGCGTCGGAATCGATGCCCGAGCGCTTGAAGTTGCGGTCCATAATAAACGCCGCCACCACGGCAGCCAGCCAAAGCATCAACCCGAAAGTCGGCACCTGCAGATGCCAGATGTGCAGAAAAGGCAGCATATCTTCCTGATTCCCGTCCTCAATAAGTATAGACGCGAGCGCGCCACACGCCGCGTGCCCCAGGTCTTGCTTTTGAGACCTGGGG
>Ga0210388_10003181_pt1 | contig 12832 bp, 8 predicted proteins | sample IncBWC19OmetaG_FD_155485 | JGI IMG/M metagenome (GOLD analysis project Ga0210388, IMG submission 155485) | Forest soil microbial communities from Barre Woods Harvard Forest LTER site, Petersham, Massachusetts, United States - Inc-BW-C-19-O ... | reverse complement strand
CAGCGCGGTGTTCCAAGTGGCTACACCACCGGAGAGCACACCACACATTGGCAGAGCTGCGTCAAAGCGACCGGGGTTGCGTTGGATCAGCCCTGCCGTGATGATTCCGCCGAGTGAGTGTCCCCAGGCGATGGTCCTCTTGGGATGCCCGACCATTTTTTTGAACAATTCGAGAACGGCGATTTGATCCGGCAGGGCCTGCTGAATGGCCCAACCGGTGGTGGCATAGGAAGATCCGGCCAATGCGTGACCGCTGGAGAGCATGAAAAATCGCGTGAAAGGATCACCAACATCTTGCGCGGGGTTCGCGCTGCCGGGCGTCACGTAGCCGTGGCTGTAGAGAAATAGGGTGCCGTTCCAGTTCGCCGGGACTTCGATCAAGTAGGTGGCGCCGTCAGGAAGGGTTCCGGGGAGCGTAGTGACGCCTGCTTGCGCGCGAGCGTTGCCAGCAACTGAGAAAAGAAGAATGGCCACTGAGACTGCTAAAAAGATGGTCCGCTTTGCCGTTTGCCGCATACCAGATTCCTCCTGCATACAAAATTCGGAATACCAAGTGCCCATAGTCAACGCGAACTGGGCGTCCACTCGTGCTGAGACATGCCGCTCTGTGGGCGACACCTTTGCAGTTGCGGCTATGTTTGGTCGCCCTGTGCTAGAAGGTCAGCCGCACGCCGAGTTGGATTTCACGCTTGGGGAAAGCGGCTGTAAAACCAAGCGGAGTACTCGGGCCGGCCACTGTCCCATCGCTAAGGACCGTGCCTGGTTTCAAGCCGTGCACGTTGAATGGCGGAGCAATCTCGGCTCCGACGATATTATTCACGCTGGCGTAGTTAGTGCGGTTGGCCAGGTTAAAAGCTTCCGCGGTGAATTGAAGCGAGGCCTTCTCAAACAGTTTGAAGGAGCGGCTCAGCCGCAGGTCGAAATCATAGTAGTCAGGGCCAATACCGGTATTGCGGCCGTCTCCCGGCGGGCGGTCGTTGGTGAAGTGACCGTCGCCGTTGATGTCAGCACCGGCGAGAAGATTAAAGGGATGGCCGCTGTTGTAGTTGAAGATGGGGGAAAGTTGGAAGCCTCGAAGGATGGGCGATTTTTCCCAGGGGCTTTCAAACACTCCTGCGATGACAACCTTGTTGCGCTGATCAAAATCCGAAACAGACCAATCACAACGCAGACACGTGGCATTAAACGGTGAATAATCGCTGTTGAAGTCCGTGGAATTGTCCAAAGCTTTGCTGTAGGTATAGTTCGCCAACACCATGAAATGATTCGAGAAGCGCTTCTTGAGTTCGAGAATACCGCCCTGATACAGAGCGGACGCCGCCGAACTGTAAACGTTGTTCTGGAGAATCGTGTGCGTGGGATCGGCAAAGCAGAGACCAGGGTCGGCCGAGCACTCGGGCGCTCCCCAATCCTGGAAGGGGAGACCATTGGTGGGCAGTCCGTTTGCGCCCAGGCCCGGAGGACCGCAGTCCACGACGCCGGCGGTCGGGCAAACAGGCGCACCCGGCAAGAGGTTTGAATCCAGGGCGACGGGAAGATGCGTGGTATGAACGAAGATATAGCTAGCGGAGAGCGTGAATCCCGCTCCGATCTGCCGCTCAATGCTCAGCGAGGCCTGCTGCGCCATGGGACTCGCATAACCCGGCTGGCCCGAGAAAAGCACGGTGCCGGGGGGCAGCGGGCCGGTATTTGCTACAGTGAGGCCAAACTGCGTCAGGTCGCCCGGGGTAATGCAGGCATATTGCCCCGTAGCCGGGGCGCCGCAACCAATTATGCTGTTCTGAACCGGATTTGCTGTGAGTCCTTCGGCATACAGCGTCTGGAAAATTATCGCGGAACTGGTCTCGGGAATCGCAGGATTGCCGGTGGCAGCGCCAAGGATGGAAACGAGAGTATTGGCGATGGTTCGCTTCCCGTTGACATTGCCGAGGACATTCACAACGCTGGGAATCTGCGCATAAATAGGAGAATAGAAAATCCCGTACCCGGCGCGGACGACCGTCTTGTGATCGTTGAAGGGATCCCAGGCAATGGACACTCGGGGTGCAAAATTTTTCTTGGGAGTGTGCAAGACGCCATACTGCGTATCCAACTCGTACCGCAGGCCGTAGTGCAGCGTCAGATTGTTCCGGAGCTGCCAGGTGTCCTGAACATAGGCGGCCGTGAAGGGCCGGGTTTCCACGTATTTCGGATCGCCGAATCCCTGTTCGTAGAATGCTGGTAATCCCAGACTCCACGACTGCAGCGTGCTGATGCTCGAAGGCGCGGTATTGGATCCGCAGGCTGCCGGGGCTTCCAGACAGAGACTGACCAAAGCACCAGGCAGTTCGAGGAATTCAAAGCGGCCGGGGAAGAAAGTTTGCGAAGTAGTGTTGTTGCCGCGAATCAACTCCTCGAATCCTGTCTTGATCGTATGGTGCCCACGAACGAGCGTCAGATTGTCTCCGAACTCATAGCGCCGTCCGGTGGAGTAGCTGGGAAGAAAAATGCCGCGGCCAAAGAAACCGTACCCTTCGACATCCATGCCGGGCCCGCCGGGGTCATTGGTGTTCACGTTAAATTGATACCAATTCCACTGGGCGAAGGCTTCGTTCTGTGTCGAGGCACTGAACTGATGGAACCACGAGCCTTGTAATGTGCTGTCCCAAGCGAGTTCGGATGTACCGCGGGAAAGACCTGTCAATGCCTGTAAGTCCGGGTCCTTTTCTGTGAGGTGATCGAAGCTGTAGCGGAGAAAAGCCTGATTGCTGTCGCTGAAGCGATGATCGAGGCGAGCAGAAAAAGCGTTTGAGCGGATGGGAAATGGGAACAACCCGCCGTTAGTCTCGAATTGATTCACTATATAAGGATCCAACGCGGATTTGATAAAGGGAACAAAAGTATTGCCGGCCTCTTGGCCAGGATTTATTGTCAAGATGCTCTGAAGCGCAAACGCGCAGGTTGGCGCCGGCAGAATAATAGGATTTAAGAGTGGATTCGCTGTATTCGTCGTGAGGCACGGAACCATATTGGTGGCTGGCTGCGCGGCCAGATTGCCAATAAGCTGCTGCTGAGCGATTGTGGGCGCAAAAATGTTGCTGTTCGTCAGTAGCGGGACAGAGTCCTGCGCATTTGAGTTCAACCCTTCGTAGGCGGCATACAGAAACGTCTTATCTTTTTTGATCGGGAAGCCTATGCTGCCTCCGTATTGCTGGCGATTGAGGCTGTCCTTGACGGGTGTTCCTTGGGCATCGAGCGAGAAAGGCTCGCCAGGTTGCAACGCTTGCGTGAAAGCAAACGGGTCGCGCGCGTCCATAGAACTATCGCGGAAAAAACCGAATAGGCTGCCGTGCAACTCGTTAGTGCCGGACTTGGAGACGATATTGATGACGGCGCCGCTCGCGCCGCCAAGATCAGCGCCGTAGTCGCTGCGGTTGATCTGGAATTCCTGGACGGCTACCTGACCCAAATTGAGCCGCACGCCGCCAGCATCGTCGTTAGCTTCGCCACCATCCACCGTGACGCTGTTGCCCCTGCCATTGCTTCCATAAAAAGATAGGCCGCTCTGAGGCGTTTGTTTTGGGCGGAAGTCGGCATTGTCCGCAAGCGTGTTTGAATTGCTGACACCGGGCATCAACAATGTAAAAGTGAGGTAATCGCGCCGGTCGATGGGCAGGTCGGCGATATCTTGCTGCACTACTGTGTCCGCCTGGCTTCCTCTGGAAGTTTCCACCGCCGGTAATTCCGCCGTTACTTCCACGTGCGCCGTGGCTGACGCCACTTGCAGGTGAAAATCGAGAATGAGGGTCTGCCCGACGTTGAGGACTACGCCCTTGCGAATCTCGGTCTGGAAGCCGGAGGTCTCGGCAGTCACGGTGTAGGAGGATGGCGGGAGTCCCGTCACTCGATATTCGCCGTCAGTCTCGGTCACCACTGTGCGGCGGATTCCCTTCTCGGAATCTTCGATGGTCACTGTGGCCTTCGGCACCGTTGCTCCGGTGGGATCCGCTATCGTCCCGCGGATCTCGCCCGATGTACCGCCGCCCTGCGCGCGCGCCACGCCGTTGGCGGGCAGCAAACATGCCAAGGACAGGAATGCGCCAGTAAGAAAAGTTGTCCTCATAAATCCTCCTGGTTCAGCGAACCCTTCGCGGAACTTTTGCCGAAATCGTCCACGTAAGCCTGCTTCGCACCGTAGCTCTTCGACCAACCGGGCTTGAACGCGATTGCCCGGCCAGGCACCGATTTATGCCAGCTGCGCCGATGTCCATGGAGCCACTACGAGGGACTCTTGCTCAGTCCCAGGAATTTGAAGACTCCATGCCCCGACGTGCTATCCAAAATTATGATTGTCCGTATCACATAATATTGACTAACGTCAAGTTGAAATCGCATGCTTCGTATCAAGTTTTTCGATAACTGAACGTGGGGATGGCCAGGAATGAGATTCACGACGTTGATGGCCTAGGAGGCCACCTAGCCGACCTTATTATTTTTGCGCGTGGCCGGAACCGGCGGACTTCTGATAAAACCTCAACGTCCCATCACTGATGGACCCGAACGTAAAGTCGGCCACATCCTTCGCATAATTCTGCTTCACTCGCCATGGTGCTTTCTGTCCTTGCCTGGGCAATACGCCATCGGCGCGGCGGACATATCCGGAGCTAAAATTGAGCAGCGGCTCGGACGCCATCGAAGGATCGGCAAGATATGGCAAAGCAATTGACCATCCCTTGCGATCCATATATTTGAGCAACCGGCAGACATAGCGCGCAGTGAGATCGCACCGCAAAGTCCAGGAAGCGTTCGTATACCCAAAGGCGACTGCGAGATTCGGAACACCGCTGAACATCGCGCCCTTGTACAACATTTTCTCGTTAAATTTGGCGATGACGCCATCAACGAGTATCTCGGTACCACCCATCAGCTTTACGACAAGGCCCGTCGCGGAGACGACGATATCCGCAGGTAACGTCTTGCCCGACTTCAAGCGAATGCCGGACTCAACGAATGTTTCGATCGTATCGGTAACGATAGACACTTGACCGGAACGAATGGAGGCAAATAGATCCCCGTCGGGCACCAGACAGAGCCGTTGGTCCCAAGGGTTATAGCTCGGCGTAAAATGCTGGGCGACATCATAGCCGTCGCTCAACTGTCGCCGGACACCCTCGATGATTAAACCTTTGAATTTCTCTGGTCTGCTGCGGGCGAAGTAGTACGTGGCGATGCCGTATGCCACGTTTTTCCATTTTATGAGCCTTGCGGCGACGCTTCTCGGCAAATGTCGATAGAGCCAGAGAGCAATTGCATCCTTCGCTGGACGCGTAGCGACGTAGGTAGGAGAGCGCTGCAGCATGGTGACATGCGCTGCCTCCTTCGCAAGCGCCGGAACTAGCGTCACTGCAGTTGCGCCACTACCGATAACAACGATCTGTTTGCCTGCGTAATCAAGCTTTTCGGGCCACTCCTGCGGATGCAGGATTTGCCCCACAAATTGCTTCATGCCCGGAAATTCTGGGCTGAAACCTTTGTCGTAGTCGTAGTAACCGCTGCACATGTAAAGGAAGTTGCAGGATAGTCGGACGATCCCCCCGTCCGCTTTTACGCGGGCTTCGACTGTCCAACGCGCTTCGGTTGTGGACCATGAGGCTCGTACCACCTTGTGCCCCAGTCTAATTTTGCGGTCGATGCCGTACTCTGTCGCGGTATCGCGGATGTAGTTACAAATATCGGCACCGCCAACGATTGACTGATCGGCGTGCCAGGGCCGGAAAGGAAATCCGAGGGTGTGCATATCAGAATCGGACCTGACGCCAGGATAGCGGAACAGATCCCAGGTCCCGCCGATGGAATCGCGCGCCTCAAGGATCGCATAGGACTTTCCGGGCAAGGCAGTCTGCAACCGGTACGCCGCATCGATACCGGATAGACCAGCGCCAATGATTAGAACGTCGAGATGTTCTTGTGGTTCCATTTTTGCATCAATGCAATTGGTGCTACGACATTATTATGTTTGGCGACATCTCGCTAGCCCTCGAGATGAGAAAATACGTATCCATCTTAGTGTTAGATTAATCTGAAGCTGTGGAACGCATGGCTAGCTTTGAAAAGGCCAAGAAACTTGGCATGCGGATATTGCACCGTGCAACGAGTAGTTAGCACTGAGTTTGGAAAAGATTTGGCCAGCCAGAAAGAAACGGGGGAATTCAGTGAATCGATCGTGGATGTCCAAAAGTAAGCTGGCAGTCCTGCTTATCGCTACGGTTGCGCTATGGTGGAGTCCCGGAATTGGCTGCACGAAACAAGTGGGCAGCCAACTAGAAAGCTCCGCGCAATCTACAGCTCCGCCTCAACAACTTGGTGCTGAAAGCCAAGCCTCTTTGCGGGCTATCGTCCAGGCGGGAAATCTCGCGGACCTGCGCTGGCCCGATTTCAGCGACTATCAAAAACATGTGCAGAAGTTTTACGAATCATACGGGTATTCCCTCCCCTGGGTGAAAGCAATGCAGCCCACCCCGGAGGCACAGCAAATCATTGCGACTCTCTTGCAAGCGGATCAAAAGGGATTGTCCGCAGAGGACTACGATGGGCCGCGTTGGAGCGATCGCCTCGCAAAGCTTAAACCATCCGCCACCCAGCCATCAGAGGCCGATGCGGTGCGGTTCGATGCGGCGCTCACCGTCTGCATAATGAGGTATATCTCAGACCTGCACATCGGAAAAGTGAATCCGAAACACTTCGACTTCGACCTAGACATTGTGGCCAAGAAATACGATTTGCCTGAATTCCTGAAACAGAATGTTGTGGATGCCTCCGACGTTTCCGGCGTCCTTGCGAAGGTTGAACCTCCGTATCCGGGTTACCAGCGCACGATTCAAGCCCTGCACACTTATTTGCAGCTTGCGAAGGAAACTGACGGCACGCCCCTTCCCGCCATACAAAAAACGATCGCACCAGGCGATACGTATTCGGGCGTCCCTCAACTGACACGATTGCTCCGGCTGGTAGGTGATCTCCCAGCCGACGCGAATGTCCAAGCCGATGGGACGGTGTACCAAGGCCCGCTAGTGGACGCGGTCAAGAATTTTCAACGCCGGCTAGGCCGAACACCGGATGGACGAATCGCCACACAAACGTTGGCTGATCTGAACATTCCTCTCAGCGCTCGAATACGCCAGATGCAACTCACCCTCGAGCGCTGGCGCTGGTTGCCCGTTTCCTATCAGAAATCGCCCATCGTTGCGAACATCCCAGAGTTCCACCTGCGCGCCTATGACGAAAACTTCAAAACTGTTTTGCAGATGAACGTAGTTGTCGGCAAAGCCTTCGGCCATAATACGCCCGTATTCACGGACACCATGGAATACGTCGTATTTCGGCCTTATTGGAGTGTTCCCTATTCCATAGCGAAAGCCGAATTCCTTCCGAAATTGGCCAAGGATCCTGACTACCTGGCAAAGAAGGGATTCGAGGTGGTAGACAACCGCCAGACTGTCGTTACATCGGGAGCGGTCACAGGCGAAGTGCTCGCGCAGCTCCGGGCAGGTAAACTTTTCATTCGCCAGACGCCTGGTCCGAAGAACTCGCTCGGGCTCGTGAAATTCATCTTTCCCAATAGCTACAACATCTATTTCCACGATACGCCCGAGCAGGTGTTCTTTTCAAAATCGCGACGGGATTTCAGTCATGGATGCATTCGGCTGGAAAAGCCCGCCGAATTGGCGGTTTGGGTCCTGCGCAACAATCCCGGCTGGGATATGGACCGCGTTCGGGCCGCCATGAACGGAACCACCCAACAGCAGGTGAATCTTGCGCAGAAGATTCCGGTTTTAATCCTTTATGCCACGGTGATCGTGACTGAGGATGGGGTTGTCCACTTTTACGACGACATCTATGGACATGACGCGGCGCTTGAAAAGGTTCTTGCGAAGGGTTATCCCTATCCGGGTTAATTGCTATTAATCGCCGCCAAGCAGACTTGCGGGACACTGGAAACACCACTGGCGAACTCGTCCGACGTCAACGTGTATGAAATCAGAGTGAGGATAGTAACCTACACCGCCGCTCTGCAGGGCGAGTGCCGCTCTACGCAGCTTGAGTGTATCAACTCCTGGGACACGCAGGTCAATCGCTTCCGCTTGAATGTGAAGGCTGTTTTTGGCGACACCTGTGGTGTGGGCACGAAGCGATTCGTTGGTTGACGGAGTGCGGTAGCCACAAACGATCTCGATTTCGGCTCCGGGCTTCCCCACCGACGCGGTGAGATCGGAGAGAATATCGTATAGCCGCGGATCAAAGTGGCGAACGTCGCCAGTATTGTGATCGCGAAGGAAATGGTCGAGCTTGACGATGGCATCAGGAACGTACTGCTCGCCCCGCCGGTAGACGATTTCGATCCGCTCGCCGGTGTGGGTGTTGTAAAGCCGGAGCACACGCTCCTTGCCCTGTTGAGACGGCGGCCCAACCGGGGCATCTCCTACCGATTGGGAACGAACCCCACCCGGCGCGATCAAAAGAAGAAATACTCCCGCAATCCATAGACACTTAAAAATCTTGCTAGACACGTGCGTTCCTTTCTACTCAATACAATTTTAGCACACGCACTGTCTAGTCTGAACAAGAGGCGAACTGCGGCCAACTGGATGGTCACGAACGGGAGAGAAGGAGCTTCTTACGCAAGCTGACGAGGAACTAAGCCTCGCCGCGGATGTTGCGAACGAGCCTCGGCGCTGGACCTTAATCCGTCATCGCTAAGGGAATCAGAGACACAATGAGATTGTCTCCGGTTCCCTCTCTGATTGGAACGGTCTTTTTCGGACACAAAGAAAACGTTCAACGGAAAATCCACCTGGAAGCTAGGCGGCCCTTGCATTCGCATGCGGTTTGCGGTCGCAGCAGACGGAATGCGGCAGCCCAGCTACCAACTTCACGGCCAGGGTCTGGGTGCATGACGGGCAGATGGACGACCAATCGCCGCCGCACGCTGGGCACTTCTTTTGGATAAGCTGCGCGCCATCCGACGACTTGCCGTTGATGCGACGGTCTAGGACAAAGTGACACTTTGGGTTGTTACAAATTAAGAATCGTGGCATAGGGGATAGCCTCCTTTAGGCTTGGGGCCGGGTAGAAATACTCCCGAGGCGGAGGGCGGTCAATCTAGTAGATATACGTGCAAGACTCTACCTAGCTACTAGAAAAGTAGCTGGCCTGGTCTCCAGTCTCTTAGCAAATGCATCAGCTATGTTTCGAAGAGCCCACTTCGTCGTTTAGTCGATTATTGGAACGATGCGGCGGTTACACGCCAACGCCGTTGCGGGGCCTTTGGACGCGTACATACCGGGTGTCTTGGATTGGCTCCGATTCACATTCAATGGCGAGTGTAGTGAGAGGATGATCAGGCGCATCGACCGGCAGGCCCGTGAATCGAACGCGAAAGCGATCCTGTTCGAATTTGACTTCATTTCCGGAAGCAAAAAGCCGCGCGGATTTCACTTTGGTCATTAGTCCTGCCAGAGCAACCGTATCGCCCGGCCAGAAATAAACATGCATATAGAGCGTGTTTCCCTGCCGCGTAAATCCCGCAAATTCGGAAGCGTGTACCTGACAACGCTCAGTAACGTAAATGGAAGCGCCATTCCGCGACATCCACTGACCAACGTCCGTGAGCACGCGCACCGACTCTTCGGGAATCGAACCATCCGGCTTCGGGCCGATATTCAAAAGATAGTTGCCACCATCGCGAGAACATTCAACGAGGTTTCGTATGACTGTCTTTGAGCTTTTCCAGTTATCGTCGGCTCGCTGATAGCCCCAACTATCATTCAGCGTCATGCAGCTTTCCCAAGAACGGCTTCCCTTCTCCGCGACGATTTCTTGTTCGGGCGTTGAGAAATCGCCCGGCAAACCGTTGCGATTGTCCACGATGATGTCCGGCTGCAACCCGAAAACCATCTTGTTCATGCGCTCCGATTCCCATTGCTCAGCGGTTAGCGGCCAATCGACGTCGTACCACAGCACATCGATTTTTCCGTAATTCGTCATTAGTTCGCGGATCAGGCCGTGTGTATATTCGACGAAGCGTTTGCGCGCTTCCGGATCCGTGGCGCAGCGCGCTCCATCCGGATGATGCCAATCCATTAGCGAATAGTAGAAGCCGACGCGCATGCCTTCGGCTCGTGCTGCGTCCAGATATTCACGCACGAGATCGCGGCCAGGACCTTGCTTCGGCGCGCAGTAGTTGGTGAGCTTCGTATCGAAATTGCAGAAACCTTCGTGATGCTTGGTGGTCATCACCATGTATTTCTGGCCCGCCGCTTTTGCGAGCTTGACCCAGGCACGTGCAGCGTTCGGCTGCGGCTGAAATCGTTTCGCCAGAAGTTCGTATTCACTTACAGGAATGCCTTCTTCCTCCATCACCCATTCGTGCCGGCCGAGCACGCTGTACAGGCCCCAGTGAATAAACATGCCGAAGCGCGCTTCGTGCCACCATTTCATCCGGCGAATGCGATCGGCGTCCTCTGCTTCGGAAGTAGCTTGCGGTTGTGTCGTTGGTGCGCCGGGTTGCCCAAGTACGGTCGCATTACTCGCGGAAGTAGCCGCGAGCGTTACGAGTGAGGCGCTCGTGCCCAACAGCCAGTCGCGCCGCGGCATTCGGTTTGGTCCCATGGCATCAGCCTCCAAAAAGAGTTGTATCCATTTCCAGAACTACGCACCCCAGGCAAGCCTCAACGCTAATCGAGCCGACGCATATTCGGCTACTGCAACTTATTTTTCAAGCTTGAAGATTCTGTCCATCAGCAGCCATTTTTCGCCGGGCCTAGCGCCGGGAAGAGGCTCCTGAAATTTCCACATAAACTCTTCCCACTCGAGTACTTTCGGATTGTCGTGATCGGCTTTCGCTTTCGCCTCAAAAGAAAATTTCTCGTTCACTTCCATCACCATGAACATCCGCGTGCCGAGCAGATATATTTCCATGTCTTCTATGCCGGAGTCTTTTATGCTCTCCGTAATCTCGGGCCAGACTTTTTCATGATAACGCTTATATTCGGCGATCAGTTTGGGATCGTCTTTCAAGTCCAGCGTTAGACAATATCGTCTATTCATTTTGCCTCGAGTTTGCAGTGAAAATGACGGCCCGCAGGTTCCGCAGTGGCCAAACTTGCGTTGATTTCGATTCATTATGTTAGGGCGCGATCGAGATGCGTATACCCGCCGTCCACAAACACGTGCTGCCCGGTGATATGCGACGCCTGCGAGGAGATGAGAAACAGCACCATCGCGGCAATCTCAGCAGGCTGTGTCATCCGCTTGCCCATCGGTATTTTCGAGACGATGTGCGCAAGCTTCGCTTCGGGATCCGGAAATGTGCTAACCCACTGCTTGTAGAGAGGCGTACTGACTTCGGCCGGGACCAAAGCGTTCACGCGAATGCCGCTCGGGAGCAATTCCGCCGCCCAGTCTCGTGTAAGTGAAAGAATCGCGCCTTTTGCGGAAGCATATCCGGAAGTGCCGCCCTGCCCCGTAACCGCGACCTTCGACGCGATGTTCAGAATGCAGCCGTGCGATTTCTTCAGTGCCGGCAAAGCGAAGTGCGCCACGTTGTAGTAGTGGAAAAGATTGAGCCGGAGCGAACTCACAAATTTTTCGGGGTTGCCGCTCTCGAGTCCAACGTTGTCATTTGCGCCGACGTTGTTAACCAGAACATTCAGCCGCCCGTATTCCTTGAGCGTTTGTTCGACAGCCACGCGGCAATTTTCCACCGACAGCACATCCGCACAGATAAAGCTGCAAGTTGCCCCTGCGATCACTAATTCAGTCTGAAGCCGCTTCCCCGCCTCGGCGTCCTTATCCACGAATACGGGAATCGCGCCTTCGCGCGCACAGCCGCGAGTGATGGCTTCTCCGATACCTTTTGCCCCGCCGGTGATAAGGACAACTCTATCTTTGAGCTGCAAGTCCATCAGGAGCCGCCTTCAACCACATCAATTTTCATTGATGTTCGTTCTCGGTTGAACTGCATATTGGGCCAGCTTAGTGGCCATCAAGGTAATGCGTTTCCGCCAAATTTCTCAACCTCGCTGCAGCACCCTCCGCAGTGATATCGCGCTGCGGGCCCGCGAGCAGTTCATAGCCCACCATGTATTTCTGCACTGTCGCGGATCGGAGTAGCGGCGGAAAGTAGTGCGCGTGAAAATGGAACTCCGGATGATTCTCGCCATCCGTCGGCGCTTGATGGAACCCCATGGAATAAGGAAAAGCCGTTTCGAACAAATTATCGTAGCGAATCGTCAATCTTCGAAGGATGTCCGCGAGATTAACTTGCTCGTTGTGCTCCAACTCGGTCAGGCTCGCCACGTGCCGGCGGCTCAAAATCATTGTTTCAAAAGGCCAGACTGCCCAGTAAGGCACGAGAGCTACAAATCCTTCGTTCTCGCAAACAACGCGCTCGCCATCCTCGATCTCCAGCCGCAAATATTCGCACAACAGACATTTTGCATTCCCTTGAAAAAACCCGCGCATCGCGGCTTGCTCTCTCACTGGGATATTCGGCACTTCTCCGTTCGCCCAAATCTGCCCGTGAGGATGCGGATTGCTCGCGCCCATCAGTGCGCCGCGATTCTCAAAAATTTGCACGTGCTTCACCCACGGCAATTCACTCAATTCCCGGTGCTGCTGCGTCCAAACCTCCACAACGCGCTCCACTTCTTCCTGCCGCATACGCGGAATCGTCAGGTCATGGCGAGGGGAAAAACACACCACGCGGCAAATCCCTCTTTCCACGCGAGCCACGATCAACCCGTCCTGGTCCGTCTCGTACGGAGCAACATCGGGCAGCATGGCGGGATAATCA
>Ga0210388_10003180_pt1 | contig 12833 bp, 9 predicted proteins | sample IncBWC19OmetaG_FD_155485 | JGI IMG/M metagenome (GOLD analysis project Ga0210388, IMG submission 155485) | Forest soil microbial communities from Barre Woods Harvard Forest LTER site, Petersham, Massachusetts, United States - Inc-BW-C-19-O ... | reverse complement strand
ACTATGGAGAGGTGCTTGGTATCAAGCCCGGTTACATCAAGCGCTCGGATCTTGCGTGGTACAGCACGCATCATCACAACGCCGCCGGCCAAAACGTACCTTATCGCTACTCATACCTGTTCGCATATCCCATCGATCTGCCCGGCGGAACGAAAACTATAAAACTGCCTGACAATAACAAGGTACGCATCCTGGCCATCTCGGTCGCCGACGAGAATCCTGTGGTGAAGCCGGCACAGCCACTCTACGACGTATTGCCAGCGCAGCCAACGGGTGCGAGCGACTTTGTGCTCTCGCCCGCCACCTCCAGTCTCTCATTTACGCAGGAAAAAAGCGGCTCAACAAATATCAGCGTGTTTCCAAGGAGTGGTTTCAACCAAAAAGTTAGCCTGACGGCCTCGGGATTGCCCGCAGGAGTGACGGCAACATTCAATCCCTCGAGCACCGCTGACACCAGTACCATGACCCTGACCGCGAACAGTGCGGTGAAACCGGCGACTTCAACGGTGACAATCACCGGCGTTTCCGGAGCGTTATCGCACACCGCCACGATCAGCGTTACCGTGCGTGGCATCAAGACCGGATCGATTCCCGTAGATATCTCGCCGGCCTTTAACGTAACCGGCTTCCATACCGACGGCTCAACTTTCGGATCCAGCGATAGTTTAGATGGCGAAGGCTTCGCTTTCTCCGGAAATCTTCTGGGCAAGACGCAAACGTGGGACGGTGACTTGTTTAAACTCGGGCCAGTCAACGCGCCGGACGTGGCCACAAGCTTAACCATTCCACTTCCTGCTGGAAAATTCGCCAGCCTCGACCTGCTCGCAACAGGCGTGGAAGGCAGCCAGGATTCGCAGGCATTCACCTTCACCTATGCCGACGGCACCACGTCGTCATTCACCCAGAGCTTCAGCGATTGGTATGTACCCAGCGACTTCAGCGGTGAGTCTGTCGCGGTGACCATGCCCTATCGACTCATAGCCAACGGCACCAAAGATGATCGACCATTTCATCTCTACGGATATTCATTCGCTCTCGATAGCAGCAAAGTGGTTAAGAGCATTACATTGCCGGACAATCGTTTCGTGGCGGTCTTCGCCGTGAGCCTTGTCCCCATTTCGTCGCCAGCGCAATAATCAATTCTGGTGTTGATGTTGATCATCAGAAGTCCGCAATCGTTTTTGCGCTGGACACTCGTCCTGGTAGTAGCCCAACAATCGAACGGATATCCTGACGCGCTTGACGTTAGTCGCTATTTTGTTATAGTTACTATCACATTTTGCGGACGTTGCCGTCGAGATCTTCCTGGCAATTGACGCGGGAGGAAGATACATGCCTGGAGCTCTCGCCACACGGGGTGCGGCAGCAGAGATTGGGACACCCGAGATCGGGCTACGGGAGCGGAAAAAGGCGCGCTTGCGGCAACAGATTATCGACACATCGATTAAGCTGTTTCGGAAGCACGGATACGAAAACACTCGGATCGACGACATCGTCCAATCACTCGAAATCAGCCAACCTACGTTTTTCCGATATTTCCCCAGCAAAGATGCGGTCCTTCGCGAGGTGGGAGAACGCGGGTACGCCTGCATCTGTGAAAGGTTGCGTTCGGAGCTTTCAAGCGAGGCGAAGACCGACGAGCGCTTGCGCCGGTTGTACGTAACGATGGCGCGCGAAGTGGAGGGGGACCGCCAATTGTGGCAAGCCGTGGTGTTGTCGGGAGCCATGGATCCGGTGCGGTCCGCCGAACTTCGAGCGCACGAGGAGGTCGCTGTCCGACTGCTGCGCGAAATCCTCACCCAGGGGCAGAAGCGTGGCGAAGTGACGCGTGCGTTTCCGGTCGTGCACCTCGCGGAGTTCATGGAAGGTCTTTACAACACAGTAGTCCGGCAGTGGGCAGTCGATTTGACTGGGCCCCACAAACTGACGGATAGAGTGCGAAGTGCGGTGGAGTTTTTCATACGCGGAGTCTCTCCATAAAGTCTTAGCAGTCACGTCCACACGCCTTGCTTCCCAAATCGTAGCGTCGGAAAGCTGGAAAGAAGAACACGATGAAGGCCGCCGTTCTCCACGAATTCAAAGCGCCCCTGTCGCTCGAAGATGTCCCCCTTCCGCAGGTTGGCGCGGATGAAGTTTTGATCGAGGTTGAAACGTGTGGCGTATGTCATTCGGATTTGCATGTTGCCGACGGTGACTGGGTACAACTCGCCGGCATCGTGAAGAAGCCGCTGATCCTGGGGCATGAAATTGTAGGTCGTGTGGTGGAGCGGGGAGCGGACGTTCAGAGCGTGCGAGTGGGAGAGCGGGTCGGTGTGCCATGGGTGCAGTGGACATGTGGGCAATGTGAGTTCTGCCGGGAAGGCAATGAGAACCTGTGTGTTAAGCAGCGTATCACCGGCGTTATGGTGGACGGCGGATATGCGGAATTCGCGAAAGCTCCGGCCAGCCACGTGATTAAGATTCCCGAAACGCTCGCCTCGGAGCAAGCAGCACCGCTGCTCTGTGCGGGAGTCACGGTTCATCGCGCGCTGAAGCAAGCGAAGATTAGCGCCGGACAACGTTTAGCAGTTTTTGGGATAGGTGGACTCGGCCATATTGCCGTCCAGATTGGCTGTGCGGCGGGAGCGGAGGTGACCGCGATCGATGTTTCGGAAGAAAAACTGGCGCTGGCAAAGTCGCTGGGCGCCGCGCGAACGCTGAACGCAGTGACCGCAAAAGTAGTCAAAGAAATGCGTAGTATCGGCGGGGCGCATGTCGCGCTGGTGACCTCGGCCGCAAAGTCCGCCTACGACATGGCGTTCTATTGTGTGCGACCGACGGGCACGCTGCTCGTGGTTGGCCTGCCCGCAACTGATCTCTCATTTCCACCGATCGTGATGGCGGGCACCGAGATTGAGATCAAGGCTTCAGCTGTGGGAACACGTGAGGATCTGCGCGAGGTTCTGGCGATGGGGGCAGCCGGAACGGTCCATTGCCAGGTGGCGGCGCGCCCCCTCGCGGAGGTGCGGGAGGTTCTGGGAGAGTTGAGCCGCGGTGAAGTTTCGGGCCGGGTGGTGCTCCGCATGGGGTAGCTGCCGTGCCGCCATATTGACGTTAGCAACTATAATATGATATTAACTATCACTTTCGCGTGACGCCGCCGCCGGAAAGGCCGCTCTCGATTGAATGTCAAGAAGCTTTTCGATTTAAACGGCCGCGTGGCTATTGTTTCAGGTGGCTCGATGGGCCTGGGTCTGCAGATGGCCGAGGGCTTGGCGGAGATGGGAGCGAATCTGGTGCTCTGCGCCCGAAAAAAGGAGCGTTGTGAGGAAGCGGCCGACACGCTCCGCAGCCATGGCATTCAGGCATTAGGCTTGGCATGCGATGTCAAAGACAAGACGGCGGTTCAGCAAGTAGCGGAAGAGACGCTAGCGAAATTTGGGCGGATCGACATTCTGATCAATAACGCCGGTGTGTCGTGGGGAGCTCCTGTAGAAGAAATGACCCTCGAGCAGTGGGACAAAGTTCTCTCCACCAACCTGACGGGCACGTTTCTTTTCTGTCAGGCGGTAGGCAAAGCCATGGCTGCACAAGCGTCGGGCAAGATTATCAACATTGCGTCAGTTGCCGGATTGGGCGGTGCGTCTTCTGACTTGCAGGCCATCGGCTACCACGCCAGCAAAGGTGGGGTTATCGCATTCACCAAGGATCTAGCCTGCAAGTGGGCGACTCACAACATTCAAGTGAATGCCATCGCTCCCGGATGGTTTCCGACCCACATGTCGGAATGGATCATCGAACACCGTAAAGATTCCCTTCTGGCGAAGATTCCGCTTGCCCGTTTTGGCGGCGATGACGACCTGAAAGGCGCAGCCGTGTTTCTGGCGTCGGACGCGTCGGCATATGTGACCGGTCACGTTCTGGTTGTCGATGGAGGCCAGACGGCCTGGTAGGACGCTGTAGATAAAAATGCAGTAACTCAAAAACGCTCCGAGACGAACGTTTATGAATATTCCCCTGACTCCGGTTCGATTCCTTCGCTACGCAGAACAGCAGTTTCCCGGCAAGACGGCCGTGGTGTGCCAGGATCTCCGGTTTACGTATGCCGAGTTTGGCGATCGAGTCTGGCGTTTGGCGGGTGCACTGCGCGACGCAGGGTCGCAACCGGGCGATCGTGTCGCGTTTCTCAGCTTGAATTGCCATCGCCTGTTGGAAGCCTACTTTGGTGTTCTGGAAGCCGGCTGCATATTGCTTCCGCTCAATATTCGTCTGGCTGGCCCGGAGCTTACTTACATTCTGAATCACTCGGGCGCGACCATACTGTTCCTTGAACAGGAATTTGTCAGTCTCGTCGATTCGTTTCGGCATGACCTGAAGACCGTGCATTCCTTCCGTCCCCTCGACGGCGCATCGACGGCCTCGTGGCTCTCCGATCAAAACTACGAGCAGATGCTGGCCTCAGCCACTGCCCACCGCGAAGACCTCATGGCCTTTGACGAAAACTCCGTCGCAGAGATTTTTTACACCAGTGGAACCAGTGCCAGCCCGAAGGGCGTGATGCTCACGCATCGCAATGTGTATCTCCACGCGATGAACCTGGCTGTGTACCATCACACGCGCTATGAGAACGTACTGATGCACACGATTCCGTTGTTTCATGCCAACGGCTGGGGAGCGGCCCATACCATTACTTTAGTCGGCGGAACGCACATCATGCTGCCTCGCTTTTTGCCCGAGGAAGTTTTCCGCCTGGTCGAGCGCGAGCGCGTGAGCGCGCTGAGCCTGGTGCCGATTATGGCCACCGTTCTCGTGAACTCACCCGCACGTACCAAGTACGACCTGAGCAGCGTGGAGTGGTCAGTAATCGGCGGGGCTGCATCTTCTCCGACCCTGATCCGCGAGGTTCAGGCGACCCTGGGCTTCAAATGCTTCTCGGGATATGGACTGACGGAATGCTCGCCCTCGCTGGCCACCGCGGAAATAAAACCGGATATGCGTTATGAAGGCGAGGAGCGGAACGTCCTGCAAGCGATGACCGGCTACGCCTATCCCGGACACGAGCTGCGTGTCGTTGACGCCGACGACAAGGACATCCCCCACGATGGCGTCACAATGGGAGAAATCATTGCCCGCAGTGATGGAGTGATGGCCGGATACTGGCAACAGGCCGAAGCCACAGCAGAAGCCATGCGGGGCGGGTGGTTTCACACCGGCGACATGGCTGTGATCGCGGAGAACGGTTACATCCTGATCGTAGATCGGAAGAAGGACATCATCGTCAGCGGCGGAGAAAATATTTCCTCCCTCGATGTCGAAAAGGTGTTGCTGGCGCACCCAGGCGTTTACGAAGCGGCGGTGATTCCGGTCGTCGATCAAAAATGGGGTGAGGTGCCGAAGGCGGTGGTGGTCGCGAAACCGGGCTCGCAGCTGAGCGAGGTGGAATTGATTGAGTTTTGCCGTGCGCGGCTTGCCCACTACAAATGCCCGCAATCGGTCGAGTTTTGCGACGCTTTGCCCAAGACTGCGACGGGCAAGGTTCTGAAACGAGAGTTGCGCCAGAAGTATAAAGGTGGACTGGCGACCATTCGTTCGACCGATTGAGCGCTGTTAGTTTGCGGCGGTCTGACCGAAACCGATCATGCACACGGAGGATCAGGATTGTTACGGAATCGACTATGAGCAATCTCGTGAAGATCACCAAAGACAATGATATTGCGATCATCACCATCGATAACCCGCCAGTGAATGCGCTCAGCCCCGGCGTGCCGGAAGGAATCGGAGCGGCGATCGACGAGATGAATCGCGACTCATCCGTGCGAGCCGCCGTTGTAATCGGCGCCGGGCGCACCTTCGTGGCGGGCGCTGACATCAAAGAGTTCATCAAGATGACCTCCAGCGGAGCCCGTCGTGCAACCCTGCTTCCTCTACTGCTGCACATTGAAGACAGCGGCAAGCCGGTGGTGATGGCGATTCACGGCAACGCTTTCGGCGGTGGACTGGAACTAGCCATGGCCGGTCATTACCGGCTGGCATCATCAACAGCGCAAGTGGGCCAGCCCGAAGTGAAGCTGGGCATCATTCCAGGAGCCGGCGGAACGCAACGCTTGCCGCGTCTGGTCGGTGTCGCCAAAGCTGTAGAGATGTGCGCCGAGGGCAAGCCGATTTCCGCTCGCGAGGCGGCCGATTTAGGCCTGGTCGACCGGTTGATCGAAGGTGACCTGCTAGCCGGAGCAGTGGCTTTCGCGCGCGAGATTGCTGTCCAGCCTACGCCCAAAACGCGCGAGCGAACGAAAAAGTTAGGAGCAGCCGAGGGGGGTGCGGCGATTTTCGCGGCCGCACGCGAATCGGTCCAGAAGAAGCAAAGGGGGTTTAAGGCGCCGCTGGCAGCGATCGACGCGGTGGAAGCCGCGACGAAATTACCCTTCGTGGAAGGCTGCCAGGCCGAGGCGAAACTCTTCGCTGAATGTCTTTTCTCCGATCAGTCGAAGGCGCTCATTCACGTTTTCTTTGGCGAGCGCGAAGTGGCGAAGATTCCCGACATCCCCAAGGAAACGCCAGCGATCCCGGTGAATCGCGTCGCCATCGTCGGCTCCGGAACCATGGGCGGAGGCATCGCGATGGTATTTGCGAACGCGGGCATTCCAGTCCTGCTCAAGGACGTCGGTGAGGCGGCGCTCAATCTGGGGATGACTAAAATCCAAAAAAACTATGCGAACTCAGTCCATCGGGGGCGCTTCACGCAAGCATTCGTGGACGAACGCTTGCAGCTGATCAAGCCGGTGCTCAACTACGACGAGTTCTCCGGAGCAGACATGGTGGTGGAGGCAGTTTTCGAAGGCATGGCGCTGAAGAAAACCGTGTTCGCTGATTTGGACAGCGCTTGCCGCCCGGGAGCGATTCTCGCGAGCAACACTTCGACGCTCAATATCGATGAAATCGCCGCCGCGACGTCGCGGCCAGAAGCCGTCATCGGGACGCACTTCTTCAGTCCCGCGAACGTCATGCGATTGCTCGAGGTCGTGCGCGGAAAACAATCAAGCAGAGAAGTGATTGCCACTTGCATGCAACTATCCAAAAAGCTCGGCAAGATCGGTGTGCTGGTAGGGAACTGCCGCGGCTTCGTGGGCAACCGCATGTTCGGTCCCTATCGGCGCGAAGCGCAATTCCTGATCGAAGAAGGAGCGGATGTAGATGCTGTTGACCGGGCACTCGTCGAATTTGGAAACGCCATGGGCCCCTTGGCGGTTGGCGATCTGGCCGGCCTCGACGTCGGCTGGCGCATTCGCAAGGAATATCGGCACCTGGAAAAACCCGGAGTCCGCCAACCGTTCGCTGAGGATCGTCTTTGCGAAATGGGACGCTACGGACAGAAGACTGGAAAGGGATGGTATCAGTACGACGAGAACCGGCGTCCGAGCGTCGATCCCGAGGTGACGGCGCTGGTGCGGAAGTGGAGTGCGGATGCAGGGGTCCCCCAACGAAAGATCTCAGCAGACGAAATCGTCGATCGTTGTATCTACGCGCTGGTGAATGAGGGAGCGCGCATTTTGGAAGAGGGATATGCGTTGCGCGCGGCAGACATCGACATCATCTATCTCAACGGCTACGGATTTCCTGCTTATCGCGGCGGTCCGATGTGGTACGCCGACACGGTGGGGTTGCAAAAGGTCTACCAGCGTATTTGTAAATTTCATCAAGAGCACGGAGAACTCTGGGCGCCCGCTCCTCTGCTACAGCGGCTTGCGGAAACGGGTAAGACGTTTGCCGAATTCGACAAAGAACATATTGCGGCCGCGTAACGCCGTGAAGTTGGAGACCTAATGAGAGAAGCAGTCATTGTTGCCAGTTCGCGTACGGCGCTGGCAAAATCATTTCGTGGATCTTTCAACCTGACGCGTCCCGACGATCTCGCCGCACACTGCATCCGCGATGTCCTGCGCAAGACGCCGAAGCTCGATCCAAATGAAGTCGAAGACGTGATCCTCGGCTGCGGGCAGCCCCACGGTTCACAAGGGCACAACATCGCAAGAGTTTCCGCACTGCTTGCCGGTCTGCCCACTTCTGTCGGTGGAGTCACCCTCAATCGCTTTTGCTCTTCCGGTCTGCAATCGATTGCTTTCGCCGCCAATCAGATCGTGAGCGGCGGCAGCGACGTGATGATTGGCGGCGGCGTCGAAAGCATCACCATGACGCCCCGCAACCACGATCCGAATCCTCGGCTGCTCGAACAAATGCCGGGCGTGTACATGGTGATGGGAGAAACCGCCGAGGTCGTAGCCAAGCGTTACAAGATTGGCCGGCTGGCGCAGGATGAATATGCGCTCCTGAGCCAACAGCGCACGGCGAGCGCCCAACGCGAAGGGTTTTTCGAGGAAGAGATTGCGCCCATGCGTGTGATCCGGGCCACACTCGATAAGAAAACGGGCGAAGTAATTTCCAAAGAAGAAGTGTGTGCAGATCGAGATGAATGCAATCGTCCGGATACGACCCTTGAAGGCCTGCTGGCGCTGAAGCCGCACTTTGATCAGACCAGCGGCCAAGGCACGGTCACCGCCGGAAATTCCTCGCAGCTTTCGGACGGAGCTTCGGCCACGCTGGTAATGTCGCGCCAGCGCGCCGACGAACTGGGCATTCCCTACAAACTAGTTTTCCGCGGTTTCCATGTGGCCGGATGCAATCCCGATGAAATGGGTATCGGACCAGTCTTTGCTGTCCCGAAGTTATTGCAGCGTGCCGGTGTGAAGTCCAGCGACATTGACCTCTGGGAACTCAACGAAGCCTTCGCGGTCCAGGTGATTTACTGCCGTGATCGCCTTGGAATCGATCCTGAAAAAATGAACGTCAACGGCGGATCAATTTCGATTGGCCATCCCTTCGGTATGACGGGATCGAGGATGGTCGGAACGCTTGCCAACGAAATGGCGCGCCGCAAGTCTCGCTACGGTGTCGTCACTATGTGCGTTGGCGGCGGCCAGGGCGCGGCCGGTCTGTTTGAAAGCGCGATTTAAGAGAGTGTGAGGCAATGAGCCACGTCATCCTTGCGCGCCATGGCCAGGCATCGTTGCTCGGACGGGATTATGACCAGCTCTGCGCAAATGGTGAGACGCAGGCGAGGTTGCTGGGCGAATATTGGGCGCGGCGGAGCGTAGCTTTTGTCAGTGCTTATTCTGGCCCGCGCGTCCGGCAACGAGAAACGGCCCGCATTGTTGAAGAGGCTTATCGCGTCTCTGGCGTTGTTTTCCCCAAGACGGTCATCATGAACGAATTCGACGAACATCAAACCGACGCGGTGCTGGGGGAATGCCTCCCGCAACTGTTAGAGGGGAATACCGAGATCCAGGAATTGCGTCGCGCATACGACCACACAAAAGAATCTCGAGGATCCGTCGCGACGGGCGAGCGGCGAAAGACGTTTCAAAGACTGTTTGAAGCTGTGATTACCAGGTGGGTGGCCGGAGAAGTTACTGCGAGTGGCATTGAGTCCTGGGACGATTTCTTTTTGCGGGTCCAGCGCGGACTTGCGCAAGTCGTGCGCGATACGCCTCCAGCCGCGAACGCCACCATCTTTACATCGGCGGGACCGATTGGTGCGGCCATGCGGCACGCGTTGCATCTTTCTGCTGCGGACACGCTACAAGTGACTTGGATGTCGCGCAACGCGTCGTTCACTGAATTCCTGGCTTCCGGCGAGCGTTTCACGCTGAGCACCTTCAACGCACACCCACACCTCGACGGCGAAGAGTTGTTGACCTATCGATGACGGATGGAATTCGAAGTATGGTGTCAGTCTGTGATCAAGCCGGAACCGTGAGAGCTGGCGAAGAACTCGATCTCGCCCGTCTGCGGCCATTTCTCCATGAACACTTCAGCAATGGTCAAGAAATCGCAATCATAATCGAACAATTCCCCGGAGGTCATTCCAATCTGACTTACCTGGTGCGGCTGGGTAACGCTCGAGTGGGCAGCCGCGAACTCGTGCTGCGACGTCCACCCTTCGGCAGCACAGTGAAGTCCGCCCATGACATGGCACGTGAGCATCGTGTCCTCTCCAAACTGCATGGTGCTTTTCCCTCCGCGCCGAAGGCGCTCCTCTATTGCGACGATCTTTCCATTCTCAACGTGCCCTTCTACCTGATGGAACCGATTTGCGGAATGATCATCCGCCGCGATCCGCCTCCCGACGTTTCTTTTCCGCCGCAGACTGCGCGACGCTTGAGCGAAACTTTCGTCGACAATCTTGCGCGCCTGCATCGCCTCGACTACAACGCCATCGGCCTCGCGGACCTGGGCAAACCCCAAGGCTACCTCGAACGCCAGGTCAAAGGCTGGATCGAGCGCTACCACAATTCGAAAACGCATGATCTGCCGGAGGTAGAGTGCATCTCCGCATGGCTTTCCCTCCATATGCCCGCCAGTCATGAGACGGCGCTGATCCACAACGATTACAAGTACGACAACCTCGTTCTCGATCCCGCCGACCCGACAAAGATCGTCGGCGTTCTGGATTGGGAGATGTGCACACTAGGGGATCCCTTGACTGATCTCGGAACTGCCCTTGCCTACTGGACTGATTCGCAGGATTCGGAAGAATTACACGAAATACGCAGCGCGCCGACGACGTTGCCGGGAACACTGACGCGGACACAGTTAGTTCAGCGCTATGCGGACGCCGTCGGCCGCGATCCCGGCGATATGATTTTTTATCTGACCTTCGCCCGTTTCAAAGTCGCAGTCATCATTCAGCAGATTTACTACCGGTACGCGCAAGGAATGACGCAGGATGCGCGCTTCGCCGAGATGCCAAGGCGCATCCACGCCTTGCTGCGCGCCTCATGGTATTGCGCCGAAAGCAGGACGATATGAACGGGCATCAATTCCAAAACTTACTGCCGGTAATACCGCACCAGCCACTCCGCAACGCAGCAGGGCTTGCCGGGGATTCCGGCTTCGGTGTTTTGACCCTCAATGCTTTGACCATCGGTGCTTTGGCTCTCAACATAAATCTGGAAAGTTCCGTCCACAAAATCGGGCGACTCCTTCACCGCGATCAGCGTGACGCGGGCGCGCACCTGCGAACCGGCGCGAACCGCCGAAGGGAAGCGCACTTTATTCAGCCCGTAGTTGACGGTCAGCTCCAGGCCCGAGCATATCCGGATAGCCTGCTTGAGGAAGTAGCTGAGCAGCGAGAGCGTCAGAAAACCGTGAGCGATTGTGCCGCCAAAAGGCGACTCGCCTTGAGCGCGTTCACGGTCAAGGTGAATCCACTGCCGGTCTTCCGTCGCGTCGGCAAATTTCTGAATGCGATCTTGCGTGACGATGAACCACTCGGTCGGCGGAAATTCGCGTCCTTCCAGCTGTTTCAAAGAATTCAGATTCTCAATTTCAAAAGGCGGCATAGGAGTATTTCATGACGACATTAACAGACATCTCACGTAAAACGACAAAAGGGACGGCATTTCTAATTGAAGAGTCCACCCCTCGAGACATTTTCACGCCCGAGGATTTGAGCGAAGAACATCTCGCTATTGGCCGCATGGTTGAGGAATTCTGGGCCAACGAAGTCGAACCGAATCTGCCGGCGATTCGCGAAAAGAAACCCGGCGTCGCGATGGGTGTGCTGCGGAAGTCGGTGGAACTCGGCCTGACCGCAATGGCGATTCCGGAAGAATATGGCGGCATGGCCATGGATCTGCCGTCGCTGATGGTCACCGCGGAACGCATGGGACGCGACGGATCGTACGGCGGTTGGCACTCGGCGCACACTGGAATTGGAACCCTGCCGGTCGTTTATTTTGGCAACGAGCAGCAGAAAAAAAAGTATCTGCCCAGGCTGGCGAAAGTAGAACTGCTGGCCGCTTATGCACTCACCGAACCCCTGGCAGGGTCTGATGCGCTGGCGGCACGCACGCGCGCCGATCTTTCTCCCGATGGAAAGCACTACATTCTCAACGGCCAGAAGATGTGGATCACCAATGGCAGCGCGGCCGACCTGTTCACTGTGTTTGCCAAAGTTGGAGGAGAAAAGTTCACCGCATTTCTTGTCGAGCGAAGTTTTCCCGGCGTGAGCAGCGGCGCGGAAGAGCACAAGATGGGCATCACCGGAAGTTCCACGACGGCCGTTTATTTCGACAATGTTCTGGTGCCGGTGGAAAACGTATTAGGAGAAATCGGTCGCGGGCACGTGATTGCCTTCAATATCCTAAACATCGGACGCTTGAAACTTGGTCCCGCGGGAGTCGGAGCGGCGAAAAATGTGCTCGCGATTTCTCTAAAGTATGCCAAGCAGCGCAAAGCGTTTGGCTCGACGATTTCCGAATTTGGCGCGATTCAACACAAACTGGCGGAAATGGCGATTCGGATTTTTGTCGCCGAGTCGATGGCTTGGCGTGTAGTCGGGCTGATTGAGAATCAAATGCACGGCGCGTCCGCGGAACCCACAAACTCTTCTACAGGGGCTTCGCAAGAGCTGAAGGCCATCGAGGAATTCGCCGCCGAATGCTCGATGATCAAAGTGTATGTCAGCGAAATGCTCGACTACGTGGTTGATGAGGGAGTCCAAATCCACGGCGGCTACGGGTACCATCAGGATTACGCAGTCGAGCGTGCCTATCGCGATTCGCGAATAAACCGTCTTTTCGAAGGGACAAGCGAAATCAACCGCTTGGTGATCACCGGCATGCCGTTGAAACGCGCGTCACGCGGCCAGTTGCCGTTGTTCGAGGCCGCTCGCGCCGTCCTCGAAGAAGCCGAACCACCGCGGTCGAATCCAGACGACGAGGAAATCAGCCTGGTTCAGAACGCCAAGAAAATCGCCTTGTTGACCTTGGGAGTGACGCATGCAAAATATGGCGCGC
>Ga0210388_10003179_pt1 | contig 12838 bp, 14 predicted proteins | sample IncBWC19OmetaG_FD_155485 | JGI IMG/M metagenome (GOLD analysis project Ga0210388, IMG submission 155485) | Forest soil microbial communities from Barre Woods Harvard Forest LTER site, Petersham, Massachusetts, United States - Inc-BW-C-19-O ... | reverse complement strand
CCAGGCGCGGATCGTGCGGCGCACGCAGCAGGCGCCGCCGGATGGCAGCACCCACTGGAGTTGCCGCAAACTGGCCCAGGCGCTGGGTGTCGGCAAATCAACGGTGCAGCGCGTCTGGACGCAGGCCCAGCTCAAGCCGCATCGACTGGATCGCTATATGGCCAGCAACGATCCGGAGTTCGAGAGCAAGGCGGCCGAGATCATCGGCCTGTATCTGAATCCGCCCCAGCATGCGGCTGTATTCTGCGTGGATGAGAAGACCGCCATTCAGGCGTTGGACCGACTGGACCCCGTGCTGCCGCTTTCGCCGGGACGGGCGGAGCGCCACAGCTTTGAGTACTACCGCCACGGCACCCTATCGCTCTATGCGGCTTTGGATGTGAAGTCCGGCAGAGTAACCGGCAAGACGGCCAGACGGCACACCAGCACCGACTTCATCGCGTTTCTTACCGGCGTGGTTCAGCAGACCAGACGGGCCAGGGAGATCCACATCGTGCTCGATAACCTCTCGGCTCACAAAACGAAGACGGTAGAGCAGTTCCGGCAGCAGAACCCGCGAGTGAAGTTTCACTTCACTCCTACCTATTCGTCGTGGCTCAATCAGGTAGAACTCTGGTTTGCCAGAATCCAGCGTGACGTCATCGACCGTGGCATCTTCACCTCCGTGGCCGACCTCTCACGAAAGCTCCGCCGCTACATCTGCGCTTACCAGAAATCGGCACGCCCCTTCCGCTGGACCTACACTGATCCCCAACACCGAATCCGCGCTAATAGAATCACCGGGACAGCCCACTAGTCGTCACAATGGAAGGACTCGCATCCGCGAGTCTTTCTATTTTTCAGCGAAATCCAGTCAGGCAGTCTTCAGCGTGTTAGCGTGCTCCGGCGCGTTCACCGACGTTATCGGAAGCTCAATACAGAATGAAGTTTCGTGTCGACCTGGCTTCTGAAAAGTCCGAAATCGCAAAGCGCCGTCGTGTTTAGCGATTATCCACTGAGATAACAAAGTCCGAGGCCATTTCCGTGAGTTTTGGTTGACAAGAGTGCTAGGCTCACGACCTACGGTGAGCAACTCGCAAATAGGCAATCTCATCTGAACTAACTGACTGCACATACGGGACCAGACATTCGCCGCAATGTCATAAGGCGGCCCGGCAGCTCGGAAACCCCGCTTTCCGTGAAAGGTTTTTCCCTTAATGACATCATCGCGTTTTTCCGTAGTGGCCTGCGCCGCCGCCGTGCTCTTGTGCTCTGCGCTTGCTTTTGCCCCCTCCGCTGCAATCGCCCAAACCGCTCCCGATAACTCCGGGCAAAATAAGAGCCAGACGGTGACAGCGGATAATCAGTCCAACGCCAGAGCTGATCGACTGACGACAGCGCAAGTGCGCAAAGCGATCATGGCGGATAAAGACCTTTCCAGCTATGGACACAATGTCAAAGTCATCACGATGAACGGGGCAGTCACGCTCAAGGGCCCAGTCAAATCACAAGATGAGAAGCAAAAGATCGCCTCTGATGTGGCAGCGGTCGTTTCGCCTGACAAGATCACCAATTCCCTCACTGTCAAAGACTAACCCTACTTTTTTCGCAAGTTCAAGTCACGCTGCAGCGCGCAGCAGAGGAGTAATACTATGTCCAACAAAAACACAGCAGTCTTCGGTATTTACGCGACGCCGGTAACGGCCGAAGCCGCCGTCGATCATTTGATTGCGAAGGGTTTCACCAACGCATCTATCTCAGTTCTTCTCCCCGATGATCAGAGCACCCGCGCATTTGCGCACGAGAAAAACACGAAGGCACCTGAAGGAGCAACCGCTGGTGTTACGACCGGTGGAGTGGTTGGTGGAACTCTTGGGCTTCTTGCAGGGATCGGAGCTCTCGCAATTCCAGGCGTAGGTCCGCTTATCGCGGCGGGGCCAATCATGGCATCGCTCGCAGGCATGGGTATCGGCGGGGCTGTTGGAGGCGTTGTCGGCGCCCTCGTCGGTATGGGTCTTCCGGAATACGAAGCCAAACGTTATGAAGGGGAGGTCAAAGGGGGTGGGGCTCTCCTGTCTGTCCACTGCGACACTTCCGGACAGGTTGATGTCGCCAAAGCAGCTCTCAAGGAGACTGGTGCGCGCGATATTGCCGCTACCGGAGAGGCTGGATCAAACGATAAGAGCGACGGACGAAAGGCCTCCGGTGCCGCGGATGTTCCACTTTCTACGGATCTCGTAGACGCAGGTCCTGCAGTCGGGGAGCGCGACACGGTGGTCATAACAGGAAAAGGAATCGATCGCTAAGCTGACGCCTCATAGGTTTGCTTTCCATAGTCGCGCTTGCGCGACTGTGGAGGGGCCTCTTTTCGGCTAGTTTGTATGTCTGCCTCGGCGCAGTTCAAACGAGTGTGTGGTACCGGTGCGAAGGAGTTGAGGTTGTTTCCTGTACTGAAAGAAAAGCCGCATGCGGAAGAGCCGCCTGCCAGTGGCGTTGTTGGTGTTCTTCTCAATGGACGCTATTCTCCTCCCCCGGAGGATAAGGATGGCAAGCTTTGGGTAAGGACCTCCGCGTTAGTTCAGGGAGAGCCCGACGAACTGTACGCGATCTGGCGCGATATCGGGTCAGCCCCTGCATGGCAAGAACAGATTACACAGGTCATCGTCACAGGTGACCGCACCTCGCATTGGGTCATGGAGTCCAATGGGAAGACCATCGAATGGGACTCCGAGATTCTGGCCGATGAACCCGGAAAGCGAATCGCATGGCAAGCGTTGGTCCAGATGCCTGCATCGATGCTTAGATTTAGAGGCACACTCCGCCCAATTGCAGGGAACATATGACAAGATCAAAGTCGCCCTGTTGATGGAAACGGATCGACCCATCGTTCTGCGGCAGGCCATTCAGGCTGTCCGCAAGGGCGGCACATTGTCGGTACCTGAAGTCTATTGTGGGCTTCTCGATAAGGTCCCATTCGGGGCGGCCTTTGGCAAAGGCATCACGATGAAGATGGGCCAGACTAACATGCATAACTATATGAAACCTCTGCTCGAGCGAATCGAAAATGGACAAATAGATCCGAGCTATATCATCTCCCATCGCATCACGCTCGAACAGGCACCTGAGATGTACAAGGTGTGGAGAGATAAGAAAGAGAACGTGACGAGGATCAGTCATCGACCCTTGGGCAGAGGCAGCAGTGTAGGTGTGACACCTATTCGAGATACTTCTGTCTGGTGGCTCACCAAAGCCACGCTTTCCCGGCAAATGATTCTTCGCGTTAGCGTCAGGATTCAGATTTCGACTGCTTTGCCTTGCGGCAGCTCGCGTTTCGTAGCAGCGTTATCCCGAACGACTGCCTCCAAGAATGCATCCTAGTCCGAGAACAAACCTAAACAAATGGAGGTCCGATGCCCGAGGATAATGATCGCAAGAAGAAAGCCGAAGAGCGCCTTACCGACGAGCTAGCGAATCAGGCCGGAAGCGAACCGAATTCGCCAGAGAATGAAGAGGCTAAAGAAAAGCGCGGTCGGGCAGAACGCGAGATCGCGGAAGCCCGCAATAACAATCAGTAAAATGCATCAGAGTCGGTTATTTCTCAACGTTCGTTCAAGGGAAAGTAGTCCGCACCTTCCGTGGTTATCGGATAAACCTCCCATTACCGGCTCAGGGCAAAACGAAAGCGTTGATAAAGGAAGCGAGCCGGTGGGTACCCTCGGGCGCGATTCCTGGAAATCTAGCTGCCAACCGCGCCTGAGGAGTGATGGTTCAGCTCGTCCTGTATTCACTACCAACGACTTTTCTCGGCCGCCCCGGTTACGTTCGCGGAAGTCAAAGGGTAGTGCTTGAAGTCCTGATCGATGGTCGTAAAGAAAGATGGCAAATGAGGTCGGGGATGCGCAAGGGGATTCAAGCTGGCCCATCTGTCGCCGTGTGGGCAGACGTACTGATGTGGAGTCAGAGTGTCTCTGATTGATCGATCCGCCGAGCTGCGCTCCAACCTAACTACAAGCTCCGCTGCGCTTTCCGTCGAATGGCTCACCATTTGAGCAGCTGCTCATTGTCCAAATCCTTCACCTTGCTCGGGTCTTGGTTTTCGAGGGTCTCGATTGCGAATTTCATCCATGGGAGACCTACAACCTCCGCCCTAATGTCTCAAATCTGTTCACAATGCGGGAACCAGGCAAAACAAATTAGACTGTGGGCCATGCGTGGGCAGTTTCTCGCCCTTCGAGGCCCGTTTCTTTTGGAAGTGATGCCACTGTGCAGTAGCAATATATGCAGATCGAATCGAAGGTGCCGTTATCATTCCCGCCCCCTGTAGCCTGCGGCATGCAGCTCGGTTCAGAAAACAAGCCTATGGAGCCATCGAATGCGTCAACGCGACTGAGCCGATGAGACTTCTCTCGATGCCAACCGTTCAATGGCGTCTAGGAGCTTTCTCTGCCCGTCGGAAGTGTTGAAATTTGCATGTCTTTGATATAAACGCACCGCGTATTGCTCGTGAGCACGAGGACTTTCGTAGCCCTCAGCGCCGCATCCTAGTGACAAAGGAGTTTTGAATGTCTAAAGCTACGGCTGACCGCGAAGACGAGCACGTCGATCTGCGTAATCCCGAACACGTGGAGTACTGGACCCAACAATTTGGTATAACCGCCGCCACCCTAGAACAACTCATCAGTGCTAATGGAAGCGTTGCAGCAAATTTACGCTTGGTCCTTGGCAAGTGACCGAAAATGCTCTCTAGAATGGAAAACGCCGCCACTGCTGGTATGAACCCGAAACTCCGAACGATAGCGGCGGTCGTCTGAAGCAAGACGGGATCATCATCGACGAGCAGAACAGGGCATTTGAAAAGGCGGTAGAACGGTTCACCGTCACACGCGGAGGCGAGTATGGCTTTTTGCCAAGCCTATCTGCACTACGTTGGCAGGGAAGGGATACGGTCGCTCTCTAAATCGGCGTGAGCAGTCGAGAGGCGCACGATCATCGGATACCGCGCCGGTCTTCGGCATGGCGATCAAGGTGCTTGGGGTCATCGGAACTACGGTGCTCCCAGAAGATGAGAGCCATAACCAGGACATTTTGCTCAACAACATTCTAATCATTCCCTTCGGGCACGTAGCGACTTACTGGAGGGTTCATCAGCGGCTGGAAAAACCTGCCGAGATCCTGGAACCAGAAGGACCGCCCCCTTGGCGTATAGCCACATCCTCGGCGAAACCTTTCACTCGATGGCTGCACTCCGTTTCGGGTCCTATGTTGCGAAACTCAGTGCCGCGCCCCTCTCGCCGTCAGTCCGATGCCTTACCGGGGCTGATGTCCCTGATACCGATTCTGCGCTGCGCGATCTAGTCGTCGATTTCTTTCGCAGCGATTCAGCGGAATACGAGCTACGGGCGCAGCTATTGACTGACCTGCAACAAATGCCTGTGGAGGACGCTTCAGTGGTGTGGTCTGAGAGGCTTTCTCCTCACCAGCCCATTGCGAAGCTCACGTTTCCGGCTCAGGACCCTTATAGTCCGGGAAGACGCGTTTATGGCGACGCAATTCCATGGGGGTTCGATTCCCCCTCCCGGCACCATCTAACCTATTTGTTTCCAATATGTTGCAGGGGAGGGAAGTGTCGGAAGCGAATCCTCCGGTACAAATACGGTACACTGCACATCCAATTTATTTTCAATGGTTTACGGTTTCGAAGTATGACTTTGGGGTAGCCATCTCGTACGTCCAGCCTTTCCAGGAAGGTATTCGATTTTTGCATAGACAGTATCCACGTCTAACTATGGAAGTCGTCTTCGCCATACTAACTGAGGGTACTCAGAGGCCATGAAGATCATCAGCATCGAAGAGCAGTTTTTGACACACGAAATAATGACCGCGTGGGAAACCTCGGCCATCGGTTCAGAAGGAACCGGTAACTTCGATCAAGGCGAGATCCGGCAGCGTCTCGTAGACCTCGGGGAGGGCCGTCTGACGTTAATGGACGAAAGCGGAGTAGACGTTCAGGCGCTCTCCGTTACAACGCCAGCTCTGCACAATCTTGAACCTGTGGAGAGTGTTCGGCTCGCTAGGAGCACAAACGATCTGGTAGCCGCGGCCATCGCAAGGTATCCCACCCGCCTTCAGGGCTTCGCCGTTCTTCCCATGCCCGCTCCGGACGAAGCAGCTTTGGAACTGAGACGTGCAGTGACCCAATGCGGCCTGTGCGGGGCGATGGTTTGCGGCCGCACTCGTGATAAGAACCTCGATCACCCTCACTTCCTGCCAGTGCTACGCACGGCTGCAGATCTAAGCGTGCCCGTCTTCATTCATCCCCAAATTCCTCAGGCTTCAGTCAGAGCAGCTCTTTACGCAGGTTTTGGGGAAGCGGTGAACACAGCCTTTGCGGCGTTCGGTCTGGGTTGGCATTACGAGGCTGGAGTCCAGTTCGTTCGTTTGATCCTGGCAGGTGTCTTCGACCGGTTTCCCAACTTGCAGATTATCCTCGGGCACTGGGGTGAAGTCGTTCTCTTCTACATAGAACGGCTGAAGTCGCTCGCGCGCGTAGCAAAGTTGGAACGTCCAGTAGAGGAGCATTTCAAGCGCAATCTATACGTCACGTCCAGTGGCATGTGGAACCAAATGTATCTGCAACGTGCATTGGAGATCGTCGGGCAGGAACGCATTTTATTTTCCACGGACTATCCGTATCAATACCGTCCGGGGCAGCCGGGGCGCTCATTTTTTCTGGCTACCGACCTGTCGCAAGAGGCAAGAGAGGCATTCGCACACGGCAATTGGGAGAGACTAACGTCTCAGCGCTCGTCTTGATGGCAGTCCCTTACCTCGCGGCGTGAACGCATAGTCAGTCCTGCTATGTCTGCTTGTGTTTACCGATGTGCTCTAGGTCAAGTGTCCGAATCGCCGGCTTTACGTCCGTGTGGTTTGGCTTTCATTGTCGGTGAGATCCCTGGCGATTTCGCGCTTATCGGTTCATCCAAGCCCAAACTTTCTGGTCGCCGACAACACGCTCGCCTGCGAACGATATCCTCTCCGAACGGAAATTCGCGTATCCAGAAACGAAGCCAGATCATTCTGCCGGTTTGCCGTTGAGCCCACAAACTGAGTGCTCACTTCACCACGCCATGGCTGCGCAGGACTTCCTGCAACTGGTCGTGCGGTATAGCCGGAGCGGCTCAATAGTCGCCCCCAGCGTGTGATCGGCAGCTCGCCAATGGCCATTAATTGAGGTTCTGCCATCTCAGTTTCGATCCGCCATCTTGCCGTGGCCGCCTGAACGATAGAAGTTCATGAGGAAATTGTGGCTGGGCTTGTGTTCGCATTGGGACACCACTGTCCCCCTGTGAACAGGTCAGCTTTCGAGGGAACGTTCTGAGCAGGAGGAATTGATTCCGCTGAAGCGGCAACTGCTGTTAAATCGAGGTTTCAACAGGCGTCCTGTGGCCATACCACATGGCCCTTCGCGTGCATCCCGACAATGCGAACGCCCGGGCTGGCCGGTAACGATGAGCCCACCGGATCGGAATTTTTACTTTGCAAGGAGGACGGAATGTTGAACCGCACATTGCAGCTACTGATTGCTGTTTGTATCGTCACGGGAACTTCACGAGCCGCGGACGACCCGTTTGCAGGCAGATGGAAGCTCGATTCTTCCCGATCCCAACTTCCCGCCGATACGATGAAGGTGGAGTCCGGGGGCGCGAACAAGTACACATTCATCTTTTCCGAGCCCAATACCGAGACCGTGGCTATCGACGGGACCGACCAACCCGGTGTCTTCGGCACCACGTTGTCTGTAACCGCGCAGGGGTCTCGGGTATGGAAGGTGGCCCGCAAGAGCAAGGGGCGCACCCTCCTCACCGCGATCTGGACGCTGTCAGAGGAAGGCGGGACGCTTCACGACTCATATACGGAATACCGACCCGACGGGTCGCCCTTCACCGTCGACTACCTCTATCTGCGCAAAGCAGGAGATTCAGGCTTCGCGGGCACATGGCAGAGTACGAGCGAAGCATATGTCTCGCCTTACGAGATTCAGATCCAGCCGTATCAGGGTGACGGCTTTTCTCTCATTGATTCAGTGGCGGGTATCAATAAAAGCCTGAAGTTCGACGGGACGGATTACCCGAATTCAGGGCCGAATGCGAGCCCCGGCATGCTGTCCTCCGGACGCCGTATCAGTGATCGCCGTCTCGAACTGACGGACAAGCTGAAGGGTAAGCTCCAGAGCACCGACGACTTCGATCTTTCTCCCGACCTTCAGACGATGACTGAAACACAGCACCCTGCCGATCAGGTCAAGCCAATCATCCTTGTTTTCAAACGGGAATAGCAACGGAGCCGCGGTCGGTTCAATCATGCGGCTCAGCCCGCATCCAGACTGGCGATTGTCCGTCGGCAATCTTGGCCAATCGTCTTCTCTTTGCCTGAACGATGCGCAGTTTCCTGCCTGCAGAAACTTAATGAGCACATTGGCGATTGAGCGTGAATCCAGAATTCCTCCCGGCTACATGCGCGTTTACCCGTACGAATGCTATAGACCTGACGCGCATCCTTTGCTCAATTAGTCCATTGGTTCGCGCCGGTCCGCACTCAACTCGATTGCAATGCTGAAAATTTGCGTTCGATCCACAACCGTGTGAGCAATGCAACGAGCGAGTCCTCAGCCTCTGACCCGCCTTCGTCTCGAATCGCTCCCGAGTGACAGGCTATACAGAAGCTACCAGTGAGGTTTCCAGTTGCCACGATAGGGACTATATGCCCACGATGATGCATAGCGGGCATTCAGCATCTGCGACCCATCTCATGCAATCACAGAGTGAGATCACCTCTTGGCTCCTTACTCGCCACGTACAGATACCTCAACAGACGCTTTTCGCTCGTCAAGATATGTACACAGGAGAGGAACCGTTGCAGTCCCTCGAAATTAGTATTGCCTTCCACTGCGACCAGTTCCTCTTTCCTTTTCTCCCGTGCGTGATACCATCGCTTCGCGATCCGAGCCGCGCTCCCGGTTGTGTCTTTTACGCGGATGTGGCGAAACTCCGCTCGCTCCATGAGCTGTTCATTCTCTCCGGGCGGGCTGTACACGTAAAAGCCGATCGAGCTACGCGTAGCGATCTCTTCCTGGGAAACCATGCCGCCAATTACCAGAGCGTCACTGAACAGCATCCGTCCACCGGGATTTAGTACGCGAAACATCTCAACCAACACCTCGGGACGTCCTGGAAGATGGCACAGAGCGTCATTCGAGAACACAGCGTCAAAGGTGTTGTCGTCGAAAGGCAGATTCTTCGAGGCGTCACACTGTTCGAAACGCACCTGGGAAGCGAGACCTCTTGCCAGCGAAAGCTGGTTCGCATTGCGAACTCCCGGTTTGTTAATATCCAGCCCTATGAGCCGGCAGCCCACTTTTTCTGCAAGATGCAACGCATAGCCCCCCGAACCGCACCCCAGTTCCAGCACAAACGAATCGGATCTCAGGCCCAGCAGTTGGGGGATTTCATTAGACTCTTCCGTTGTAACCCAGCTGGTTTGCCCAAAATCCTCGCCGTAGGTCTCGATGCGCACCTCTCGGTAGGTAGCCGATTCATAATTTCCATACGCACTATCGTAGAGATCTACTTCCCCTGACATGTTAAGGATCCTCCTCGACCAAGCTCTACCGGTGGGGGATTAGCTAACCTGGGCCCAGATTAGCAACCTGCTTGGGTGTTTTCCAAGCCACGGAAAGCGAAACGGCTTGATTTGTGGATCAGGAATAGGACGACACCTGTCGCCATGGCGATGAGGTGCGAGTCAAGGGCAAGCCAGAAGTAACCTACTTGGTCGCGTGACCAGTTACCGGGACAACTGGCCGTTTCATCACTCCGGTACCGGATCTGCAGGACTCGCGGATCAGTGGGCCTGGTGAAATTCCATATTTGCGGTAACTGGCCACAAGAGCCCACTATGAAGTGCGCCCTTTCTGCCGCTGAGACAGGGGCAACGATTTGGGATCGCCACGTTTACGCAGTGGTTCGTCCTTGAGGCTGGGAAATGTTGAAGTGGATTCGAGAAGTGTCGCCGCGTCTCAAGGCCCGGATTGCCGGTGTCGTCTTTTCGCTAGCCATGTTGACCGCTGCATTCACGCAGTTCTTCGTTCACCGCAGGCTGAGTTTCGCAGCGGACCTCGTGACGGGCATCATCGAGGTGTCGAGCATGCTCGCTGTGACGCTTCTCTTCTATGACATATTCAAGGCGGTGAACAGGAGACTCTCTTTGCTCGCGCTGTCTTTCAATTTCGGGGCACTCACATTAGAGCTTCTTCAATTCAATCCGCGGGGCGCGATGATCGGCATAGGATTTCACGGACTTTATTGCTTCCTGATGGGCTACCTCCTCTTCCGCTCGACTTTTCTGCCCCGAATTCTGGGCTTGCCGATGGCATTTGCCGGTTTGGGCTGGCTGGTTTTTCTGTCACCGACGCTCACACACTTTCTGTCCCCCTACAATCTTGCCGTGGGCATGCTCGGTGAGGTTTCGGTGTGCTTGTGGCTCCTGGTGATGGGCGTGAACGTTCAACGATGGAAGGAGCAGGCCGGCGCATGAAGGCAGCCTACACCAGATACGGTCCGCCAGACATGATCGAGGTTGGGGACCTCGAAAAGCCTGTTCCCAGGGACAACGAAGTCCTGCTAAAAGTCTGCGCGGCTTCCGTCAATCCACTCGACTGGAAAACAATGACAGGCGGCCCGTACATCGTTCGTTTGCTGCTCGGATTGCGCAAACCAAAGATCAAACAACTCGGCGTTGACGTGGCTGGCCAAGTTGAAGCGGTTGGCAGAAACGTGACGCAGTTCAAACTAGGTGACGCAGTGTTCGGCACCTGCCGTGGAGCATTTGCCGAGTATGCGTGTACTTGCGAGTCGGCGAGAGTCATGAAATCGGCGTTGGTCATGAAACCGGATAACGTGACGTTTGAGCAAGCGGCTTGCTTGCCGATTGCGGCACTCACTGCTTTGCAGGGTCTTCGCGACAAGGGACGGATTCAGCCGGGGCAAGAGGTCCTGATCAATGGTGCAGCGGGAGGCGTGGGTACGTTCGCTGTGCAGATCGCCAAGTCGTTCTGCACAAGTGTGACCGGCGTATGCAGTACAAGGAATGTGGACATGGTTCGATCCATCGGCGCAGATCGGGTCATTGACTATACCCAGGAGGATTTCACCACGAGTGGGCAGTGTTACGACCTTCTTTTCGACGCCGTGGGGAATCATCCTTTGTCAGCATGCAGACGCGTGCTCAATCCCAAGGGGATATTAATCATGCTCGGAGCACCAAGCGATACCGCGTTGATGAATATTCTGGCTCGTTTGATCGGAGCCCTCGTGCTGTCATGGTTCGTGAGCCAGAGGCTAATAATCTTCCTGGCGAGATCGAACACAGAGGATCTGACCATCCTGGGCCAGCTCTTGGCAACGGGGAAGGTAACATCAGTCATCGACCGACGCTTCAGCTTGAGTGAGCTCCCTGAAGCTCTCCGATATCTGGAGGAAGGACACGCTCGAGGAAAGGTAGCAATATTGCTGGAACATAATAACGGAACGTAACAGCGCATTGCGCAGAGCATAGCCGGCCATCGGGCGTGCCTTGCCACCATAGTTCCTCCCGAATCACTGGCTGATCCCGAAGTAATCCACATAGACGAAAACCGGCTATCCATCACCTGCTCAAGAGCAGCGTAACGGCAGACATAAGGCTCGCGACTCGTTAATCTCATGATCCGCCGCATGGAGGACGGCAATCATGAGCAGGACATCTACAAGCAAAGCGAAGGGCAAGAAGAACCGACCCAAGATTAAGCTCGGCATTCCCGATCTGGAACACTCAAAAACCGCAGTCCTCCGGAGCCTCGGTTCTCCGGATTCGAGGCGCGGATATCAACATGCTATCGACGAGTTCGTTGCGTGGTACTGCTCTGAGCCACGATTGGCGTTCAACAAAACAGTCGTTCTCCGTTATCGGTTTCACTTGGAGGAACGCGGCCTCGCACCCGGAACCATCAACGTCCGACTGGCTGCTGTGCGTCGGCTTGCTTATGAGGCAGCCGATGCTGGTCTGTTGAGTCCCGAACTAGCCGCCGGAATTCATCGTGTCAGAGGTGTCCGCAAGCTGGGCGCTCGTTTGGGCAACTGGCTTACGGCCGGCGAGGCGTCGGCGCTCTGGCAGTTACCCGACACCCAGACTCTCACCGGAAAGCGGAATCGAGCGATTCTGGCCATCCTGCTTGGTTGCGGGCTGCGCCGCCGCGAGCTCGCGAAATTGGTGCTGGAGAGCTTGCAGCGTCGCGAGGAGCGCTGGGCCATCGTGGATCTTGTAGGCAAGGGAAGGCATATACGAACTGTTCCGGTACCGAATTGGGTAAAAGATACACTCGATGCATGGTTGACGGCAGCCGGCATCGAAAGCGGTCCGCTGTTCCGATGTGTCTGCCGGGCGGGTAAACTCTGGGGGCACGGCATCTCGGAAAAGACGGTCTGGCACGTGGTCAAAAAGACGGCTGCGAGTATGAACATTCCACGTCTTGCTCCACACGATCTCCGACGCTCCTGTGCTCGATTCTGCCATGATGCGGGCGGCGAGCTTGAGCAGATCCAATTTCTTCTGGGGCATGTCTCCGTGCAAACGACGGAGCGCTACATTGGCTGTAAGCAGCGTTTGAGACTCGCGGTACGATCACTGCCCATTCCAGGTCTTCTCGAAACTTTTTCCTGCTGATGCGCCATTTCTCAAGCGAAGGAGGTGTTGTAGCTCCAATCTGAATGATGGACCAGTGTCGAATCAGTGCTCGTGCAACGTCTCGGTCCGGCAATCGGCC
>Ga0210388_10003178_pt1 | contig 12839 bp, 11 predicted proteins | sample IncBWC19OmetaG_FD_155485 | JGI IMG/M metagenome (GOLD analysis project Ga0210388, IMG submission 155485) | Forest soil microbial communities from Barre Woods Harvard Forest LTER site, Petersham, Massachusetts, United States - Inc-BW-C-19-O ... | reverse complement strand
GCGTGACCAACAACGTCGCGCCGGGAGTCAGTATTCCATTGACGTGTTCCACGAAATCGGCGGGCATTTTGATTCTGGCGACCGCGGTCGGATCCACCTGAGTTCCATTCTCTTCTGAGTGTCCCGGTACGCCAATCCTCAGCCAACTGTATCTTGCGGGGTCGGGAACATAGGGATCCGGCACTGCGCTTGGAGTGTCGGTAAGTACCAGGGCATGATTGGGGAATGGGGCATCCCCGGTGATCGATAGTCGTGCTCGACCGATCTCGATTCCATTGCGGTACACGACGATGCGATGACTGCCGGAACTGAGCACAATGCTGACCGGCCCACTCGGGGAACTTTCCGGGTGCCAGCGCTCATCTTCATTGGCTGTGAAGGGAACGCCGTCGAACGGTTGGCCCCCAACAGCCTTCACCGGGGCCAGATATCCGGGATGCGCGACACGGGTTGGCGCCTTGTCTTCGGCGCCAATGACTACGGTCATTCCATTGCTCGAGACGTCAAACAGCAGCCGCGCAAATTCGCTTGGCAAGTGGATGCAACCATGCGACTCGGGATATCCGGGTAGACCGCCGGCATGCAGTGCGACGCCGCCCCACGTCAGACGTTCCATATAGGGCATCGGCGCGCCGTCATAGATGGTTGATCGGTGCTCCTTTTGCTTTTGGAGGACGGTGAAGACCCCGATGGGAGTCGCATGCCCGGGGCGTCCGGTGCTGACTGTCGTCGCGCCGATGAGGACTCCGTTACGGTAAACATAAGCCCGCTGCTCGGTGACGCTGACGACCATGACCAGAGGCCCCGTGGTCACGGCTCCCCCCATCCACAGAAACTGGCCTTTTTTTAGCTCACCGAGGGGTGTATCGATTGGAACTGAGGCATGGGAACCCCAGAAAGGTACTGAGTCGGCCAGAATGGGCGCCTGCAGGAGAGTGCCGCCCAGCGCCATCAGGGCTGCGCACATTTGATGAGTTGTTCGATGCATTGCACAATAACCGCGTGTTTTGGAGCGTAAGCTCGAACTCATGCTTACCTGGATAGGAACTCAAAGTCTTGGCTTTTTCGCGTCGTTTTTTCCTAAATCTCTCATTGGCTGGTCTAGCTTCTGTTTCGAGGCTCGTCCGGGCCGCCCCTGGGAGCACAGGCAACACCAGCGGTCTGATTTCGCCAGCGTTACTTCAGCGCGCAATTGATGCGCTGGACAGACATCGCAGCAGCATCACCTATCGCGATTTCATCGCCATTGCAGATTTCTCGCTGCCCTCGCGTTCACCGAGATTTCATCTGGTGAATCTCCATGACGGCACCGTCAGTTCGCATCTGGTCGCGCATGGGCGGGGGTCCGACCCTTTGCACACGGGATGGCTCAAGCGCTTCTCCAATGCGCCAGGCTCTAAGGCGAGCTCGGAAGGGGCTTATAAGACCGGTGCTGCCTATATCGGAGCCCATGGCAATTCGATTCGGCTCGAAGGATTGGACCCGACCAACGACAACGCCCTTTCCCGAGGCATCGTCGTGCACAGCGCCTGGTACGTCAGTGCGGAAATCGTCGGTCATGTTGGCATGCTCGGTCGCAGCGAGGGCTGCTTCGCCGTCGCCGGTTCCAGTCTTGCTGAAGTCATGACGAAACTGGGGCCTGGCCGCCTTCTCTATGCAGACAATTTCAGAGCACCGGGTTAGCACGCTGCGTCGATTCCTGCCGCCTTCCAAGTAATCCACGGCTTGGCGGCCCTCTCCGTGAAGTATGAGTATCGCGGTGCTCGGCACCGACGAGGGCTCCAATGATGAATCCGGCGACATAGATGCCCGCGCGGACGGCGACGGCGTAGTCGATGGATTTGAGCCGCTTCCTACGGCCCTTGGCGGGTGGCTGCTGGGGGTGAGCGGCGGGCAGCGTGCGCGACATAGGTCAAACGGCGTAGTAGCGCACGGCCGCTCCCTCCTTCGCCTTGCGGATCAGGCCGCGTTTGATGAGGGCGGCGCGCGGGGCGTCAGACTGGGTGAGCTTCAAGTGGCGATTGATCTCGGAGGGGCGGATGCCGGGGCGGGACCGGATCAAGGCCAGTACCTTCTCGACCTGGGTGTCGGCGCGGAGAGGCTTCACCGGCGTCTTCCCGCGCGTGGTCTTGTTCGCTTTGGTTGCTTTCGTCTTGCGCTTCATCGGGATCAACTCCTTCGTACTGCTACCAAGAGGCTATTGAAGGGGGGGGCGGGTGCTGCAGGTGGCGCGTAACCACTTGATTTCACTGGCTCCCCGGGTTGGAATCGAACCAACGACCAACGGATTAACAGTCGGAGCGTCTGTGGCCGGCTGTGTCCGGGCGTTGAGAAAACGCGCACTTAGCGCGCCCATCGCACCGGAAATTGCATCCCGGTACACTCGGGTGCAGTTGGCCGGGAAACACGTCGGAGAAATCCGGAGAGTCGCATGAATCCGCTGATCGAAAGCAATCCCGCTGTGTTGATGGGCAAGCCCGTTATCGGGGGTACACGGCTCACGGTGGAAGGCATACTCGAGAAGCTCGGTGCCGGGGAGTCGATTGAACAGTTGTTAGCCGCGCATCCGCGCCTGACCCGAGAGGCGGTGCTGGCGGCCATCGAGTTCGGTGCTCGGGCGCTGAAGGCCGACGTGGTGTACCCCCTACCGGCGGCATGAAACGACTTGTTGCCGACGAGGGCGTCGACAAGGCCATAGTCGAGGCGCTTCGAGCCGACGGTTTCGACGTCACGTATTTTGCGGAAAGTGGGGCCGGTTCCCTCGATACCGAGGTGCTCGCTGCGGCCCGCCATAATCATTGCCCGCTGGTGACCTGTGATAAGGATTTTGGCGAACTGGTGTTCCGTCAGGGACTCACTAGCGCGGGCGTAGTTCTCATCCGCCTCAACGGCATGTCGGCAGACTCGAAAGCCAGGACGGCGTGCCAGGCGATCGTTGATCATTTGCCAGAGTTGCTGGGAGCCTTCACGGTAATTTCACCCGGGACAGTTCGCATCCGATCAGCGGCGGGCTCATAGCTCTGCGGCGAATCTTCGAACTACGCGGGAGCCGCTGGCGAGTGCGGGAATGGACGACATTAAGCCAATCCGCGGCAAGCCACGGTGTGGTGACGAGCGATGTCGCTTTAAGGGCTGAATCGACGAGATCGCGAAAGCGAAGAACCGAAACAAGTTGCGCGTCCGCGCCAAAGTCGAGTACGTGTTCGGTGTGATCAAGAACATCTTCGGCTTCCGCAAGGTGCGCTATCGGGGCTTGGCGAAGAACCTGCACCGTCTGCAAGTGACGGCGGCGCTGACGAATCTGTACCTGATGAGACGACCGTTGCTCAATGCATAGGGGACGTGGCGATAAAGGCCGTCGCAGCGGGAGCGTGCAGAACCTCAAAGCGCACGTTTCCGCAGAAACGGACGTCCAAAACCGACGTCGCACCAGTGACGAGCAATTGTTAATCATGGTCCCCGTCGTCATGACCAGTATTTCAGACCATCCTTAGAGCCTCTATTCGATTCCGACCCTAGGCGCAGACGCCTTGCGTCGCGAGCGCGGCTGCCGCCGCAAGCTTCTGTTTGGCCTGCCAGGGCGGGCCAACCGTCTGACCCATTGTGCGCAGGAACGCGTCTGGATCGTCGGCGCTGAGAGCCTTTCTTGCTTCATCGAATACCCGCTCTCGGTCATACCAATGCACTGTCCAGCCGCGCGACTTGGCTGCCGTTGCCAGCGACTCGCGATACATGACTGAGTCGGCGAGGGCATTCGCGCGCGTGTCGAAAATGCGCTCCTCGATGGTGGGCGGCAAGCGAGCGCAAGCGCGGATCGAAATGCTCGCAATCGGCATGAGTACTGTCGCCGCCATCGCCCCAAGGCGCTCCTGCGCGCCGCAGGCCGCGGCCGCGTGCACACGCTCAATAAGTGCTACGGCAGCGTCGAGCGATATCGGCTGGGACCACGAACTGTTGAGGTAGCGGCCAACCGCCCATGACCCCTCATGGTGATACGGGTGCGTAGGCAGGCCAGTGGTGAGATCGATGCGGCGGCGGTCGAGGATCCTTCCGCCGGGCGCCAAAGTGACGAGTATCGCCGAGTTGCCGTGGTCGGCGACGCCGACAGTTGCAGCTTGCAGGTTATTGACAGTCAAGCCGGGATCTTCGACTGGAATTTACGAGCCCGCGCCGCAAGCGTCGCGTGCCATTTAGTTTCCAAGCTCGTGCCAATGCGAATGAAGTCAATCCAAGCGGGTGGCAAGACCGTGAAATCGATCGAGTGACGGCCCCAGTCGGTGCGTCAGCCACGTATTATGCCGTCCGCGCGATTCGGCGAAAACCTGGCTCGTGCTCGATAGCCCTCCATGAGCCCATCCTATGCGGGGTTGTCGCTAGGTGTCCTCCGGTTTCTACCGGCGCCTCGTTCCATATTTGCTTCCATATTGGGGCGGCCGCCGGCGCCGATATGGGGGTAAGTTCCTGATTTTTATGGTGGCGGTACAGGTTTGAACCTGTGACGCCTGCAGTGTGAAAACAGCTGAAGTCATGGTGGGGTACGAACGCGGGGTATCCACCGTGGCCGGCGTGCAATAAATACATAAAAACCAATGAGTCGGAATTCCTATTCGATTCCGACCCTAGCCGTGTCTATGTGGGAGTAGGTTGCACCCCGAGGCGCTGGAACTGCCGAGACTTCACTTGGTAACGCAGCGCTTCGGTTTCAGCGCAAGCTTTTGACCCGTTGCAGACAAAGGATCGGCTCGATGTACCGACGTTCGGAACTTTGGAAGCGGACGTTCCCAACGTCCTTGACCGAGGAGTCGACCCCATCGTTGCTCCGTCGATAGACCTACTACACGAGTCGCAAAGTGATTGCTCTCAGTACGGCCCGCGTCCGGTCGCGCGTGCCGAGCTTGGCGAGGATGTCGGAGACATAGTTCTTGACCGTCCCTTCGGCCAGGTTGAGGCTGCGCGCGATCTCCTTGTTCGAATATCCTCCCGCCAGCAGCCTCAGGATTCCGAGCTCACGTCCACCGAGGTCGATTTGTCCGACTTCTGCCTGCGTGGCGGCTGCCAGCCGCGGGTGAATCGGCTGCGTGGCGACCGGCGACAACCATTGTTCGCCACGGCACGTGCGATCGATGGCCGTAGTCAGATCCTCCGGGGACGCTCCCTTGAGCAGGAATCCCTGAGCGCCTGCCTCGACCGCCGCCAATAATAGATCACTGTCCTCGAAGGTCGTCAACATGACGACCGGTGTCCGGTCGCCCCGTCTTCGCAACTCGCGAACCATGGAGATACCGTCCAGGCCCGGCATCCGAATGTCGCTCACGATCACGTCTGCCGATATCTCGCCTATGCGCTCGAGCAGTTCCGCTCCATCGGCAGCTAATAGCACCGCCTCGAAGTCTAACCGCTCGAGCAATGCCCGCAGTGCTTCTCTTACGAGATCCTGATCCTCGGCGAGCGCTACCCGCATTCTCATGATTCACGTCCGGTCGGGAGGAATACGCGCAGCCGAAAGCCGCCTTCCGGCGCTATGTCACTCTCTACACGCCCGCCCAGCAGCTCCATGCGCTCCTGGACACCACGGAGCCCATGGCCCACTACGTAGCTTCCCCGACTAGTTCCATCGTCACGCACCTCGAGCCGCAGGGTTTCCTCCTCTCGGCTCAGGGACAACCAGATATTGCGCGCATTGGCATGTCGTACAGCGTTGGTGAGCCCCTCTTGTGCCGCCCGCACGATGGCGGTGGCCTGTTCCGCCCCGTCAACGCGAACGCGCTCATCGACGTTCATGTGAATCTGCGGCGCCGGAAATGCTTCGGCGATTCGTCGCAACGCCTCGCGGACATCCATGCCATCGTGGCGACGAAGATTCGCCACCACGCTGCGCAGCTCCGATAGAAGCTTGCTTACCAAGTCCCTCGAGACGAGCCACTCACGACGTTTCGACACCGGGACTTCCTGACCCAGGAGATCCAGATTGAGCGCCAAGGCAGTAAGTCCATGGCCCGCCACATCATGCAGTTCGCGTGAGACGCGTAGCCGCTCTCCATCACGTGCACTCTCGGCGAGCAACTCTCGCGTCGCCAGCAACTGGGCGTTTACTTCGCGAAGCTCTCGGGACACCCTCTCTGCCCGCGCGCGCTCGAGCGTGGTCAACAGGGCGAAGACTTCGACGCTGCCGTAGACCAACAGCATGAATCCGTGGTCGGCAATACGCCACCGGGCGACCAGAATGGCCAGGAACGCAAGATTCAGTGCCACCAGAGCGATTACTGCGATTCCGGGGCGATAGACCGCCGCTATTGCCGCAGTGATCACAATCAACAAGATGGGCGTGAAGCTCGACGGTCCGAGCGCAAGCAGCACCAGCGCGGATACGACCATCAGGGACAGCGATATGATCGAGCCACCGTCTCTGCCGCGCCTCATGATGCCCCCTACGAAGGCGAGCATGCACAGCGCGGCCACGGTCCTTCCGGCTGTCTCTCCAAGCGGAGTCCACACGGGCGGTACTCGCCAAAGGCCGATAGCGACTGCCGCCCAAGCTAGGTAGCCGGCGAGGAATACCGGGTTGGGTGCGAGCCCTGATAGAACGCGGGCCAAGCGCATAGGTGACCATAGCCGTATCCGCGTCGGCCCTTCAAGATCCAATCTCTTGGAAATGACCTCCGGCACCCTGGCATATGACTTCCGGCACTGGGCTCGACGCGGCAGCGCATGCATCATCAAGCTCCGCTGGGAGTTCCCTGACACTCTACGACATGATCCTCGACACCCATTTGAGCTTCGGAACACTCGCACTCAGGAGCCTCTGGATCAACGCGGCTCCGCCCAAGATAACGCGACTCCATCGGCAAATCGAGGCCGTGTACTTCTCGCATCGCTGGGGTGGTCGACGCGATCGTTCCTCCGTAAGTACTTTCATCAAGGAGGGAGCATGGGAAGGTTAGCGGGGATTCTCGGCGCGCTTGTCGTGGCAGGAATTCTCGCGGTAGTCCTGTGGCCGCAGGGTGGTGACCACGGTCGGGCCGACTTTTTTGCCGATGAGTCCTATAACTTCGAAACACTACGTGTGCTCGACGACATTGCGGTCGCAGGTGGCGACATATCCGACGTGTTGATCACGGTGGGCTCAATTCGCGCCGGAAGCGCAGACGACTGGTATCGGGCCTGGACCGCAGCTGGCGAGCGTGCCGCTGCATTGGCCAGTCGTACCCGGGATGCACGCAGCAAGGGTACCGCGCTGTTGCGCGCACATACGTATTACAGAACCGCGGAGTTTTTCCTGTCTCCGACAGATCCGAGGCGTGCTGCCAGCTTCAAGAGCAATGTGGCTGCGTTTTACGAGGGTCTTCAGGCTCTGAGGGTGTCCTATGAGCGCATCGCCGTTCCCAACGGAAGATATCACCTCAATGCTGTCTACTATCCGGGGCCTGCCGGCTCCGAAGCTCGGCCCTTGCTCGTGGTCGTCGGTGGCTATGACAGCACGATGGAGGAACTGTATCTGCTGATTGGGTATGCCGCCCTGCAACACGGGTATTCCGTGCTGACCTACGAAGGACCTGGCCAAGGATCCGTGCTACGCCAGCAAGACCTGCACATGCAGGCAGACTGGGAAAAGCCGAATGGTGCTGTGCTCGATCAATTTTTGAGCACCCATCCCAAGCCGAGCAAGATCGTGCTGCTGGGGGCAAGCCTGGGTGCCGATCTCGCGGCGCGCGCTGCGGCTTTTGATCCGCGTGTGGACGGGGTAGTGGCATATGATGCGTGGTTCGATGGTTATGCGATCGCAACACGCAATATACCGCCCCTAGCACTCTGGCTGCATGCACACGGTTATGACCACCTGTTGAACTCATTAGCTCGACGGAATTCAGTCCCGGGAGCGAAATGGTCGCAGGAGAATGGAATGTGGGTGTTCGGAGTCAGTGAGCCCACTCAGGTGCTAGATGCATTTAAGGCCTACACCACAGCTCCGGTAGCGGATCGAATCACGCAGGATGTGCTGTTGCTCGCCGGGACTGCCGACCTATTCATTCCCGTGAATCAACTCGATCAGGAGCGCAACGCTCTATCCCGCGCGCACAGCGTTACGGCGGTCGTCTTCGACCGGGATTCTGGTGGCTCGCTACATTGCCAGATCGGGGCTCCGAGCTTGTGGCAAGGAGTGCTATTCGATTGGCTGACAGCAAAGTTTTCCAATGCTGGATCGCGATGGAAATCATAGATTTCACCGTCGTGACCTCAACCATCATGTTTCTCCCTGTTTCTCCGTCACCGCGCGGGCTATAGGCCGGTGCCTCGCCTGTGGAAGCCGAATCTGCTGTAGCAGCCGACGAAGCGTCCACTAATCGAAGGGTTTGTGACAGAAGCCGCCACGAGCCGCCTTTCGAAAGCTACGGGGGGTCTCGCGAGAAGCACGAACGGTCCGTGCTGCGATGCGCTCAGTCCTCGAGCGTCTACCGCACCAACGGCGTCTGACACAGGTTGGTCCACCGAAGGCGCAGGCGAGTGTGGAGTCGAGGGCTGTATCAAGTGGCTAAGGTGCGCGCGCGGCAGTCTTGTCCAGGTTAGGCCATGCACGTCCACTGACAGCTAACGGTATACAGGCACCATACAGGCACCAAAGTCGAGTTCTAGAACCTTTGTCGGCGGCCACTGGTGGCCTAAACGCTTGATTTTATTGGCTCCCCGGGTTGGAATCGAACCAACGACCAACGGATTAACAGTCCGACGCTCTACCGCTGAGCTACCGAGGAACACTAGGTGAAATCGAAGAGCGGCGGATTTTGCGGATGCGCCGCGCTGCCGTCAAGCAACCCGCCCATATTGCTGGGGCGTCGCCAGTCTGACATTCCCGAACTGGCCTGAGCTAGTCCAGGCCCAAGCCAAGTCCGGTCCGAGTCTTCAGCCCGTCGCGGCCAGTGGCGCCTGGCCGGCGGGGAGGCTGCCCGTAATGACCCGGCGCATGCGCTCGAGTGCCTGTTCCAGCATCTGCATGCTGCAGGCGAAGGACAGACGGATGTGGCCGGGAGCCCCGAAGCCACTGCCGGGGACCACGGCAACGCCGCCTTGCGCCAGCAGCAACTCGGCAAATTCGCCGTCTTCACGGCATCCGAGGGCCGCCATCGCCTTGCTGACATCGGCGAACGCATAGAAGGTTCCGGCGCCCGGTACGCACGACACACCGGGCAGGCTGTTCAGGCCCTTCACGATGAAATCATGGCGTTCCTTGAAGGCGTCATTCATTTTCGCGACGCAGGCCTGATCGCCATTCAGTGCGGCGGTTGCCGCTTTTTGCGAAATGCTGGAGGCGTTGGAGGTGGACTGGCCCTGGATGGTGGACATCGCGGTGATGATTTCGCGCGGTCCGCCACAGTACCCAATCCGCCAGCCCGTCATCGCATAGCCCTTGGACACGCCGTTGATGGTCACGGTGCGGTTGTAGAGCTCCGGCACTGCCGTCAGCAGGCTGCAGAACGGTTCCGGATCCCAGAAAATCTTCTCGTACATATCATCGGTGCCGATGACGATGCGCGGATGGTTGAGCAGCACCTCACCGAGGGCGCGCAGTTCCGCGCGCGTATAGGCCGCGCCGGTGGGGTTGCAGGGACTGTTCAGCAACACCAGCCGGGTCTTCGGTGTGATCGAGGTGGCAAGCTGCCGTGGCGTGATCTTGTAACCTTGCGCGGCGCCCGCGAACGGCATGACGGGCAGGCCATCCGACAACAGCACCATGTCCGGATACGACACCCAATAGGGAGCTGGGATGATGGCCTCATCACCCGGGTCGAGGATGGCCATGCACAGGTTATATAAAGTCTGCTTCGCACCGCTGGAGACGAGCACCTGCGGGCGCTCGTACTCGATGCCGTTATCGCGCTTGAACTTGGCGATAATGGCGTCCTTGAGTTCGTTGGTGCCGTCGACGTTCGTATAGCGCGTGAAACCGTTCTTGATGGCATCGATGCCAGCCTGGGCGATATGCACGGGCGTGTCGAAGTCCGGCTCGCCGGCGCCCAGGCCGATGACGTCATGACCCTCGGCCTTCAGGCGCGCGGCGCGCGCCGTAACCGCCAGAGTGGGAGAGGGCTTGACGCGCTGGACGCGTCGTGAAACTGGTAGGCTCATGAATTCCTGAAGGCGTCGCGGAGGATGGCGGGCACACGTATATTACGGGATTGCGTCCGCGGCCACCAATGCCACTCGACTTAAGTGACGCGCACCAGGATTTTCGATGGAACGCTTGCCGTTCAAACTCCAATCTGATTATGAGCCGGCGGGCGACCAGCCCGAGGCCATCGAGAAACTGACCGACGGTCTGACCAGCGGGCTGGCGCACCAGACTCTCTTGGGAGTCACGGGAAGCGGAAAGACATTTTCAATTGGCAACGTCATTAATCGAGTCCAGCGTCCGACCCTGGTGCTCGCGCACAACAAGACTCTGGCCGCGCAGCTATACGGCGAATTTCGCGATTACTTTCCGAACAATGCCGTCGAGTACTTTGTTTCTTATTACGATTATTACCAACCCGAAGCGTATGTGCCCTCGACGGACACCTACATAGAAAAGGACTCCTCGGTCAACGAGCACATCGAACAGATGCGCCTGTCGGCCACCAAGGCGCTGCTGGAGCGTTCCGATTCGATTATCGTCGCCACGGTCTCGGCGATCTACGGACTGGGTGATCCGCAGGCCTACCTGTCCATGGTGCTGCACATCGTGCGCGGGGATCGCATGGATCAGCGCCGCCTGTTGCGGCGCCTGGCCGACATGCAGTACACGCGCAATGAGCTGGACCTGACGCAAGGCACATATCGGGTCCGCGGTGATGTGATCGACGTGTTCCCGGCCGAATCCAGCCGCGAGGCGGTGCGCATCGAATTATTCGATGAGACCATTGATTCGATATCGATTTTTGACCCGCTGACGGGGCAGGTCGCGCGCAAGGTGCCGCGGTTCACGATCTACCCCGGAACCCACTACGTCACGCCCCGCGAGCGCGTGATCGGCGCAGTCGACCAGATCCGCAACGACCTGCGCATCCGCTTAGGCCAGCTGCGCGATGCCAGCAAGCTGCTGGAGGCGCAGCGCCTCGAGCAGCGCACCATGTTCGACATGGAAATGATGCAGGAGGTCGGTTACTGCGCCGGCATTGAGAATTATTCGCGCTATCTGTCGGGTCGCAATCCCGGTGATCCGCCGCCGTGCCTTTTTGACTATCTGCCGCGTGATGCGCTGCTCATCATCGATGAGAGCCACCAGACGATCCCGCAGCTCGGTGCCATGTACAAGGGCGACCGTTCGCGCAAGGAAACCCTGGTCGAATACGGCTTCCGGCTGCCCTCGGCGCTGGATAATCGGCCGCTGAAATTCGAGGAGTTCGAGCAGCTCGCGCCCCAGATGATCTTCGTGTCGGCGACCCCCGCCGGCTACGAGAAATCGCATTCGGCCCAGGTGGTCGAACAGGTGGTGCGGCCCACGGGCCTCGTCGATCCGCAGGTCGAGGTGCGCCCGGTACGCACCCAGGTGGACGATGTGCTCTCGGAGATCCATATCTGCGCGGCACGCAACGAGCGCGTGCTGATCACGGTGCTCACCAAGCGCATGGCCGAGGACCTGACCGATTACCTGCACGACCACGAGGTGCGGGTGCGCTATCTGCACTCGGACATCGAGACCGTGGAGCGCAGCGAAATCATCCGTGACCTGAGGCTTGGCCGTTTCGATGTGCTGGTGGGCATCAACTTGCTGCGCGAAGGCCTGGATATGCCGGAAGTGTCGCTGGTGGCCATCCTGGATGCCGATAAGGAGGGCTTCCTGCGCTCCGACAATTCCCTGATCCAGACCATCGGCCGGGCGGCCCGCCATATCAATGGCCGCGCGATCCTGTACGGGGACCGGGTGACCGGGTCGATGCAGCGGGCGCTGGATGAGACCGAGCGGCGCCGCAACAAACAGCTCGAATTCAACGCCCTCCACGGCATCACGCCCCGCGGCATCATCAAGGGCGTGGCGGACATCATGGAGGGCGCGCGATCATCGGCGCCCCAACCCACGGGCAAGCGTCGCGGCAAGGAGCGGGCCGAGGCGGCGGATCAGGGAGTCGCCCTGGCGAAACTGGGGCCGGCGGCCATCGTGCGGCAGATCAAGCTGCTGGAAACGCGCATGTTCGCCAAGGCGCGGGAGCTGGAGTTCGAGGAGGCGGCCGCCCTGCGCGACCAGATCGAGAAGCTCAAGCAGATCGAGCTGGGACTGGCCGGATGACGCGTAAGTACTTGGAAGTGCGGTAGTTCGCTTGCCTACCCCGGCAGGCTTCGGTATCGTGCCGATCCCCTTCGCGCAGAGCGGTTCTGCGAAGGAAACAGCAGGCGCGTAGCTCAGTGGTAGAGCATCACCTTGACATGGTGGTGGTCGGTGGTTCGATCCCACTCGCGCCTACCAGATTGAACCAGGGCGCCTGAGCAGTTCGGGCGCCCTTTTTCTTGCAGTTATTGGATCATCCATGCCTGTCGTGACCTTGCCGGATGGCAGTCAGCGCCAGTTCGATCACCCCGTGACGGTGGACGAAGTGGCGGCGAATATCGGAGCGGGGCTGCGCAAGGCCGCCCTGGCCGGCCGCGTGGACGACAAACTCGTGGACACCTCCTTCGTCATCGATCGCGACGTGAAGCTGTCGATCGTCACCGCGAAGGATCCGGCGGGCCTGGAAGTGATCCGGCACTCCACCGCGCATCTGCTGGCCCAGGCGGTCAAGCAGCTGTTCCCGGAAGCCCAGGTCACCATCGGCCCGGTGATCGAGGACGGGTTCTTCTACGATTTCGCGTACAAGCGCCCCTTCACCACC
>Ga0210388_10003177_pt1 | contig 12845 bp, 13 predicted proteins | sample IncBWC19OmetaG_FD_155485 | JGI IMG/M metagenome (GOLD analysis project Ga0210388, IMG submission 155485) | Forest soil microbial communities from Barre Woods Harvard Forest LTER site, Petersham, Massachusetts, United States - Inc-BW-C-19-O ... | reverse complement strand
GCTATGAGCGCGGCGATGACCCGCGCGAAAGCCGACGGCGTGACGCATGTGATATTTGGCGATTTGTTCCTGGAGGATGTTCGCGCTTACCGTGAGATGCAGTTGGCGCGTTGTGACGTGACGCCGGTTTTCCCGTTGTGGGGGCGCGATACGCGGAAACTCGCTGAAGAAATGATTGCGGGCGGACTTTCGGCTTACCTCACTTGCGTTGACCCTCGCAAACTCGACCGCTCGTTTGCCGGACGAAAATTCAATGCGGAACTTTTGCGGACGCTTCCGACGGATGTGGATCCTTGCGGAGAGAACGGAGAGTTTCACAGTTTTGTAAGTGACGGCCCGATGTTTAAGCAAGCCATACTCGTAACGCCGGGTGAAATTGTCGAGAGAGACGGATTCGTGTTTGCCGATTTTCTTCCGCGAGCCTCGGCGGCCGGCAAGGCGTAGATTCGCATTTCTCTTCAGCCGCGATTTCATTCACAATCTCATGCGCTGTAATTTTCAAAGGAAGTGTCCCTGATGCGGATTTGCTCTTTGCTGCCTTCGGCCACGGAAATTCTCTACGCGTTGGGTCTCGGCGATTCCGTAGTGGGCGTCACTCACGAATGCGATTTTCCTGCCGACGCAGCGACGAAACCTGCATTGATACGCCCTCGCGTGGACCCGCACGCTGCTGCGGGTGAAATCGATCGCCAAGTAAGCGAACTTGTCGCGCGCGGTGAAAGCATTTACGCCGTGGACGCGGAATTATTGCGCTCGCTGGAGCCGGATTTAATCGTGACGCAGGACCTTTGCCACGTTTGTGCGGCCTCACCGGACGATCTGGCTACAGCCTTAACGCGGCTGGCGAAAAAGCCGCGCGTTTTGACGCTTACGCCGCATTCGTTGAGCGACGTTTGGAATGACATTCGCAAAGTTGGCGATGCCACGCAGCGGCGGCGGGAAGCGCAAGGCATTGCGATTACTCTGGAACAAAAGGTCGCGGCGATCGAGGCGAAGGTTGCGCAAGCGAAGACGCGTCCGCGAGTTTTGTGCCTTGAATGGCTCGATCCATTTTATGTCGGCGGGCACTGGGTGCCGGAGATGGTAGCAAAGGCTGGAGGGCAAGACGTTCTAGGGCGCGCGGGCGAGCCTTCGTTTCGCGTTAGCGAGGATCAGATTGCAGCGAGCGGCGCGGAAATTATTGTGGTCATGCCATGCGGCTTTAACGTCAAACGAATAGCTTCGGAATACGGTTCGACGAGTTTTCCTGACGGATATTTGAGCTTGCCCGCAGTTCGAGAGCAACGAGTGTTCGCCGTGGATGCGAATAGCTATTTTTCGCGCCCGGGACCTCGGCTCGCGGAAGGCGTCGCGGTTTTAGCACATTTATTCCATCCTGATTTGTTTCCTGCCGCGCCGCCGGGGAGTTCAATTCAAAGATTGTAAGCGTCACAAAAATTAGGTGGCGCTGCCTTCGGCTTTGCCGCTCCAGAGGCGATAGAAAAACAATCCGGACAGAATCATCGCAAGCCCGATCGAAGAACGAACGGGACGCTGGATCCAAATATTTATGGTGAGTGCCAGAGCGCCTGCGACGAACAGGCCGGGAACCACGGGATATCCCCAAGTCCGGTAAGGGCGGTTCATGTCCGGCGCAATTTTTCTAAGCCGGAACATAGCCACTACCGAGAGCGCGTAAAAAATCCACGCGGCAAAAACGAACAGGGAAGTCAGCTCTTCGAAAGTTCCTGTAAGCGCCATAAGCGCGGCTAATACACCCTGAAAAATCAGCGCGCCTCCGGGCGTGCGAAACCGCGGATGCACCGTACCGGTGACGCGAAAGAACAAGCCGTCGCGGGCCATGGCGTAGGGCACGCGCGCGCCGCTCATGATCGATGAGTTGAGCGTGCCGAGAGCGGCGACAATCATCGCAAGCGTGATCCAGAACGCCGCGCCGTGACCGGCGAAGCTTTCCACCACGTCGGAAGCCACGTGCGAAGAACTTGCGACGGCGCTGAACGGGAGCGCGTAAAAACAGACCGCGTTGAACAACAGATAGATTCCCGCCACTAAAATCGTGCCGCCTGCGAGGGCCCGCGGAAAATTTCGCTCCGGATTTTGTATTTCGGAGCCAACGCGATTGAGATCTTCCCACCCGTCATAGGCCCAGAGCGCGGCGGCGATTGCGGCTAGAAATGCCGTCAGCGTGCCGCCGCTCGTTTGCACTGGCCAGAATGGATGGAAGTGCGATGTGCTTCCGTGACCAAACCAGAAGCCAGCGGCAACAATGGCGAGGACAGCTCCAACTTTCAGGAGCGTGAGCGCCACTTGCACGCGTCCGCCGAGGCGCACACCCAAATAGTTTATGAACGTAAAAAGAAGAATTGCGCCGGCAGCCATGGGTTGCGACCAGGTAAACACGAAATCGTAAGGCGTGCCTCCGAATGGCGATTTCAAATGCCAGGTAAAAAGAGGAACTGCCAGCGCGGGGATCAGAAAACTTGAAAATCGCGCCAGCCCTGCGGCAATCGATGCAGCCGAGCTCGATTCGCCTACGGTAGAGTGCATCCAGCCAAAAAGAAAGCCCCAGACGGGGCCAAGACCTCTGCGCAGGTATGCGTACTGTCCGCCAGCCTCCGGCATCGCGGCACCGAGTTCCGCAAATGACAGCGCTCCAAAAAGCGAAAGCAGCCCGCCCGCAATCCATGCGGCGTAAACCAAACTTACAGAGCCGCCAGCCGCCGCCATTTCGGCGGGTTTTAAAAATATTCCCGTGCCGACCATGGTGCCGACTACGATGGCGGACGCAGCCCATGGTCCCAAGCCGCGGATCAACTCAAGTCTTTCCTTTGAACGCGGCTGGGTGACGATAAATTTCTCCAATATTTCAGGATTGAATATCTAAAAAGGCTGAGTCGTGACCGCTTTTTTGCGCGCGCCGCCGGCAAAAGTGCTTGCCAGCGAACCCACAGCAAATGTGATCACGGTGCCGACGAGCACGTACCAAGTCCAGGCCAATGGCGTTAGAAATTTAATCGCGATCACGGCCGCAATTCCAGTTACAAACCCTACGAGCGCGCCGGTTTCGTTGGCGCGGCGATTCCACGTGCCGAGCAAGAAGACGCCAAGCGTCGCGCCATAGGTGATCGACGCGATCGTGAGGCCTGCGACCAGCACCGGTCCCCAGTGAACCAGGCCCAGAATTCCCAGGACGACGCCCCAAGCCAAGGTGAGCTTGCGCGAACGTACGAGAGATTGCGTCCCGCTTTCGCCGCGACGAACTCCGAGGTCTATGATGCTGGATGACGCCAGCGAGTTCAACGAGCCGCTGGCGTTCGACATCGCAATTGCAAAGATAGAAGCGAGGACGATGCCGACAAGTCCTACCGGCATGCTGTGCACGATGAATTGAGGATAAATTTTATCCGGATCGCCGGCGGGTATCGCGAGCGCGAAATGCTGCGCATACACGAATAGCATTACGCCCAGGACGAGAAACAACGCAAACTGCGCAAAGATAATCACTCCGCTGGCCAGCAATGCTGTTTTGCTGTCGCGTTCGTTGCGCGAGGCAAGAAGCCTTTGCACCATGGTCTGATCGGTGCCGTGGCTCGCCATTGTTAGAAACGTTCCGCCCAGCAGGCCGGACCAGAAGGTATAACTTTTCGTCAAGCTGAACGCGAAATCGAAGACCGTAAGTTTTCCTCCGGCGGCCGCGGCTGCCTGCGTGACCGTTGGCCAGCCGGCCGGAATTTTGTGAAGCAGGAGCAAAAACGCGGCAATAGAACCTGTTAAGTAGAGCGCAAACTGCAACACGTCCGTCCAAATGACGGCGCGCATTCCGCCTTCAAAAGTGTAAAAAAGCGTGAGCGTCGCGATAATCACGATGGATAGAGTTTCGCCGGTTCCGAACGCTACGCTCACAACTTTGCCGATTGCGGATATTCGGACGCCTTCCGCCAACGCTCGAGTGCCAAGGAAAATTACGGCTGCCGCGGACTTCATGCGCGTTCCAAAACGCTTTTCTAGAAGCTGGTAAGCAGTGTAGAATTCGCCCTGAAAATATTGGGGGACCAGAACCAGGCAGAGAATCACACGGGCCACGAGATATCCAATCACAAGCTGGAGAAATCCCAGGTTTCCGGCATATGCAATTCCGGGCGTGCTGATAATCGTTAGCGTGGAAGTTTCTGTTGCGACGATCGAGCAAGCGATGGCCCACCACGGTGCGGTGCGGCCGCCCAGAAAATAGTCACGAAGATTTTGCTGACCGCGACGAAAGTGGGCGCCGAATAAAGTAACGCCCACTAAGTAGACAACCACGATGGCGAGGTCGATGTAGCTGATTTGCATTGTTTCGTGTAATTGTCTCGTGTAAGTTGTGCTGCGCGATGCTAGCTGTCAGCTTCGAACAGTGTCAAGCCAGGTGAAAAATATGCCAGAAATGATTCCCCCTCGAGCTGCGGCCTACTATCTTGGTTTTGACGGCGGAGGCACCAAGACAGACTGCTTTCTCGTTGATGCCGATAACAAAATCATGGCGCACGCTACTGCCGGGCCTTCGAACCCGATTCGCGCTGGATATGCGAAGGCCTGGTTTACGTTGAGTGACGCCGCCGATATGGTGCTCGAGCGCTGCCGCTTGAAGTCGAGCGACATTCGCGGAATTTGCGCCGGAATTGGAGGGGCTGGACGCGACGCCGTCGCCCGGCGCATCGCGACCTTTCTGGAAAGAGGCTTTCCGCAAGCTTCCGTAATGGTGACCACCGACCTTGAGATCACGTTGCAAGCTGCGGTCGGCGATGGCGAAGGCGTGATTCTTGTAGTTGGCACGGGCTCGGCTGCATATGGACGCGACGCCGAAGGACGCGTTGCGCGCGCGGGCGGACGCGGTCCGTGGTTCAGCGATGAAGGCAGCGGCTTCGACATTGGCAGACGAGCGTTGGCTGCCGTCGTTCGCGCCGAAGAAAAACGTGGTCCGGCGACAGCGCTCTCGCAGAAAGTTTTGTCGTGGCTGGGATGCAAAGATTGGAGCCGCGTGCTGGACTGGGTGGTAAAAGATCCCGATGATGTTTTTCCCCGCATCTTTCCGCTGGTTGCTGACCTAGGCGACCGCGGCGACACGGTTGCTTGCGAAATACTTTCGGGCGCTGCGGAATCACTGGGTGAATTAACTTCCAGCGTGCTTCAGAAACTTGGTATGGAGGATCGCGAAGTTCCAGTTGCAATTACCGGCGGCACCGTCGGTCGCAGCAAATTTTTCGACGCTGCGATTGAGTCCTGTTTGGCAAAGGTTGCGCCTCGCGCTTCCCTGGTCCCGCTGCACGTGAAACCCGCGGAGGCTGCAGCTCGAATGGCGATTCGCCTGGGAAAACGAAAGGCACATGCGGGGTGAGGAAAGCGCCGCTCGTTTTCAGCGCGCGCGATCTGCCTGCGATGAAGAGTTGGACCTCCTGATCCACGAAGGCGACGTGGAAATTCTGTCCGCGCTGCTTGAAAATCCCAACATGCAAGAGCCGCAAGTGAGCCGTCTGCTCGAGCGCCTCGATCTTTCTTCCGAGTTGATAGCCGCTGTGGCCAAGGAAGGGAAGTGGAATTCCAGCGAAAGTATTCGGCTTAGGCTCGCGTGCCATCCACACACGCCGCGCCGCGTTGCGCTCTCGATGATTCGGCAACTTTATTTGTTCGATCTGGTGAAGGTCAGCTTGCTGCCTTCCGCTCCGGCGGATATTCGGCGCTTGGCGGAAGAAATTATCGTAGCGCGCGTCCCACAGCTGCCTATTGGCGAAAAGCTGACGCTTGCAAGGCGCGGTCCCGCTCGTGTCGCCGGCGCGGTCTTCGCAGAAGGCCATCCGCAGGCGGTGAAAATCGCTCTGGCAAATTCATTTTTGACCGAAAGCCAGGTTCTGAAAGTTATCGCGAAGCCGGAAATTTCTGCGCGCGTAATTACGGCTATCTCACAACACTCGAAATGGTCCATCCGTTACAATGTACGCGTGGCGCTGGTTCGGCATCCACACACGCCCGTTCCGGCGCTGCTTGAATTTCTGCCGGATTTGGCGTTGAACGATCTGAAAGACATTGCGGCATTTGATCAGCTGACCGCGCATTCGCGAAAATACGTGGAGCAAGAATTGGTTCGGCGCGCCGAGAACCCGAAATGAGCGTGTATCAGGCTGCACGAAAATGTGCGAGAGAGTGAGATGGCGAATCGTAAAAATCAAACGCGCTTGTTGATCGTTGTCGCGGGCATCGCTTTTATTATTCTGCTGGTTTACTTGTCGCGACAGCAAAACCAGAATGAGTATGAAGTGTGCGTGACGTTCAAAGGCGCTATGCACTGCTCCACGGCCTCGGGCGCAAGCCCAACGGAGGCCATACGCAGCGCCCAGGGCATTGATTGTGAAATGCTGACGAACGGCCGGGACGAAAATATGGTCTGCCTTGACGCGCCGCCCTCCAGTACCCGCCAGGTAAAATAAAACAGTCCAAAAAAGTATTTTCCGGTGTCTAACGCTTAGAGCGTGTCGGTGTGCGGAATTGACACGCAGGTTTGCGCTGCAATAGCATCGAACGGGAGCCAAACCACCCATTGATGACTCGCTGTCTGAACTGTGGGGCCGAACGTGACGTTGACGAATGCGAGGCCTGCGGCTTGAGCTCGACTGCCGCAGAGTTATCTCTGCGTCAAAGGCTTTTGAACCGCACCGCCCTTTTCCTGGTTGGCGCGATCGCGTTTGTGGCTGCCAGCGAACGTTATCCTGCGCTCGAACTCGACGGAATTCTGATTTTCATCGGTATTCTTTTTTTTCTAACCTTGGGTTTGGCCATGTGGGTGGAGCGCCGCGCGTTGCGGCACGGGGAAGTGGAAGCCATGAAGCGCATTTATTACGGCTTGATTCCGCTGCCGTGGCTTCTCGCAATTTTATTGCTGGCTAACGGTTCGCTCGACCGTTATCCGCCGCACATCGAACAAGCGCGCGTGATCGGGAAATTCTCGATGCCTGGGCCGATGGCAAATCGCCGGCTGATCGTCACATCCTGGCGCGATGGGCGGCGCTTTGAGCGCATTCCCGTGGATCGCGGGGATTTCGATCGCGTTAGCAGGGGAGATGTGGTTGACGTCCAGGTCCGCTCGGGGCTCGTTGGCATCCCGTGGGTCGCCGGAGTCTCGTTGAAGTAGCTCTAAGATTTCTGCCGCTACGCTACCGTTAAGGTACCAGGCTGCAAGGAATTCCCTCGACAGCATCAGGATTCGCTGGGACACTCGCCTCGTGCGCGTCCCAGAATTGTGGTCCGAGCGTTTTCCTTTCCTCGAAGCGCTTGAAAGTGATTGGGAGCCGATTCCCCGAGCGGCGCTGGTTGCATGGGTTATTTTCTATTTATTATTTTTGTATCAAGCTGCTCGTGGACACGGACTCTTGCTATTGATCGATGGAGTGTTCGTTCCCATTCATGAAGGCGGCCATTTAATTTTCCGGCTATTTGGTGAATTTATCATGGTGGCCGGAGGGACGGCGATGCAGTTGCTCGTTCCGTTCTGGCTGGCGCTTTATTTTTTCTTTCGGCGGCAATCGCAAGGCGTAACGTTTTGTTTATTCTTCATGTTCGAACAATTTCTTCCGATCGCGACGTACATGGCGGATGCGCGTGCACAAGACTTGCCGCTGCTCACGGTTGGAGACGCGGAGTACGTGATTCACGATTGGGCGTATCTTTTCGGCAAGCTTGGTCTGCTGGAACACGACACTCAGATCGCCAGCGCGGTGAGAGCTTTGGGATGGTTTGGAATGATCGGCGTAGTAATCTGGCTGGTTTGGCGCGGACTAAATGACGTTGCGCAAACAAAGCCTCAACGTACGGCTGAATGAAATCAGGATCGCGTCGCGTTGCAGCAATCAATAAAATGCGCGCAAATCGGGCGGATGGGGAAGTTCAACCGTTAGGATTCGGCCGTAATCGCCCAATGTGAGCTTGATTAACTCGGCTGGGCCGACGTCGCGCACGCTCCAATCCGACGTTGCCAGCACGCGATTGGAAACTGCAAAATTATCGCTTTCGAGATCGCTCGCCGTTTTGTGAACATCCGCGAAAGGGACGTTGTAGGCAAGCTTTGTTTTGATGTCGAGCTCGATGTAGCGGCGTCCTAACAGTATGAGCACGAAGTGTGAGTCCTTCTTTTTGTCCGGGCGGTAAACGTTAAATGCCAGCGGCGTTTTGTCGTCCAGCTTGATCTGGGCGAGGTTCACGGGCTTCCAGTGGACGCGCTCGCCTTGGGCGTGAGCGCTGGTCATGATGGCAACCTGCAGAACGGCTAGGACTATGCAGAAATATAGCAATCGTGAAGCAGAAAATCCGCGAAACAGGAAACTTTGCCGGCGGATACTCCCCGGATCAACCTTGCTTGTAACCAAGTTAATTTTGTAATTTGTGGTGGACAGAAACAGTCGGGAAAGACTCATTTCGTTTGGGCTTTGCAAGAATCAATAAATGCTGGATTCGCGCTTGCGGCCGGTGTAGTCCACGTAAACAATTTTAGTGTCGGTGTAGAAATCAATCGCGGCGTGGCCTACTTCTCGGGGGCCGACGCTGGAATCTTTTGCCCCACCGAATGGGACATGCGCTTCGCCGCCAACCGTGGGCGAGTTTACGTGCGTCATGCCAGTTTCAATTTTATCCACGAATTCGAAAATCTTGTTCGAGTCAGTGGAGTAGATCGAGCTAGAAAGGCCGTAACGCACCGAGTTCGCGGCTTCCAAGGCCTCGTCAAAGTTTTTCACGCGAATCACACTCAACACCGGGCCGAAAATTTCTTCCTGCGCGATGGAGCTGTCCGAGCGCACGTGGTCGAACACGGTGGGGGAAACGAACCAGCCCTGGTCATACTTAGGTCCGGTCAGGCGCTCGCCGCCGCAGAGCAGCTTTCCTTCCTTCTTGCCGATCTCGATGTACTTGAGGACGGTATTCATCTGGTTTTCGTCCACGGACGGGCCCATATCCACGCCGGATTCCAGGCCATCACCAACGACGTACTTTTTCGCGCGTTCAACTAGCGCCGCAACGAATTGATCAGCCACCTTTTCTTCGATTACGACACGGCTCGTGGCGGTGCAGCGTTGACCGGTGGAGGCAAAGGCTCCGGCGAGCGTGGATTCCATCGCGAGTTGCAAATCCGCGTCGGCGAGAACCACCACGGGATTTTTGCCGCCCATCTCGCATTGGATTTTCTTTAGACGCTGTGCGCCGGAGGCGTAAAGCGCGCAGCCCACTTCGTTCGAGCCAGTGAAAGAGAGTCCGTGGACGAGCGGGTTTTGCACCAACTCATCGCCCGTTTCGCGTCCCGAGCCCATCACCAGATTCAAGACGCCGGGCGGAAGGCCGGCCTGCTCGAAAATTTCTACAATTCGCATCGCGGTTAAAGGTGTGAGCGTTGCTGGCTTGAAAACGACCGTGTTGCCGCAAACAAGAGCTGGCGCGATCTTCCAAACCGGAATCGCCACCGGGAAATTCCACGGCGTAATCGCGCCGACAACGCCGAGCGGCTGGCGAATGGTGTAAGAAAAATTCTTGGGCAGCTCGCTGGTTAGTGTTTCGCCGTTCAACCGCCGCGCTTCGCCGGCCATAAATTCGGTAATGTTGATGGCGCGCTGCACTTCGCCCAGGGAGTCCTTCAGCGCTTTGCCTTCTTCGCGGGTCAAAAGCGTCGCCAGCTTTTCCTTTTGTTCCTGCATCAATCGCGTAGCGTTGAAAAGAATTTTTCCGCGGTTTGGGGCAGGCATTTCGCGCCAAGCAGGAAAGGCAGATTTGGCCGCGACGATGGCTTCTTTCATTTCCTCGCGCGTCGATAGCGGAATACGCGCAACGACTTCGTCGATGTTCGCAGGATTCCGCCGCTCGACAATCTTCGTCGAACGCGATTCCACCCATTTGCCGTTGATGTAATTCCTGCAAAGTGTTGCCGCGCTAGTCGCCGTCGCCATTAAACGCTCCAATCCATCTTAGACTCTGACCTCGCTGAAGGATTTATCGAGGAGACGAATGCCTTCGTCCACATCTGCTTTAGAAATATTCATGGGAGGCGCCATACGAATCGTGTTGCTGTAAAGGCCGCCTTTGCCGACGAGCAGGCCGTTTGCGCGTGTGCGCTCCATGATTTGATTTGTTTCCTGAGCGGCTGGCTCTTTGGTCTGGCGATCCTTTACAAGCTCGAGGGCTTGCATCATGCCCATGCCGCGGACGTCACCGATCAACGGATATTTCTGCTGCAACTCTTCGAGTTTCTTTCTGAAGTAGCCGCCGACCACATGCGTATTCTCGAGAAGATTCTCTTCCTCGATCACTTCAATCACAGCACGAGCAGCCACTGAAGTGACCGGGTTGCCGCCAAACGTAGCGATGTTCAGCCCCTGGAATTTTCCGGCCAGCTCGGAAGTGGTGATGGTAACGCCCGCCGGGACGCCATTAGCCATGCTTTTTGCGGAGGTGATGATGTCCGGCGTAACTTCCCACTGCTCGATGCCCCACCATTTTTTGCCGGTGCGGCCCCATCCGGTCTGTACTTCGTCGGAAATAAAGAGTCCGCCATAATTTTTTACGATGCGATGCACAATTTTGAAATATTCCAGCGGAGGCGTGATGAATCCGCCGACGCCCTGAATCGGCTCGGCGATGAACGCAGCAATCGATCCGCTAGTAGTGGTCTGAATTACGCCTTCCACATCGTTGGCGCAGGCCACGCCGCATTCCGGATATTTCAAATGCAACGGACAGCGGTAGCAATAGGGATTCACGGCGTGGGAGACGCCGACGCTGATGACTCCTGCTTTGCGCCACGCGGATTGCGCAGTGACGGATTTTGCCAGTGCGGAGCCGCCCGAATAAGCGTGACGCAAAGCCACAATGTCGTAACTAGGGCTGGCGCTGCGAGCGAGAAGAATTGCAGCTTCATTCGCTTCGGTTCCGGAGCTAGTAAAAAAGCTTTTCTGTAACTTGCCCGGTGTGATCTCAGCCAGCTTTTCCGCGAGCGCGACAATCGCTTCGTTGGGAAACAGCGTGGAAGTGTGCTGGAGCTTGTTTACCTGCGCGTTAATTTTCGATGTGACTTTCGGATTGCAGTGGCCTACGCCGATGGTGACGATGCCGCCAAAGAAGTCGAGGTACTTATTTCCTTCCACGTCCCATAAATATTGCATCGAGCCGTGATCGGCGACGAGCGGATGCTCGTAATAATTCGCAACCGACGGCCATATGAATTCCTTGTGCTTGCGGATGACTTCTTCGCTCCGCGTGGTGGTAAGTTTCGGCGTGGTGGTCATGCTGTCCTTTCCATCGAATGCATACGCAACTTTGATTGCCAAGAAGTTTACTCCGCGCTGCGTACTGCGGCAAGCAAGCAGCGCGATGGCACCAGCCCAATTTGTCCGGTAAGTGTGAATCGTCCCGGAGCCGTAGGCCACGCTCGTCGCGGCTACGACATCGTTGAGAAGGATGCTTTTTTCAGACGGAAATATGCGCCCTTTTTGAGGTTACTCCTCGTATAATCCGCCGGACGAAGATATGGACCGAATGCTCAACAGTCTCTTCCGCGGCTTTACGCGCATTTTCCCCGACTGCATGACTTTGAGCCAGGCGATTGCGTTCAATATGTTCCTGGCATTTTTCCCCATGCTGCTTCTGGTGCTGGGAATTTTGAGCAGCAAAGATTCGTTTCATGACGCCCTGAGGGAACTGCCCGAGCGCCTGCGATTGATCCTTCCGCCGGGAAGCGAAGACGTGGTAGTGCAATATTTCACGCGGAGGGGAGTGCATCCGTGGAAATGGTTTTTGCTCGGGCTTGGAGGCACGCTGCTGGCCGGGTCGCAGGTGATGGCGGGCCTGATCGAAGGATTCCGCATCATTGAAGCCGACGAATTCCGGCAAAGCTATTGGCGAATCCAAGGACGCGCGCTTCTCTTGCTGTTGCTGACAGTGGTCCCTTCGCTGGTGGTAATTATCCTGACGGTCTTTGGCAAGCAAGCGCGCACCTGGCTGATTCATCAATTTGGACTCGCCGTGCTGATCCGCGCGCTGGCGTTCATCTTTCAAGTGGGGGTGGTATTTGGACTCTCCATGATCGTGCTGGTGCTCTTGTATCGAATTGGACGTCCGGGCCACAAAGGTTATATGAAGGTATTACCGGGAGCAGCGGTCGCCACCGTGTTGTGGTGGGTGGTCGACATCGTGTTTGGAGTTTACGTTCGCAAGATGCCGTACAACGTTGTTTACGGGGGCCTCGCCGCGGCGATCGGTTTGCTTTTGTGGATGTACCTTACGGCAATTGTTGTGCTGTGGGGCGCGGCATATAATGCAGAGTGGAGGGAGTCGGCGGGTGCCGAGCACTTCCCGGGTGAAAGCGGAATGTTCCTCCGATAGGCGTTTCGTGTAACGCTGTGGGCGAGGGTGATGCGATGAAAGAAATTCGCGTCGAGTGTCATGCAGGGCATCGCGCAGATGAGCGCCCCACGCGTTTTGTCCTTGGCGGGCAGCCGTTCGAGGTAAGCGAACTCGACGGTCGCTGGTATTCACCCGAAGCGAGTTATTTCAGGGTTCGCGCAGAAGACGGCAATTATTATGTCCTGCGGCATGACGAAGCGCAGGACTTCTGGACCTTGGATGGCTTTCGTGCCGCGCGCTCTGGGCGCTGAAAATTCTCTGCGCAATTAGCTGCTTTTTCCCGCCACTCCTCGCTATATTCTCTTGTGTTCCTTAACCGATGCTTTCTTCCCTCATGCCCCTTGCAATGTTGACTAACTAGGCTGGCGCGAAAGGCAGGTCGCAACTTTTGCCCTAGGGGCGGGTTAAAATTAAGGGAACAGGTAAGCCTTTCA
>Ga0210388_10003176_pt1 | contig 12845 bp, 13 predicted proteins | sample IncBWC19OmetaG_FD_155485 | JGI IMG/M metagenome (GOLD analysis project Ga0210388, IMG submission 155485) | Forest soil microbial communities from Barre Woods Harvard Forest LTER site, Petersham, Massachusetts, United States - Inc-BW-C-19-O ... | reverse complement strand
AAATGTTCTAAGGGCAATGGAACCTAAATTATCGCTTATATAATCTATTTGCGTACCTATTTCCTCTTCCTTTCCCTTGCATAAAGCAGCTACTTCAGCTTTTCTTCTCTGCAAGGTCTCAAGGCTATTAATATTATTACTGTTGCTCATTTGTCAGTTGTATTATCTTGTTCATAATGCCATTTTCTGCTTTCTTTTTGAATAGCCAGATAAATAATAAAAGGACCAGAAGACTTATACCTGCTGATATAAGAAAGCCCAGGCCATAATTATGCAAACATTGCCCAATAAAAAATGAAGATGCTACTACAAGTGATAAGAGACAAATCATAATGAGCAACACAATTATAACTGCGCTTGTTAAATAGGCTGTTACCTTAGCCGCGCTTTCCACTAGTCCTAGTCTTGCATGTTCAGTCCTAAGCTCAATGTATTCGGTAAGCTGTGTTTTAAGCGCCTTTAAAGGCTGGTCGTTGGAGTTTTCCATAGCTTGTATTTAAAGTATAAAGCTACGAAATAATATTAGTTTGTCTTAGTATTAACAAACTCAGTGCCGACTTCACTTAGTCGAATAAACAAGTAATTCCAACTTTTCAATTGCAATTCGCTTCTCAAATTGTAATCCCAGCTTCTCCAATAGGCTAATGGAATCAATATTATCAGCTAAGGTTGTTGCGACAACTGTGGGCATCTTTAGTTCTTTAAGCGCATAATTCAGGACTTCATTGCTCGCTTCAAATGCGTATCCTTTATTCATATGTTGGGAAAGAAATGCAAACCCAATATCATAGTAATCTAAGTAATCTCTTTTCATGAAAGTGATTACCCCCAACTCATCAAGAGTAGATTTTGACCTTACTGTCCAATAGGTAAGCTTAGGTGTATTCAGCAACTTCTCAATATATCTTTGGGCATCATCAAGTGTTCTGACATTCCTATCGCCAATAAACTTAAGCCAACCAGGTGTATTTACCAGTTCAAATATAAATGGTGCATCGTCGAGAGAGATTTTTGAGAGTTGTAGCCGTTCTGTTTCAAAAATATCTTTCATGATTTTATTTGAACTTGACCAGTGCAGCTACAAAAAGGTCATTTAACCTTGTCTTTTTGTTTTCTCCTAGCAGTGTCATATCTGCAGTACTCCCATCACCGAAATGAGTGATATAAAGGGTATAGCCCAAATAAGGGTTTGCATTCTTGTCTGCAAACTTCATATCATAACTTCCGGTAGGCACCATTTCATCGGTACTTATAGCGTTATTATACATCTGCCTGCTAACCTGCTGAAGATCTGTTGAGCTAATTTCCAGAGTTCTTGGGTTATTACTTTCCTTTGGAAATATTATAAAATTGATGGTGCTATCTTTTAGGAATACGAGAATAGAATCCCCTTTCATAGGGTAGTTATATGTTCCAAAGTTACCCTTAGTATATTCTATATGCCCAACATAATCAGGCTTTGTAGAATAAGTTTGGGCAGAGGCTAAAGTGGTTAGAAATAGAAGGAAGAAGATAATTTTTACAATTCTCATACGTATTCTTTAGGCATTATTTTTCGACTTGCTCAGATTTTCTTTAACTCTATATTTTACAATTTTACTTATTAATCCAATAGGCAGAGTTTTGTCAAGCGGAAACTGAACTGAACCCTTTGCATTCTTATAAACAGAGAGCTCCTTTTTGAATGCTGCAATACCTGATGCTTTTGGGTAAAATCCTATGTGATTCTTAAAGGCCGCATACCAAACCAATATACCATGATATTTATAAGCAGGCATTCCATAACTAATTACCTCTTCAACCTCAGGAACAAGGTCTTTAATCAGCTTACGGATTTTTTCAAGCTTAATTCCCATTTCCACTGGTTGACGAGCAATATATGCGTCAACATTTTTTGCTGGAGCAATCATTCTCAATTAATTTTCTTCTACCAGCTTCTTAATTTGAACTAATATCGGATTCCAGCCATCGCCATTATTATATACATCCTTATACCTTTTCTCACCTTCTGCGGCACCTTCAAAACCATCTTGTATAACAGTTAATAGTGTCTTTGCTCCCTGCTCAGTCAGTTGATAGGTTACATTCAAATAATTGGCAGGAATATCGGGGTAAGAAGCATGCGGATCTATAACTGTATACTTAAGAACCTTATTTGGTTCTATCACAAGTATAATGCCCTTCACAGGGACAAAATCTTTGCCCTCATGAATCATTTGCCATAAAAGCGGACTACCTACCCTCCAGTCTGAAACGGTTTTACAGCCGAACATATATACTTTAGTCTTCTCAGGACTGGTCAATGCATCCCATACTTGCGAAGGAGTGCCATTGATCAGAATCTCGTTTTTAACTTCCAATGCTTTTGTCATAAACATTATTTCTTTTGACTAATGGCAAATATAGTCGTTACACCGTACCATATCATTTTACTTCCTTTTCAAAACACACACTATTCTCAACTCCTTTGTATTGCCCATAGTTAGGAATTATTTTATATCCATTCTTGGTATAGAGCCTTATTGCTTCAGGTTGTTTTTTTCCAGTTTCAAGAAGGCATTTCTTATAGTTTAATTCCACACTCCACTTTTCTAATTCTTTCAGCACTTTTGAAGCTATACCCTTACCGCGTTTATTTATTGGCACATACATTCGTTTTACTTCCATTGTGTCTTCCGAATATTCTTTAATGGCTCCACAACCCACAGGTATGCCGTTTTCATATGCAACAATAGCATACTTTATAGCATCTATTTTATTGAATTGTGAATAAAACCCATGCTCTGCCCCATCGCGAATACTTAAGTCCGCATCGAGTTCTTTCACCAGTTTTTGGAAATCCGGGTTTTCTGAGCTTGTCCGAATGCAAGTAATCATTCCGCTTTTAGTTAAGTATTTAAACTGAAAATGGTGTTTAACGCCTTATGGACATTAAACACCATTTATTCTATTAGTGCGGAGAGAGAGGGATTCGAACCCCCGGAACCCGCAAAGGTTCAACGGTTTTCAAGACCGCCGCAATCGACCGCTCTGCCATCTCTCCTAATAAAGAAGGGACAAAGATATATTTATATCCTTGTCCCCCGATTTACTATCGTAAAAAAGTTTACCAAATAACTGCTCTGCTGCTATCTGGCCTGTACATACCATCGCCTGGCTTAATATCAAAACTCCTTACCTCAGGGTTCTTAGCATCGCTCTTTACGCTAAATGCCTTGTAGAACTCAGGCATATTGGTAAGCGGACCGTTAGCCCTGAAAATTGTTGGTGAGTGTGGGTTAGTAGTAATTAACTGTCTTTGGTAATCGGGACGAATATTTTCTCTCCAGGCCTGGGCCCATGCAATAAAGAAACGTTGCTCAGGAGTAAAGCCATCAACAACACCTTCAGGATGTTGTTTAAGATCATTCTCTAACGCTGTATACGCAATAGTTAAGCCACCAAAATCAGCTGTGTTCTCACCTATCGTCAGGCTACCGTTAACATGCATTGAATCAATTTCATAATTGTTAAACTGCCTGATGAGTACTTGTAACTTATTATGGAAATTAGCTGAATCAGAATTAGTCCACCATTTCTTCATATTACCATTAGCATCGAACTGTGAACCCTGGTCATCGAAACCGTGGGTAAGCTCGTGGCCAATAACAGCACCCATAGCGCCATAGTTCATAGCATCGTCCCTATTCACATCGAAGAAAGGAGGTTGCATGATGGCTGCAGGAAATACAATCTCGTTCATGGAAGGATTGTAGTATGCGTTAACAGTTTGCGGAGACATACCCCATTCGGTACGATCAACCGGTTTGCCCAGCTTATTTAAGTCGTAATTGAATTCAAATTCATTTATCCTGAATGAATTAAGAACCCATGCATCGCGTTTAATTTGCAATGCTGAATAATCCTTCCACTTGTCAGGATAACATAGCTTTAATGTGATCTGGTCAAGTTTTGCAATAGCATATTTCTTAGTCTCAGGGCTCATCCAGGTAACCTGGTTTATACGCTCTTTGTATGCAACAATAATATTAGTTACCATTTCATTTACCTTAGCCTTAGCTTCAGGGCTGAAGTATTTAGCTACGTATAACTGACCAAGCACCTGGCCTAATGAACGGCTCGTGGCTTCTACAGAACGCTTCCAACGAGGTTGCATTTCTTTCAGCCCCTGGAATGTTCTGCCCCAGAAGTTGAAATTGATCTTAGCCAAGGTGTCGCTCAATTTGCTTGCTTCGCTGGAAAGGAGGTGGAAACGTAAGTAAGTCTTCCAATCATCTAATGATGTAGACTTAGCCATATCACTAACCTTCTTCATAAACTCAACCTGAGCAACAATAACAGTATCTACGGGTTTCATACCCCATACTTGCAGGCAGGTATTCCAGTCGATATTAGGTGTCATTTTCTCCATGTCAGCCATGGTCATTTTGTTGTATTGTGCAGAAATATCTCTCAGTTCAACACGAGACATAGAAGGCTTTGCCATTTCAGTTTCAATATCCAAAACTTTATGCGCATCCTTATCTGCCATCTCAGAAGATTCGTTCATTTGCTGAAACAACTGGGTAGCATATTCCACAAACTTATCTTTAAGCCTTTGCATCATTGGGTTATCGCTCAGGTAGTAATCCTTTGCAGGTAAGGTCATTCCACCCTGGCCAACTGTAGCTATTTCTTTGCTGCTTATTTTAGCATCTTGTTCAACTCCAAAACCAAACATTACATCAGGGCCGATTTTCATTAAGTGAGCTGCTTCAGCCCAGAGTGATTTATTATCAGATATAGCATTAATGCTTTTAAACTCATCGTTCAAGGGGCTAATGCCTTCCTTATTGTGCGCATCAGAATCCATCATAGTAGCAAACAGGTCTCCCACTTTCTGGTCAACACTTCCAGCAGGTGCATCTTTCTTGGCTGCAGCTGTTTCAAGCAATTTTCTTAAACGTGCAACAATACTATCGTTAAGCACATTAAAACTTCCCCATGCGGCTTCACTGCCCGGAATAGGATTTTTCTTTAACCAGCTACCATTTACATACTGGTAAAAATCCTGTTGTGGTTTTGCAGTAGTATCAAAATCTGCAAGGTTTACTTCACCCTTGTATTTAGCAGCATCGTCAGCACCATGGTTACATGATACACTGAACATAGCTGCGCTTATAATAATACAAGCGGCTGGACCGTAAGAGAATACTTTTTTCATGAGTTTTTTTGAATTAAAGAACGCAATTTAACAATTAAATAACATCAATAAATAAGTCTGGTAAAGAGAAGCAAGATTGTGTTTTATACAAAACTATGCTGGAAATGGGCTCTGCTATATGCAAAAAGGGTGAATTACGAAGGTACATTGACCGAATACTCCAGTTCAAATACATCGCTAAGATGCCTTTTCAGCTTGCTTTTCACTTCTTCCACACTTACCATATGCTTTAGTTCCTTTTCCATAGATGTAACTGCCTTATCAGTAATACCGCAAGGTACTATAAGGGTAAAATATTGCAGGTCGGGGTTAATATTAAGGGCTATACCATGCATAGTAACCCAATGGCTGGTTCTGACCCCCATAGCACATATTTTACGTGCTTTGCCCGGATGATCAGAGTCAAGCCATACGCCTGTGCTCCCCTTCATGCGCTCCCCCACTATACCATATTCTGCAAGCATGCGTATTACTGCCTCTTCAAGAGTACGCATGTAACGGTGTATGTCGGTAAAGAAATAATCTAGGTTGAGGATAGGGTATACTACTAATTGCCCCGGGCCATGATAGGTAATATCTCCACCACGGTTTATCTTATAATAAGCAATATTGCGTTTTTGAAGTTGCTCCTGGTTGATAAGCAAATTGCTTTCTGCTCCACTTTTACCCAACGTAAAGACATGCGGGTGCTCGCAGAAGATCATATAATTACCTGTAAACTGTTTTTCAGCTTCAGGCAGATCACGATTGGCAAGCTTTTTGTTTATGACCTCTCTGAATAATAATTCCTGGTAATCCCAGGCTTCTTTATAGTCAATACTTCCAAGGTCTTTGAAAGTAACGCTGTGGCTCATTTTCCCGAAAGATCCTTTTTTAATTGGTCTATTACTCTCACTTCCATTGAATCTACTTTACGTTGCTGGGCAAGGTAATAAGACACCCAATCGCCAAAATGGATCCAGTACAACTTCTTTTCTATATCGTTTTTGCCTTTTGAAGGAATCTCCAATACACAGGCTGCATATTTTTCAAATATCTTCTTACATATTTCAATTCTTAATTCATTGCGCGGATGTTCATCTGAATCGCGGAAAAGCAACACTGTTACCTCAGGGTAATCGTGGCTCCATCCTACCAATTCGTTATGATTCATTTCCGGAATTACATGATGCCAGCAAAGTACTTTTGCATTTTCATTTAATTGCTGACGTAAACGTATAGCAACACCTTCATGCAGAGAAGTGCAATACACAACCGGCATTTTATCTACCAGAATTTCTGCCATTCTTTCAGCTGCTTTCGTAAATGATGGGAGGCTATCTTCCTGCAATTTAGCACCGCTTAATATATCGGCAGAATGGTCAGGTGCAATGCCGTGAAAAGCCAGAATATGTAATAGCTGGGTAAGGGAATAACCTAAGCAGGTTCTTGGAGGATTACCACCGGGAACGACAATACTATCGTACCCATGTTTTTTTGCCAATTCTAAAAGCTTGCCTCCTGAAGTAACACAAACAATCTGGGCTTTATTCGCCATTGCCAGTGAAAACGATTCAAGTGTTTCTTCTGTATCACCGGAGTATGAAGAACATATTACTAATGTATTTTCATTTACAAATGAAGGCACGGTGTAGCTTTTCATTATATCAATAGGAACAGTAGCCTCGGCATGTACTATTTCTTTTACTATTGTTCCACCTATTCCAGAGCCTCCAAGCCCGCAAATAACAACATTGTGAATAGGGTGTTTTGCTTTAGAAAGCGTTGAGTTTTTGGCAATAGTAACCGCTTCTCTTAATTGAGCGGGAAAGCGGGTTATCAAATCTTTCATCATAGCTAAACGGCTAATAGGGGATGCAAAGTTAAAAATCTGTCAAATATTGAATAAAAAGGGCTATTCCCCAACATCAAATTTAATGCCTTGTGCCAATGGCAGTTTAGTACCATAGTTGATCGTGTTGGTCTGCCTGCGCATATATACCTTCCATGCATCAGAGCCTGATTCCCTGCCACCACCTGTTTCTTTTTCGCCTCCAAAGGCTCCACCAATTTCAGCACCCGATGTACCTATGTTCACATTTGCAATTCCGCAATCGGAACCGGCGTGAGAAAGGAATTTTTCTGTTTCGAGAATGTTAGTTGAGAAAATAGCAGAAGAAAGACCTTGAGGTACCGCATTATGCAATTCAATTGCTTCTTCTATGGTTTTATATTTAATGAGATAAAGTATTGGCGCAAATGTTTCGTGTTGCACAATAGCATATTCGTTTTTCACTTCTGCAATGGTTGGCAATACATAACATCCTGAGCTATAAGCATCACCTTTAAGTACTTCTCCACCATAAATAACCTTACCGCCTTGTTCTTTAATCTTTACAACAGCATCGGTATAATTCTTAACGGCATCGGTATCAATTAGCGGGCCCATAAGTACTCCTTCGTCTAGCGGGTTACCAATGCGTATTTGCTTATATGCTTTCACTAATGAATCCTTAAATGAATCGTAAATGCTTTCATGTATTATCAATCTGCGTGTGGTGGTACAACGTTGTCCGCCTGTACCAACTGCACCAAATAATACTGCTGTTATAGCCATTTTCAAATCAGCATCAGGCGTAAGAATGATTGCATTATTGCCACCTAATTCAAGCAGAGAACGTCCTAAGCGTTCAGCTACAGCTACACCCACTTTTTTACCCATGCGTGTTGAACCCGTTGCAGAAACAAGAGGTACACGTGTATCTTTTGAAAGTAATTCACCTATACGGTAATCACCTACAATAACCGAACTTACGCCTTCAGGCACTCCGTTTGCTTTAAGCACCGGAGCAATAATATGCTGGCAGGCAATAGCTGATAATGGAGTTTTTTCTGACGGCTTCCAAATACACACATCGCCACAAACCATAGCAAGCGCTGTGTTCCAAGACCATACAGCAACAGGGAAATTAAACGCACTGATAATACCTACTATTCCAAGCGGGTGATATTGTTCATACATGCGGTGCAATGGCCTTTCTGAATGCATAGTGAGCCCGTAAAGCTGGCGTGATAGCCCAACTGCGAAATCGCATATATCAATCATCTCCTGTACTTCACCCAGGCCTTCCTGGTATGACTTACCCATTTCATACGATACCAATTTGCCTAATGGTTCTTTATATTTTCTTAACGCTTCGCCCATTTGCCTAACTACCTCACCACGTCTTGGTGCAGGCCACACACGCCATTCAGCAAATGCAGCCGATGCTGCGTGAACAATTTTTTCATAATCCTCTTTTTGTGCCTGCTTAACTTTACCTATAAGCGCACCATCGCATGGTGAGTATGACTCCAGTACTTCACCGGATGTATTAAGCCAACTAATACCAGTGCTTGCACCATTCAAAATACCTGATAAGCCAAGTTCATCAAGAACCTTTCCAATACCATGTGTGTCTTTCATTTCTGCCGTTTTCATGTGATAATAATTAACGTTGTGAAGTGCTTTTTGTTTTGCTTTGTTGTTTCTTTTGCTGTTCAGCTTGTGCAGCAGCAACAGCCTGTATATAATCTTTCAATATTGTGTGTGCTATAACTGAAAAATATTTTTCGCCAATAATTTTAGGTTCATTTTCATTCTGTGGGAAATAAGTAGTCGCAATACCTTTTGAAACATATTTTCCGTCTTTATCAATAATAGAATAATGCACTATTACCTGCCTGCGGTACATTTCTTCTGAAAGATTGTCGGTGGTAGTATTGGCCACACTCTTAATATCGAGTTCATTAATGAATACATACGTATTGGTACTGAATTTCTTAGCAAGATCAGAAAGTAAATTAGGATTGTTGATACTTGCATTCATGAAGCGATTGCTGTAATCTACCGGTACTTGCAATTGTCCATTATTAATAAAATGATTCTTTTGACTCTTGTCATGTTCTGCTTGTCCTGCTGCATCTGGCGTGCTTCCAGGTACAATATCATATTGATACCCTATAGAGCTATATATGTAGTCTAACGTTGTGTCTGACTTACGTGTGTTCTGCAAAACTGAAACTGCTGAATAACTATTTCTGAAAGCTGCATACATAGCCAAATCTAGTTGATTACGGAACTCAGCCGTTATGGCATCAAAACTCATATTCGTTTTTGCATGCACATCTTTACCAATCTCTGACATGCACATTTTAGTTTCGAACGGGATGATGAGCATTTTACGTTTCGCTGTATCTCTCCTTATCAAAAGTCTATTGGTTGTATCGGTAGCAGAACCTGTTTTACCCCTTGTATCTACTTGTGCAAAAGCAGAAAAAGACATTAGAGATAAAAGAATAATTAAACTTTTATGTATGATATTCTTATTCATTTATTTATGAAAAAGCCTGCCTATATCCATTCCGTTGGCATATACCATCAGGGTGAGCAGTATTATCATTCCTGCCTATTGTGCATATTCCATTACCTTTTCATTTGGTTTGCGCCCTGTTATCATTTCATATAGCAGGAATATCACGTGGCCACCATCTAAAGCTGGTATAGGCAATATGTTTATAAATGCAAGCATAATAGATAAGAACGCGGTAAACCCCCAGAAACGCTGCCAATCCCATACCTGGCTATATGCTTTACCAATCATTATAAAGCCGCCTATTTGCTTATGTGCGCCTTTAACTGTAAATATCACCTTCAATTGCTTGGCATAATCTTTTATGGTTTGTATTGCCATAGCAAACCCTTCAGGAATACTTTCAAAGAAGCTATACTTTGTTTTATAGGTTTGGAAGAAATCAGTTTTAGCTATGAAACCAAGCTTTCCTGTACTGTCAATATGGGCTTTAGTCATTTTGGTTTCAGCACCTTCTTGATACGTAATATTCACATCCTTGTTGCTATACTTCAAAAGCAATGGACTTAGATCCTGGAAATAATTTATAGGGCTACTGTTAACCATTGTTATTTTATCACCCTTCTTTAAGCCCGCGGTAGCAGCACCTGTATTAGGTGCAACAGAATCCACTACACAAGGGAAAAGAGGCTCAATTAGTCCCTTGGCGTCTTTTAATACTTCCGAAAGATTGTCTTCAGATACGGCGAGGTTTTGAACTTGTCCGTTGCGAATAACCTGAATAGAACGTGCTTTGTTTAAAATAATATCGCCCGGTATCTTGTTGAAATTATTTTCATACTTGCCGTCAATTCCTAGTATGAAGTCTGTACTCCTAAGTCCCATTTTTGTAGCAAGGGTATCACAATGCATACCGTAAATAGCATTCTTGGTAGGAAGATATTCCTTACCATAACTAAACAACATCATGCTGTAAATTACAATACCCAGTATAACGTTTACAGTTACACCGGCTACCATTACAATCAGCCTTTGCCATGATGGTTTAGAACGAAATTCCCATGGCTGAGGAGGCAGTTTCATTTGCTCCTTATCCATCGACTCATCTATCATACCGGCTATCTTCACATAACCACCCAAAGGCAGCCAGCCAATACCATATTCTGTTTCACCTTTCTTAAACTTAAAAAGCGAGAACCATGGATCGAAAAAGAGATAAAACTTTTCTACTTTAATTTTGAATAAGCGAGCTGCTGTAAAATGCCCCGCCTCGTGAAGTATAATAAGTATAGAAAGACTGAGAATAAATTGCGAAATCTGAACGAATATGCCCATATATATGTATAAACTGTAAAGTTACCTCAAATTTCGTTATCGTGAATTGGTCTTCTGGCCTTTGCTATTTTCATTGAATATTTTGTAATATCCTGATAATGAGCGTATATCATTCAACTATTCCATTAATTATGCATTTGCCCTTTAGCCAAGGAACCTGCAATAAGCCTAGCTTCTTTATCACTCTCCATATAATCCTGCAGAGTAGGCTTGGCAATATATTTTACTTTCTCCATGCATTTTTCAACCACTACAGGAATCTCCTTGAATTTAATTTCATCATTCAGAAAACAGCCCACTGCCACTTCGTTAGCAGCATTTAAAATACATGGCATATTACCGCCTTTCCTCATTGCTTCAAATGCAAGCCTTATTGAAACGAATGTATTGGTATCGGGTTTCTCGAAAGTAAGAGAAGGGTATGATCCAAAATCAAAACGTTTGAATGTGGATGGAACACGTTGAGGATAAAATAAAGCATACTGAATAGGCAGTTTCATATCGGGTAACCCCATTTGGGCTTTTAATGAACCATCTTCAAATTGCACCAAAGAATGTATAATAGATTGTGGATGAATAATTACATCAACCTGCACTGGTTTAAGGTTAAATAACCAGCCAGCTTCAATTATCTCCAACCCCTTGTTCATCATAGTGGCAGAGTCGATTGTGATCTTTGCACCCATGTTCCAGTTAGGATGTTTTAAGGCATCTTCCTTGGTAACATTGGCTAAAAACTTTGCATCCTTTCCTCTGAACGGCCCACCTGATGCAGTCAAATAAATTTTTTCAATTTTATTATTGAACTCCCCTGCAAGACATTGGAATATGGCAGAATGCTCTGAATCGACAGGATAAATATTTACACCTTTTTCTTTCGCCAACGAAGTAACTAATGCCCCTGCGACTACTAATGTTTCCTTATTTGCAAGTGCTATTGGCTTACCTGCTTCAATTGCAGCTAACGTAGAACGTAAACCGGCAAAACCAACAATAGCTGCCAATACTATATCCACGGTTTCCATTTGCACCACCTGACAAAGCGCATCGGCACCGGTATATACTTTTATGTCGTGTTTGGTAAGAGCTTCTTTAACGTATTTATATTTCTCCTCACCCACCACCACGGCATTAGGTTCAAAGGCTATTGCCTGTTCAATAAGTAAGTCAGCATTGTTTTGGGCGGTGAGCACCTCTACTTGCAAACGGTCAGGATTGGCTTTTACTATTTCCAATGCCTGTTTGCCAATGGATCCTGTTGAGCCAAGGATAGCAATATTCTTTTTAGGAGATTGTGTCATTGATAGCTGCAAAGCTAATTGTAAAACCATTACACATTGGGAGGATTGTCTTATTTTCGTATTTGTATATTTTACTAATATGTCTGTTGCTCGTTCTGTATTATTCATAGATAGTGTACATCCACGCCTGCAAAAGGAACTGGAGGCAGCAGGATTTACCTGTGACCTTCATTATGAATGGGATAGAGAGAAGATTGCAAAAGAGTTGCCTAATTATATTGGTGTGGTAATTCGCAGCAGGATAAAGCTTGATAAGGAACTGATTGATATGGGCACCAACCTGAAATTTATTGCGCGTGCAGGTGCAGGTATGGAGAATATTGATGTACACCATGCACACACGAAAGGCATACATTGTATTCATGCACCTGAAGGCAACCGAGATGCTGTTGGTGAACATGCATTAGGTATGCTATTATCTCTGTTCAATAATATTTGCAGGGCTAACCAACAAGTCAGGAATTTGGAATGGATACGCGAAGGAAACCGTGGTGTGGAATTGCAAGGCAAGACTGTTGGTATAATAGGATATGGAAATATGGGTAGTGCTTTTGCACAGCGGCTGAAAGGGTTTGGAGTAAATGTACTGGCATACGATAAATACAAAAAGAGCTTCTCGGATGATTATGCCAAAGAGGCAACGCTAGAGGAATTATTTGAAAGAACAGATGTGTT
>Ga0210388_10003175_pt1 | contig 12846 bp, 10 predicted proteins | sample IncBWC19OmetaG_FD_155485 | JGI IMG/M metagenome (GOLD analysis project Ga0210388, IMG submission 155485) | Forest soil microbial communities from Barre Woods Harvard Forest LTER site, Petersham, Massachusetts, United States - Inc-BW-C-19-O ... | reverse complement strand
GCAAATCCGGTGCTGTTCGACGACGGGTATGGCAAGAAGCCGGCGTATTACGGCGTGCTCGAAGCGCTGAAGCAGGGCCGGCAAGTACATTAACTCCCTCCCCAGGGCATTTTCGGACGGCAGCTGCACTCCCTCAATGCCGTCCCGGCAACTCTTAAAATTTTTTGGCAAGGAGATTCGTATGGGTTTTTTGTTGAAAGCAAAGCGCAATCTAGCCACCGTCGGTGAACTGTTCGGTTTCTTCACCGGAAACAAGCGCTGGTGGATTCTGCCCATGATCTTCACCCTGTTTCTGCTGGGTGCTTTGATTGTGGTGGCTCAGAGTTCCGCCATCGCGCCGTTCATCTACACGCTGTTCTAGGAGATTGCATGCAGGTTTTGAAAGATATCTGGAGTTTTTTGAAGCGGCTGTGGGAAGGCTGGAAGAAGATTGCGCACATCATTGGAAACTTCCAGGCGCGCGTTCTTCTCACCATTTTCTACGCCATTCTTGTCCTGCCCTTTGGGCTGGCGGCGCGGCTGTTCGCCGATCCGTTGCGCATTAAACGCCCCCCAAGCACCTGGCTGGACCATCCTAACGAGCCCATTGATCTTGAATGGGCCAGAAAGCAGTGATTTGTGTACATCCTGGGAATTTCCTGTTACTACCATGACGCCGCGGCTGTCCTTCTGAAGGACGGCGCCGTGGTGGCGGCGGCGGAAGAAGAACGCTTTTCGCGGATCAAGCACGACTACGGCTTTCCGACGCAAGCGATCCAGTTCTGCCTCGACACCGAAGGCATCAAGGGGCCCGACCTCGACTACGTCGTGTTCTTCGAGAAGCCGTTCCGCAAGCTCGACCGCATTCTGATGACGGTCCTGCAGACCTATCCCAAGTCCTGGAAGGTCTTCCGCGAATCGATGATCAGCTGGATCATCGACAAGCTGTGGGTTGCGAGCACGCTCGAAGCCAAGCTGGGCGTGTCGAAAGACAAAGTCCTGTTCTCCGAGCATCACCTGTCGCATGCGGCGAGTTCCTTCCTGTGCTCTCCGTTTGAGGAAGCCGCCATCATGACGGTCGACGGCGTCGGCGAATGGGTCACGGCTACCTGCGGTACGGGCAAGGGAACCCACATCAAGCTCGACAAGCAGATCGAATTCCCGCATTCGGTAGGATTGCTCTACAGCGCGTTCACCGCTTTCCTCGGCTTCGAAGTCAACGAAGGCGAGTACAAAGTCATGGGCATGGCGCCCTACGGCACGCCGCGCTACGTGGACAAAGTCTGGAAGGTCGTGCACCAGAACCAGGATGGTTCCTTCACCCTGGACATGGACTATTTCAGCTTTCACCACTCCACCGACCGGACCTACAACAACAAGTTCGTGAAGTTGTTTGGCGCACCGCGCGATCCCAAGCTGCAGTTCTTTACCGAGGACACCGGCTTCCCGAAATATTTCGGCGATCCGCCGTCCAATTACAAAGAGCTGTGCGGGGTGAACCAGCACTATGCCGACATTGCGGCCAGCATTCAGAAAGTCACGGAAGAACTTCTTCTCGGCATGGCGCGCAACCTGCACAAGACCACCGGTCTGAAGCAGCTCTGCATTGCCGGCGGTGTGGGACTGAACAGCGTGGCTAACACACGCATCCTCAACGAGACGCCGTTTGAAGAACTCTACGTACAGCCGGCGGCCGGTGACGGCGGCGGCGCACTGGGCGCAGCTCTGTGGGCCTGGAACACGTTGCTCGGCAAGCCGCGAAACTTCGTCATGAAGCACGCCTACTGGGGACGGGCGAATTCCGATGCGGAAATCTCCGACTTCCTCACCCAGAACAAAATTCCACATACCCGCTTCGACAACGAAGATCAGTTGCTCGACAGCGTGGTCGGACGTTTGACCAGCGGCAAGGTCGTAGGCTGGTCGCAGGGGCGGTTTGAGTGGGGCCCGCGCGCGCTCGGCAGCCGCAGCATCATCGCCGATCCGCGCAATCCGGACATGAAGGAAATCGTGAACTCGAAGATCAAGTTCCGCGAACCTTATCGTCCGTTCGCGCCCTCGGTGCTGGCGGATTCGGCGGAGCGTTATTTCGAGCTTCCCGAAGCCAAGAAGCACTATCCCGCGCGTTACATGCTGTATGTCGTGCCGGTGAAGGAAGAGCAGAAGACGACGCTACCTGCCATCACCCACGTCGACGGCACCGGCCGCCTGCAGACCGTATTCAGTGAGCAGAGCCAGCGCTACTACCGCCTGATCGAACGTTTCGGGCAGGCGACAGGCGTTCCCGTCATCATGAACACGTCGTTCAACCTGAAGGGTGAACCGGTGGTCAACACTCCGGCCAACGCGTTCAGCACCTTCTCGAAGAGCGAAATGGACACGCTGGTGCTCGAGAACTTTGTGGTGGACAAAACCGAGTAGCTCGGCAACCGGCAACACAAGCCAAAACTGGCAATGAGTACACAGCCCACACCAACCCGGTCGTTGAACTTGCGAAGCGCGACGCTGCTCGTCGCCTTCGTGAGTCTGGGCTTCGTTCTGAGCCTGCTGGCCTATTATGTCTCGTCCGACTACGACCGCTTCAGCGCTCCTATGGCGGTTGCAGTTGTGCTCGGCATCCCGGTCTTGATTGGCCTGGCGATCGTCGGATTGCGCAAAGGCCTGCATCATTTCTCCGACCTGCGCGCGAACTGGACCTGGTGGCACTGGCTGCTCTTTCTGCTGTTTGTAAGCACGCTGGTGTTCCGGGTTCGCGACGTGGCCGCAGCCACGTCAGAACCAGTCGACGCCTGGGCGCTCTTGCGTCTCGGTCCCGAAGCCATCGTCGCGTTTGTCCTGATCCGGCGTCTGATCAGCCAGCGCACGGAATGGCTGCGGCCGATGTTCAAGGGCGTCTTAGGAGCGCTTGCGGTTTACGGCATGGTCTGCGCGTTGTCCTCGACCTGGTCGGTGTATGCGAGCTGGACGCTCTACAAGTCGGCCGAGTTCCTGCTCGACGTTTCCGTATTCGCCGCCATCCTGTGCGTGGTTGAATCGGCCGACGATTATCGCCAGGTCGTCAACTTTGTCTACTGCCTGTACGCCCTTGAGTTGGGTTGGACCTGGGTCAACGCAGCCATCTGGCCGTCGGAAGCGCTCGATGAACTGGGGCGCCTTTCCGGCATCTGGCCGATGACCGCGTCGAACAGCGTCGGCATTGCGTCTGCCATTGTCATCATCGTGGCGCTGGCGCGGCTGCTCGGCCGCGCGGCGGATAAGAGCGAGCGGCCCTGGTACAGCCTCGTGCTAGCCTTCGGAACCATTTCGCTGATTGCTTCGCAGACGCGAAATTCGATGGCCGGCCTGGTCTTCGGCATCGCCCTGCTGCTCTGGTACGAGCGGAAAAAATGGATTGGCGTAGTCGGCCTGGCCATGATCGTTCCCGTAGTGCTGTTCACCAGCGTCGGTCCGCGGATCGGAGCCTACCTGGCGCGCGATCAGACCGAAAGCCAGATCGAGGGCATGAGCAGCCGCGTCGACTGGTGGACTTTTGCCTGGCAGCAGTTCATGCATCATCCGCTGACTGGCCTCGGAGCCTACGCGGCGGGCAAGTTCGCCGTCCTCGGAAAGATGGGCGTCGGCATCGCTTCGCAGATGCACAGCGACTGGATGGAAGTGCTGGCTGGCACAAGCTTCTGGGGACTGGTGCCGTTCGCGGTCGCCCTGCTCGGCTGCTGGTGGTATCTGGGCAGCAGCTACTGGGATCGCTCGCTCGATTCGAGTGAGCGCCAGCTGGCTGGGGAAACGCTGGCCATTCTGGGCATCATCACGTTGCGCTCGTTCTTTAACGTCGAGATGAGCTGGCACGCTCCGTTCCTGTTTTTGATCGTTGTCGGATATGCCGAGTTTTTGCGCCGCAGGAAAGTACAGCGGGCGCATCCGGTAGTGAGTCACGCGGTCAACGAAGAGGTTTCTGAATTGGTAGCGCAAGCCTAAGCAAAGCAAATGGCCGATTCGACTCTAATCACGGGATACGAGACCAAGCGCAGGGCTTCGGCGGCGAAGCCGCTGAGCATCGTCACCGTGCACAACCGCTATCTGCAGCGCGGTGGTGAGGACGAAGTATTCGAGTCGGAAGCGCGTCTGTTACGCGAGAACGGCTGCACGGTTGAAATGATCAGCCAGGAAATGACGAATCCCGCGGGCATCGTCAACAAGGCCCGCGTGGCGATCAACGCCGTCTGGTCCGATGACTGGTTTGCGAAGTTCAGCCGGCAACTGGAACAAACCCGGCCGGCCGTGGTTCATATTCACAATTTCTTTCCCATTGTTTCTCCGGCGATTTATTATGCCTGCCGCGATGCCGGGGTTCCGGTGGTGCAGACGCTGCATAACTACCGCCTGCTGTGCCCCGGCGCGACTTTCTACCGCGACGGCAAGATCTGCGAAGACTGCCTGCACGGCAGCCTGCTCAACGGAGTGGTGCATGGCTGCTATCGCGATTCGCGCGCCGGAACCGCCGTCGTGGCCCGCATGCTGAGTGTGCATCGCCGCCGCGACACTTGGGCGACGATGGTCGATCGCTACGTCGCGCTGACCGAATTCTCGCGGCAGAAGTTCATCGACGGAGGCCTGCCGGCGGAACGCATCGTGGTCAAGCCAAACTTTGTGTTGCCCGACCCCGGGCCGGGAAAAGAGAAAGGCGACTACGCGCTCTTCGTCGGACGCCTGGTCGACTTGAAGGGTGTTCCGACTTTGTTGAAGGCGTGGAAGCTGTTGCCCGAGCCGATTCCACTGATGATTGCCGGCGACGGCCCATACCGCCAGCAATTGGAGGCCGAATTAAAAAGCGCCGGACTGAGCACGGTGCAATATCGCGGCCGGCTGTCGCGTCCTGACACGCTGGCGGCTATGCAGAAAGCCAAGGCGCTGATTTTTCCCAGCGAATGGTATGAAGGCTTTCCCGTCACGATCGCAGAGTCGTTCGCCTGTGGCACGCCGGTGATCTGTTCGCGGCTGGGCTCGATGCAGGAAATTGTTTCCGACCACCTGAACGGCCTGCACTTCGAAGCCGGAAGCGCCGAGTCGCTGGCGGCGCAAGTGCGCTGGGCCTGGACGCATCCCGATGAGATGGCCGCGATGTCGAAGGCGGCGCGCGCCGAATTTGAAGCCCGCTACACTGCCGAGCGCAATTACGAAATGCTGATGGATATTTACGAAGGAGTGATTTCTGAACGTGGATAGCACGCTGGTTCCCGAACCTCAAACCGTGACGACTCCGGCCAAACCGAAGAAGAGCTTCCTGCGCAAGCTGGGCAAGTTTACCTTGTGGCTGGTCGCGATCATCGTGATCGCCGAGGTCGGCCTGCGCTTCTTCGGCTACGGTTCCTACACCATCTATGTACCGGATCAGCGACTGCTGTGGGTTCCGCGTCCGGGGCACGGCGTGACCGAAGTCAACCATCTCCCTATCAACATCAGCGCCGACGGCTTCCGCTATCCCGAAAAGCTTGGCCCGAAGGCGCCGGGCGACCTACGGATCTTCACCTTCGGCGATTCGGTGACCATGGGCTGGGGCGTCAGCGACCAGCAGACCTACAGCGCGCAACTGGAAAAGCTGCTGCGCAGCGACTGCACCCTGAATAAAGTGCAGGTGATTTCGGCGGGCGCGAATGCTTATCCCGCGGGCCTGGCCGAAGAGCGAATCAAAAAAGTGGTGGAAGACGGCTACCAGCCCGACATGGTCGTCATGGCCTACAGCTTCAACATTGGCTTCGTCGAGCACATGCCGGAGTTGCAGGGAGCGGAGCGCGGGAAATTTCTTCAGCGCGTGCGGGTCAAGTCCTACATCCGCCGCAGCGCCATCTACAACTTCCTGATCGAAGACCTGTTGCGCGAACTGGTGTACTACCGCCTGCGCAACGCCATGATGAAAGGTTCCTGGACCACCGAAAAGGAAAAGACTTCGGTGAACGTCGACCGCTATCGCGCCGGCCTGGAAGCGACGCGGCAGTTCTGCCTGTCGAAGCATATTCCTCTGGTGCTGCTGCTGCTGCCTTCGGAGAATCAGGGCGACGAGATGCATCCTTACCAGAAGGCGATGCTGGATTTCGCGGCGCAGAATAACGTTCCGCTGGTCAATGCCATGCAGACCTTCCGCACTAAAGATCAGAATGGCCTGTTTCTCGATCACGTACATCCAACCGCCGCCGGGCATGTGCTGCTGGCGGAAGATTTAGCGAAAACGATCGAAGGCTCGCCGGCGTACGCGGCGTCCTGTCGCAAGTAAAAAAGCAACCTATGACGACCGCAATGGCCAAGACGAATTCACCGGAGACGAACAACGGGCCCGTGTTTGTAGTGGGGATGTGGCGCTCGGGGACCTCATTGCTCTATGCGCTGTTGAACCTGCATCCGCAGATTGCGCTGATGTACGAAGGTGACCTGCCGGTGCTGCCAGGCTTGTTCCCGGGAGGAAAGTCGAGACCCGATTGGGTGGAACGCTGGGACTTTTGGAACGGAGCGCTCAGCCGGCACCACATCGACAAGTCGTCGCTGCCCCAGGATGTTGCCGGAATGCCGGCGGCCATGGAACTGGTTTACCGCAAGTACGCTGGATTGGCCATGTGGGGATGCAAGTCGCCGAGCTATTACGACTGCATGGTTTCGCTGGCCAAGCAGTTTCCCGGGGCGCGCTTTGTCGTGATTTACCGCGACCCAACCGATATTTGCCGCAGCATTGCGAGAGCCGGACGCAAGTCCCGCTGGTTCGCCAAACCCGGCCTTCACCTGCGCGTGATTCTCGGCTACCGCGAAATGAAACGCGAGGCGGAGCGGCTGGCCAGCATGGGCGCCAGCGTTCACGAATTGCAGTATGAAGATCTGGTGCGCGACCCGGCCAATGAGTTGACCGCGATCTGCCGCTTCCTGCAGATTCCCTACGACGCGCGCATGGTCGCGCTCGAAGAAGCCGACCGTTCCGCGATTTACAACGCCGAGCACCACGCCGGCGTGAAGGGAAAAAAGATCGCGCCCGCAGGGAAGCGCGAAGAAGTTCTTTCCCCCGGGCTGCTCGCTAAAATCCGGCGCTACGCCAATCTCTGGCAGGCGGAGTATGGCGGCAGGTGGCCGCTGCATCCGGCTCCAGACAGCGCCCAGACAGCTTTGCCAGGATTCTTCGAACGCAGTCTCGATCGCGTTTTCTATCGCGCGTTCCGAAGTTACGATACTGCGGTAGCGGCATTGTATTGCGTGGCTCCCCTCGGCCTGCTGCGGGCGTTCCGCTCGATGCGCCGGCAGCCCGCCGAAGCGCCAAAGAAAACCGCGGATAACTTTCAATCGGTGGGAGCCGACTAGATCATGCGACAGCTTGAGCCCATCAGCACCAACGCGCCGCATCCCGTCGAATGTGTTCGCTGCCATTACGGCCTCGAGGAATATTCCTTCGCGCGCCTGCCCTTGCAGCCGCACGCAGCCGGTGAGGGGCACGTGATGCTGGAGTGCCCGAAGTGCGGGCATGTGGAATTTCTTTCCAGCGCCAGCCCGCTGGTCGCGAAACTGCACGCCACACAGACGTATGTAGGAGACGGCGACTGAGCGCCGATACGGCAACCATGCGAATCCTGGGACTTTCCTCATTCCGGCACGACCCTTCGGCAGCCCTGCTTGACGACAATCGCATTGTGGCGGCGATTGAGGACTCGAAGTTTTCGCGCTCGCAGAGCAAGGGACTCCCCGAGGCTGCGATCCGCTTCTGTCTGGACGCGGCCGGCATCGGCTGGAGCGATTTGGATGCGGTTGCGGTCAGCGCGCGTCCGGTGCAGGGCTGGATGCGCAGGTCGTGGGGCGCGGTGCGAACCTCGCCGCTGGCGCCGGTTTCGGGCGCCTACTTTGAAGCCAACGAGTTCGGCCGTCTGGCCCACGAACTCAGCAATCTTCGCGTGTTGCGCCACAAGAATGGAAAATCTTCCTGGAAGGTGCACAGCTTCGAGCACCATCAGTGTCACGCCGCCAGCGCGTTCTATCTGTCTCCGTTTGACCGCGCGCTGATCCTGACCATGGACGAAGATGGCGACGGACGTTCCGGCATGCTGGCCGTCGGCGAAGGCACGCAGATGCGTCCGCTGCAATCGATTGCCTTCCCGCATTCGCTGGCCTGGGTGTATTCGCAGATCACCGAGCTGCTGGGATTTGTTCCGCGCAAAGAAGAACACAAGACGCAGTGGCTCAGCCTCGAAGGCGAAGCAAAATATAAAAACGTATTTCTGAAAATGCTGCGCAGCGGCGATGGCGTGCTGCCGCGTTTCGATTCCAGCTTCCTGCAATACGGATTCACCGGCCGCCTCACTCTGGCCAGCAAGTTTTATCGTCAGGTTGGAATATCTGAAGGCGCGCAGACTCTGGCCGACGATCAGCGCCGCGAACTTGCCAGCAGCGTGCAGCAGGCCTGCACGGAAATCGTTGGCGACCTGCTGGAGTTTTACTGCAAGCGCGAAGGCATTCAGAAAGTTTGTCTGGGCGGCGGACTGTTCCAGAACGTGTTGCTGGTTTCCGATGTCGAGAAACGGCTGGGACTGGATCACGTCTTCGTGCCGCCGGCCCCGGGCAACTCCGGTTGCTCCGTCGGCGCGGCCATGATGGCCTGGCACCAGGACAAGAGCCGGCCACGCTGCGAATCCGAGCCGGGAAATTACTGGGGACCGGCCTTCGGCGACCACCAGATCAAAGACGTGCTGGACAACTCGAAATCCCGTTACGCGGTGCAGATAACCTCCGACCGCCGCATGGATTCAACCACCAAGCTTTTGCAGGCAGGCAAGATCGTGGGCTGGTTCCAGGGCCGCGCCGAATTCGGCCCGCGTGCTCTCGGCAACCGCAGCCTGCTGGCTTCGCTCTGGGCTCCTTATGTGAAGGAGAACATGAACGACTTCGTCAAGCATCGCGAATGGTTTCGCCCTTTCGCGATTTCCGTTCCCGACGAAGATTGTGCCCGCTACTTCGAGGCCTCGCGCAATTGCGGTGCAATGAATTCGCTGGCCACGGTGAAAGATGGAGTCGAGGTCGTGCCCGATGATTTTCTGCTGCCCGGCCGCCGCGTACGCCTTCACGTGGTCGACCGCAAAAGCAATCCCATGTTCTGGAACCTGCTGAAACGCTTCGGCGAGCAGGCTCCGGCGCCCATGCTGTTGAATACTTCGTTCAACATTGCCGGCGAACCGCTGGTCACCCGCCCCCAGGACGCGGTGCGCAGTTATTACTGCTCGGGCATTGACGCCCTGGTACTAGAGAGTTTTGTGCTATCGAAAGCGACGGCCATGCACGTGCTCGCAGGAGTACGCGCGGGATGAGCCTTGCCGAATTGCCCCGCAGATAAGCCGAGGCACCGGCGCTGCGGGTTCACGACCTTAATTGGTTTAATGAGTTTGATCGGTCCTCCCCCCTCCCCCAATTTGTTCCGCTGTTCTGCGTACGAGACACGACCCCTATGCCGACTGAATGTGATTTACAGCAGGGACGCCAGGCGCCAACGCCGGAGATGGCTGCCGAAATCCGCTCCTACCGCGTGCTCGGCGTCCGCGTAGACGCCCTGCAGATTCCCGATGCTATTGCCGTGCTCGAGCGCTGGATCGCGGAACGCGGTCCCAGCCGCTATGTAGCCGTCACCGGGATGCACGGCATCACCGAATCGCGCCGCAGCCCCGCGTTCCGCGAGATTCTGGGCGCGGCCGGCATGGTCGTTTCCGACGGTATGCCTCTCGTGTGGCTCGGCCGCTGGCATGGCTTCAACATGAAACGCCGCGTCTACGGTCCGGAATTGACCGACACTTTTTGCCAGGTCACGGGTAATAAGTACCGGCACTTTTTCTACGGCGGCGCTCCGGGCGTGGCCGATCATCTGGCCGAGACTTTGCAGCAACGCCACGGCATCCGTATTGCAGGCACCTACTGCCCGCCTTTTCGCCCGCTTACCGAAGAAGAAGATCGCGAAGTGGTGGAGATGATCAATGCCTCCGGCGCGGACGTGGTCTGGGTCGGTCTGAGCACGCCCAAGCAGGAAATCTGGATGTACGAGCATCGCGAGAAGCTGCAGGTTCCCGCCATGCTTGGCGTCGGCGCGGCGTTTGATCTCAATACCGGCCGGCTGAAGCAGGCGCCGGAGTGGATGCGCGAGCACGGCTTTGAGTGGCTGTTCCGCCTTCTGGCCGAACCCCGCCGGCTGTGGCGGCGTTATCTGGTCTACGGTCCGGTATTTGCCTGGAATGTTTCGCTGGAGTTGCTTGGTTTGCGGGCCTTCGAGTGATTGGCACGTGGTAGGGGCATTTGCTTCGCGTTCGAGAAACTCCCCCGACAAGTAAACAGGATCGACCGCTTGAAAGGGACTGGTTACGGGAATTCTCCCGCGGCGAGTTCGGGCTAAAGAAATATAAAGAAATAAAGGGAAAAAAAGAAAAAGAAAAAAGAAAAAAATGGATTGTGCCGGATTGCCGGGCACGACCAGCTATTTGGAGACTACTTTATGAAACCCAGTGTTCTCGGAACTTCGGTTCCTACCTCCCGGATGATCGGAACTCTGCTGGCCCTGGTGCTCTTGGCCGCAGCCGTTCCTGCACACCTGCTGGCGCAGGCCGTGCCTTTTGTAAATCAACCCCTGAGTCCCTCGGCTGCGGCTCCGGGTGGATCAGCCTTTACTCTTTCCGTTACCGGCACGGGGTTTGCCAGCAACGCGGTGGTCAATTGGAACGGCAGCCCGCGCGCGACGACCTTCGTCAGCAGCTCGAAAGTTCAGGCCGCGATTCTGGCCGCCGACATCGCGCTGGCCGGCACGGCGAGTGTGACCGTGACCAACCCGGTCAATGGAGCGACTTCCGCTCCCGCCTTTTTCTCGATCGCCAAGGCATTCACCTCGATCCCGCTGCTGCGCAACGATATTCAGGCGGGCTCGCAGCCTCAGGCTCTGGTCGTCGGCGACTTTAACCGGGACGGCAAGCAGGATATCGCGGTCGCCAACGGCGCCGGCAACAGCGTCTCCATTTACCTGGGCAACGGTGACGGAACTTTCCAATCGCCAGCGAACTACGTCACGGCGCACGGTTTCCCGGTCGCGGTCGTGGCCGGTGACTTCAACGGCGACGGCAAGGTCGATCTGGCGGTCGTGTTGTCCCGCATCAACCAGGTGTCGATTCTGCTGGGTAACGGCGATGGCACCTTCGGAACGCATGTGGAATACAACACCGGCACGAACCCGATCGCGGCCGTGGTCGGTGACGTCAACAACGACGGCAAGCTCGATCTCGTGGTCGTGAACCCAGGCGCCAGTCCAAACGTGCCCGGCACGGTTTCCGTTCTGCTGGGCAAGGGCGACGGCACGTTCCAACCGCACGCCGACTATGCTGTCGGCACCGATCCGGTGGGTGCGGCGCTGGGCGACTTGAACGGCGACGGACTGCTTGACCTCACCGTAGCCAACGACGGCGATGACACGGTCTCGATCATGCTGAACAACGGCGCGGGCGGCTTCCCAACCCACACCGACCTGGCGACCGCGCCCGGTCCTACCTTTAGCGCGATCGGCGACTTCAACGGTGACGGCAAGCTTGACATCGCCCTGTCTACCATTTCGCGGCATCTCTCGGTGCTGCTCGGCAACGGCGACGGCACCTTCGCTGCGCATGTGGATTACGCCACCGGCGGAAATTCGCAGATGATCGTGGCGGCGGACCTGAACAACGACAGCAAGCTCGATCTCGCCGTGGTCAACTACTCCGACAACAACGTTACGATTCTTCCTGGCAATGGCGACGGTACCTTCCGCGGCCAGCAGGACTATCCCACCGGCGCTGGCGCAGGATGGATCGGTGTGGGCGACTTCAACGGCGACGGCAAGTTGGATCTCGCCGTCATGGATTCGACCGCAGCCTTCATCACCGTTCTGAACAGCACGTCGATCAGTCTGAATCCCACACTGCTGACCTGGACCGGACAGCAGGGCGGTATCGCCAGCAAGGCGCAGACCATTACCTTGAAGAATGCCGGCTCCAGCGCACTGGGGATTACGCAGCCCTTCACCTTCATCGGCGTGAATCCTGGAGACTTCTCCCAGACCAACACCTGCCCCGCCAGCCTGGCTGCGGGCGGAACCTGCACCATCTCGAATGTGTTCACGCCCGGGAATCTGGGAGTGCGCACGGCGGAGGTCATCGTTCCCTTCAGCAATGGATCTTCGAGCGGCTACTCCTTCTACGGTCAGGCGGTGATCGACATTACACTCGGGCCGACGCGCAACTACACCTTCAAACCGCAGTTGCTCAATACCACCAGCAAGGTCATGACTTTCAAGCTGCAGAACGACAGCGGCTTGACCATCCCCAACATCACGCTCCTGGTCAACGGCCATAACCCGACCGACTTCCAGATCCAGAGCACGGGCACGACCTGCCCCAACCCTGGACCGGGCCCGCTCGGACCGGGAGCCACCTGCACCATCGCGGTGGCGTATGTTCCCAGCGTTACGGGCGGCGAAAGCGGCGCGCTCAATGTATTCGGCAACTTCACGCCGGGCAACGGACAGCAGGCTGTGCTGCTCTTCGGTACGGGCACTGCCGTCTCGGTCACTCCGCTGAGCATTACTTTCGGGGCCACAACCGTCGGGACGGCCGCGCCTGGACGGAAAGTTACCTTCCAGAACGTTGGCAGCACCGCGATGTCGCCGGTGACGTTCAACATCGAGGGAACGAATCAGGCGGACTTCAGCATCAAGAACAACACGTGCGGTCAGACTGTAGGAGCCGGAGTTACTTGCACCCTGAACGTGGTCTTCAAGCCGACCGCAACCGGAACCCGCACCGCCACGTTGAACATCGGCGATCCGGATCCGACCGGCCCGCAGGT
>Ga0210388_10003174_pt1 | contig 12850 bp, 11 predicted proteins | sample IncBWC19OmetaG_FD_155485 | JGI IMG/M metagenome (GOLD analysis project Ga0210388, IMG submission 155485) | Forest soil microbial communities from Barre Woods Harvard Forest LTER site, Petersham, Massachusetts, United States - Inc-BW-C-19-O ... | reverse complement strand
CGCAATGAGATTAAAGCACTTTGACCGCCAAAGCCAGCAATTGGTCAAGATCAAATTTCTCAACCGGCTGCGCGCCTCGCCCTGCCAACCTTACCCATTGCTCCCGTCCGGAATCGCAAGCCGGTGTCCACAAATGAACAGCGTTCCCCACCTCGTTCCCCAATCCAGCACGGCACAATTCTCAGGCCGAGGTACGCAGTCAATGAACCCACTCCGAACCAGCAGCAAACTTTCCGTGCCCCATCCATTTGCCTTCTTTCTGGCAAATGGGTGGGAAACCTCAGCCCTCGATCGGCCTCGCCGGGTGCCCCATCTGGGTGCCCTCTGGGCACCGCGTTCTTGTTTTTGCGGCTAGGGTGGGAAACCTCGGCCCTCAATCCGCATAGCGAATCGGGCGGCTTCAATCGTCGGCCTTGGCCCGCTTTCTGCTAGCATCCCTCTTGGAGACTTTTCCGCATGGACGCTCTTACCAGTGCGAGCCTTGGCGCCCGCCGCAATGAAGACATCGCTCTCGACCTGCTCAAATTCGTAGCTGGCACCGCCGGCGTGGGCCGCCCCGTCGCAGGCTCGACGGGATTCAGCGGCGCCTCCGCGGCCAAGCCCGAGGAGCATGTGACCCAGCTGCTTGAGCTTTACAGCCGCTGCCTGAAGGCGGTTGAAGGCAAGGGAGCTGCCGCATAGCAGGCGCGCCCATGGTACGCGTCGCCGTAGCCGGGGCCGGCGCTTTCGGCCGCAACCACCTCCGTGTCTATCGCGAATTGGAGACGGCAGGCCAGGGCGTCGCTCTTGTGGCAGCCGTGGAGCCGGACGCAGTCCGTGCCGCCGAAGCCGCTGCGAAATATGCGATCCCCGTCTTTTCCTCGGTGGATGAACTGCTCTCCGCCGATTTAAAGCTCGACGCCGCAACCGTTGCCGTTCCCACAGTCCATCATCACGCCGTAGCTTCGCAGTTGCTCGACGCGGGCATTGACCTGCTGGTCGAAAAACCGCTCGCTGCTTCGCTTGCCGAAGCAGACGATCTAATAAGTCGCGCGGAGAAAGGCAAGCGCATCCTGCAGCCCGGCCATCTGGAGCGCTTCAACCCTGCCGTGCTGGCCGTCGAGCCCAATCTTCAACGCCCCATGTTTTTTGAAGCGCACCGGCTTAGTGTCTTCACGCAGCGTTCGCTCGACGTGGATGTGGTGCTTGACCTGATGATTCACGATCTCGACATCGTGCTCACCTTTGCCAAATCGCCGGTCCGCGAGGTGCGCGCTGTGGGCCTGCCGATTCTTTCACCCAAGGTAGACATCGCCAACGTCCGCGTAGAATTCGAGTCCGGCTGCGTGGCCAACTTCACCGCATCGCGCGTGTCCACCGAGCGGGTGCGCAAGCTGCGCTTCTTTGAGCCGCGCCAGTATGTCTCCATCGACTACGCGCGGCGCGACGTGCTCGTGATCCGTGTAGAGCCAGGCGCGGGCAAAGCTTCGCCGGCCGAGATGATCGCCTTACTGCCACCGCAGGTTGCAGCAATGCTGCCGCCGGGAATTGCCGATGGAATTGCGTCCGGCAAGATCGATCTCAAGAAGATTGATCCTGCGATGATTGCGCAATTCGCGGCAATGGCGAAAATCGACCCCGCAGTGCTGGCGCAATTCACAGGCTCGGCGGGGTCGAAGGCCGGCCTGAGTTTCTCAAATCCTCCCGTAACACCGGGCGAGCCGTTGCGCCTGGAGATCGAGGCCTTCCTCGATTCCGTCCGCACCCGCCGCGTCTCGCGCGTCACCGCCCGCCAGGGCCGCGATGCGCTGGCGCTGGCATTGGAGATTCAGAGCGCGATGGCCGCGCATGCGCACCGTGCCGGACTGCAGGACTTCTTCGAGCCGAACGCCTAAGCTCGCGAAGACATGAATCCTGTTTCGCCCAAGCCGCCCGCTAACTTGCTAACTCGCTCGTGCCCGCGGAGCGGGCGCTAACTCGCTGCTTTGCAGCCACCCCGGCGGCTCGCCTCTTCCTACGCGATCCCCAGCACTCGATTCAAAGAGCCGACCACGTACTTCCACACCAGGTAATAAGCAGCCATTGCGGCGCCGAATCCAGGCACGATCCAAGCGTAAGGAATGCTGCATGCCTGGAACCACACAACTCCATGCGAGCCAATCTGCAGCACCCCCAGGCTGGTGCCCACCAGCGCGCCAATGGGCGCCATCACCAGCGGCAACACTGCTCCGTGCAGCCCGATTGGCTGATGCCAGCGGTCGTGCGAGCCTAGCCAAATCGCGTTCCAAAGCCCAAACAGCGACGGCACTATGGCCATGGGAAAAATCAGGATTCGTTCAATTGGGGTGGGCACCTGAATCACGATGCGCGTCACGATAAACACGGTGAGAATTACCGGCAGCACCAGTGTAGGAACAAAAATTCCGCCGAGATAAGCGCGAAGATAAGGATGAGATTTCATGGCATTCTCCTTTTTTGCGGACTCACGCGAGCCCGCGGTTCACAGGTAGTAAAGAAACACCGGGATCGCGGCAGGGAACAGACCTGCGAGTCCCAGCAATCCGGCCAGCAGCGCCCAGTCGTACCATGGCGTGGCCGGCTTGGAGTCAAGCTTCCGCAACACGGCAGGCCACAAATCGCGCCCAGGCCCGCGGCCTGGTTCCGGCTCGCCCGCGGTGGGCGGCAGCGCAGCCTGCAACAGCTTCTTCAAACGGTCTTGTTCGTCTGCATTCATGGTCTGATCCCCTGTTGTTCAAGGTCTTTTCTCAGCAATCGAAGCGCGCGAAATACGCGCAGTTTTACAGCCGCAACTGAAATCCCCAGCGCTTCGGCGACTTCTTTGTGCGGCTGCTCCTCCACCACCGCGAGCACCGCCGCAATACGCAGTTTCGGAGGCAGCCGTTGAAACGCCCGCGCCGTCTTCTCGCGAATCTCCGCGGAGACAGCCGCATCCGCAATTGCCGATGCCGGCGGATCATCAGCCAGCTCCGCGTTCAGCTCCACTTCAACCCGCCTGCTCCGCATCCAGTCCAGCGCCGCATGCGTAGCGATGCGCCGCGCCCAGCCCTCAAATCCACGCGAAGGGTCAAAGCGTGCGTGGGCGCGCGAAATACGCCAGAAGGTCTCTACCGTCAGTTCCTCGGCAGCCCCCGCATCGCGCACGATGCGCAGAATCCAGCCGTAAACAGCGCGCCGATGGCGGCGAAAAAGCGCCTCGAACGCATCCATGTCGCCGCGATGGAAGGCGAGCAGATGCCGGCGGATTTCCTGTTCGTCCCAACCGGCCTGTACGCCTGTCGCCATCGTCCGCCTCTACTTTGTCTTACGCGGGAACTTGCGAGAAGGTTACATCGTATAGAAGAATGAATAGTCGAACGCAGCTTGCCGCCCGGGCTCAGTTTCAATGGCTATCCAGGCCGCGTTCCTGGGAGGTTTCGGTCCATGATCCACCTCTTGATCCTCTTCGCGCTTTATTTCCTGCCTGCCCTGATTGCCGGTAGCCGGCACTTGCACGAGCGCACGGCGATCACGTTACTCAACCTGTTTCTGGGCTGGACGTTCATCGGCTGGGTCATCGCCCTGATCTGGGCCATCACAGCGCCGGCGCCCTATGTGGTCTACGTTCGTCCCCCCTACCCGCCCCGGTATTGGTAAGCCCAATCGAAGACGGGCTATTGAAGCGATTTACTTGCGCGGATATCGCAAGCCCTGTGCTTGACATCCGCACCTTGGCGCTTTAGCTTTGCCTTCCTGAGAGCGAATACGGAAACTCCTGCCGCCAAACGCGGTTATGGCCATTCCGAACGCTGATTTGGGGGAGCAATGAACAAACTTGCAGGTCATCTGGCTGCCGCGGCAATTCTTTCCACAGGGTTTCATTCCATCGCCACAGCGCAGCAAGCGGAGAAGCCTGCGTATCTTGACACCAGCTTGCCGCCCGAGCAGCGCGCCGCCGACCTGGTTCATCGCATGACTCTCGAAGAGAAGGCCACGCAGCTCGTCAATCAGGCCCGCGCCATCCAGCGTCTCAATATTCCCGCATACGACTGGTGGAGCGAGTCGCTGCACGGCGTGGCCGTGGATGGGACCACCGAGTTTCCTGAGCCCATCGGCCTGGCCGCCACGTTCGATACGCCGGCGATTCACCAGATGGCCATCGTTATCGGAACCGAAGGCCGCATCAAGCACGCGCAGGATGTGCGTGCCGGCCACAGCAACATCTTCGAGGGGCTCGATTTCTGGGCGCCCAACATCAACATCTTTCGCGATCCCCGCTGGGGACGCGGCCAGGAGACCTACGGCGAAGATCCGTTCCTCACCGCGCGCATGGGCGTAGCTTTTGTCACCGGCATGCAGGGCGACGATCCGCGCTACTACCGCGTAATCTCCACGCCCAAACATTTCGCCGTGCACAGCGGTCCTGAGCCGACGCGCCACACCGCTGACGTGACGGTCAGCAAGCACGATGAGATCGATACCTATCTGCCCGCTTTCCGCGCCACGGTGACCGAGGCCAAGGCCGATTCCGTCATGTGCGCCTATAACAGCATCAACGGGCAGCCCGCGTGCGCCAACGAGTTTCTGCTTCAGGATCAGTTGCGCGGCCACTGGGGGTTCAAGGGCTACGTGGTCTCCGATTGCGGCGCGGTCATCGACATTCACGATGGTCACAAATTCAAGCCCACGCAGCCAGAGGCCTCGGCGATATCGCTCCAGCGCGGCATGGACAACGAGTGCGTGGATTTCACGATGAAGGTGAAGGACGATCACGATTACAAACCATATCTTGACGCAGTTAAGGCAGGCTACCTGAAGGAGAGCGATATCGACGTGGCCGTCACGCGCCTCTACACAGCGCCGCATGAAGCTGGCATGTTCGATCCTCCGGAGATGGTCCCTTATACGAAAATCGACGAAAAGCTGCTTGACAGCGCGGAACATCGCGCCATGGCCCGCAAGATTGCCGACGAGTCCATGGTGCTGCTCAAGAACGACGGCGTGCTGCCGCTGAAAACTTCCGGCATCAAGATCGCCGTTGTTGGCCCGCTTGCCGATCAGACTAAAGTATTGCTCGGCAACTACAACGGCATTCCTTCGCACACTGTCTCCGTTCTTGAGGGAATCCGTGCGGCGTTCCCCAATGCAACCATCAACTATGTTGCTGGGACCCAGTTCCTTGGCCATGACGCCGCACCCGTTCCGCCGGGAGTGCTCACCACCGATGGCAAGCCGGGGGTCAAAGTCAGTTACTCCAAACTCGACATGACGAACATGAACCGTCCCCTGCCGCTTCCGCCGGTTGCCACGCGGGTTGAGCCCGGAGTCGATGCCGCAGCCGCTTCGTTTCCCAGCGAGGCCGCTCAAGCCAATCCGCTCGTGATCCACTATGAGGCCACGCTCACTCCGCCGGAAGCCGGCGACTACAACTTCGGCCTGGCTGCCAATGGAGCCTTCCGCGTGAGGCTGGATGGAAAAGATGTGACTTCCGGTTGGGAAGCGCACGTGAGCGAGCCCAAGGTCGGGCGCGTGCACCTCGAAGCAGGCAAGCCCTTGACGTTAGAAGTAGACTATTTTCCTGGCGAGCGGAATGACCCCTCGGCAAAGCTGGTGTGGTCCAAGGTGGACCTCAAGCCGAATCCCGCAGCCGTTGCCGCGGCCAATTCAGCGGACATTGTGATTGCGGTGGTGGGCATCACCAGCGAGTTGGAAGGCGAAGAGATGCAGGTGCATGAAGAGGGCTTCAAAGGCGGCGATCGCACCAGCATCGACCTTCCCAAGCCTGAGCAAGACCTGCTTGAGTCAGTGGCTGGCGCTGGAAAGCCTCTGGTCGTGGTGCTCACCAACGGCAGCGCGCTCGGCGTCAACTGGGCCAAGGCGCATGCCAACGCCATTCTCGATGCGTGGTATCCCGGCGAAGAGGGCGGCGCAGCGGTGGCGGAAACATTGTCAGGCCGCAATAACCCGGCGGGCCGTTTGCCGGTAACTTTCTACAAGGATGTTAGCCAGCTTCCGCCCTTCGAGAGTTATGCAATGAAAGGCCGCACTTATAGATACTTCGAGGGCGATCCGCTCTATCCTTTCGGCTATGGGTTGAGTTATACGAGTTTCACTTACAGCGGACTGACCGCCCCCGGCGATGTTATCGCAGCAGGCGGTCCGGCTGCCTTCGATGTTACTGTGACTAACACGGGGAGCAAGGCAGGGGACGAAGTAGCTCAGCTCTATCTCGAGTTTCCCGATGTTCCCGGTCGGCCGCTGCGTGCCTTGCGCGGTTTCCAGCGGATTCATCTTGAAGCGGGCGCTTCGCAGAAGCTCCATTTCGAGTTGCAGCCGCGCGATCTGAGCATGGTAATCGAAGCCGGCGAGCTGATAGTAGCCGAGGGAAAATACACCGTGTCGATTGGCGGCGGACAGCCCGGAACCGGAGCGCAGGTGCAGAACGCCAAGTTCAACGTCAAAGGCACGGTGACGCTGCCGGAGTAACAAGTTCGGCGCGAGCAGCTTGATTCTCCCCAATGCTGGTAGCTCCAGGTCTCGATTTTGAGACCTGGGATTGCAGATAACCGAATTCGCGAATGTACGCGTACACAGACCTTGCGCATTTGTTGAAAGTATCGCCAGATTGAAGCAATGCTCAATTTGCCGGGACTGCAGCCGGAGTCGTCGCCAACAGTTCTTTCATCTTGAGATACACTGCATTGCTCCAGCCAAACCCTACCTGATTCGCCTTGTAGCCGGTACTTACCTGCACATCGGAGTTACCAGCGACAACGTTGTATTTCTCCACAATGGTTCCATCCCGGGCAAACCCCGCGTCAATGGTCGCGTCGAACTTGGTTGCGATGCGCCGCGCATCCTCCCGGAAACCCATTGCTTCCAGGCCTGCATCCGCAATCCAGTTAGTGGGCGCCCAGCCGAATGGCTCGTCCCACTGCATTCCGGAATTCAAGTTACTCATCGACAATCCGCCGGGCCTCTCAAACAGATTCAGCTTATCGATGATTTGTTTTGCCTCTTCGCGCGTGGCCACGCCCGCCCACAGCGGAAAGAGCGACGAGATGTAGGCATAATTCGACGGCTTCAAGTGGACAAAGTCGTAATCCGCAAACACGCCGTCTTTGGCGCGCCACAGATAGCGATGCATGGAGCCGCTGCGGGCATTCGCCGCGCGCTCCCAGTGCGCCGCGTCCGCGGGCTTGGCCAGCAGGTGCGCAAAGTGAGACAGGTCCTGCTCGTAGCGAAAGAGCAGGCTGTTCAGACACACCGGCGCGTAATGATGCGTGGCTCCATCGAAAGGACCAAAGCGAAAGCTGGGATCGAAGCCCGACTCGCGCATGGCGCGGTCTCCCTGATAAAAATCACGGCTCAGCCGATAGCCCTGAGCCCAGGCCCGGTCGCAGACCTTGCTCGCGCGCACATCGCAACTGGTTTGCTTCAGGCGCGCAGCCTCATCGGCTTCCGGATGTTCGGAGCCTTTCACCAGAAAGCTGTTGCCGGGCACTCCGGGATGCGCGACCAGCCAGCGAATTACTTCCGGGTAATAGGTGCTGTCGTCGGCCATCTCCGGCACCGGCCCGTTGCCAAAGTCGAAGTAGCGCGCCAGGCCCGTCGTTCCCGCTTTGTGCTCAGGACGTGTCCAAGTGGAGTAATCCTTCTCAGCAAGAACGTATGCGCGTTGCAGCCACGCATGCGCCTCGGCGCGCCCCGCTGGCGTGACCGGAAAGCTCGCGGGATTCTCATACACTGCGCGGATCATCGAAGTGAGAAACGGAGGCTGCGAGCGCGTCAGGTAGTAAGTGCGATTGGCATTCAACACCGCGCCGTAGTGCTCAATCTCGAAGAGAAAGTTATCCACCATGCCCTTGGCCAGCGCCTGGTGACGATCGGCGTCCAGGCCCAGAATAATGAAGTAGCTGTCCCACCCATACATCTCGTTGAAGCGGCCGCCCGGCACCACGTACGGATTGGGCAGATAGAGCAGCCCAGCCTCGCGCAACTCTTCGGGCCGCACATCCGCCAGCTTTTCAATCCGCCGCGGCAGCGCCAGAACACGCACGTGGCATTTCTGTTCAAGAGCCTTCACATCAGGCGGCGCTGGAACTTCCGCGGGCATGTAAAGCACCGGATCGGCCGTCACTTTTGTGTCGACCAGCGAATGGCAGTCGGCCTGGGAGCGGGTCAGAGTATCCCACGCCGCGTGAATGTAGCCGAGCGTTCGGTCAGGATCGGGTTTCTGTTCTGTCCCGGCCCCGGCTCCCGCACCAGCGTCCTGCGCCTGTAGAGTTGAAGTCCCGATTGCGGCTGCTGCGAGAAAAAGCAAGTGAATCAGCCTCATTGCCAACTCCAACGTCAATCGTTCAAGAATCTTCTGGAGTGTACCGTATTGCAGCGCGGAATCTGCTCGATTCATTTGTTCATGCGAGACGATCGCAATCGAGCAATCGGGGGGTCGAACAGCCGTTTCGCTGCTCTGCACTCGGCGAACCTTCCCCGCGAATCCTCCCTGAGGATCAGGCGCCTCGACTACACTGGAAAGCAATCATGCGCTTACATGCCAGACTTCTGCTCTGCTTCACCCTGGTTCTCACCGGTTGCTTCCACAATTCCTCGCCGCGAATTTCCGAGTCGGAAGCGCGGACGGCCCGCGTCTTCTCAAGCTACAGTCACCAGGGGCCGCTGGCTCTGCGCGCTTTCCTTGAGCAATTTCCCAAGGGGGCAGACCTGCATGTGCATCTGTCCGGAGCGGTGTATGCGGAGACATTTATCCGCGATGCGGCCGAGGACGGAATTTGCGTCGACGCAGCCGCCCTTGCATTTGCCAAGCCGCCCTGCACCGGCAAGCTGGTTCCGGCGGCGGAGCTTTCAGGAAGCATGACGGCGGCCAACCAGGCTCTCTATGACAAGCTCATCGACGCCTTCTCCATGCGCAGCTTTGTGCCGATGCCCAGCGAGAGCGGACACGATCAGTTTTTCTCCACCTTCGATCATTTTCGCGGACTCAAGGGCAACCACACCGGCGAATGGGTAGACGAGATTGCAGCGCGGTCCGCGGCACAGAATCAGCAGTACCTTGAGCTGATGGAGACGCCGCCCTTCGACCACGCAAGGGAGATTGCCAAAGACCTCCACTGGGATGGCGACTTCGCCGGCATGCGCCGTGAAATGCTTGCCAAGGGACTCTCCGATGAAGTCGCGGCGGATCGGGACGATGTAAGCACGGCTGAGGCTCAACGGAGGCAGATCGAGCATTGCGGCACCGCCCAGGCGGCGCCGGCCTGCCAGGTGCAGGTGCGCTATATCTACCAGGTGCTGCGCGGCTTTCCGCCGGAACAGGTGTTCGCGCAAACGCTGCTTGGGTTTGAGACCGTGAAGCAGACCATGGACGCTCACCAACCGGGTTTTGTCGGAATCAACTTTGTCATGCCCGAAGACGGCTTCATCTCCATGCGCGATTACACCCTGCAGATGCAGATGGTGGAATATCTCCGCTCGCTGTATCCGCAAGTGCACATCAGCCTGCATGCCGGCGAGCTTGCTCCCGGCCTTGTGCCACCCGAAGGGCTGCGCTTCCACATCCGGCAGGCGATTGAACTGGGCCACGCCGAGCGCATCGGCCACGGCGTCGACGTTATGTATGAAGACAATGCGCCGGACCTGCTGAAAGAGCTGGCCCAGAAACACGTCATGGTCGAAATCAACCTCAGCTCCAACGAGGGCATTCTGGGCATCGAGGGCGAGCAGCATCCCTTCCCGCTCTACCGTCTGAACCATGTCCCGGTCGCGCTCTCCACCGACGACGAAGGCGTGAGCCGCATTGACATTACGCATGAATATGTCCGTGCCGCGCTCGATTACAACCTCAGTTATCAAGACCTGAAGCAGTTAGCCCGCACCGGAATGGAGCACAACTTCCTGCCCGGCGATAGCTTGTGGGCCGCCGCGGACGTTTTCACGAATCCGACCGCCGCCTGCAATGGCGAAACGCCGGGCGCTGATAATCCCTCTCAAGGGTGCAAGACGTTCCTCGACGGCAGCGAAAAGGCTGCTGCGCAATGGGAACTGGAGCGGCGTTTCCGGGCGTTTGAAGCGAAGTATTGATTCTGCGCGGCTCGTCCGCAACGTTGCAAATGATTGCGCAGTACCGATGGCACATTTTTGAAGTTACTCTTTTCACCTAACTTTACGCCGATGAGGGATGGTCAATCCGCTCTAAGACCCGGACAATGATCGGGAGGCAAAGTGCGGAACCAGCCAGTTCCTGTTACCAACCCTGGGGAGTTGGTCCTGCCTCGTCCAATCAAGTCTCCCTGGGAGCGGTTCGAAGATGTATTGGCCCTTCCAGGTGAAATCCGGCCTGGACAACCTTCACGACGTGTGCCGTCGGTTCTGAAGCCGGTAACCACCACCTCAACCGGACCCAGGATTCCCAGCGCGGAGCCTCAACACAGCAAGGCCGGCAAGTTTGCGGAAACAAGCCGCATAACTGGCGTGTTTGAGTCTTTCGCATTGACGGCGCCCGATCCCAAACCCTTGGAGAACCCATGAATACGAAATGGAAGTCCTCCACCCTCGTGCTTGCCTTGGCGCTTGTGTTGAGCACCCCGGCATTTGCACATCATCATCCCGACACGCCCGCTCCTCCTGGGGGAGGTAGCGGAACAGCCCCCGAAGTAGATCCGAGCCTGGCAATTGCCGGAATCTCGTTTCTTGGGGGGTCGCTTGTAGTGCTGCGTTCGCGGCGTCGCAAGTAGACGGAGGAATCCCTGAACAGTCACTCCAGCCGGATCCTGACTGAGACGAACCCGCCTCAGTCGGGACCGCTTTCGCGGCTTCCCCGTTTTCTTCCCCGCTTCCTGCTCGGCCGACTTTATCTGCTGGCCGCGATTCTGGCCGTGGACTGCGCGTTGCTGGTGAGCGTTCCACACGCCGGTGCGCTGCTCGGTCCGTTGGCCAAGTCAGGGATTGTTGCATTTGCAATGTTCCTCGGCCTTGGATACTCCCGCCTGAAGGCGCAGCAAAGGCAACTCCCGTTCAGAGCCGACTTATTTTGCGCGCATTTCGCGTGCGTGGGCGCATTGGCGCTTGGCAACCTCCTTGCCCTGCACAATTCCAGTGCCCGGGCTCACCCATGGAACGATCCCCGGCTAACCTCTCTGCCCGTGCTGCTGCTGTCAAGCGCGGTCATGGTGCTTGGTGTGGTGATGTTGGCGTTGGCGTGCGTCCCGCTCAAAACCTGGATCGGCGCCGCCCGCGAAACCAGTCCGGCCGGACAATACGCAGCTCTGGCCGGCGTGGTTGCCTGGCTGCTGCGAGCGCCCCTTCAGTCTCTCTGGTTCGACTCCAGCGCGCCCGATCTCTACGTCTTGCAGGCGCTCACGTTCCATTCCGTCCAGGCAGTTCTGAACCTGTTTCTGCACGGCCAGCTCGTAGATCCCTGGCCATTTGTGATTGGAACACAGCGCTTTTCGGTTTGGGTGGCGCCGGCCTGCTCGGGGATCGAGGGCCTGGGACTGGTGCTGGTGTTCACCATTGTCTGGCTGTGGTTTTTCCGCCGCGAGACACGCTTCCCGCAGGCTCTTCTGCTTATCCCTTGCGCGCTGGTCTGTGCCTTTTCTCTGAATGTGCTGCGCATTGCGGCACTGATTCTGATTGGGAATGCAGGTGCGCCTGAGGTCGCACTTGTGGGCTTCCATTCGCAGGCCGGCTGGATCGCCTTCACGCTGACCGCGCTGGGCTTCTCCATGGCCACGCAGAACCTCGCGTGGGTCCGCAAGCGCGCCGGCGGTCCCGTCGTAGCGGCGGAGCTGAATGAACAAACCACGGCTAGGGCAGAGTCGCCGGCGACGGGTGCATATCTGATCCCCTTCCTGGCCATCCTCGGCGCTTCATTCATTTCAAAGAGCGCCTCAGGGTATTTCGAATGGCTGTATCCGCTGCGCTTGGTTGCGGCCGCGGCTGCGATCTGGATATTCCGCCATGAATACCGCAAGCTTAACTGGCGCTTCGGCTGGGCCGCGCCTTTAACCGGCGTGGCCATCTTCCTGATCTGGATCGCGCCTGAGGGCTGGGCGCACGGCATGGGCCATCCCCTTCCCGGCCAGCGCCTTTCAAGCCAGCTCGGCATTGCGTTGGCGGCGCTTTCGCCCCTGGCGCGGTGGACATGGATTGCGGTGCGCGTGGCGGCGGCTGTGGTGACCGTGCCGATTGCCGAAGAGCTCGCCTTTCGTGGCTATCTGGCGCGGCGCATCATGGGCCGCGAGTTCGACGAAATCCCGTTTTCTCGTCTCTCACTCGTCGCCATCGCAGTGTCATCGATTGTCTTTGGATTCATGCACGGCCAGAACTGGTTGGTGGGGATTGTGGCGGGTGTCGCTTACGCCGTCCTGCTGTGCAGCAAGGGACGCATCGGCGATGCCGTCGTGGCCCACGCGGTGAGCAATCTGCTGCTGGCGGCCTGGGTGCTGGCGCGCGGCGACTGGGGGTTGTGGTAAAGCTGTATCCAGAGGGCTCAATGCGCTATGGACAACGAGCGGATTCGAGAGATTTGCATGGGAATGCCGCACGTAGCGGAGACCGTCGGCTGGGGACATCACCTGGTTTATTGGGCCGGCGACCGCGACATCGGCGGCAAGATGTTTGCCTCCACCGACCTGGACGGCAGCGGCGTTGGCGTGTTGGCCTTCCACAGCGGCGCGGAGCGGTTTCACGAGCTGCTCGAGAGAGATGGCATTCGCCCCACTCCCTACTCAGCCAGGTTTTTCTGGGTCACATTGGAGCGCTGGGATGCGTTGCGCCCGCACGAAATCGAAGGCGAACTCAAGCGCGCCTACTCCCTGATCTATGAAAGCCTCCCCAATCGCACCACGGCAAT
>Ga0210388_10003172_pt1 | contig 12852 bp, 13 predicted proteins | sample IncBWC19OmetaG_FD_155485 | JGI IMG/M metagenome (GOLD analysis project Ga0210388, IMG submission 155485) | Forest soil microbial communities from Barre Woods Harvard Forest LTER site, Petersham, Massachusetts, United States - Inc-BW-C-19-O ... | reverse complement strand
CGGCCCCCTGAGCATGAAGAATTCTGGATATACCCATTTCGAAACGGTACTTCCTCATCGCGCCGCCGCGTACGAGCGCTCGGAGGCTGGCTTGCGGAATGCCCGCTACTACGACATGTCTATCCCTTTCGCGGCCGGGGCGCTGTACTCGACCGTCGGAGACCTCTTAATTGTGGGATCAGGCGCTCTATGGTGAGCGCTTACTTCCGACACGACTTCGCGACCTTCTGTTCAAACCTAATCTGGACAATTATGGTTACGGGTGGGGAATCCTGATACCGACGCCGGGCTCGGCGTATGCGGGGGAATCCATTCCCATGCATGGGGGAGAGATTTTCGGATTCCAGTCCCTGATCCAGCGAATCCCCGCGCACAAAGAATTGATTGTTCTTCTGGAGAACACAGACAGTCCGAAGCTTTTCGACATTGCGTTACAGATCAGGGGTGTTTTGGCGAACAATCCCGAGCGCTGAATTGTCGCTCGTCCTTTCCTCCGCCAGTTGTTCCCAGATGCCGGGCTACCGAAAATATTCCACAACGGAGAAGCTAGGATGGCAGAGGGTCTGGATAGTTTATGAAACCAGGCGATGTCGCTGACCGAGAGCTCGTGAAGTCGCGACGTCTCACGATTGACCGGGCATCGGCCTCTCTCAGACCACCACGGAGTTGATGCGCTGCGGACTTAACCCGTCAACCTTGTGATTCCTCTGACGCTTACGCTTTTAGGAGAAGAGCAGGGAAATAGTCGCGATACCGAATGCTCTACCGGTGTTGCCGGTGTTGTCATTTAGAGCAGACGCTCCGGCTTTTGGAATTGCCCAGCAACCAATTCCGGAAGCGTCTTTTCCACCTTTTGGGAAAAGCTTCACCTGAGTTTGCACTTGTGCTCGTCCAGAATGGATGAGACGCGAGCTCCCAAACGGCCGGTTTTAAACCTGCAGATCGTCGATTCTGCGAAAAAGGGTACTGTGTGCAGTGTGAGCTGGGCGCTGGCGCTCTCTCCCGCAACGAAGCGGAACGAGCCTGCTCAAGGCCGTGGCTCCTTCGCTGATGTTGACGCTATTGCACCAACCTTCCTGCATGCTTTTCTCCGGATGATGACCGGAATAGAAACCAGGTAGCAGAAACTGCGTCTCCGTTCTCTCAGAATGAGCCCGTATGCAGGCTTGAGGATTTCGTGGATTGACTTCCGCAGAAAGCGGTCTCTCGAAGACGAACTGCGACTTCTTGCGGAAAGCTGCTGTTAGTTCCGCACCAACGCCTGTTGAAATTCAGCAGTGTGAGCGTTATTGAACAGCACTCATTCATCGCCTGCGCGGACAATTAAGCGCAGCGACATCTTCAAGTTTAGGACATCTGGGCACAAGAGCACATCACGAATAGCTCAAGCCGATTTCACTGATTTCAGTGAGAACTCTACTGATGCCTTGGCAACGCCAGATCTCTCGTCACGCGCTCGTCTCCATTTCGTTCGTGCTGCTGTACCTGCTGCTGAACCGGCCCGAAGTCATTTTCATTTCTCGCATTGGATTTGTTGCCTGGTATCCCGCCACCGGTCTGGTAATGGCGCTCCTGTTGGGCGTCAGCCCGTGGTACGCACTGCTGGTCTGCTTCGCCGATGCTCTTGCCGGGAGGGTTATTTACGCCCAGCCAATCATGTCCTTCAGCGGCACCGTTGGTAGTGCGGGAACTGTTCTTTGTTATGCCGCGGCGGCCTACGTGTTGCGCGGGTCCCTCCGGATCGATCTTGGGCTGCGTGGCCGCCGGGACGTAGTCCGCTACGTTTTCCTGAGTACGACTGCAGCGGCCGGAGCAACCATCATTGGCGTCGCATGCTTGATCGTCGATCACAGTATCGCCTGGGGTGAGTATAAGTCGTCCGGTCTGGGGTGGTTTTTGGGTGACGCGATAGGCTTGGTGGGCGTCGCACCTTTTCTTTTGGTTCATGTATTTCCGCATGTACGTAATTGGCTCTCGCCAACCCGCTCAAAGCTACGCCCCTCAAGAGCACGTTTCACCCCACCGGAATTCACCCTTGGTGGGATCGCAGAAACGTCTGCCCAAGCGTTGACGATATTCGTCGTCCTCGTCGCAATGTTCGGATCCAAGGACCGGAATTACGATCATTTTTACCTGAGTTTTGTTCCGATCATCTGGATTGCGATGCGTCAGGGAATTCGGCGGGTTGTCACCGGTCTGCTGGTCACAAATTTTGGAATCGTAGTCGCGATGCATTTGTTTCCACCCGCCGAAGTCGTGTTCAGCAAAGCCGCTCTGCTCATGTTGGTGCTGTCTGCAGTAGGGCTCATCGTGGGATCCGAAGTCAGCGAGCGACAACGCCTAGCCAGTGACCTAAATAGACAAACTACATACTTGGATTCTCTGATACAGAATAGCCCGCTGGGAATCATTGTTCTTGACCGGCAAGGCGCAATCGAACTGGCGAATCCCGCTTTCGAAAGACTCTTTCAGTGTGACAAGCACGAGCTGGCCTCGATCGACATGAGGGCTACGGAGATACTTGGCGACGGGGGTTCCGATTCTACGCAACTGATTCGTCAGATCCTTGCCGGAAACGCCTTGCGCAAAACCGTCCGGCGGCAGCGAAGGGACGGAAAGATTCTTGACCTGGCACTGCATGGCGTCCCGCTGTTGGTAAGGGGTGAAGTACGAGGCGCGTACCTGATCTATGTCGACATTTCCGAGCAGACCAAGGCGAACGAAGAGCAGCGGCAACATGCAGAGTCGTTGGATCGACTGGTGAAGGAGTTGGAGCTCCGTACCAAGCAGACGATCTCGTTGAATGAAATGGGTTCTCTCTTGGCGAGTAGCGGGACTGTGAAGGAAGCCTGCGACGTGGTCGCCATGTCTGTGCACAAGCTTTTCCCTGACGCTCCTTCCGGAGCGCTCTATTTGTTCAGGTCGTCGCGAGACCTTATCGAGGCCGCAGTTCGGTGGGGGAAGAACCACGCATTAGCGCCGACATTTCCTCCCGACGCATGCTGGTCTCTCCGCCGTGGCCTGCCTCACTGGAGCGGGTATCCGGGAAATGAGGTCGCCTGTCAACATTTGACCAAGGGTTCAACTACCGAGTCCCTGTGCGTTCCGCTGGTCGCGCAGGGGAATACAGTTGGCGTCTTGCATCTAGAATTCGAAAGCGGAGCGCAACTTCAAGGCGAGTTTGGCAGAGACAATTTACGGGACCCGTATCAGCAATTGGCCATCAACGCAGCCTCGCAGATAGCCCTTTCGTTGGCCAGCCTGCAGCTGCGCGAAACCCTGCGTGAACAGTCTATTCGTGATCCACTGACTCGCCTGTTCAACCGGCGGTTCCTGGAGGAATCGCTGGGCCGAGAACTGCAATTGGCAGCTCGCAAGAGACAATCAGTCGCCGTTCTTTTCCTCGACCTCGACCACTTCAAAAGATTCAATGACACTTTTGGTCATGATGCGGGGGACACGGTCCTTCAGTCCTTGGCGGATCTGTTGCGCAATTTCTTTCGCGCCACCGACATCTGCTGCCGCTATGGAGGCGAGGAATTCGCGATTATCCTGACTGAGTCAACGTCACGGGAAGCGGCTATCCGTGCGGACGCGCTGCGCTCAGAAGTAAAGGGTCTGCGGCTGCAGTATAAGAAGCAGCCTCTGGGGCCGCTGACGCTCTCGATAGGCGTAGCCGCGTTTCCGGAGCATGGTTCAACATCCGAAGACTTGCTCAAAATCGCGGATCAATGCCTCTATGAATCCAAAAATCGCGGCCGGGATATTGTGACTGTGGCTCTTGCACAGAACGCGTAGCTGCCTTGTCGCCTTTTACGACCTCCCGGTGCGTACGCAAACCGCAGATGCCACGATTCTGACCTTCTTCGATTTCTTCGGGCAAATCCTCGATAATGTCGAGAATGTCCTCATGAGCGACTTTTCCAGAGAGTGACCGACACTTTCGCATGCTCCGCAATAGTTTAGATAAGTCATCTAAGACGCTGCGCGGCGAGCAATTCCGCCAACCGCTGCTTTTGAGGAAATTGATGGCATGCAGTCGCAAACAACTATGATCAGCTTTTGAAATTTGCAAGCCACGACGGAGGCGGAAATTCCGCTACGATTCTCCTTGAACCTAGCGCTGAAAATGTTTCACGCGGTGTCTCTGTGCTCGTGCTTGCAGCGATCTCTCGGCATAGTGGCATTTCGGCCCATTCCCAGCGGTCCGAATTCCACGCCTTTCGGAGGAGGATAATGGGTGGGACAAGGAGTTTCTACAATGAGCAGCTTAGCTCTTTTGCAATCTCTGAAGGAAAGCATTCTCAGCCAAGCGAATGTAAAAGCTATCTACGGCGAACCAATCGTTGCCCAAGGAAAAACGGTCATCCCGGTTGCCAAAATAATCTATGGCTACGGAGCGGGGGCGGGTACTGGGGGTGTTGGCACTAGTAGTGCGCGAGGCGAGGGCGGGGGTGGCGGTGGAGGAGCGCGGGCCATTCCCGTGGGGGTCATAGAAGTAAGTGGCCACCCGACCCGTTTCGTTCCGATTACCGACCGCCGGAAGCTAGCGGCTGCGGTCCTCGTGGGAGTCGGTTTTGGTACGTGGCTCGGTTGGCGCAGACGCCGCTGAATGCGCCCATACAACCGTCATTTGGCAATCGGCGCTTTCATCGTGAGACTGTGAGGCATCTATGTTCGTAGCAGGGGTCGATGGGTCGATGGATGTTATTCTGAATTGCTGAATTGAGCGCCGTCAACGCTGAACTCCCATCTCTTATCACTCCGGTCGAGATGATCGCGAGCGGCTAAAATATCCGGGCTATAGTCGATAAGAGAAGTCCCGCAGATGCATGCAGTTGCGATAAAGAAATAAAGAGGGGGGTCACGGCCGGGAGAAAGCAATGGGTCTCAGAGAAATGGCACCCGTCGTTGCGACGGTTGCGGCGAAAAGTTCGTTGTCAATCACCAGCCGGCATTAGTCGATGATGTCGGATCGCCGAGAAACAGGCTAGTTAGATCGAAAGGGTTCATGCGGACGATCAGACGATTACGAATGCGATTAAGAAGCACACCGACAGAATCGAATTCCCAAACTGATAACGGCGGCAGACGTTCTGTCCGCAGATAACGCAGTCCTGCCCGTCACAAATGAGCTGGCTTTGGCTGGATGAAATCCATCTCCGAATGACGCGATGAATCCGTTTTCGACCTCATGTTCCCGGTAGTCGGTCTTCCAAGGTCTGACTAAGCGACTCAATAGATGTGTTCTGGCTTAGCTCGCGGATTTCCTTATCCGCCATGATATTCTGAAGTCCCAAATGTCCGCAAATCGCACGAACCATCTGTAGGACCTTCGTAATCTCCTTCTCAGCTAACAAGTCAACTTGCAGATGCAGGTGGTCCCGACGCTCCCCTCGGCGCATCATCCGATTCTGGCGCATAAGGATGAAGCTAGAGAGAATGACCGCCTCTATAGCAAAGATTACTCCTAGTAACGAAAACGGGTAAGGATCGAACGGCCGCGCCTTGGGAATCTTGCCGGCATTTACCAATAGCCACGCGATCAAGAGCACAAGGTGAACTAGCACGAACGGAACACTTCCTGCAAACGACCCTATGCCATCGGCCAGACGTTCTGAACCGGAGCGTCTCTCCAGTGCTTTTTCCTCCTGCCGCACAATTGAATCAATATGAACCTGGCTCTGACTGGAATTGTCGCTCATCAATAGGACCTCTTGGTGACAGGGATACGCCGCTTCTAAGGACTTGCCTTTAGGATTCACATCTTGCTGGTTTCACACGCCAGAGTCAACCCAGGCGCAGACTCTTGAGCGAGGCGCGTGTCGTTCCTCAACTGATGTCGGGCACGATGACCAATTTAAGAACGGTGACACCAAAGAGTTCAACCCGATATTTCCCGACTTCGTATATTGAGTGAGGTGGACTGAAATTCCATTGCTGCGCATAATTTCCCGAAACGTGTACCCCTCATTGCCAGACCAACTTGCGCAGCCTGGCCCCACGAACCAGGAAATTCGATGGGCAACGGTGAGCGTTATTGCTCAGACCGTTTTAGCGCTGATTTGCTAACGTCCATTTAACTTGGGTGTTCGCGAATTTCTGCTTGGATTGGTGCACAACACACAGACCAAACCGAAAAGCGCAGAAATAGCGGAAATGAGGGGTTCCATGAGAAAAGTAATGTTCGTACTTGCGATGCTGAGTCTCGGTACGTTGTGCTGGGCAGGATCGGCGCGGGAAGATGCTACTGAACGGCTGGACAACGCCACCAGCGTGATGCACGAAATTATGGGAATGCCTGACAAGGGAATCCCGGAAGAAGTCTTAGAGCATGCAAAGTGCGTGGCCGTCATACCGCACATGGTCAAAGGTGGCTTTGTCTTCGGAGCTAAAGGAGGCAAAGGTGTGGCCACTTGCCGCACCGCGAATGGCTGGAGTGCGCCAGCGTTCATCACGATTTCTGGCGGAAGCTGGGGACTGCAGATCGGTGTAGAAGCTGTGGACGTGGTACTGATCATTCAGAATCGCAAAGGGATGCAAAGGCTGCTCTCCAGCAATTTCCAAATTGGAGGGGACGCTTCAGCGGCCGCGGGTCCAGTTGGACGACATGCCGAGGCCGGTACAGATTGGAAAATGGATACAGAGATTTTGACCTATTCGCGTGCCAAGGGTGCTTTCGCGGGGCTCACGTTGGAAGGTGCATCGCTCCGTCAAGACAATGATTCACGGCACGCGATCTATGGAAGCAACGTCACTACTCGGGCTTTGCTGTTGGGCAAAGTGCCGGCTCCAGCCGCTGCTAGGCCGTTCCTTGCGGAAGTTCGCGGGGCAAAAGCTGAGGCCAGAGCCGACAAAAGGTAGGGCTTCAGAGCTCGACCTTTTACGGTTGCCGTTTGTCAGTCAGCGCTTGCGTGTTCGAGTTGGGGCACAGTCCATCCATTTATTATCTTGTTCCGTTCGCGCGATATAGGTTCTCTTGCGGACGTTGGATGAGATTCACATTTGAGTGCTCGAAGTGAGCACAGGAGGTTGACATGCTTTGGACGATTGTCGCGGTTCTTCTGATTTTGTGGCTTCTGGGCTTCAGTCTGCATATTGGCGGCGCACTGATCCACTTGCTTCTGGTTGTGGGTTTGATAGTTCTGGTGATTAACCTGGTAAGCGGGCGGCGAGGTGCGTTCTGAAGAAGGGCAGTGATTGCCAGCACCGGCAGTTGGAGGCCAACGGGCTGGCCTCCCGCAGTCAATCCGCAAAACGCTCAAGTAGAAATGCACTCCGGTGAGAAAATCTGTTTACCGTACAAAGGATTTTTCGGTCGGAATAGTGGTTGCGTGCTTGTGTCTGGCAGCCGAAGCCTGAACACTTTTGATGTGCGCTTCCGCCTCGGATGGATTGCTATCTGGATTGCATCTGTCTCAACTTACACCATACGCCGCGGTAAGTGAGATCGAAGGCCACTCCCGACCGAGAACCGCCAGGCGACCGGGTACGCCGGATTGCGTAGCAGTTTCAGGTTTCATGCCGCACGGTCTTTCATTCCTCGCGCTACATGCCTATTAATGGGTGCCCCACATCTGCGCATTATGCGACCCGATGGGCATGGGGCGTCCATGTTCTGCCGTAGCGTGCTGGTTCATTGCCCTAGCCGCTTGGGTGCGACAGTTACCGTTCTCGCTGCTGAACTCCTGTGTGGTGACGGAATGTTTACAAAGCGGACACTTAAACGTGCTAAAACCGTTCATCATTTTGATGGTGTAATATCTCATAACCTCAAGTGTAGTCGCTTATCCGGGGTCTGACTCCGAACTAAAGTTACCTTGATTGCTATCAGTTCGCACTCAGATGCGAGACATCTGAATCTAAACCAATACCTGCGGTGAAAGGAGCTTATGGACTCAAATATCCTAGTCGATAGCCACCCACTGAGGCTTGTCCGTTTCCCCGCACATCTGGAGCCAGAGCCAGATTTCGAATTCATCTATGGCTTTGATTTCCGATCTTAATCGCCATGGCCATATCGGCATCATCCTGCTGGGTAACAGCGAGGTCAGAACTCGTTTGGTGATGTAGTCAAGTTGAAGGCGTCTTATCCGGAGGCGCAATGGCTTTACGATGATTTCATCCGCCTCCCGCAGGATCGCAGCCATGGCGCTCTGCACGTCGGAGCAGCCGCTCACCAGCAGGGGTAAGCGCATACGGTTGGGGATGGCGCATGGTGCTAACCACGCTAAAGCCATCACCCGGGTTTGAGCAATTCTGAACAGCCCCCTGAAAGCCTTGATGGCAGACTAAATGGACCTTGGGAAGGCGGAACGTTCGCGGATTGCGAACCGTAGAGCCGCAGTCTCAAGGACAGAATCCTCAAGGAGACCTCAGTGGCGACCTGTACGACTTCCGCAACGGCGGCAAACGCGATTCTCGTTGAAAAGAGCGAACGAGATGCAAATAAACCAAGTTTAGCCCAGCGTGCACGGCGAGGAGACCGAGACGCGTTTGCTGAGCTCTTTGAGTTACACCAAAGGCGAGTTTACTGCCTCTGCCTGTCGATGACGAAAGACGCTTCTGAAGCGGAAGATTTAACTCAGGAAACGTTCCTTCAGGTGTTTCGCAACGTGGCCACTTTTCGTGGAGACTCAGCTTTTTCGACGTGGGTGTATCGCGTCGCAATAAACACAGTGTTGATGAAACGCCGGAAAAAGTGCCCGCCCATGTTTTCGCTGGACGAGCCAGCGTCGCCAGATTCGCCATCGCTACGGCGCGAACTTGGAGCACGTGATGCGAATCTCTCGAGCGTTATCGACCGTATCACACTAAATCGGGCGATCCGGGAGCTTCCTGCCGGTTGCAGGACAATCTTCGGTCTTCATGCGATCCACGGGTACCAGCATCGCGAGATCGCAGAACTGTTGCAATGCTCAATCGGCAACTCTAAATCGCAACTTCACACCGCGAAGCTGAAGATGCGACGTTCCTTGTCTCCCAGTGGAGCGCCGCCCTCCTTCCAAAGGCAGCAGGCGTGACGGAGGCGAGGACCGGCAGAGGCGCTTAAGTATTTGTGAAGATGTATAGAATTGAACAACTCTCAAATCGGGTAAGCGACAGTCTCTCGGAATTCTGAAACCCGGATGCGGTCAGGGATTAGTGCCGGGCACCCAATTTGTGCTGATTCTCTGTGGTGAATAAATTCCGATTCCTCTGCAGTCGTCCCGCGCTTCGGCTAGATGATCCCACGCTGTTTCACAAAAAGGCGATCAATTCTGACCAGCTTTCCAAACCTCGGTATTTGATACTGACGATTCGCAGAGTTCTAACGGTAGAAGGAACTTCGTGATCATCTGGTCATGCCAACATACTTGTATGCAGGGAGGTTTCGATGAATCCACATCTGCTAGATCCGATGTTTATTATGCTCGCCGGCGTGGTGGTTCTGGTTATTGCGGTGCTGGCGTGGCTGTACGTGCAAAAACGCAGGAGTACGACGGCAGGGTTGCGGCAAAAGTTCGGGCCCGAGTACGAGCGAGCCGTGCAGAAGCATGGGTCAGAACGAAAAGCAGAAGCGAAACTGGCGAATCGCCAGGATCGCGTTGAAAAGCTCAGCATTCGCGACCTTGACCCGCTGGAACGCGAGCGGTTTTCGACACAGTGGGAGTCCGTGCAGTCTCGTTTTGTCGATTCCCCTAGAGGGGCAGTCGCAGAAGCCGATGACCTGGTATCTTCTTTGATGAAAACTCGCGGCTATCCGGTATCCGATTTCGATCAACGTGCGGACGATATTTCTGTCGACCACCCACGGGTGGTGGAGAACTACCGGTCCGCCCATCATATCGCTCTCCAGGTTGGGACAAATGGAGCGAGTACAGAAGATCTGAGAACGGCCATGATTCACTACCGCTCGCTATTTGAGGAGCTGGTGCAAGTACCAACGATTGCAGAAACAAAAGAGGTGGCGTAATGGCTGAACGGAACAGCATAGCGAAGGAACATCCGACGACCGGAGTTGCGAGCTAAGGACACTCCGTCGAAGCAGCCCGCCTGACTCAAGCAGCATCTTGGAAAAAGGCGACGTCCCGCGCGAAAGACGGCGACAACGCGTCTTCACGGTTGCGTGACTGCAAGGCTGAGGTCAAGCGCAGGACACGGCAGGCTACGTGGGTCCGCCTATTCTCCCCGTCCGGCCAGGTGTGTGTTTTGAGCCAGGTAAGGATGCCGTAGATCCCTGGTTGATCCTGTGGTCAGAACCTGAAGGCCAGCAGTCACGAGACGGGCGGGAACGTAGTGGGTCGATCGGTAGCGGAGGTTCGGTAAACATGAGTATCTCTGCGCTGAAGACATCGTTAGTCACGCTAAGTCTGGTATTTTTCATAGGAATCACCACAGCTTCGGCTGCGCAGGCCATCAAACCAGTCCCACCAACCCCTATCGACGTGAAGAAGGTCGAGCTCGGGGGGGCGCCCTGGAATCCACAGTGGGATCAGATCATCCAGAAAGCGCTGCCGCCCGAAATGCTTGCTTCGCAGGCTCCCCGGGGCGTGCGTCGATTCTGCCCGCGATTTGGCGAGATGAGCGCAGCCGACAAAGGCGCATTCTGGGCTTACTTCTTCCAGGCGCTGGCAGGGGCTGAAGCCGGTCTGAATCCGAACACGAGTGTCCGCCACGCCGAGCCGGAAGTCGCAATGGCCGTGCGAAGTGAAGGACTGTTACAGCTTGCTTACGCAGACCAGAAACGTTACGGCTGCGATTTCAATTGGCAATTGGACCGCGCACTCAAAGCGAACGATCCGGCCAAGACTATTCTTCAACCGAAGAACAATCTCGAATGTGGAGTGAAGATTCTAGTCAACCAGATCATCGTCCAACACAAACCTTTGTTGACCTCGTCGGCATACTGGTCGACGTTGCGGCCGGATGGGCCAAGCTACCGAGTATTCGCCAAGCAGATGACAAATCCCCCGGCTGCGTGTGGTCTGCCCACCAAGTCTACGATCGACAAGTCGGCTACGACGAAGTCCGTGCAGGACGCCGCGGACCGGAGTGAAACTCCCAAATAGTTGGTCCGTGTGAAACAGCACAGTGTTCCATATTTGAGATGGTAATTCCGCAAATTGGTACAGACCGTTCAAAACTGCTCGGGTATGACTGAGCAGTTGCCGAAGCAAAGTCATCACCAGCCGGCCCCGTGGTTTGCGAGATGCAGCTTGGCCCTGGCATCGCAACCAAAGCTCGAGCAGATCGAGAAGCATCGAGCGTACGAGCCCGATTCGGAGCAGGGGTGCGGTGAGGGGATTAAGGGAGTGCTCGATTTTGACCAGCTTTTGCTTGCCGGTCGTTCCATGATCAACAATGCGAGAAGCTCAACCGCTGGCACCACGAACCTTTGAGCCGCTCGCAGGGTCCGTCTCATCGGAGGAATGACGAGATGCGTGGCTGGTCCAAAACGTGGGGTGCAGTGCCGTCGTCATTGGCGATGAGACTGATACCCAGCTCCGTAGCCTTTACGCTGAGTGTCCTCCTGTTTGTAACACCTGCCCGTGGTCAGTCTGCTGCGAGCAGCCAAGGGTCGGCCAACGACCTCGCGCGGCGGATAGTCACTAACGAACTGAACTTCCAAGATGACCGTACCAACTGGATGTACCGATTAGAAAAAGAACAGTATGGGAAGAAACAGGTCGAGGAAATTGTTGAGACCAAAGAGGGCTCTCTCAGTCGACTCATATCTATTAACGATCAGCCCCTTACCGCGACACAACAGATGGAAGAGGACCAGCGCCTGCGGGAGTTAATGATCAGTCGAAGTGCGCAACAAAAATTGCGGCGGACTCTGGAGGCTGAAACTCTACAGGGGAGACGGTTGTTCAAGATGCTGCCTGATGCATTTATGTTCAGCTACGCGGGTGGTGAGGGAAACCTGGTGAAGCTGAGCTTTAGACCGAACCCAAGTTTTCACCCGCCATCGCTTGAGGCCCGCGTTTTCCACGATATGGAAGGCGAGATGTGGGTCGACGGCAAACACGAGCGACTGGTTGCCTTTAATGGTCATCTCACAGAGACCGTTAAATTCGGATTCGGCCTACTGGGACATTTGGATAAGGGAGGCCACTTCGAAGTTAAGCAGGCAGAAGTAGCCCCCGGCCATTGGGACATGACTACTCTGAGTTTTGAGATGACAGGGAAAGCTCTCTTGTTCGCGACCATCGGTGTACAGAAGAGGGAAGCCCATCGGGACTTCCAGCGGGTATCCGATGATCTGACCCTTACTCAGGCCTTGGAGATACTCAAGCGAACGATAGTTGTAGCGGATAATCGCTAGTTCATGCGGCGAGCGTTACAGCAAGAGCGCCCTGATCACTGTTCGAAGTATTTGGCGACAAACCGAACCATAGAGGAGAAGCAATGTTGTTAGCCGGTAAGGCCGCAGGGGCTGGGATTGTCTTCTTAGCACTGACGACGGTGATCTCGGGGCGACCGCACCCGACGCCACCCCCTTCGGTAGCCAACCTCGTCAAAGAAGTGCCGCCGGTCGGGCAGCGGAACGATGTCACGAAGATGCAGGAAAATCTGCGCGGCAAAGGGTACTATCGCGGGGAGGTTGATGGCGTATTCGGTCTTCGAACCCGAGCGAGCATTCGAGGATTTCAGAAGGCTGAGAATCTGTCAGTCACGGGGCAGCTTGATACCCAGACGGCCGGTAAACTCGGAGTCGGCCCAGAGGGCCGCAGGGAGATTGACCGCGAGGCCGCGAAAGGCAAACCTCCGGCGGGAATAGAACGGGCTAAAGGTGCGAAGCGAAAGAGCAGGACACCTGATGCCTTGGCTGTTCGAGATGATGAGCAAAACTGAGCAGCGAAGACT
>Ga0210388_10003171_pt1 | contig 12852 bp, 3 predicted proteins | sample IncBWC19OmetaG_FD_155485 | JGI IMG/M metagenome (GOLD analysis project Ga0210388, IMG submission 155485) | Forest soil microbial communities from Barre Woods Harvard Forest LTER site, Petersham, Massachusetts, United States - Inc-BW-C-19-O ... | reverse complement strand
TGGGTTGCGCTCAGCGCCGTGCCATAGCTGATGGCCGCGGGCGTCGCCCAGGTGATTGACGGTATCGCCTTGTTTACCGTGAGTGATACCGTCGCGGTGGCTTTTGATGTCGTGTAATTAGCAGGACTGATAGGAGTCAGGGTTACTGTCAAGGTGTGGCTCCCGACCGAAAGCACAGTCCCGGCGGCGGGCGAATAGACAAAGGCTCCCGCCGCCGTTGAGTTGGCATCTAACTGCATCCCGGTCAATGCGGTCCCATAAGAAATGGCCGTCGGCGTGGGCCAGGTAATCGTTAGAGTTGCTTTGTTCACGGTAAGCATCACCATCGCAGTCGCTCCCGCATAGTCCACCGAATCGGCAGGCGTGAACGTCGCGGTCAGTGCCTGCACTCCCGCGTTCAGTGCGGTCCCCGATGCAGGTGAATAGGCAAAAGTCCCTGCCACCCTTGTGCTCGCATTTAGTTGTAACCCACTTAATGGCGTGCCGTAGGTGATGGCCTTCGGTGTCGCCCAGGTGATTGCCGGCGTCGCCTGGTTCACGGTAAGTGTCACTGTCGCGGTTACTGTCGCATATTCGGTCGTGTTAGTCGGCGTAAATGTAACGGTCAGCGTCTGCTGCCCAGCACCTAGCACCGTCCCGGCGACGGGAGAATAACTAAAGCTTCCAGCTACCGAAGACTTGGCGTTTAGCTGTGTCTTGCTCAAGGCCGTCCCATAAGTGATTGGAGATGGCGTCGCCCAGGTAATCATCGGTGCAATCTGAGTGCCCATGCCGCTTAGCTTGACCGTTTGCGCTGCGTAACCCGGCGCAGCAGCGTTCAGGTTATTATCCGTAAGCGCCAGTGAGCCGCTGAAAGTACCAATCGCCGTGGGCGCAAAGCTGACGGGCAACTGGCAGGATGCGCCGGTCGCCAGTGTTCCCATAGCTGAAGAACCGGATTTGACCAGCGGACATGCACCCGGCGCAGCGCTATTCAGAGTGAAATTCGTCGAGATGCTCGGATTGCTACCCGTTGAAGGAATTGGAAAATTCAGCGCGAGATTGCCTGCATTCTCGACCGTTACAGTCTGCGGGCTGTCGCTGCTGATCACTCCACTCGCAGTGCTGGCGAATGCAAGACTCGGAGCATCCGCGAAATCTTCCTTCAAGACCAGTGCGGTGCCCGCATCTCCGATGTAGACGTTGCCGGCTTGATCCACCGCGACCCCCAATGGTTCATTCAGAGGGCTCGTGGCTATGGTGCTCTGGGTGTAGCTTCCCGCCGTCAACGTCTCTTTAAATATCGGGCCCCCGCCTATATCGGCAACATAGATGTTGCCCATCCCGTCAACCGCAATTCCGGACGGTTGATTCAACCCGTTGGTTGGCACCGTGCTTTGAATGTACCCGCTGTTAGTCGGCGTCTCTTTGACAACCTGGTTATCTCCAAAATCCACGATGTAGACGTTACCGTTCCCATCCGCCGCTAAGCCGCCGGGCGAGGAGATACCAGAATAAGGCACCGCGCCCTGAATGTAGCCGCCAGCCGAAGGTGCCTCTATATAGAGCGTGCTCGAGCAGAAGAAATAGACACTGCCGTTGCCATCCGCCGCAAGATCTATAGGAAAGTTAATGCCGTTGTTGACGGAATTAGCAACTACGCTCTCGATGTATCCTCCAGCGAACGGAATCTCCTTCAGGACGCGGCTGTTGTTGGTATCGGCGATGTACACGTTGCCGCCGCCATCCACCGCGACACCTGTTGGCTGATTCAGACTGCTTGTTGGGAGTATGCTTTCGCTGTAGATTCCCGCGGAGAGCGTCTCTTTAAACACTGCATTCGCTCCAACGTCGGCGACATATATATTGCCGCTTCCGTCAACCGCCATCGCATAAGGCGCCAACAGACCGGAGGACGCGTTTGCAACAACACTCTCGGCATTCGGCAGGAATTCAATTTGCGGCCCCATGCCTGTGCCCAGCAGGTCGCTTGTGGCCAGCACATTCCCACTATTATTTTCAAGCACAACTGCGCCCTCGCGCGTGCCTGCAAACCTGGGAGTGAAGGTCACATTCACCGTGCAGGTTTGCCCTGCTATATAGGCGGTATTCACCGTGCAGGTTCCCGCGCCGACATTTGCAAAGTCCAGTCCGGTTGCTCCTTGCGTCAGCACGGCCGTTGAACTTAGCGTGCCGGCCGTGTTGAAGGTCACTGTCACCGGAATTACCGGACTCTGGGTTCCAATAAGCTCTACTGGGGTTACGGTCAAGACCAGTGAAGTCGAAGCAGTAAGAGAACCGCTGGTTCCGGTAATCGTCAATGTCGCCGATCCCAGACTTGCCGCGCTGCTCACGGTCAGCGTCAACACGCTAGTGCCGGCAGTCGGATTTGGATTGAAGGATGCAGTCACGCCGTTGGGCAAGCCGGAAACAGCAAGAGTTACGCTTCCTGCAAATCCGCCTACATCATTTACTGCGATGGTTAATGCGCTGGAAACCTCACCCTGAACGACCGTCAAAGAAGATGGAGAAGCTCCGAGCGTGAAGCCCGGCGGAGCAGCGTTTACTGTCAAGGCAAGTGAAGTTGAGGCGGCGAGAGAGCCGCTAGTTCCGGTGATGGTCACCGTCACCGACCCCGGGCTTGCCGCGCCGGTCGCGGTCAGCGTAAGCACGCTGGTTCCTTTCGTTGGGTTTGGACTGAAGGATGCGGTAACACCGCTGGGCAAGCCGGAAGCAGCCAGAGTGACGCTTCCGGCAAATCCGTTGACGCCGGTCACCGCAATGGTTGATGAGCTGGAAGCACCACCTTGAACGATCGTCAAAGAGACGGGAGAAGCTCCAAGTGTGAAGCTCGGCGGGGGAGCGTTTACTGTCAAGACAAGTGAAGTCGAAGACGTGATAGAACCGCTGGTACCCGTGATGGTCACCGTCGCCGATCCCAGGCTAGCCGTGCTGCTCGCGGTCAGCGTTAACACGCTGGTTCCAGCAGTTGGGTTTGGACTGAAGGATGCGGTGACCCCGCCGGGCAAGCCGGAGGCAACCAGAGTAACGCCTCCGGCAAATCCGTTCGCGCTAGTCACAGCAATGGTTGATGTGCTGGAAGCACCGCCTTGAACCACCGTCAAGGAGTTGGGAGACGCTCCGAGTGTGAAGCTCTGAGCGGGAGTTCCCAGGCCGTTCAACGAAATACTCTGTGTGGCCGGGGATTGGTTGAGCGCATTGTCAGTCAAGACAAGGGATTGGGCGATTGCGCTTACAGACAAAGGTGAGAAGTCGATTGTGAGTGTGCAGGTTTGATTTGCTGATACCGACGTCGCCGCCGTGCAGTCTGTCGTCGCCGGGCTTCCCTCCGGGAAACTGGCGGGATAGCCTACCGCTGAAAAACTCAAAGCGGCGTTACCAATATTCTCCACCGTGATTGTTTGTGGGCTGTCGATGCTGGTAGCGCCCACGGCGGTGGTGTCGAAGGTCAAGCTGGGCGCGTCCGCATAATCCTCCTTCAACACGCGAAAATCGAAGGTGTCGCCGATATAGACATTCCCGTTGCCTTGAACCGCAATCCCGACCGGCAGGTCCAGCAGGCTGGTAAGCACTTTGCTTTGGATGTAACCGCCCGATGAAAGTGTCTCTTTCAAGACCGTTCTATTGATCGTATCGGAGATGTAGATGTTGCCATTCGCATCGACTGCGATCCCCCACGGCGTTCCGAGTCCGCTAGTTGGTATTACCGCCTGGGTATAACTTCCACCTGACACCGTCTCCTTCAAGACCCGCTCATTTACGACTGCGGGAGGCGGCGAGATGCCGCTATCATTCTCGGTGATATACACGTTTCCGCTGCCGTCCACAGCGACTCCTGAAAGACCGATTACGTCAGGGGTCGGAATGATCTTCTGCGAATAGCCTCCAGATACAAGCGTCTCTTCGTACAGCACGCCCGGAACGAGATTGTTCGATGTATCAAAATATGTCGTAATAGCGACATAAACATTTCCATTGCCATCGACAGCGACTCCCAGCGGTGGGCCGAGACCTTCGGCGACAACGCTTTCAGAGTAGGAACCTGCTGTCGGAGTTTCCTTCAATATCCGGTTGGTCCCAGGGTCGGCGATATAGACGTTTCCGTTGCCATCAACCGCAATTCCGATTGGATCACTCAGAGTGCTGGTTGGAACCGTGCTTTGTGTGTAGTCGGCTCCCGTTGGCGTTTCCTTCAAGATTCGGAGATTCCCAGTATCGGCGATATATACGGCGCCGCTTCCGTCAACTGCAACGCCATAGGGGTTTGAGATCCCGCTGGATGCGACCGCAGTTTCTGTATTCGGCAAGAAATCTATTTGCGGTCCGACGCCTGAACCCTGAACGTAGCCGGTCGCAATCACATTTCCACTGTTGTCGGTGAGGACAACCGCGCCATTGCGGATCCCGGCGAACTCAGGCGTAAACGTCACATTCACAGTGCAGCTTCCGCCCGCCGGAACCGTTAAATTTGCCGTGCAGGTGCCCGAGCCGGCATTTGCAAAGTCCAGGCTGGTTGCGCCCTCCGTCAAGACTGACGTGCTTGCCACTGTGGCGTGCCCCAAAAAAGCAAAACTTAATGGGATTGCTGCACTCGTAGCCCCAATGTTTACCGGCCCAAAATTCAAACTGGATGTCGCATATCCTTTTGGAGGAAATGTTGTCGCTGGATCAGTATCCAAAACAAATGAAGTGGATGCGCTTGCGGCGCCCGATGTGCCCGTGATAGTCACGGTAGATGTTCCGGTGGTTGCGGATATGGTTGACGTCAGCGTGAGTACAGAGCTTCCGGTTGCGGGGTTGGGACTGAAAGATGCCGTCACGCCGCTTGGCAAGCCGGACGCGGTTAGATTCACAGCGCCGCTAAAATCCCCCAACGGGGTTACTGTGACGGTATTTGTACCAGGCGTGCTTGGCGAAATCTGGATCATCCCGGATGAGGCGGAAAGGCTGAATCCAGGCGGATCGATCGTGAGAGCGAGACTTGCCGTAGAAGTTAGATTCCCGGCTGTTCCAGTGATAGTCAGAGGGTAATTGCCGGGCGCTGCGGAGGCGGCTACAGTGATTGTGAGCACACTGCTCCCGGCAGCGGGATTTGCACTGAACGACGCGGTTACACCGCTGGGCAGACCGGAGACTGTCAGATTCACTGCGCCGCTGAATCCGCCGAGAGAATTTACAAGAATGGTGGATGTGCCGGATGCGCCTGGGTAAGTGGTCACGAAGTTCGGCGAAGCAGCGATGGTAATGACCGGGTTAGAAAGAGGTCCGGCAAGAGCGTCGATCAGGTTCTGTCCGTCAGGGCTTCCCCAACCTGTCACCAGATCGTAGCCGGTAACTGCGTTGTAATAGAGAGTCGATTCACAGCAATTGTTACTCCCAGTGCTGATGTCGTGGAAGTCATTGGAGTAGTTCGAGCCCCCGCCAATTGAGTAAACTGCCGGGTTGATAAATCCCAAGTCAGAATTGTTTCCAACTTCGGCCTGTTGGTCGACCAGAGACATAAAGGCCGCCCAGCGGGGAGTCGAAGCGCTTGTTCCGCCGATACCGACGTCACACGTGGCGAATGGGGCGGCGCAGAGATAGTTGTCGGTATTTGCTTCCATGGCCACGTCTGGCACATTGCGCAGTGAGGTGGACCCTTGATTGGAGGAATTAGCTACTCCGGCCTGCCATTCCGGAATCGGGATGCCGTCAAGGCCGATTCCGCCACTGCTATCAATCCACGCCGATTCTGAATTCCACGAACCCCCTGGGCCGTTCGTCACCAGGTCCGTGCCACCTACAGTGGTCACATAGGCGTCTTCTGCGGGATAGACAGTGTCCCCGGGATTGTAGCCGCCGAAATCCCCGGATGCGGCGAAGACACTCTGGCCCTGCGCCGCAAACTCCTGAAAGATAGGATCGTCGGTCGAAGGATCATCGGGCGTCCAAAGCCACGATATGCTAATTTGCTTGCAAATATCCTCAGTGGCCATTGAATTCAATATTTCGGGATCGCTAGCCCCTATGTACACGCGAACCTGAGCCAATCCCGGCGCCATTCCAATTGCCTGCACGATGTCCAATACTTGTTCAGCATCGTTGTCGGAAGTCGTGGCACCGCTTACACCATCCAACAGCACATTGTTGATGGGCACGTTATACGTAATTCCGCCCGCACTCGGTGTGTAAGCCAATACATAGTTACTTCCATTGGTGGTCGATGTAGCGGTTCCGTCGAAGCTCCCCGTGACGTCGCTTATGCTGTAACCGCCATAAAACTCAAAGAGTCCAACTGCCTGACCGCTGCCGTTGAGATCGCCGCTAGCGTAGTACGCCGCTCGCATATCGCCCGGAAGAAAAAGGCCTTCCGGCCCCGAGCCTGAATCGGCGCGAGTGACATTCGCGCCTGACGCTCTCATCAAAGCAGGGCGCGGTATGGAGAAATTGTTCAAGCCTGAGATATGCGCCACTGGCACACTTAAGTTGAGAGACGGCTCGCGATCGGGTGAAAAGAAATCGCGGTTCTCAGTCGGATGCCGGTAGTTGTTCATCCGCACATTGAATGCCTTTTCTACTTGCGCCGCCGTTCCACTGATGGGAACGATCAATCGGTTCGCCGTACTGTCAGTCACGCTGAAGCCATTGGCTTTCGCAAGGTCGACTACGGCCTGGTAATCCTCGGCCGTTGGTCCAAACTGCTGAGTGAACTGATCTACGCTGAGAAAATGGTGGAAATCGGGACTTGAAGGATCATAAAGCCGGCCGAGCAACTCGGTTAAGGCAGTCTGGTTGCGCAGAGGAAGAAAGATGGAGAGCTGCATGCGCTGCGTAGACGGAACCCGGCCCACCACCGCCGCCTGCCCGCTTGAGACCTCGCGGCGAACATGGTTATGGAGGACTTGGCGTGAAAGCTGACCTTGGGCTGTGACCGAAATAGAAGCTGCAGCGCACAATAGCGCCACCAGCGCCGACCGAAAGCGGGTATCCATTCCCAGTTTCATAGTTTTCCTAGATTCAATTTCTATAAAGTGAAGGCTGAAGGTGGGATCTCACAAGTCGTCCGAAAGACTGAGTCTCCGACACTGCGACGACTCAGCCAATATGACCCCTGCAAAAAGTCCGTACTGTCTTTTTGGGTAACTGCACGAGTCTATCACCGGATTGAATGCGCGGCTTCTTGTGAGTCAAATCAATGCCGTGACCTCCGTCACACCGGAGAGTTACTCCCGGAGTAGGTGCTAGGTCCTGCCGTGCAGGTCGGGCTAAATATCGAGAAACTATGGAGGTTTCGACTACGGCCGCATGAGAACGACTCGTTCCGCCGAACGAAAACTTCTGATGCTCGAACCAAATCTGTCTGCATTGCTCAAGGTTGCACCGCACGTACCGCGACGATCGAAGTGTCGCCGGGGACTGCATTCTCGACTGTGGTTGTAAGCAACACCTCGAAGTAAGGGGGGAGCGTCTTGCGATCGGGCGAGAGAGCGGCCAGCGCGCTGTGTAACTGAACGATTTTCTCCGGGCTGGTCAAGAACTCGATTGCTGCCTGCGAGCCTTGTGTATAAATCCCATAAATGAGCAGGACGCGGTTCTCTTTTCTTTCATTGGGCAGCATCAACACTAGGGCGTAGTCGCGAGTGAGTTCGTTGGTCACGGGATCGAACTCGGGCTTGTAAAGAGCCTTCTCGCCTGGTTGGGGATTCCTGTTTAAGATGACGCCGTCTTGAAAGTGAAAGCCCTCCACATTTAAGAAGATCCTCCCGCTCCACAACTGATTGCCACCCAGCAAGATCACGTTGTTGTTCTTGATCTGCTCAAAGTTAAGCAGGCGAGACTGGCTGAGCTGGCACGAACTCCCCGCACGGAAGAACATTTGGCACAAATCCACCAGCCCTACCGTCTCGCCAACCGAGGTGAAATCGGTGATCGAGGGGACAAAGATGAACCGCTTGAGCTCGCGGAAGTGAATGGTGTCACGGAATTCGGGCAGGCTCGCCTTGGGAATCTCGTGACCCTCAGCAATCGTTTGCGGGCTATCCCCTCCATGAGCCGCGCGCAAAATCGGGTGGTTGGGTATAACGATAATCGGTGCATCGGCCGGCGAAAGGAACGGGTGCCAGAACCAGTCAAGGTTCGGATTCAGAGTCGCGGCCGCGCGTTGCGTTTGCGCCGGTCCCGCTGCTGGAGGCCGCCTAGCAAGCTGGAACAAGAGTGTCGCACATAGCGCCGCCAATATAATGGTCGCCGCAACCAGCACGCGGTTCGATCAATGAGAAATGGGTGGGCCATCGAGGGTGAGTGGTGCCGGCTCAACGTCGCTGCCAATCTCCGTTCCAACGCGAGTGAACACCGGAACGTAGTGTCCGGGTGGTAGTTCCATCCGGATCAGGCTGCTGCCGCCGTCCTCCTCGTAATATCTCTTTAGCAGCCGACGAATCTCGTGGGCCTGCACCCGCACGATCGGATCCCTTTGCTGGTCAAAATCGGCGCCACGCCCGTAAACTTCGGTGCCGATCAAATACTCATTCAACTTTTCACTGTTGCCCTGGAAGGACTGCTCGGAGACAAATTCGAGAAATCTGGTTTTCTTTGGGGATCCAACGAACAGCTTGCTCTGCACAATACGCCGCAGTTCCTCACGCTTTTCATACGTGGAGAAGCTATCACTCGGGTTGGATCGTTGCACCAATTCGGGTCCCGGCGGGCGGAAACGCGAGACTGGACTGCAAAGCGCTTCCTTAGTCGAAATCCAAACCTAATCCGCAGCTAGATGCCCTGTCAAGGATTCGTGAATCGGCGCTCCCTCGCGCCAGTAACGGTTATGGGCCGACCAGCAATAACCGTTAATTAGCCCGTTAATCGAGGTTATTCACTGTATTAACCTCCTGTCGATTTGGTGCTTGCTGGACCTAATTAAGGTCCATTTCCGGTCCCGGGACAACAACTCGAACGGTGGGAATCCAAGGTCGCCGAACCAGAGAACCGGTCGTTCCCGGACCTTTCCTAGCATTATGAGGGACTTGGCCCGCCCGAATCTGGTTTGAAGTCTGATTAACCCTGTCCATAACCTTGATTACCTTGTAGATCGTACTTTCAAACACCTAGAACGGGTGACGGTTCGTGAAAGCGATCATCCAGGTCGCCAATTTCAGCAGCACTCGGGTCTTCAAATCCGGCGACTGCGCGAGGGCGTAGCAACTTGAGGAGTTATTCGAAAATGGTGCGGATTGTAGCGAGTGTCCGGAAGTGCTTAATGATTCTTTCGTTTGCACTGTTTCTGGGCAAGCTTACGAGTTTGGGGCAAGAGCTTGTTGTTACCGAGCAAGTCACCCATCCCGTTCTTACAATCCGATCTTCGGGGGCCGAGGGGAATAAGTATGGATTTGAGGGTGGGCGGGTCATTAAGCAAGATGGTCGCTACCACCTGTTCACGTCAGAAATGGTAGGGGATCCGCATTGGGTCAGGATGAGGCTTGCGTACTGGTCAAGCCCTGACGGCCGCCAGTGGACTCGAATAGCTACCATTCGGGAGTCGAGTGGAGATTTCACGGGTCGGGACCAGCGGGCAGCGTTGTGGTCGCCGATGCCGATTTTCGACGACCAAGAGAATCGATGGAATCTGTTCTACGTTGCCTATCAGGCTGCGCCCGATACGCCAAAACAGTGGCTTACCAATCACGAAGGGCGGATCTGGCGCGCGATCTCCGAAAAGCCGGGCGGGTCAGGAATCGGAGGGCCGTATAAGGATGTGGGTATTGTGCTCCAGCGAGGAAGCGATTCCGATTCATGGGAGGGCCTGCAAGGAACCGACTCGTTTTTTCCATATAAGGTCGGCTCGAGTTGGTACGCACTTTACGGCAGTGCCAGAACGGATAGTTTGCCCATCGAACGTTGGCAGGTGGGCTTGGCAAAAGCGCCGGTACTCGGGGGACCATGGAACAGATGTTCGGGACTCAATCCTTTGCGGATTGAACCAAAATTCATTGAGAATCCGATCGTCTCCCATTTTGCAGATGGCAGTTACATCGCCATCTACGATAGCCACAAGCCAAATTCAATCGGATACACAATTTCGAAGGACGGCATTCATTGGTCGCGTGGGCTGCAATTGGCCGTTCAAACGGGCAGAGGAATCTGGGCCACTGAAGTGAGGACCCCGCTGGGTCTGACTTACGAAGGCGATGGTCAATTCACGCTTTTTTACTCGGCAAACGAAGAAATTGCTGGCTCTCAAGCGGATGCTAATGGAATTGTGCGGACACCGGGAGCCATTGGAATGGTTAAGGTGCGGATTGAGTCGAATCACATAGTGCCAGATCAGGGTAACGAATAGCAGCTCCTGGAGGCAGACATGAAGCAGGTCCGTGCGGATTTTTTTTGGCGCAATACAGTCGGTCGAAAGTCGGAGGCTCTATCGATGTGACGAACTGGTACTGCTAACATGCTTTGCCGCGACTCACCGAACGAAAGCGGATCGGAAGCGATTTCCCCGACATTTCCGATTCACGACGGGTACTGCTGATAATCCCATGGTTGCTTTGCTCTAAAGCCGAGCTCGTTCTCATGGCCACTTAACACTTGTGAGGTGATTGAAATGACGCAAATTCTGAAATTCTCACTAAGAATCGCTCTCCTGCTCTTGGTTAGCTCGATTCTTTCGCAGGCCCAAGTCGACAGAGGAACAATTAACGGCACCGTGTCGGACTCAATGGGCGCGGTGGTTCCCGGAGTCGTAGTGACGGCGACAAACGTGGACACTGGTGAATCAACTACTGTGGTCACGAACACCCGCGGCATTTATTCCATCCTGAATCAGCCCGTTGGACGTTATACGCTCAAGATCGAGAGGCCAGGATTCAAACAATTTGAACGCAAGGGGATTACCCTTTCTGTCTTGCAGGTGGCAGAAATCGACGTCACTTTGGAGGTCGGGTCCAGCACTCAGGTGGTGAACGTGACCGACAATGCTCCCGTGCTCGACACAGAGACATCCAACGTCGGCTCGGACATCAAGACGAGCGTTACAACGGACTTACCACTTAATGTGAGCGGCGGCCGCAACGTTGAGAACTTTGCTTTCTCCGTGATGCCCGGAGTTGAAGAAAGTACCTCGTATGGAGTGAAGTCGCCATATACCGCAACCATTAACGGTACGCAAAACTTCACCAAGGACGTTCAAATCGATGGCACTTCACTTACGGCCACGATTACCGGAGACCAACAGGAAAATGGTCCGCCGATGGAAGCGGTTCAAGAATTGAATGTGCAAACCAGCGGACTAAGCGCGGATAATGCGAATACTCCTGGTGGTGTCGAGTTCTTCACGCTGAAGTCCGGCACAAACACTTTTCACGGCAGCGCGTTCGGATATGGGCACAATGAATTCCTGGATGCGAACACCTGGTCAAATGACAATCAGGGAATCCGAAAAGCCGAGTCACGTTTCTGGGACTATGGATTCAGTGCTGGTGGACCCATAATCAAAAATAGAACTTTCGTCTTCGGCGCCTACGAGCGCTATCAGCAAAATTCCTTGACTCCAGGCAGTCTTTCGATCACGGTGCCAACCAATGCTTTTCTGAATGGCGATTTTAGCGCGCTACTCAATACGAGCGTGGTCCTTGGCACAGACGGTGCAGGGAATACGATCTATTCTGGAGCAATCTTCGACCCAACAACCGGCAACGTATTTCCCGGAAATGCCATTCCAGGTGGAAGGTTCAGCGCCGTCGCGAAGAAAATCATCCAGGTCTACCAACAGAGCTACAAACCCGCAACGAATGCGCTGAGTGACAACGAATATAGTTTGGCGACAGCCACTCCGACGCAAACGACCAACGAAATGTCTATCAGGGCCGACCACACGTTAACCGATAAGAACCACTTAAGCGGGTCGTTTATTTACCACAAGACTCCACGTCTTCTCGCGAATTATGCCGCGGCATGGGCTCCGGGCACGTCGAACGGTGGGCCACTCTCCGATTCACGCACGGAGCTCGTAACTGGTCACTCGTATCGCGTGAGTGATTCCTATACCGTTCGAGCGAATATGTTGAATGTGGCCAGCCTCACTTACAACCGCTATTGGAACGGCAACGTCCAGATCGATACTGGTGACTGGCCGAGCACGCTTGGGTTTGGTAATACAGGGTGGCACAACTTTCCTGCGGTCACGTTTGGCGCCTCACGAAACGGTGTCGCAGAATCGAACATTGGAAACAGTTGGACCAACCACTACATCGGCCAGACCTACATTCTCAACGACACGTTTTCGTGGGTGTTTGGTCGCCACACCATCAAGGCCGGAGGTGAATTCTGGAAGCAGCCAATCAGCAGCACTTCAGGAACGGGAACTCTTCACTTTAGCTTCGATCCAAGTCAGACCGGCGCACCGACTGCGACTTATGCATCTCAGGTCGGTTTCGGGTTTGCCAGTTTCCTGCTCGGGGATGTTCAGACGGCATCATCTGACGTGGGGCTTCCACTGTATGGCCGCCGCGACTCGGGTTCTCTCTTCGTTCAAGATGATTTCAGAGTCAACAACAAGTTGACATTGAATCTTGGCTTGCGGTGGGACTACACGACGCCCTTGACGGAAAAGTATGGACATTGGGCGAACTTCAATACAACGGCGACTGATCCAACATTGAAAATTCCAGGCCTGCAGCAATTCGCCACCAACGGCAATTCTTCATTCGAGGGAACCACTGATTGGAAGCAATTCGGCCCGCATGTTGGGGCAGCCTACCAAGTGACCAACCGCCTGGTCGCACGCGCATCTTATGGCCTGACCTACGTCCCCATTGGCACAGACTTTTGGAATGGAACGCCATACGGATTTGCGCCGGGCTACAGGGGCACGAATATTGT
>Ga0210388_10003169_pt1 | contig 12857 bp, 8 predicted proteins | sample IncBWC19OmetaG_FD_155485 | JGI IMG/M metagenome (GOLD analysis project Ga0210388, IMG submission 155485) | Forest soil microbial communities from Barre Woods Harvard Forest LTER site, Petersham, Massachusetts, United States - Inc-BW-C-19-O ... | reverse complement strand
TGACCAAGCTCAAGCTTTCGAGAGCAACGTTCCGAAGCCGGGAGCGCGTCCGCTCAAGCCCAGTAACCGGACGCCAGCCCAGAGCGCATGCGGCGTGCTGGAAATCACCGGCACATGACCGCGCTGCTCCAAGGGCGCGAGCAGCTCGAGAGTCCGCAATCCGCCGCACGAAACCAGCATCGCATTGGCCATGGGCTGCGTCTCGCGCACGCCGGCGCAGAATTTCAACAGCCCATCCTGTGTGACTTTATTGACGTCATCCACCTTTTCGATGCCCAAGCCTTTTACTCCGAGCACCTCGAAGCCCGACTCTTTGAGGAAGACCCGCAAGCGCCGGTTGACCTCGTCGTCGTAGGCGGTAGCGGCGACCACCTGCTTAGCGCCGACAGCCCGGAGCCCTTCGACCACTCCGGTGCTCATGGTCGTGACCGGCAAGCCAGTCGCCTTCTTGAGCGTTTCGGTCAGGCGTTCGTTGAAAGCCGCGCCCTTGTAGAAGCTCAGCGACGTGCCCATCAGCACAACGGCGTTTGCGCCTTGCGACGCCAGTTTCTCGCCGGCTGGTCCGATGCCATCGATCACGGCGTCGTAGCCTTCCGGCGTCAGGGTCTTCAAGTCGAGCGCGAAGGTAATAAATTTGACTCCAGAAGGATACATTGCGAGCCCTTCCGGGGGGACCGGCCGCGGTACGGGAAAGATCAGGCCGAGCACTGGCTCAGCGGACTTGACCAAGGCCGCGCCGAGCAGGCCGGCCGATGAGGCTCTGAAAAAGTTGCGTCGATTCATGATTTCACACCAGGTAGGAGTTCAGCGGTCATTAATTTCACCAAGCTACCATCGCGTCTTCAAACAGCTTACTCAAATCCTCTGGCCCCGCCGGTCGCGGAGAGAGCTTGGTCACGCGATGCTGCGGCAGGGTCCCTTCCACCAGTTTCGGGATGTCAGCAGAGGTGTAGCCGATTTCGCGCAGTCCATTGGGCGTCTTCAGGCGCTGCATGAACCAAGTGATGCGGTCGGCCAGAATTCGTCCGGCGTCTTCCTTCTTACAGCGCGAGACATCCACGCCCAGCGCCTCCACCGCCTGCATGTGCCGTTCCGGATTCGAGGAAGCTGTGAAACGGAAAACAGCCGGCGCGTTTAATATCACGGAGAAGCCGTGCGGGACCAGCGGGTGATCCGTCGAATAACCAGGTGCGCGATAGCTCTTCACCATGCCGGACACCGGATACGACATGCCATGCGGCAGATGCACTCCGGCATTCCCAAACCCGACACCAGCATATGAGGACGCAAGCAGCATGTTGGCGCGCGCTTCATCGTCGGACGGATCGTCCACCGCGCGAACAATGTACTGCGCGACCATTCGCAGAGCTTGCAACGACCAAACGTCGCTGATTGGATTCGATCCCTGATAGGCGGGGCGAACTATGGGCCGGTCCGGATACGGTCTGCCGGCGTACGGTAGCGCGGTATACGATTCAATCGCGTGACTCAAAATATCGAGACCGCTGGACGCAGCTACTTGAGGCGGCATGCTGCGGGTGTTGTCGGGATCGAGCAGACCCAAGGTTGGCTTCAAACGGCGGCTCGCGATGCCGGTCTTGGCGTGCATTCGGCTCAAATCGAAAATGCTTACGCCGGTGGTCTCGCTGCCGGTGCCCGCCGTGGTTGGAATCGCAAACAGAGGCTTGAGCGGTCCGGGGACGGGAAGTCCCTTGCCAATGGGCGGGTTCACGTAATCCAGAAAATCGGCGGGCGGGTAGCTGGTGTATAGGTTGACGGCTTTCGCGGTGTCGATGGTGGAGCCGCCGCCGACCGCGACAAACGCGTCGTACGAAGTTTGTTCAGCTGGAGATTGCTTGGCGAACGCGATGGCATCCAGGAACGATTCGTCGGTGGGTTCCACGCGCACGCGATCATAGAGTATAAAGCTGACGCCGGCGCTCTCGAGCGATTCCAGCGCGGTTTGCACGGGCGCCATCGACGCCAGCCCAGGGTCGGTTATGACCAGCGCTTTGCGAACGCCGAGGTCCGCCAGATCCATTCCGATTTCCCGTGTGACGCCGGGCCCAAAGCGAACGCTGGACGCGGCCATCTCAAAAGCAAATTCGTTTTTCATCCCCAGAGGTGATGTTACAGCAAACGGAGAGCTAAGCGCGGGTCAGGCTGGTGCCGTCCCGGCGGAGGGCGCTGGCCATCTGCAAAATGTTGTTGACGGGTTCGCTGGCATCGACCATCAGGGACGCGAGCGCGGGACAAAGCTCCAACAGCGTGACCAACTCGTCGGCTGCGAAGGCATCCTTCTCTCTGCGATAAAGCGCCACCACGCCGACCACTCGTCCCGAGCTCACCAGCGGCAATGCCAGAGCGGACGAAAGAACCGGCGTTGTGCGGCCATCGTGCGAATATCCTGGTTCAACCGCGGGATTGCCATTCAGGATGGGTTTGCCGACGTCGGCCACCCACCCGAGTAAGCCTTCGCCCAGAGGAACCGCGAGCGCGGCCAGTGCGGCGCGATCGTCGCCGCCGGCGAACTTTGCGCGGACCATGTTTTCATCGCACGCGCAGAGGGCGATGGCATCATAAGCGATGAGATGCTGGATGCGGATGGATGCAACGGCTAAAGCCTCATCCCACTGCAGCGAGCAGAGGCCGGCGGCCGGCATGCTGGTAGGCGATTCTTCTTTCTTGCGGCGAAGGGCCCGGGCATGCGCGACAGGATTCGCGGGAGCAACGCTGCTCACTGGCGCTTCCGCTTCCAGGCCGGCGGCTGGAGCGCCGCCGCGAGTGATTTTAATGTCCACCGAAAGTGCGGGTTGGGGCGCGGTCTGGGTGGACTTAGCGCGCGCTTCCAACTCGCGATAACGGGCCCGGAGCGCGTGAACCACGGCGGGGTCGAATGCCGTGCCGGCTTCCGAAACCACGCGCGCCATGGCTTCATCGAGCGGCAGCGCCCGGCGATACTGGCGGTCCGACGCTAAGGCATCCAGGCAGTCCACTGCGGCCAAGATGCGTGCGCCAATCGGAATTTCGCTGCCCTTCAGTCCATGCGGATAGCCGCTGCCATCCCACTTTTCGTGGTGCGAGCGAACGATAGGAACCACCGGATACGGGAATTCGACGCGCTCCAAAATCTCGGCGCCCACCACCGGGTGAATTTTCATCTTCTCGAATTCGGATCGCGTCAGTTTGCCAGGTTTGGAAATGATCGATTCGGGAACGGCCAGCTTGCCGATGTCGTGCAGAACGGCCGCGGCCGTGAGCGCCTCCAGTTCCTGTTCGGAGAGCCCCAGATCCTTGCCGATTTCGACCGCATAGAGCTGCACGCGCTGAAGATGATCATGCGTGGTGTGGTCCTTGGCGTCGATAGCGAGGGCCAGCGCCTCAATGGTTCGAAGATGCAGGCCATTCATGGCCGACATGTGGGTTTTTTCCTGTTCCATCTGAGCCAGGTGGGTCCGGTTGGAACGATGGACCAGGTAGACCAGGGGCAAGCAAATGATTGGAAACTCCCATTGAATGCCGCGCGGGACTGTACTGATCAGCCACGCCAGAGACGCGCCGGCTACATAGTACGGCAACAACCACCGATTGCCCTTCCAGACCTGGAAAATGGACTGGCCTTCCGTGAGTCCGATGATCACCGCGATGGGAAACGTGTTGGCGGAGAAATAGGCCAGCGCAACCAGTCCCAGGCTCACCGGTTCCAGGAAGTAGCGGTGCGAGTAGTCGAACACCCGAACCGCAATAAACACCGCCACGGCGAGAACGCTGATATTGAATGCGGTCTGCACCAGCTTCGGCCGAACCGAAGTGCGCCAGGTGCACTGCACCAGCATAGACAAGGCTCCCACCAGGAGCGCCTCTGGAGCCGTCAAGTTGACGATCCCGACCAGGATGAACAGCACGCTGACCGAAACCATTCCGCGCACGCCCGGCAGCCGGAGCTTCAGCATGGAACCGAAGACCGTGGCGAGCGCGAAAGACACCAGGCGGAGCGGATCGCTAGAGTGCCAGTTCGCTACGGTCCAGAGCAGCGTGGCGGCGCCCAGACCGATGTATCCGAACAGGTGGATTTGGCTGAAAAGGCGCCGCGCGAATTGGGATTGTGCCGTCGACATCGGAGCCGGTTAATTGGTTATTGCTCTCCCTGAGTGCTGGTGCCCCACGAAACGCTAGTGCCCCATGACACGCTGGTTCCCCAGGAGACGCTGGTGCCCCATGACACGCTGGTTCCCCAAGAATTGCTAGCTTCCGAGGAAGCGCTGGAGCCCCAGTAGGCGCTACCCCAGATGGTGTAAGTTGCCAGTGGGCCCGGCATGAGAACAACTGGCCCCCATACGGTGGAGGCGGACAGGCCCGGTGTGGTCCACCAGGTTTCGGCCCGGTTGGTGAGCAGAGAGGCCGTTCGGAACAAAGGATTGTAGGTGACTTGCGGAGATTGGGCCGAGCCGGCCACTTGATCGAAGTCGGTCAGCGCGGAGGCGACGTCCACATACCCTGCTCCGATCGTGAACAGATCGTAGTAGTCCGTGTAATTCTGGCCGGTGGTGGGATCGGTGGCAGTGCTGGACACCGGGAAACTCTTGGACGCGGTCTTCATGAGCCGGGCCTTTACCGTGTCCGGCGTCAAATTGGGTTCCTTTTGAAGCATCAGCGCGACGGCGCCCGAGACCACCGGTGTCGCCATGCTGGTACCGCTCAAGGTGAAATAAAGCGGCGTGCCCGAAGCGCGGGCAGTGGTATAGCTGGAAGCCGGAAGAATGTTCGCGGGATAATCGTTCACCAGCGTGGAGCCGGGAGCGAGCAGCGAGTCGACCAGATTGCCGGGAGCGACTACGTCAGGCTTCGCGATAAGGTCAAAATTCGTTGGACCGCGTGAGCTATAGCTGGCGATGCGATCGTCGCTGGTGGACATAGTCCCTTCGGTCTTCATGGCTCCCACCGTGATGGCGTGCGGAGCCATGCCTGGCGACAGGATGGTGGAATATCCACTGCGTCCTTCGTTTCCGGCGGCGACTACCACCACGATTCCTGCCTTCCAGGCTGCTTCCACCGCTTGGCACAGAGGATCCAGAGAGCAGCCCTCGAAGCTCTGCCGGCCCAGCGAGAGATTGATCACGCGCACGTTGTATTGGTTCTTGAGCTGGACGGCTTTCTGGATGGCCGCGATGACCGCGCTGTCGGTGCTGGCGCCGTTTTGATCCAGAACGCGCAGGTCCAGGATATTCGCGTTCGGGGCGATGCCCTTGAAGGTGCGGAAGGAGCCCGGTTGATCGGAGGAACTGCCGTTGCCCGCGACGATGCCGGTCACGTGAGTGCCGTGGCCGAAGTCGTCGTTGAGGGTCCCCCCCACAAAGCTTTGCCGGTACACCACGCGGCTGGTGGAAGAATGGGCCGCGTTCAAGTCGGGATGGTTGTAGACTCCGCTATCGATTACCGCAACGCCGATGCCCGTTCCGTCCAAATCGGAGTTCCACGCCACCGGAGCGCCGACGGCCGCAGCCGTATAATCCAGCGAAGCGCCCAACGGCCGGTCCAGCGAGATATAGGCCACGTTCGACTGATTGGACACTGCCAATATATCGGACGGATGCATGCTCGCCGACACGGCCGGAATCAAAGAAAAGACCGTCTTGAGCACTCCTCCGAGCAAATTCAAGACGCCACCCAGCAGGCCGCCCAAAAGACCTCCGGACGGTTGTTGTGGAGGCGTGTTGTACTGCACGATGACGTTGATGTTGCTCGACGAATTCGCGAGCAACGCCTGCAGGTCCGGCGAAATCTTGGTATTGTCGGCGAACGCTCGGCTGACAAGCAGCAGAAAGAATGCGAGAAAAGCGGTTCGCGCGGCCCGTCTTGAATATTTCAGTGAGTACGCTGGCATGACGGCGATACCAAAAGCACGCCAGACGCCAGAACATAAGTGCTCAGGAATGAAGCAGATCCATTCTTGGGCGGTTCTGTTTTAGGTCAAGTTGTCCCATTCGCGCGGGACAGGTTGACTGGCACCAATTGGGGACAGGGACTACTTAGTGGTCTGTTTTTCGCTCGGCAGCGCCTTGGGCATCGGCACGCGAGGCATCATCTGATCGCGCATCGCGGTGTTATAAACGAACGCCGCCATGATGGCCGCGCATTGCATCATGTCGCCCGGCTGCACGCGATCGTACAGGTCCATATTGGAGTGGTGGGTACGAGTGGAGTAATCCATGGGATCCTGGACGAAATTGAAACCGGGGAGTCCGACAAAGGCGAACGACGTATGGTCGGTGGCACTGGGTCGCCGGGTTGCCTCGGCAGTGACGTTGGCCACGGTGGTGGCGCCGAGATCATTGAACGGCTTCAGCCACTGTTCGAAGATCGGCTTGACGTCGTCGTTACCCTGGGCCGAGATGCCGCGAAACCGGCCGGTTCCCGTGTCGTCGTTATAATACGCGGACAGCTTGAAGTACTCCGGCTTGGGCAACATGGTCTCGCGATCGGCGAAGTGCTGCTTCACGTAAGCTTCGGAGCCGAGCAGACCTTCTTCCTCGCCGCCCCAGAGCGCGATGCGAACCGTTCGGTCCATCTTCAGATTGAGCGTCTTCAAAATGCGGACGGCTTCGATGGCGACGGCCGAACCGGTGGCGTTATCGGTTGCGCCGGTGCCGCCATGCCAGGAATCGAGATGGGCGCCGAGCATGACGACCTCGTCTTTCTTTCTGCCGCCGGGGATCTCGCCGACGACATTGAACGAGTCGGTTGGTTCGAAAAACTGGGCTTGAATATCGAACTCCAGTTTTACTGGGATATTGTGATCGAGCAGCCGCACCACGCGATTGTAATGCTCCGGCGTGACGACAACCATGGGCGGTGGAACGGGATCTTTAGGATCGCGCGATCCGCCAGCCTGGCCGAATACGATGCCCGCGTCGCCGATGTTCCCGGACTGCAGAACGACGACCGCGCCCTCGTCCTTGAGATACTGATTCACTTTGTTGCGAAACGCGGCGCGCTGCTGCTGCTCGGGCGTTTGCGCTGGCCCCATCGGCCGGAAGAGATTAGGGAGCCGTCCGGGCTCGATGCTCTGCGCCAGTTCGGCGTCGGTGAGGCGGCGGCCGGCCGGATCGGTGGGCATGGCGAGTTCGCGCGACTTCGACGTCAGGACGATTTTGCCGCGCAGCTTGCCTTTAAACTTTTCCAGATCCGCGTCGTTCTCGAGGGGGGCGTAGATGGCTTCCGCCTGCACTGGGCCGGTGGTGCCGGGAGACCATGCCAGCGGAAATCCGATGAGGGGCGCGTAGGCTGGCTGGAGCATGTGGCCGGCGAAGCGCGTATAGGTCCAGCCGCGGCCGAAGGGCCCCCAGGCTTCTTCGTGTGCGTCGGCGAGTCCGTACTCCTGCAGGCGTTTTACCACCCAATCGCCGGCCGACTTGAAGCCGGGCGAGTTGGTGAGGCGCGGTCCGTTGACGTCGGTGAGATAAAAGACGTGCTCCATGACTTTGGAGTTCTCAAACGCTTCGGCTTTGATCCGATGGATGGTCGACAGATCGACTGGTTCTTGCGAGTAGGCTGACAGGGCCGAGAAAACGAAGAGAGTGGTAAGACCGCGCAACAGCGCTCGGGATGTCATCAGTGGCTCCTTCATTAGAGGGTAAACCATCGTTGGGGTTTGGTGATTGGGGATTAGAGTGAGTCACAGCTCTGGCGCCAATCTTTTCCCCGCTCCTTCAAGCACTTCGCGCACGCGTCCCCCTCCCAACCGCCAATCGCTCGGGCTATTCTCGAATCGACTTTATGCCCAAGCGCCTCCTACAAAAAGATCAGGCACTCGCCCTCCTTTACCACGCCCGCGCCGCTACGCCATTCTTCTCCCGCGACGGCGAGCCCTGCGCCAGCATCCCGGCCAATGTCGATTCCTGTCGCATCCTTCCGCTGCGTTCGGCCGACTTCCGCGACTGGCTCACCGCCAACTATTACTCCGAGTTTGAGAGCGCACCATCTCCTCCCGCCCTTCGCGCCGCCCTACGCACTCTGGAAGCCCGCGCGCAGTACGGCGATACGCCCGCTCAGAAAATCGACCGCCGCCTCAGTTTCGAAGGCGACCCTTTCGCGCCGTCTAAAATTTTCCTGGACCTGGCAAACCCCTCCGGCCAAATACTGGAAATCACCTCCCATGGCTGGAACGTTATCGACAACAATCTGCGCTACTCCTTCCGCCAGTCTTCCTCCACGCTCCCGCTCCCCGTTCCCACCCATCCGGAATCCCCAGCCCTCAAAGCCCTTGACGCGTTCAGCGAGCTCTTCCATCTGTCGCCGACCGCTCGCACCCGAATTTTTACTTGGCTCGCCGCCACGCTCCGCCCCATCGGACCCTACCCCATCCTGGTGCTCCGTGGCCCTGCGTCCAGCGGCAAATCGGTTCTCGCCCGCGCGCTGCGCGTCCTGATCGACCCTTCCACCGCGCCGCTCCGTCGCCTCCCAGTGCGCGATCGCGATGTGCTCCGTCTCGCGCTGCAGAATTGGGTTCTGGTCTTCGATCAAATCCACCGAGTCCCCATCAAAATCTCGGAAGCACTCTGCGCCATCTCTTCGGGTGACGCGCTCGAAGTCGCACAGCCGGACGCCCGTGATGCCGCACTGGTTGAAATCGCGAGGCCCATGATCCTGATCGCTCCGCTTGACGAGGCCCAGTCCCCCTGGAACCCGACGCGCTCGCTCGCCAACCGCAGCTTGACGGTCACCCTTCCTGCCATCGCCGCCCCTCGCCCTGAAGCCGCCGTTTGGTCCAGCTTCGAGGCGCTGCGTGCGCCGGCTTTGGCTGCTCTTGCGCAATCTGTCTCCTCCGCGCTCCTTCGCATCCGCGACATCGATCTTGGCAATGTCGCCCGCTTTCCGGATTGCGCTGCTTGGGCTGCGGCCGCCGCTCCCGTACTCGGACTCGAGGCCGGCGCTATCGCTGAAGCCGTCGCCGATCCCGATTCGGTGTGGATCGGCTCCGACCCCCTGCGCGATACCCTCTATTCGCTGTTGCGCGCTAAGCCCGCCTGGTCCGGCGACGCAACCGCGCTGTTGAGCGAGCTGCGCGCTCTGGCCCCGCTAGCCACTCTTCCTAGCACGGCCAAAGGACTTTCCCAAGCCCTCGCCCGTGTCCCCGGCATCAGTGTTTCCAAAGGCAAAGGCGCCCACGGCCAGCGCACCCTCTCGATTCTCGACGCCACTCAATCGAGCGGGCGAAAAACGGAAACTTTACACGCTCCACACCCCAGCCCGCCTCCGCGGGTTTCTTGAAGTTGGTTCTAAAAAGGAGAAAAAAAACATGATACCTCAAGGATTCGCAGCGCCAAACGCGGCGCTAAACTCAACCATTAACCGGGGGAACGCGCTCTCGAAAAAGCTCTCTGCCCTCGGGATTATTGTCACCGGTATGGAAATCAATCCAGTGGGACCAGTCACGGCGATGATTCCCCTGGCTGGGATCACCGTCCCCAATGCCGAGGCACAGGGTGTTGGTCCGGACGATCCGGTGCATTTGCTTTTCGACTATATCGGTTCGGAAGGTATTACACCGGAGGTCGCCGTGATCGAGCAATTGCTCGCGCCGGGCACAGTCAGCGCCGTGGTTGCGCTGTTCACCGGTCTTTTCCCCTCTCTGACCACTGCTGGGGCTGAGGGCCGGGCGCTTGCAGCTTTGGCCAATCTCGCGCCCGTGGTGGCGGCGCTTCTGACCGCTCTCGGCTAGGCGCGGCTTTGGGCGAACCAGGCGAGCTGAGTCAAGCGGTACACTGTTTCAATGACTCGACTCGCCGTTCTCCTCGTCGCAGCGCCCCTGTTTGCGGTTGCGCAAACGCCGTCAACACCGGCCAAATCTTTCACGGCTCAGTTTGAAGACGTCAATCGCCGGCTGCTTGATATGGCAAAGGATTTCCCGGAGGACAAATACGGTTATCGCGCCACCAAGGGCGTCCGGTCGTTCGGCGAAGTAATCGTTCACGTCGCCTCTGGAAACGCTTACGCCGCCAAGGCGGGCCGCGGCGAGAAGGTGAAATGGGACGAGATCGATGCGAAGGGCTACGCCACCAAAGCCGCCGCCGTCGCGCTTCTCGAAAAGACAATTGCGGACGCCACTGCGACGTTGAAAGCCACGCCCGAGGATCGCTTCACCAAAACCGTCGAGCCGTGGCTGGATGTAATCGAACATGCCGGTGAACATTACGGCCAGCTGGTGGTGTATTACCGCAACAACGGGTTGGTCCCGCCGGAATCCCGTCCCAAGAAATAAGCTACACGCCCAGAAGATGGGCTTCGACGGGCTTATTATTCAAGCGCGCTAGCGCCAGACAATACCAGCGCAGTTGATTTTCGTATCGATTCCGGCTCGGCCCGATTTCCGCGTCGGTCTTGAAATCCACCACGTGCCAGCAGCCATCTTCTTCGAAGGCCAGATCGATCACGCCCTCCAGAATCCGGTTGCCTTCCAGCTTCAATAGAATTGGAAATTCTCGCCGGCAGAGCTTCGACTTTCGCGCTCGCTCCAATAGCGGGTGTCGCAGCGCGGCGGCCACGGCTCCCGCGGCATCTTTGATTTCTTGATCCGTCGCGCCGAATACCCGGCCATGAACTTTCGCCAGTTCGTCAATATGCGCGCCATCGAGCGAAACGTCGCGGAGGACGGTATGCACGAGCGTCCCAAATCGTGGTCCTGCCGAACGGCTACCGGCCTTTTGCACAGTTTCAAATCGGACTGGCGTGGCTATCGGCGAGTCCGTGGCCTCGGTCGCGGTGAAAATGTCGAACCGTTTGTGCCCGCCGTTTGCGATTGTTTTACCGCGTTGCTCGGTCCATTCGCGATAGGCGATCACGCTCGGCGATTCTTCAGCGTTCGAATCGCTCTTCAAAATCTCTTCCTGGCGTAAGCCCAGGTTTGCGGGCGGCGCGAGTGTCAATGTCCGTGGGTCCCACCAAACCACTTGATGATTTCCCTGTTGCGGCGAGTGCAAGCCCGGCTGCACCGAGGGTTCGTCATGTGCGAAGAATGGCCGATCCACTACCGAAGCATCGCCAAAGTCCGGGCATCCCTGGGCGCGCGTCGCATGACGATAACGGTCGGGCGCGGGATAGATGGCCTTGTTCAACGGCCCAAGCCATCCTTCCAGCTCTTCATCGCCGACGCTCGGAATCACCAGGAGGTCGCGCGCTCGTGTGGCCGCGACGTAAGCCACCCGCACTCCTTCGGCCCGTTCACGCAATCGCTCCTCGCCTTCATGCTCGCGCAATTCCCACGGAGCGCAGCGCAGCAATCGTGTCGCACACAGACCCGCGCTTGCATCCACGTACCGGTCCGGATCGCCGGGCGCGATATTGGCAGTCATGTCAGCCAGAATTACAACCGGAAATTCAAGTCCCTTGGCCGCGTGAACGGTCATCAAGCGCACTCCTTCGGCGCCTTCTTCGAGCACCGGCGCTTCGGCCGATTCGGCTTTCTCCGACTGCGTCTCCAGTTCCTCCACGAATCCGCGAAACGAAACTCCGCCCGACAGCTCGAAACTTCTGGCCAGATCCGCGATACGTTGGACATTGGCGAGCACCTGGTGCCCGGCGGGGCGCAACGCGAAGCCGGCGTGCGCGCGCGTGGCCTCCAGCAACGCATTCACGGTGTCGGCGATCGGCCGGCGATTCCGGCCGCGATGCAGTTCCGCCAGCAGGCGAAGCGCCTCCGAGATTGGTTGGAACACTTGTGTGGGATCGGCGGGTAGTTCGCGGAACGGATGCAGCCGTCCAACCTCGTGATGGAAGCGCAGCAGCAAATCGTCCGGAATCGCGAACAGCGAACCTTTCAGCGTCGCGAAAACCGACAGCTCGTCGTCTGGCCATTCGATGGCGGTGAGCGCGGCCCGAAGCGTCTCCACTTCTTCGCGGCTATGGAAGGACTTGGAGCCTACTAAGAGATGCGGGATCTCGCGCGCTTCCAAACCGCGAACATAATCCCGAGTAATGTCTTTGCCGAAGTTGGTGAACCTGCGAAATAGCAGGCAAATGTGCCGGGACGCAAGCGGCACCAGTGTTGCCGGATCCTCAGGATCCCGAACGTTCCAGCCACTCTTGCGCACCAGCCAGTCGCAAAAGGCCACAATGGTCTCCGGAAGACAGGCGTCGATCGCGATACGAGAAATCCGCATGCTTCCATAGGGCCGGGGCGCGGGCAGCGCGATGATGCTGGGTTGTCCGTCGATCGCGGGCGTGTCTCCGTGGAGCGGAGCGTAGGCCGTCTGTCCCGCCGAGGAATCATCCTGCATCTCGGAATCGAATGCCGCGTTAACGAGTTGCTGAATGGGGCGTAGTGCGCGAAAACTGGTAGTCAACTGCACAACGGCCGCACCGCGTTGCTCCAGCCCATCGCGAATCGCCCGGTAGAGCACTACGTCGGCTCGACGGAATTTGTACACGGACTGTTTCGGATCGCCAACGACAAAAAGCTTTCCAGGTTTAGGCGTGATGTTGCGCCAATCCGATTGCGCCGGATCGTCAGCGGCGAGGAGTAGCAGGATCTCCGCTTGCAGCGGATCGGTGTCTTGAAATTCATCGATGAAGATGTGCGTGAAGCGATCTTGCAGATAGCGGCGTACCTCGGATTTGTCTCGCACCAGGTCGCGCGCTAACAACAGCAAATCGACAAAGTCGAGTTTGCCCGCACGCCGCTTCAGCTGGTCATAGTGGCCCACCAGGTCCCACATTTCGCCTCGAATAATCGCCGCTAGATCGGCGTCGGCGGCATGTTGGAAGGTTTCAAGCTGTTCGAGCAAATGCGCGCGTCCCGCCACCACTTGCTCGCGGGGAACGCCCTCGGCGAAGAAGCCGGAGCCCTTCTGAGGGTTCTT